>MDTC01097640.1_pt1 | contig 173083 bp, 168 predicted proteins | sample 811181 | NCBI WGS metagenome assembly MDTC01 (sample SAMN05326644, study PRJNA326480) | marine metagenome | isolation source: seawater | place: Pacific Ocean: North | collected 2011
CCATTCTCTCCGGCTACGAAGGCATGCTAAAGGGCGATTATATGCCCTTAGATCTTCGCAGCGTTGCCAATTTGATTCACCGGGGCGGCACCTTTATCAAAACCGCCCGCTCGCAGGATTTTTTACAAGCAGCCCGAAGAAAAGATGCTTTTGATAAATTAAAACAAGAGGGCATCGACGCCCTCATTTGCATTGGCGGCGATGGTAGCTTTAAAGGCGCACTCGCACTGCATGAAGAACAAGGCATGCCCGTCATCGGTATCCCGGGAACCATAGACAATGATATCTACGGTACGGATCATACCATTGGTTTTGATACAGCGGTAAATACGGCTCTAGAGGCCATTGACCGAATTCGTGATACTGCCAACTCCCATTCTCGCTTGTTCATTGTTGAGGTAATGGGTCGTAACTCCGGCTATATCGCTATGGATGTAGGGATTGCTGGCGGTGCACAGGATATTTTTATACCAGAGGAAGCAAACAATATTGATGCCTGCATTCAATCTTTAAAAGACTCCAGATCTAGAGGTAAGCAATACAGCATACTGGTAAGTGCCGAGGGACAAAAACCAGGGCGGGCTTATGATCTATGTGAAGCAATTAAAAAGAACACCGGCATTGATGCCAAGGTTTGCATTCTTGGTCATATTCAGCGCGGGGGAAGCCCCTCAGCGCGCGACAGAGTGCTGGCTTCGGCCATGGGGGCCTATGCGGTGGATGCCTTATCGAAGGGTTACCAACACCATATGGCAGGCGTACAAAATGGCCAAATGACCTTGATCGATCTAAAAGAAGCCATTAGCAAGCGTCCGCGTATGAGGCAGGACAAGCTGCAGCTGGCGCGCATTCTTTCTGTCTAATATGAATCGCAAACAGCAAATTCGGCGCAAAGCTGATCCACGGAAGAATCAAATTCCTCTTCCAGGCCATTCCACTCTACAAAATCCACCATTTCCTCTGCGCTCCATTGCTCGTTCAATATAAACAATGCGGGCGCCTCTTGATAGGACTCTACATCGTCCAAGTCGGCAGCCCTAGCACCGGCACTGGCAAAAATGGCAAAAGTACCGGAGGAAGCGCGCAGCATATTTGTCATTTTGGCCCATAAGGCTGACAAAGAAGCTGCCGCGATCAATGTAGTATTTTCTTTAATGGTTGCGGTAAAAAGAGCGACACTATCTTCTCTTGCAAAGGTATCGGCAAAACTACGCAAGCTTTCCAAATCGGCTATGCGCTCTTGTCGCGTTTTAAAAATCCCAAGAGGACCAGCATCAGTATCATAACCATTTTCCACATCCCAAGCGCTGGATTCGCCCTCTCTAGGGTTGCTAGAGCCTTCGTCCACAGGACCATTGATGTTTTCACCCTGACGGTCTTTATGGCGTCCAACCTCACCGATATCCACTTCTTGGGCCAAGGCTTGATTACAAAAAACAAAAACTAGTAGGGGTAGAAATAAAGTCTTCATTCGGGGCTCTCCTATTTGTCGTCGGTATAACAAAAATTAAGCAGAAGGAACACCATTTCGGCAAAGACATGAAATTTGTTCAGAAATCGGAGCATTAATAAAAAAGAGGGCACCCTTCGGGCACCCTCTCTAAGTTCTATCTACGATTTCCGGATCACTAGTGCGGAAAAGGTAGCTGACACCTATTATCTCTTCAGGTTGATCACTTCATCCAATAGCTGATCGGTCGTCGAGATCGTCTTGGCGTTCGCCTGGAAGGATCTTTGGTTCTGAATCAAGCCAACAAATTCTGTAGCTAAATCCACTGTCGATCTTTCTAGTGACTTGGCATAAATTTGACCACGTCCATTTTTACCAGGAGTACCAATTGCAGGCGGGCCTGAATTTTTAGACTCTTTAAAACGGTTGTTACCCGCTTTAAATAGGCCTTCACTGTTTTCAAACTTTGCCAATGCAATTTGATAAAGATCCTTCGTATTACCGTTCGAATACTGTGCCGCAAGCACACCATTATCGTTGAATGACAAACTAATGATCGTACCTGCTGCATAACCGTCTTGCGACCATTTGTGCATATCAGACTCTGAACCAAACTGTTTTGTACCTTCTTCGCCCTTACCAGTATCGGTAACTAAAGAATCACCAAAATCTAGCTTTACTTGCTGGTTCGGGAAGGCACCACCAGTGAAGTTCCAGTTATTGAAAGTTTGCTCTTCTGTGCTTAAAACACCATACTCGTCAAATGTAAGGGTACCACCCACTACCTTTGATAGCTTACCAGCGGTTCCACCTACTACTTCGGAACCATCCACCATTCCGTTGTATTCCCAAGTAGAATCTGCCGTTTTGTTAAAAAACATAAAGACATTATGCTTGGTACCTTGCGAGTCATACATCTCAATTGATGTAGAGAACTGTGAGGAATCGTGCGGATTTTCAGGATCAAAATCAGGCTTTATTGGATCAAGAGCATTTAAGTTCAAATGCATTGTGATTTTTTCTGTGCCTTTTGCCGGAATCAATGCTTGCGGAAATTTAATTCCTTCCATTTCTGCCGTAGTTCGACCAGCATCATCAATTTTGTAACCCTGAACCAATTGCTTATCATTGGTTTTCAGTACTCCATTCTTATCAAAAGTGAAGGAACCATCACGGGTAAAAGTTTGCCCATCACTTCCTTTTACCACAAAGTAACCATCACCTGAGATAGCCAAATCTGTAGCTTTCTCTGTGCGATCTACAGTACCTTGCAACATGATGGGGTTTACCGCACCGATCTTCACACCTCGACCGATTTGGTTACCACCTTCAATCCCTTTTAGGGACTTTGCAATGATGTCTTGAAATTCCACTCTTGAGGATTTAAAGCCAGTTGTATTGGCGTTGGCGATATTATCACCGATTACGTTAAGCGCTTCCCCCTGCGCCTTCATACCGGATATACCAGTATATAACGACGTTAGTATACTCATAGGACCTCCATGTCCATACTGCCTCAGTCGGTCGGCAGTAGTTTGGAGGGCTTCCTTACCCTTAGGTAAAGTCCAGCCCTGTTTATAAAATCACTGTACTATCAATATTGGTAAAAACATTTTCCTTCATCATGCTTTGATCGAGAGCCGTAACTACGGTCTTATTTTTTATATTCACGATCATGGCAGTGGAATCCATTAATACCAATGTTTCCTTTGCTCCTTTGCTTTCAGCCTTAGAAACCGCAGTTTCTAATTTGGCCAATTGTTCCGGCCCCATTTGTATGCCTCTCGAACGTATTCGATCGAGAGCATGGTTGGAGAACTGAATCCCAGGAGCCTGCTTGTTCTCCAGTCCTTGCTTTGCATCCATCTCCTTTCCAAGAATGTCTGCAAAACTAGGGCCTTTGCCTTTCAAAGGCTGTTGTTGACTATTCGGCTTCTCAAAGCCGCCTAATCCTTCTATGTTTTTGGAACCAATCTTATTGATTTCCATCTGCTCCTACTTTCTTTAACTTATCTTTTAAGTCCTTTTGCATTGCCACTTGGTCAAGGTTACCTAAAGGACGCATACCTTTATTTTCCTCTTGATTGTCTGCCTTTTTCAAGTCCGGTTTATTAGCTCCCTCTGCTTTGGTAGCGTCAGTTTGCTGGTTATCACTGGACTTTTTCAGAACCGAGGAATCTTCTATGGTTTTTACATCCTGAAGTTTCACCGTTTGCTTTCCTACCATCAAGACAGGTCCTTCTGGGCCAAAGTTAACACCAGTAATTCTACCAGCGACTTTGGTATTAGCGATGATACTTTGACCATCTTCTCCCTTGGCAATAATACCAATAAGATATTCCCCAGCAGCGGCATCATAACCCTCTTCGTCTTTCGCATTCCAGGTAATACTGTTTGTACCTTCCTTAAGATTGTTTAAATCATAGGTACGAATTTGATTACCCTGCTTATCACTAATGGTTACCTTTGCCTCTTTGGCTGCTTTTGGTAGATCGAAACGAATTTCGTGCTCCTCTTGACCTTTGGAATGACTAAGGACAGAAGAATCCGAACTAATCACCTTTCCAACCATCGCTAGTGCTTGGTATTTTTCATTCGGCGATTGCGCACTAACCAACTTTTGGATTCCAGAATTCATATTCTGCAATTGCTCCAGTGAAGTAAATTGTGCCAACTGCGCCGCCATTTCATGCGACTTCAGCGGGTTGGTAGGGTCTTGGTTTTTCATTTGCTCGAGCATGAGCTTCATGAAAGCATCTTTGTCTAGCTCGTTACTTCCTACTTTTCTACGCTTAGCGGGATCAACCCAATTGGGATCAGCAATTTCATTTAAGACCGTTCCAATGTCCTTACCGTCAAAGGCCTCCTTTGCCAGCGCGGACTGTCTTTGGAACTTATCATCGGAGTTCGCTCCCACTCTCTCCGTTTGAATTGGATTCGCTCCTACGCTCTTACTTGAAATCATAACTACCCTCTTGTTTTGAGAGCCCGCAAGCCCTCTTTAAATTAAGCCACAACACTTAAACGGCCATTCTCGTTACTTCTTCTTCTCTGGTACTGTTGACCCTCTTTTGCTGCATCATTGGGGTCTTCCGATTCCAGATACGAAGATCGGGCATTAGCAAAATTAAATGCTTTTTGCGCCGATCCATGTTGATTTCTAAAGAAATCCAGGAACTGACGAGCATTCTCTCTTTGCTGATCTGCCAACTGCTGTTCGAGCTGGTTACGCATGTCTTGTGCTGTATCTACTTTTATATCTCTTAAATCTAATTTGCCATCAGCCAACCCTGTTTTCAGGTGATGGATTTCTGCTTCAATCAGTTTTTTTGTGGACGATTTTTCTGCTGTAACATGCAAGTCAACCTTACCTTCATTAACAGCTACTTTTAAATGAACTTCACCCAAATTTTCTGGATTCAGCTGAATTTTCATTTCGCCGCCACCGCGTTGAAGTAGTAGATCTGCTTTCTTGACCAATTCGTTAACGGCAACTTTCTCACCATCAACCTGCATTTGGTTGGCATTGATCACTTGGGTTTTAGCACCCATCTTTCCTACTTCTGCTTTTTGCTGATTTTTAGCCGAAGAAATTAGATTATCCAAACCTTCTTCACCTTCGAGCACATACTCCTCTTCCGTCAAAACCTTATCCCCAGAAAGCATGGCAGCCTCATCGCTCCAAGCATTTTGCTCAAAGCCATTGAATTCGCTCGTATTGGCTGTATTACCAACTTCAACATTCTGAATCCAATTGGGCACATCTGCGTTCACTTCCCCTTTATTTTGGAAAGCTTCTAGCTTTTCTGAATTTAATCGGTTTTGATGACGGAGCATTACATTCGCTTCCGGTTGGGAAGCCTGCATGCTCTGCGCATTTTGAACGACCTCACTGTTCTCTTGACTTGGATAAACATTAAAGAAGCGATTATTTAAAGCATCCAGCTTTGCATTTCGCTCAGCTAGTTTTACTTGTTTCTCCTCTGCAGGAGTTAAAGACTTCTCTGGAATAAAATCCCAATTCTTATCCAAGGCCATTTGACCTGAAGTGTTCTGCTGCACGGGCAAAATCGCTTCTTGCAAACTAGGCTCAGGGAGCTTTATCCCCTGTAGCATTTCGGAGTACAAAGCTTTCGCTTTTGGCTCCTGCATATTATCCAACTGTAGATTCTGTACAAATGCATCTTTCGTCTTACTAACAGGCATACCCAAAGTTTCCTTTGGCATAAGAGCGAAAGCAGCCAGAATTCGCTCTGGCCCAACACCTAATTCCCTCTCCATGGAGTCCAGAAATTCTAGCATTGGCTCTTGTTTTCCTTTGTTTTGTACTGCATTTGTTTGAGTAGTATCTACCCAAAAATCTGTTCTTGGATCAGCTGCTGTTTTTTTCTCAGTGCTAAGTTTATCTTGCCCTGTTTCATTAACAGCATTTTGCCTTGTTTCCATTTGTTGCTGCTTACCTGAATCCTTTTTTTCGCTAGCTCTTAAGGGTTGCTCCCTCTTGTTGGCATCGCGCGAATCCTTTTGGTCCACAGCACTACGATCTTGCTTTTCCCGAAGCCGATCCGATTCCTGTCTTCTATCTGTTTGAGAATTTAACTCCCGTTCAAAGCTTTTTGCATCTTGCTTTGTACGGTTTTCTCCCAGATCTTCTTTCCACGAACTGGTATCAGCTTTCGGCTTTTGCGCCGCAAGCACATTTGATAATGAAGAAAGTGAATTCATATTCACTCCTCCGCTCATTTATCTCCTCCTTTCTGGGACTTGCTGCCCCAATTATTTATTAATATAGCCAGCGTATTTCTCAGACAGTCGTCTGGCTTTTGCCGGCTCTATATAATTTAAAATATTGGCCGCATTGGCCTTTTTCATTTTTCCTAAAATTTCAATAGCTAATTTTTCATCCAACTCTTCAAAAAGCTTTGCTGCCAGTGCTGGTTTCATATTGGAATATACCTCCACCAGCTTTTGCACGCGCTTCTCATCTTTATTCACCTCTGTGGACAATGCGCTGGAGATGTCTTCTCGTATCTTTTTGATCTCTGCTAATTTTTTATCTAGATCTTGCCTTTGGCTCTGAATCTCGTCGGCCAAGGCATTTAGGTTCTTCTCTCTTTGATCCAATTCTTTACGGCGCTCTTCTAGGCCCTGAAATATACGAATTTCCTCATCTGTCCATTCTTCCTTGTTCTGCACTTCCACTTGTTTCTTTGCTGGTTTTGCAGCTTCCTTTTTCTCTTCCGCATTTACTTTAGTTACGGGAGAAACTTTTACCTTTACATTCATGTTTTTAAGGTAATCGAGAACCTCTTTCTGATAATAATGAAATCCAGATAAGATCACTAAGGAAACAACACAGCCTGATGCCAAGCGAACAGGAAATGGTCTTTTCTTTCTTTTTCTTCTTTTTTGGTTTGCACGTTGCTCCTGTATAATTCTACGAACCCTTTCTAAATCAGGATCTACCTGCTGCTTAGGACGCTTAATATTCACTTGATCTTTTATATCTACATTGAGGTGATCCATTACCCTACTACCTTCCTACGCATATTTACTAAATCGTCCATTTCTTTTTGTTCTCTTTTCTGCATCTCTTTTTTAAAAATTTGTTCTTTTTTATCTTTTAAAACCTCTAATTTTTTTACCTCTTTGCGCATCTCCAACCACTCATATTCTTTTCTCTCGAGCTCTTGCTTTAAAATACGGATTTGATCGCTCTTCTCCTTTATATGATGACGTTCTCCGTATATATGCGCATCCACTTGGTCCAATAGACCCTGTATATTCTTACCATTCTTTTTATATTCTAAAGCCAAAGCATAGGATTGCTCTATATTTTCATACATTTGCACGAGTTGCTTTTGCTCATTTTGTACTTTGGCCTGTATACTTGCTACTTCCATCTGTAATTGCTCTGCCTGAAAGCGTTTTATTTTTAGTACGCCCTCTAAACGAAATCGAAATTTCTTCATTGTTAAAACCTAGCTGTAAGTTGGACTAGGAAATTTCTGCAATCATCCATATGCACTTCCTCGTCTACTTTTTGTTTTAAGAAGCTCTGTATCTCATCATGGAATTCAATGGCTTTATCTATTTTGGGGTTTGTACCCTCTTGGTATGCTCCGATTTGGATCATATCTTCGGCTTCAGCATATATCGCCATAAGCTCTCGCACTTTCATGGATGCTTCCAGGGTTTCAGGGTCCTGCACCTTTTGCATTACCCGAGAAGCACTTGCCAATACATCAATTGCCGGGAAGTGAGCTTTCTGCGCCAACTTTCTTGATAAAACTATATGACCGTCTGCAATGGAGCGAACCGAATCTCCAATGGGATCATCTATATCATCACCTTCTACAAGAACTGTATAAATACCCGTAATACTTCCGCTTCCCTGAAAATTACCCGCACGCTCTAAAATTTTTGGTAATTGTGCAAAAACACTTGGAGTATATCCTTTGGTTGCTGGCGGCTCACCTGCTGCTAAACCCATCTCCCTTTGCGCCATTGCATAACGTGTTACAGAGTCCATAGTTAATAAAACTTTATTGCCCTGTTCAGCAAAGTATTCTGCAATCGTAGCAGCCAAAAAGGCCCCGCGCGCACGCAGTAGAGCATTTTCATCACTTGTCGCAGCGATGATAACGGTTTTTCTCATACCTTCTTCACCCAAGACATCTTCAATAAATTCCCGAACCTCTCTACCCCTTTCACCAATGAGCGCGATCACATTCACATCTGCTTCTGATTTTCGGCTCATCATTCCGAGCAATACCGATTTTCCAACACCGGAGCCAGCAAGCACAGATATTCTCTGGCCTTCGCCAACGGTAATAAAGGAATTGATCGCTTTCACTCCTAAATCTAAGGGTTTTGTAATTGGGTCACGGTTTAGTGGGTTCACAACATCGGAGTATAAGTTTCTTTCTTCATTTAAAAGAATTTTGCCCTTATTATCCAAAGGATCACCAGTAGCATTGATTACGCGCCCAAGCAGACGCTTGCCAACTTTGACCGTAGCTCTAGATCTATAAAGCAAAATAGGAGAGCCCATACGTATACCGGTAACATGCGTATAGGGCATCATGATTACACGTTGTTCATTAATCCCTACAACCTCTACCGAAATATAGTCATTCCCATTATTAATAAAAATGCGACATAAACTACCAATGGAAGCCCCTGGTAAATAGCCTTCAATCATATTGCCCACAATGCGAGTTACTTTTCCGCTTTCTTTTGCCACCGGGGCTGCATCTACCAAGCGTAAATACTTTTTTGTATTCATGATCAGGCCGTCACTCACTAGGCCCCCTCAGAATAAGACTTAGGTATGCTATCCTTAATTACATTCCAAAGCTTTTCAATCCGCGCATCCAAAGAGGCATCCACCACACCATAATTGGTTTCAATGATGCACTCCCCATGACTCAAACTTTCATCTGACTCCAGCTTGGCATTTTTTGGTAATTTTACTTCACGTGAAAATTTGGCTCCCATTTGCTCGATAAACTCGTAGTCCTTCACAGGAACTTTTACCGTAGTCTCCAAGTCACTTTGGATGCCCGAGGAGAGTTTTTGCAACAAATTAATTACGTATTTATCATCCATTTCAATGTGTAGCAGTGCGATTTTTGAAGCGATGGCGTAAATCATTTCCACCAACTTTGCTTCATTTTGCTCAAACATATTGGGCAAAAGGTTTGCCAGCTGCCCCGCTTCTTTTTCTAATTGAAATAAATGTTCTTCAATTTCATTTTTCGCATCCTTAAAGCCGTCTTCTTTGCCTTCCTTATAACCAAGATCATAAGCTTCTTTGTAGGCCCGCTCTTCTACCTCTTTGAGCTTTTCAAGAGCCATCTTCTCCACTTCTGTTTTGATCTTTTCATCTTGCTCGGCCGCATGTCCTGTCCTCTGTGCAAGCAAGGGATCTATACGAAAGGAAGTCGCATGCGTCTTTTTCTTCTGTTCTAATTCAAAATTAATTTCTGCTTTAGGCAAATCATTTCGAATGTCTTTGGCTTTATAATCCAATGCAACTTTTGCAGCATTTTCGGATTTAACCACTTTATCTTTATACAAGGGCATCTTCTGCTCCACCTCTTGCAATCAGGATCTTTCCTTCTTGCTCTAGTCTTCGTGCAATGTTTACGATCTCTTGCTGTGCTGATTCCACATCTGCCAATTTTGCTGGCCCCATATTTTCTAAATCTTCGCGCAACATGGTGGCAGCACGAGTCGAAAGGTTTTTGAAGATTTTCTCTTTAACATCCTCGTTGGCCGTTTTAAGAGCTAGTAGCAATTTCGCATTATCCACTTCCTTAAGAAGAGTTTGGATTCCGCGATCATCAATTTTCACCACATCCTCAAATACAAACATCAACTTGCGAATCTCCTCAGCTAGTATGGGATCTTTCTCCTCTAAACGCGACATAATGGAAGTTTCTGTGTTTTTATCCATTACGTTTAACATTTCTGCCACAGGCTGTACGCCGCCTAATGCCGATTGTTCTACATTACCAAGAGTTTGCAGCTCATTCTTTAAGACGTGGTCTACTTCTGTTAGAAGCTCCGGCGCGATATACTCTAGATTGGCCAAACGCAAGACTACTTCTGCCTGCAAACTTTCAGGAAGGCGTTTTAGTACTTCTGATTTTTTCTCCGGCTCCAAGTGAGCTAAAATTACAGATATGGTCTGCGGGTGCTCAGCGATTAAGAAGTTTGCCAAAGATTTTGCATCCACCAATTCCAAACTCTCTAGCTTGTTCACCGCACCACCAGCAATGCTTAAGTGACCCAGAATGCCTCTGGCTCGATCTTCTCCAACAGCCCCCACGATGGTATCTTTTTGTGTGGTTTCATCGGAAAAGATATAATCTTCTGATTCTGAAACCATTTCATAGAATTCTTCTAAAACTCGTTTGGTAATAGCAACGGGGATGATACGAAATCTTGACATTAAGGAGATGAGCTTTCGAATGTCATTGTCATCCAAATTGCGAAACATCATCTTGGCGGCATCCGCTCCTAAATAGTTTAAGAGTATTGCCGCTTTTTCAAAGCCTCGCAAATCTTCATACTTTAAATTTTCCTCTTTTTTCAGTGGAAACATCTATAACTCCCTTCTAACTAACCATAACTTCAATGCACTTGCCGATTTTTCTTCATCACGCTCCATAATTCCCAAAATACGCTCTTTTAAGAGCTCACTTTCGGCCTTATCTGGGTCAATGGACTCCTCTAGAACTGGTAGGGAGCCGCTCATTCCTGGCAACGTGGAATCTACAGATTGCAACTCCTCTAACTCCTCAATGGTCCGCGGCAACATATCATCCACAGACTCTTGAAAAGAATCGGTAATCCAGTTGATAAATGGTCGAATCACAAAGATAAAAAATAGTGACAAACATAGTGTGATTATAGACCAGCGAATCACATAGGATATCAGCTTGCGATTTTCTATAGTGTGAAGAATTTCATTGGCTTCTGAGAAGTCCTCTTTTTGAAATTGTACGTTTTCAATTTTGATGGTATCGCCGCGTTCGGCATCAAAACCAATGGCCGATTGCACTAGAGCTTCAAATTTTCGCATCTCCTCTTCGGAGCGCGGTTGCCATTCTTTTACGACCTCACCATTCTCGTTGGTTGTACTCGTCACCTTTCCATCTACCATCACCGCAACACTTAGTTTTTCTATAGATCCCGGTGCTCGGCGAAGTCGCTTTACAGTTTTTGGAACTTCGTAATTGGTAATCGAAAATTCCTTGCCTGTTTCCTGCTCAAAGCCAACGGTTCCCGCTTCCTCGGCCCCAGGTAAATTCGCTCTAGCTCCTGGTATGCCCGTTGGATTATTTCTGGTACCTCGCATTTTATCGTCTTGCTTTTGTACACTACGAATGGCTGTTGTATCAGGATCGTAGGTCTCTTCCACCAGCGAAGTTTCATCCATATTTAACGTGGCATCCACCTTGGCTATCACCCTTTGCACACCAACGGCTCTAGACAAAATCGTTTGGATTTTTTCCTCTAACTCGCGCTCTTTGACTTCTTTAAGCTCCAGCATATCGGATGACATCGCCGTATTGCCGTTAGCATGTTGCTTGCTCAAAACACGGCCCAGTGAATCCACAATGCTTACGTTGTTTGGATGCAGATTTTCCACTGCCGAGGAAACAAGATTAATAATCCCTTTGGTTTGCGCCTTCGAAAGAGTAGTACCTTCGTGCAAATCTACTACGACAGAAGCCTTGGTTTCTCCACCCTCTTCTAAAAACGTCTTCTTCGGCGGCAGCGCCAAGATTACTTTACTACGCTTTACTACTTCTAAACTATTGATCGAACGCATCAACTCGCCCTGTAGAGCTCGTTGATAGTTGATTCTTTGCGCGTAGGATGTAGTACCTAAATCAACCTTTTCAAAAAGTTCCAAACCAATGGAGCCTAGCTTTGTATCAGCATGCTCCATCATAATCGCCATTTGCGTGGAATGTAGTAGTTCGGGGGGAACATGTACTTCATTTCCACCATCAGCGATTTTAAACGGAATGTTCATTTGCTTTAATTTACTTACAATTGCCGGCAAATGATCGGAGTTGACCTTTGTAAACAATGGAACATAGGACTGTCCAGACATGATGATGATTGTCGCAACAATCGTAATGACAAATAATGCAGATGACACAATGACGGACATCCGCTTTACTGGCGAGAGACTTTGTAAAAATCCCTGTATTTGCGTGACAATTAAATTATAGTAGCGATTCAACTTGGCCTCCCCCTATTATACCTGCATCTTCATAACTTCTTGATATGCGTCGATGATTTTATTTCTTACCTGTGTCATTAGTTTCAGCGCAATATCAGCCTTTTCTACGGCCACCATAGTTTCATGTATATTGGTGGACTCACCGGTCATTAATTTTTCAATCTTTTGGTTGGCATCCACTTGCATGGTATTTACTTTTTCCACAGCCGTTTGCAAATTGTCTGCAAACGTTACTTCTCCTTGCTTGGCTCCACCTGGACTCTTCACCTCAAACTGTGATTCTTGGTCCACCTCTATGCCAAACTCTTTTCCTCTTACGTAGCTGGAACCGCTACCAATACCGTTTATTGTCATAATCTACCTACCTTCCAATCTCTAAGGCCGTTGCTGCCATGCCCTTTGCCGCTTTCATTGCTGTTGCATTTGCTTCATAGGCACGGGTGGCTTGGATCATATTTGCCATTTCTTCCATTAAATTAATATTGGGATAATATACATAACCATTTTCATCCGCGTCAGGGTGATGCGGTTCATACTTAGCAATAGGAGCGCCTCTATCTACATGCACATCGGTAACCTGCACTCGTGCAATTTTTGACTGCTCTTTATTTAGCACTTCACCAAAATTCTTGGCATCGGGAATCGCCTCAAAAACAACATCTTTGCGTCGATAGGGTCCACCCTCGGGCGTTCGAGTTGTATTGATATTGGCGATATTGCTTGAAATCGTATTCATCCGAAGTCGGTTGGCCGACATTCCCGAAGAACTGACTCGCATGCTAGACATTACATCCATTATCTACCCTCTCCAATTACGTATTTCATAGCCCCTAGTTTTTTATTAATTAATTGCGTTGCAGCTCGGTAGCGAATGGTGCTCTCCGATAGCGTTGCCATTTCTTTTTCTAAATCCACGGTGTTACCATCATTGGAATGGTTAACATCAGGATTGTCGTAGACATCCGCTTGTACTGCCGCAACGGCTGGCCTGGATAGTGGAAAATGCCCAGCATCCGTAGCCGATAGATTCTTTGCCCCGCCCTGCATAAGAGCACTTGCAAGCTCCTCTTCAAAATCTACTTTCTTGGCCTTATAATTGGGCGTTTCTGCGTTCGCAATATTTGCAGTGGTAACCGTATTGCGCAACTGCAACGAATCCAGCGATCTTTCTAGAGCTTTAGTTGTTACATCAAACATTTTGCTCATAAATAATTCTCCCCACGATACTCATGAATTTTATTGCGTAAAGTACGTATACTAATTCCAAGTAGCTTGGCTGCTTTTGTACGGTTTTGCTTAGTGAACTCCAGAGTTTTCAGAATCAGCCTTCTTTCGGCTTCGCCGATGGTCATTCCTGGCTCTAGGGCATCGTCTTCTAAAGCCTCTACGTTGGGAATGTCCAAATGCGCTGCCGTTAACTCAACATCAGAATTCAACAGAACCGCACGCTCTAAAGTGTTTTCTAGCTCTCTTACGTTACCTGGCCACTTCCATTTAGATAACTTCTCCAAAGCCTCTGGGTGAATTTTCATCTTTGGCTTGTTATTTAAGATACAGGAGACTTCTACAAAATGTTTTGCTAAGACCTCTATATCCTCCACTCGCTCTCTTAAGGCGGGTATTTCCAGTGGAATGACATTGATTCTGTAATATAGATCTTCTCTGAATTTGCCTTCACGGACCATTCTCTCCAAACTACGTGATGCCGTAGCAATGATTCGAACATTGATTTTTATGGCCTCATTCGATCCTATGCGCTCTACCTCGGAGTCCTGTATGGCCTTCAGTAATTTCGCTTGTAAAGGTACAGACATCTCATTGATATCATCAATAATTAAAGTAGAATTATGGGCTAACTCCAATTTGCCTGCCTTATCCTGATTGGCACCGACAAAGGCCCCCTTCACATGGCCAAACAATTCCGCCTCTAGAAGCCCACCAGGCAAAGAAGAACAATTAACCGAAACGATTTTTTGCCTGGCTCTTTGGCTTTTGGAGTGAATGAATTTTGCTAAAGAATGCTTTCCAGCCCCATTCTCTCCCTGAATCAAGATCGCAGCCCTACTGCTAGCTACAGACTCTGCAACTTCAATCAAATTCTTCATTCTAGGGTGTTTTGTAAGCATCATCACTGTCTCCTTATTTGATCTGTCGTACCTGCGGGTAAACGTTCAATATACTTTTCGTAATTATCTTTCCATTTTGCTTCTTGTAGTTTTTCTTGCGCAAGATTGTACCAAACCTTGCCCTCATCTATGTTTTGTAGGGGCGCCCAGAACTCTTCTGCTTTTGCTAGATTGCCTTGGTTAAAATAAATCTGACCAAGCTTATAGCGAGAATTTAAATGTTTATCTTTTGGCCCAGCACTAAGTAAGTCTTTTAAAACAGGTACAGCCTTGTCATCCTGATTGTTATCTAGATAGGCCATGGCTTTTTTCTCTAGAACATTTGTGTAAGTATCAATATTAATAGATTGTGAATCTTTGTAGTGGTAGATCATTCGATCATAAATTTCATGGGCTTTGTCTAATTGGCCGCGGCGCTTGTATACTTCTGCTAATTTTGTATAAGGCGCAGCAACTCTTTGCGGTAAGAACTTCCATTTATTCACTAAGAAATTTAGGTGCTTTTCTGCTAGCTTGTAATTGCCACGTTGGATGGAAATATCAGCCGTCAGAGCACTACGCTCATAGATCTCATCTTTTTCTAATTTTCCATCATCTTTGATGAGATTTAAATATTCAATGGCCTTCTCATAATCCTTTTGTTGATAATTCACCTGCGCTATACGAAGCATTACAGATTCTTTTGAAGGAATATGCTCAAACAACTGCCTTTTTCTTTCTTCTTCTGTCCCCTCGATGGCAAATAGATTATTTAATAAATCCATATAGGTTTTATTTGCATCTTTGTAAGCCGTGGTTTTTTCAAAAGTTCTACCTAGGTAGTATTTCAAATCCATCCGGTCTTGCTCTTTCAACCACAAATCCTTATTTTTGCCATATATTCTTAGAGCTTGGATTGGTTGACCGTTTGTAACTGCATTTTCAATCTGTCTTGTAAGATTGCGAGCAATGCGTTTTTTATAAAAAGGTATGGTTGGCGAGGTAATATTTTTCTTATAATATCTCTGCAAGATGTCCCATGACTTTTGCAAATCCCCTCTCTGGTAATAGGCCTCTTCCATATAAGAAGTAATATAATGATCCAGGCCATCAATATTTACATTTTCATTAAGAAAATCTTTTATCTCTTTTGCCAGCATCTCCATTTCTTTTGCTTTCATCTCTGGAGCTCTACGCATTTTAATTCTTAGATCAGAAAGAAATGCACCAGGAGTTTTGGGAAAGCGAAATGTATTTTCAAGAAAAGCACCACGAATCTTATCTTTTTCTAGAGTTAAAATATCTAGTAACTCCCCCACGCGGTGCAGGGCAAACGCACCGTGATCATTCATAGGAAAGTTTTTAAGAAACTGCAGATAATTTTCATGTGCCTTTCGATATTCTTTTAAGCGAAATTGCGACTCTGCAATATTATAAACACTATTGGGATACTTTTTTGCCGCTTCAGGGTTTTCTTTTATGATCGATTCAATATGGGAAATGGTCTTTTCGTACTGCTTTTGCTTTGCATAGACATCTGCTATTTTAAATTTCGCCTTGTATTGACTGTATTCGTTTTCGCTCTCATCAATTACTTTTTGATAATTCTTAATGGCATCATCGAATTTATTTAGCGCAAGAAGAGAGTCCCCGATACTTATATTGATCTCATCTGAAAACTCAAACTTGCCCATATCTTCTCGAATCGATAAGAACTCTTGCAAGGCAGCTACATAATTATTTTTTTGCAATTGCCCGTAGGCAATTAGCATTCTAGTTCGCTGGTAAAGAGGACTCTTAGGATAGTCTTCTAGCAATTTTTTGTAGAGCGCCATTGCTTGTACAAAAGCGGGATGTGAATCTGTTTCCTTCCATAATTTATAGTGCGCATCGGCTTCCATAAAACGCAGCATATGCTGCCACTTTGTATCAGGGTGCTTTGCTCGAAATACCTCAAGCGCTTCAAGAAAAGATGCATAACGCTGGTTATTAAAAATGGTAAGTAGCAGCCTTGCTTCTTGGTTTTGCTTCGTGTTTTCTTTTTTAATTTTATATATTGGCGAGTGTTTTTCTAAATCCTGAATAAAATTATCCTTCGTCAGAATGAAGGGAAAAGGCACAAATACCTTTTGACGACTAGCAATCAAAGCATCTTGGTGAACTTCATAATCCTTAATAGAGAAACGCTCATAATTTGGATCTGCCCCATCAAAAATACCCGGTATTTCCTTTGGCTCAGGAATTTTTGCAGGTTTTTCTTGTTCCTCAACAAGGATGGGCATTTCAGAGGCGGGTTTGCGCTTGGCTACTTTCTTTTTGGCCGTTTTCTTTTTGACCTTCTTAGCATTGGGATTGCGATAAATATCTATAAGTAATCTAGAAGGAGACTCCATCTGGTAAGCAAAGGTCTCCACTTGTGAGTCTTTTAAGTGAAAGCGTAGTTCTATTTGTTTATCATCCTCACTAACAACCTCGACTTTGGTCACAAGATCATCTTTGTAATCTTTTAACTTTTGCAGTTGTTTTTGCGGCAGAGGATCAATTTTAAAATAGAGCTTTGCCTCTTTTTGCTCAAGCCAGTAGTCCCAAAAAGCCTTGCCCTGAAACTCCACTTGCGTTGCATCTGATTTTTTTCCAATACTAAGGTTAAGTGCTAGGGCCTTAGAAACCATACCAAAGTTGAATGCAAAGCCAATAAGCAGCAAGATCGTCAATCTTACAACACGACAATGCTCTATGTAAAACATCCTGTTTCTAATAAAATCCAACACTTATCAGCCCTTCCTAGGCAAAAATTTTTCTCTACCTTTATAAAGAGCACAAAGGGTGCCAAAAATGGATGAAGCTCAAAGTGTAAATAATTCTTCGACACAGGCTTCTAGACCTAAAAACCTTGGCATCTTGCCAAAGCTATGACATCAGACAATGGAAGAGGTAAACCAACGTCTATTTTTCTTAAAAATACACATAAATTCTCATCACTTAGATATGAAGTCCGAATAAACACCTGAGAACAACATGAAATACTACGGGATAGCATTTTTATTATTAACAGCATGTGTATCGGTTAGCATCGAAAAGCCTCGCAATTCTGAAAAAGCGAAGAACTATTCAATGCTCAGCCCATCGGAGCCCTTTCAGCTAAAGGACAAAGAGCCATTTGATAAATTTTGGCTACACCCCAAAAATGGTAACTCCATATCACTGCAAACCGCCTGCGGTCCCAATGACCCCAGACTTAGTCAATTGAGCCATGAAGCCCTACTTGGAATCGAGGATTTAGCAGAACTAGAGCGAGATCGTTTTCGTTATAATGGCCGAGGCGCCTTGGAAACGATCCATACGGGCCGCGTGGATGGGATCGAAATAAAAATTGCCACCCTTGTTTTTAAAAAGAATCATTGCAACTACACGCTTAATTACTTTGGTCTAAAAAAATACTTTGATAGCAATTGGAAAGATTATCAAGCCGTCAAAAAGAACCTCAGGGTGAAATGATGGGTATCATGGCGCAGGTAAACTATATTTTAGAAAGATACTTTGACCTGATAGGTGGCTTTTGGAAGCTTTTTCTAGAGTTTAGCAAAGAAGTCTTTACCAAGAAAATTGAGTTCAAACTTTTACAAGATCAAATTTATCTCGTTGGTTTAAAATCTTCTGTATTGGTTATTGTGACGGCCATATGCTCGGGCTTAGTTTTAGCCCTACAGTTTGGTTTGGGCTTAGAAAAGTTTGGCGGAAAACTTTATGTACCAAAGCTTGTTTCTCTCTCGTTTGTACGCGAACTAGGACCTGCCTTTACTTCTTTGGTCATCGCAGGCCGCGTGGGCGCTGGTTATGCATCCGAAATTGGTTCTATGGTTGTTACACAGCAAATAGATGCCATACGCGCACTTGGCACATCCCCTATGACCAAAATCGTAGTGCCCCGGGTCCTAGCTCTTGCCATAAGCCTTCCCATACTAACACTCATTGCGATCATAGGAGGACTTTGGGCCTCCTTAATTTTAGGAAATATTGAGTTGGATTTAGATACCCATTTTTATTACGCACGAATCGTGCAAACTCTGGAGTTTCCAGATCTGATGCTGGCAATGGTAAAAACTTTTGTCTTTGCCATTATGGTATCGATTCCTGCTTGTTACTACGGCTTAAATGTAAACAGCGGCACTCGCGGCGTGGGAATCGCAACAACCAAAGCGGTGGTGGCCGGAACCATTTTAATATTTATCAGTAATTTTGTAATAACAAAGATCTTTTTTATGGTGATCACATGAGTTTTATTGAAGTTAAAAACTTTAAAAAATCTTTTGGCGATAAAGTCGTACACAAAGATGTGACCTTCACCGTAGAAAAGGGCGAATGCATGGGGCTGCTAGGGGGCTCTGGAGCCGGCAAGTCCGTCATACTACGAGCCTTAATAGGTCTAGAAAAACCCGATAGTGGAAGCATCAAGATTGATGGGGCGGAAACTTTTGGATTAAAAGAAAGACAGTGGATTCCTATACGCAAGCGTGTAGCCTATGCTTTTCAAGGCGGAGCTTTGTTTGATTCCATGACCGTAATGGAAAATATATCCTATCCATTACAAGAGCATACGAATCTTAATGAAAAAGAGATTGAAGAAAAAGTATTAAAAACTCTGGAAGATTTAGGTCTAAGCGGCACAGAGGACTTGCTACCGGCAAGTCTTTCTGGCGGCATGCAAAAACGCGTAGGGCTTGCAAGAGCCATTGTTTTGGATCCTGAAGTTATACTTTACGATGAGCCCACAGCAGGGCTTGATCCTTTTAACACCATTCGCATTCAAGAAACCATTATGCAGCTGAAAGAAAGAGGGGTTACCTCTATTTTGGTAACTCATGATATGCCAAGCGCATTTGCTGTATGCGACAAAATGGCTGTACTTGAGGCTGGTAAAATTGCAGCAAGTGGCAAAATTTCTGATTTAGATACTAAAAAAGGTGGCGTGATCTACCGATTTGTACATGGAGAGATAAAGCAAAATGGATACAAAAAGTAATACAAAAGCTGGAATATTTGTTGTCATAGGCCTTAGCCTATTTGTGGTGATGCTATTTGCCATAAGTGGGAACTCTTCTTTTTTTAATGCTACATATCGATTGTACGTAAAAATGCCAGAAGTAAGAGGTATAGCCACTGGCTCGGTGGTCCAACTTGTGGGCGTCCCTGTGGGTAATGTGGAGGAAATCACTTTCAATCAAAAAGGCGACTTGGTTATGGTGTTGCTGATTGAAAGCGATTATCAAGAAAGAATCACGGAAGGCTCCATTGCTGGCCTTCGAACGCAAGGGGCTTTGGGTGATAAATTTGTTTATATTATGCCAGGAGATTATGGTGCACCTCCATTAAAAGATGGCGACTATATTACAACAGAAGAAGGTAGTGATTTATTCTCCGCATTGAGCGAGAAGGGAGACCAGGTAGAGTACTTATTTGAAATGCTCCGTGATGCACGCGATTTAATTAGAGAAATCAAAGGCGATGGCGAGATTAAAGATGCCATTATAAGTCTTAAGCAAGCAGCAGCCAATTTGAATCAATTTACGAGTGATCTTAACGGCAATGGTAGTGGTAAGGAATTACGCAATACTATAGAAAGGCTGAATCAAATCATGGCCAAAATTGACAATGGCAATGGTAGCCTGGGAGCCCTAATCAATGATCCCAGCTTATATAAAAAACTGAACGACTTTTTGGGCGGCAAAGATGTCAGTCCAATTAAAAGCGCCATAAGGGATTCCATCCAAGAAATCGAACAATAATGTTTTTTAAGAGGCTACACAAAAGCCCAGTTTTTGCATTTTCATTGACATCGCTACTAACAAGGCTAAACTAAGACAATGCAGCAAATGCCTATGATTCCAAGCAAAGCATTTCAAACCAGTTTTGGCGGCTCTTTGCTAAAAAATTCTCACGCCAAGGTTGCACGCCCCTTCTCCCCCAGAGCGGCGATTCATGTTGTGTTGAAATCTTCCAAAGCCAACAAAGAAAATAGCTTTTACAAACACAAAAAATTTCTGCAGCGATTGCTAGAAAAACAATCTCGAAAACATTTTGTAAAAATCTATCAGTGGCAAAGTATGGGCAATCACTTGCATCTACTAGTTAAATGCAAAGATAAAAGTCATTTTAATAATTTTTTACGGGCCATCAGCGGACTGATCCCAAGACATATTTTAAATGCACAAAGAGGTAGCGCAAAGGGCATGAAGTTTTGGGATCAGCGCCCCTTTTCTCGCCTGATTCGATGGGCGAAGGATTACAAAAACATGCTCTGGTATATGCGAAAAAATGATTACCAGGCAAAGGGCTATGATTCTGAGCACGCCCAATATCTAGTACATATCGACAAACTTTGGCGAAAGCTTGTCACAGCGCTCGAATAAAAATCAAGCCTTGAAAGCTGCTCCAGCATTTAAGAATATAATCTTATGACACATAAAAAAGAGCTTGCCGTTTTTTTGCTGATCTTTTTTTCGGCTTTCACTCTTTCGGACTATGAGTCCAAAGAAGTGGCTTTTTTAATTCCGCAATCTTCGGTTTACGCTGGCGAGCTTTTGCACCTGCCTGCCAAGGGTGAATACCTCATTGGGGGCAAGAAAGCGTCCTACTACAATGGCCGTCAATTTGCGGTGGTTGGCCTCAGCAAAAACAAACAAATTCGCATCACCAAAATTATTGATCGCAAAAGCTCTTTTTACCACCGACTTTTCGGCGGAAAAATCTACCGAAGCGAACACCAAGTTTTAGAAATGAAGCGGCCAAAGCTGTACAAAGACAATCTTTTGCGGCTGCCTGCCAGCGTTTGGAAAAAGGTCAACCGCCAAGACAAAATCCAGCAAGAGCGCAATAAACTAAGAAAGATACTCAACACAGAATATGCCAATGACGATTTGGGCTGTCTGCAATACCCTATTGAATCGGTTAGAGTTTCAAAATTTGCCGCACCTCGAACTCTTCCCAACGGCTACGCTTACTATCACACGGGCTTAGACTTACGCTCCCGCAGTCCGGAGCCAATTTTGTCCATGGGAGATGGTAAGGTTATACTGGCCGAGCATATGACCAGCCCTGGCAATATGGTCATTGTTCACCACGGTAAAGGGCTTGTTTCTCGCTATATGCATTTAAGCAAAATCGATGTGCAAGTGGGCCAACAAGTGAAAAAGGGTGAGGCTGTGGGACTAAGCGGCGGCACAGGCAGGGTGGAAGCTCCGCACCTGCACTGGGAAATTATGTGGAAGGGGAACCATGCGAACCCCGAGCATTTTGTGCCTTTGTGGAATCGTCATTGTTCTCCAACGTGAAAATCACCTTATCGATCCACTCCCAACCCGCGGCCTCATTGATCTTTTCTTTAATGGGCGTCGACATATAGGAAAGCTCGCTAAGCCAAACCGAGTTTTTCACGGCAATAAAGAGTCTGCCACGGTAAAAATTTTTGGGGCGTGAGATTTTGGCAATATCAGGGCCTACGATTTCTTCCCAAAGCTGGTACATTTTCCATGTTTGAAAAGCATTCCCCAGGGGTGACTTGCTATTTTGCAAAAGGCCCTGTAGGACTTCTGTTATATTTTTAGGCCCTTTATTTGCCTTTTCTTGTAAGTTGGAAAACCAAAACCTTGGGCCTTTTAAACTCATATTAAAGAGCTAACATGCAAAAAGAAATGAAAGCAATACATATCGTGGGAGCCGGCCTGGCTGGCAGTGAGGCAGCCCTCCAGCTAGCAGAAAAGGGCTATTCGGTCTTTTTGTATGAAATGCGCCGTCAACAATTGACCCCGGCCCATAAGACCGAAAAATGTGCCGAGCTCGTTTGCTCCAACTCTTTTGGCTCCATGACCGATTACTCCGCACCGGGCCAACTAAAATGGGAAGCTGAAAAATTGGGATCCAACATTTTAGCCGCCGCAAAAGAAGCCTATATACCTGCCGGCATGGCTTTGGGTGTGGACCGCGAGATCTTCTCGCAGATCATTCATACAAAGGTCAGCGAGCACCCAAAGATCACATTGGTGGATCAAATCGTGGAGTCACTAGATCAGATCCCTCGGCCAGCCATCATTGCCACCGGCCCACTCACCCACGAGAATCTTGCAAAGAGCATCGCCGAGCATTTTGAAAAACCCGATTTTTTATACTTCTTTGATGCCATTGCCCCGATCATTGATACGGATAGTATCAATACGGAGATTGCGTGGAAGGCTTCGCGCTGGGGAAAAGGCAGCGATGATTATTACAATTGCCCACTAAATAAAGAAGAATACTATCGATTAATAGAAGAGATGGAAAAGGCACGGAAGATTGAAGCTAAAGACTTTGAAAAGCTTACGCCATATTTTGAATCCTGCATGCCGATTGAGGAGATGATTCGAAGGGGCAAGGAAACTCCGCGCTTTGGCCCCATGTCGCCCAAGGGACTGGATGATCCGCGCACGGGCCGATGGCCCTATGCCGTCGTACAGTTAAGGCAAGACAACAAGGAAGGAACGGCTTTTAATATGGTGGGATTTCAAACCAAGATGGCCTATGGAGAGCAGAAACGAATCTTTCGCATGATTCCGGGCCTAGAAGACGCCGAATTTTTAAAACTTGGTAGCATTCACCGCAATATGTATTTGGACTCCCCTAGGCTTCTTAATGAGGATCTATCCAGCCCGAAAGACCCGTATTTGTATTTTGCTGGTCAGATTACTGGAGTAGAAGGCTATTTTGATTCGACCTGTATGGGAATGCTAACAGCAAAGTTTTTAGATGATAAACTAAAGGACCGAGGATTCCAACCACCGCCCAGAGCCAGCGCCATGGGCTCCCTACTAAATGCGATTACCAAAGAAGAAAAAGAAAACTTTCAGCCCACCAATATTAATTTTGGCTTGTTTCCCAATTTAACAGAAGAACATTATCAAGGCAGAAAGAAGATTCCTAAAAAAGAGAAAAAAGAGATTCAGCTACACTTAGCTAAAGAAGCTTTTGCTAAGTGGCTAACAACAATATAGCTTCCAACATAAAAAAAGGCAGCCCGAAAGCTGCCTTCTTCACTCAAGCTATCAACTCCAATTAGAAGTTAGCAGCCCATCTCCAGTATACACCATTCTCGTCATTATCATCAGTGTTACGAGTAACTGCTTCGTAGAAAAGACCAGTATCAATGCCCTCACTTAGAGTCCACACATGACCAACTTTGTAAATGGACTCTAACTCTTGGTTAACTGCAGAACCAAAATCAGAAGCCTCAAAACCATCAGTCATCATGTACCAAGCATAAACAGAACGATCTTCCTGGTATTTCCAGTCAAGATGTAAAGCCATTGCACCTAAGCTTTCTGCATCGGTACCGGTAGCAGCAGAACTATCGAAGTTAACATACTCAAAACCTGCATCTAGCATGTCAGAGGTGTAGTCAAGTGTAGCACGCATAACATCAGTACCGTTTACGTTGTCAGCACCAGAGTCAGATGTGTTGTTTTTACCAGTACCATGAGTGTCATAACCTAGAGCAATACTAAAATTGTCATTGATTTTACCCATAAGGTAAGCACCATAACCAGTTACATCATGAGAAGAACCAGTTGTTCCACCGTTAACGATCGTAGTAGTAGGACCGTTGTTTAAGGAAAGTTCTAAAGCCCACATATCATTGAACATGATATTGTAGTTCAAACCACCGTAGTTGAATAAATTCTCATCAGCAGTAGCACTTTGAGCAGCAGTTACAATACCAGCAATTGTGCGAGCTGCAGAACGATGAATCCAAAATCTGTGACTCTTATCGTACTCACGCTCAAAAGCGTTCTTTAGCATACCAACCATTAAAGTATGACCATCGGCTAGCCAGTCTTTACCAGTGATATAAGCACGATTCAAAGAAACAGTTGGATTGTTATTAGCACCAACAGTATTGTTACCAGTAACATCGTCACCAGCAATGCTTAACTCAGCTGACCAATTGTCATTAAAAGAATGACCAACAACTATACGAGCACGCTCTAAGTTAAAACCCATTGGAGTGATTCGGTCATTACCACCAGTGGCACCATTGTCCATAACCATTCCAAAGCTTGTCCACAACTCGCCATTTACTTTCGTCTCAGCCTGAGCAGCAGAGAAAGCAAACACGATGCTTAGTAAGCTGATAAATTTAAAATGTTTCACATTACCTCCCAGGCTGTATCGCCCTTTGTTTTAAACAAGTTAATAAACCTTATGTCTATTAAACTTTAAAAATTAAAAACCATTAGGTTCTCCTATATTGAAACTAAACAATAATAATAATTCAAGACTTTTTGTTGTGGTAAAATGTAATTAATTCGCTTTTTACGCGCAATTCCTAATCATTAGTCTAGGTTTTAAGCGCTTTTGAAATGAATTATGTAACGCAAGAATTGTCTTGCTTAGAAAATAAGTATTTTCGCTTTAATTCCGTGTTATTACTTGTGATTTTTTTAATAGAAAAAATTAAAGTTCGGCTTCGGGTTTTAAACCCTTCTTTTTAATCTTTTCCACCAATGTGGTTCGGTTCAATCGCAACAACTTGGCTGCTTGATTGCGATTCCAACCGGTCTTTTCTAGGGCCTGCATGATTAGTTGGTTTTCATAGGCATCCACTGCCGCATTGAAATCCAAGCCATTTGTCGGAATGTTTGCAGAAACATTACTAGTGCGTACCACTTGCTGTTCGGCGTATTTTGCAGGGAGATCCTCCACTGAGATAATGCCGCTTCCTTTTAAAATGGACAGTCTCTCTACCAGATTCTCCAGCTCTCTCACATTTCCTGGCCAACGATAATTCACCAATAGCTCCAGTGCTTCTGGGCTAATGCCATCTATATTACGATTTTTCTCTTGATTAAATCGCGTCATAAAGTGATGAAAAAGAACCGCCACATCATCCTTTCTCTCTCTTAGTGCAGGTATGTGTACCGGTATTACGTTTAGTCTATAATATAAGTCTTCGCGAAAGCGTCCCTGTGCCACGGCCTTTTCCAAATCCACATTGGTGGCCGCAATCACTCGTACATCTACCTCTTTGGTCTTTGGACTGCCGACTGGTTCAAAAGTTCTTTCTTGCAAAACTCGCAGCAACTTTACCTGCAAGTTCATGGACATATCACCAATCTCATCCAAAAACAGCGTGCCGCCATCGGCCATTTCAAAACGTCCCATACGATTTTGAATCGCACCCGTAAATGCACCCTTTACATGTCCAAAGAGTTCAGACTCTAAGAGCTCACCCGGAATTGCTCCGCAATTAACGGGCACAATGGCCTTTTCGGCACGGGAGGAATTATAATGAATGGCGCGGGCAAAGAGTTCCTTTCCCGTACCACTTTCTCCCGAAATCATCACGGTGGCATCCGAGTCGGCAATACGGTCCACCATTTCAATTACTTGCATCAATTCACTGCTTTGCCCCACGATATTTTCAAAACGATACTTTTGTTGTAGTTGAGATTTTAAGGAGTGGTTTTCTTGAACCAAATTTTTGTGTTGCAATGCTTTCTCAATAATCGAATCAATTGCATGAATATCAAAGGGCTTGGTCAAATAATGAAAGGCCCCTTGCTTGGTCGCCTCCACAGCCGATTCCACCGATGCATTTCCTGTAATAATAATGAACTGCATATTTTGGTACATCGACTTTAATTCACGCATTAGTTGCAATCCGTTTCCGTCTGGTAGACTTAAGTCCACAATGGACAAATCGACACCGGAGGAGGCTAAAGCCTTCGCTTCTTTGACACTACTAGCGGTTAGGACCTGGTAATTTTTTTTTATCCAGTATGCGAAAAAGGGCGGTTCTTAAACTGGACTCGTCATCGACGATAAGAAGCTTTCTAGCTTGCATGAACACCTCTCCTAGGTACAACTCACATCCTTCATGGACATGGGAATCAGCTGGAATATCTACGGAAGCTAATCTCTATACTTAGGCTATGTCAGACAAACAATTAGTGTCAATTGAGGGTGTCAAAGATTTGGACTTAAGCTGGAGGTTTTTTCCTAGCTAAACTCAACCTTACCCGAAGCCCTTCGGTCTTCGCTGGTAAAACCTCGATCTTAGACTGGCATCTCTCCAAAATATGATAACAAGTCGTAAGTCCTAAGCCTTTATGAAAGCTAGGATTCTTGGTGGTAAACAAAGGATTGAAAACTTGCAGTTGGGATTTTTGATCCATGCCTGGACCATTGTCAGTGATTTCTATAATCACCTGGTCTGCGGTCACTTCCATGCATACTTGTATCTTAGGTGTTTGGGTTGCCGCCTCTGTAAATGCCTCTAAGGAATTACGGAATATCTCTAAAATCACCTGACTAAATGCATTTTCTGAGATTTCCAAAAGCGGGTCCTCTAGAATTTCCGGCATATGCAATTGAACGCTAGCTTTGTGCAACTCAGGACTTAGCAGAGCCATCACCTTTTTGAAATTATCTTTTAGCTTTGATCCTTGTTTATCTATGGCCACATCTTGTCTAGAAAAATCTAGAAGATTTTTAACTTTCATTTTTGCCTCTTCCGTGGCTTCCAGCATATCTTTTAAAACCTCATAAACTTCAGATTTCTCCGGCGCTTCGGATAATAAAATCTGCAACAAACTATGCATTCCCGATATGGGGTTATTCAAATCATGCGCAATGCTGCTGCCAATAATCCCTAAATCTTTTAACATCATGGATTCCATGCGGGATTGACCGTATAGATACTTCTCCGTCACAGGATAATAAGTATGTACATAGTTTTTCTTATTATCATCTAAATAAAGAGTATTACTATTCACCTCAAAGTATTGCATTTGGTCGGATTTCTTATCGTAATTTTGCAAATAAAAATCTTTTTCTAAATGGCAACCCTCACATGCTTGCTCTTGACCAAACAAAGCTGCATAGCACTTTTTCCCCGTTTTCTGCTTATTGCTAAGTAACAAGTTTCTGTCTTCATCCACCACAATGATATCAACTGGAAAAGCCTCAAATGTCTTCTTCCAAGTATCCAACCATGCAGCCGTTTGACTTTCTTGTAAAAAGCGAACGATCAATACCTCGATTATGGCCGATATTTCTTCCAAGTATTTCTTTTCCACAGACAGAAAGTCTTTTTCCCGAATATAATGAATGGCAACTTCCCCATATTCTCTGACGTCAAAGCGGTACTCATAACTAGATTCCATGGCATCGTAAGCACCAGCAGTGCGAATCTGAACCAAATCCAAAGCAAAGTATGGCGCCAAACTCTCTTGCATTCGCTTTTCTAGGTCTTTTAAATTGTTTGCTTGCAAGATTGCCACAAGCAGGCGCCGAGTAGCCTCTGTGCGCTTTTCAAGAAATTCTTTTTTATGCAGCAATGCTGCGGTTTTTCCCTTTTCACTTTGCAATTCCGAATCCAAAAGGACGCGCTCTAAATCCTGTTTTTCTACTTGCTCGTTTAAAATAGCAATCAAATCCTCTTGCTGTAGATCTTCTTGCAAACAAAGGTTTGCCTGATAAAAAGCCTCTTCCACAACCTTAGAATCCCAAACACCAATCATCTGAAAGATGGGAAGATATTGGAAACTTTGCCAAAAATGCTCCTCTTCACCTGCTCGAACACAGTGAATCACCGGTACCGGCAAATCTTTTAATTGCTTTGCCAAATCCGAAATTTGATAAGAAAAATGTAACCACTCCACCGCAACCACTGCTTGGGAGTACTTACTTTGCCAGCCTTGTTCGACAAAAGGATCAACAACCTGATGGTGGCAATCCAATTTTAAGGGGCTACCTAACAGAATAAGGGCGGGCTCTAGAGCTGACATACTTCTACAATCTCAACAACTCGGCTTACCGTGTAATCGGGTGCATCCTCTGGACTTTCAGGTTTCACATGCTCGTATTCTCCATGTTGCACCCAGCATGTTGGCATGCCCAAACTTTTGCCCGCCATGATTTCATCATCAAAACGATTACCAACACAAAGGACTTCACTTGCTTGCAATTGATATTTCTGCATTAACTGCAAAAAGGCATCTCTTTTTTCTTGCTCACGGCTTCGATCCACGAGCACGATTTCTTTGAAAAAAGGCGCAATGCCTAGAGCGTCTACTTTTTGCTGTTGCGTATTTGGTATCCCAGCACTTACCAAAAACAGATCATGGGAAGAACATAGACGATCGAGCATGGCATTTACCCCAGCAAAAGTTTCCAAATTCTCCTTGATATCTCGAGCATAAAAAGCTCTGTAACCCGCTTTTGCCACTTCTTCGGATGCTCCAAAGTGAGCCGCAATGGCGGAAAAAACATTTTCACTAGGATGCTGACGAAAAATTTCTTTTCTTACGTTATGACAATCCTCTGCAGTCGCAGAAAGGCCCGCTGCTATCATGGCGTCTGCTGCCTCTTCATAGGCTTTTTCCACCAACAGCTCCGAGGTATTCATTAAGGTATCGTCCAAGTCAAAAATTATTGCGCGAATCTTCATTTGTCCCTCATGGAAGTGTCATTTAATATCTCTATAAGCGCCGGCTGAAAACGCGGCCAAACTTCGGCCAAAGCAACCCCCGCTTCTTCTTCAATGCATATCACCGGTATATCATGATCTTTATTCGCAAAGGAGCTTAAACTACCCGGTGTGGGGTAGCCTATATCACTGACAATTTCGTAATTCGACGCCCGGGCAAGGCGTTGAGCATCGAGCCGGCCTTTTTCCCCGCTGCAAACAATACATGGCTTCCAGGAATGGAAATGCAAAATCAAACGCGGCCTTTCTGCCTCAATTAAAGCAGTCAGTGCTTGAATTTCTGGTTCGCTCGCCGCTTTTGTGCCCGGGAAATAACGAGGGGCATCGCAATCGGGCGACCAGTTTTTTGCCGGATAATTGCGATTTAGATCCACGCCGTTGCCATTGGTGCGCTCCACTTTCATGTAGCCATCAGGATTTAAACAGGGGATTAATATCCAAGGACTGGTTTTTTCCGAACTGTGTTCTAAATACTGCAGGAAGCGTGTAGCCAGCTCCACACCTTCGGGTTCATCGCCATGAACTCCGCCAATAAAAAGCAGGGGTTTGTGATTTTTTTCAAATACAAAACCACCGCCATATGCTAGTGAAATGGCATGGCCACCTGCAGATTTTGCCCACTCTTTAATAACATTCATTGTGATTATTAAACTAATGGTGGTACTAATTGGCAAAGGATTTAAGAGGTAATTATGCAAGAGATTTCCGCGATTATATTGGCTGCTGGTAAGGGCACCCGAATGAACTCGCCCTTGCCCAAAGTTTTACACCCAGTGGCTGGTCTACCCATGATAAGTTATGTTTTGTCGGCCATTCGCAGCCTGGAACCAAAAGAATGCCGGGTTGTAGTGGGACATGCAAAAAACTTGGTGCAATCTGTGGTAGAACCCTTAGGCGCTAGCTGTTATGTGCAAGAAAAACAATTGGGAACCGGCCATGCCGTACAAATGGCGCAACCGTCTTCTATGCAGGGGCACATACTCATAGTAAATGGAGATCACCCACTCTTGCAGGCAGCGGACTTACAATCTTTTGTCGAACAATTTGAAAAACAAGAAGCAGATGTTGCTGTGTTAAGTGCAGAGATGGAGGAGCCAGGAGCCTTTGGCCGCATCATTCGCCATAACGGTGACTTTCGCGCCATAGTAGAGGCGCGCCACGCTGGCAAAGAAACCTTAGAAATCAAAGAAGTAAATACGGGCATCTACTTGATTCGCAGCGGGCTGCTAGAAGATCTCACCTCAGCTATCGAGATGAATGCAGAAAAAGAAGAGTTCTACCTGACGGACATTGTCGATATTGCAAATGAAAAGGATTATAAAGTTTTGGCCATTCCAGCAAAAAACCCAAGAGTTGCCTTTGGCGTGAATACACAAGAAGAATTGGCCCAAGCAAGCAAAAGCATATTTCAAGCTAAAGTTAAAACCTTGATGCAAGAAGGTGTTGTGGTCATCGACCCAGAGTCTACCTACGTAGAGCCAACGGTTCGCATAGGACCCGGCTCCGTTTTATACCCCGGCACTTTCATTAAGGGCTTAACCACCATTGGGCATAGCTGCGTGCTAGAGCCCAATGTTTTTATCAAGAACACGGACATTGCGGATGCTTGCCAAATTCGCGCCGGCTCATATTTAGAAGATTGCAGCATTTCAGAAAAAGCCATGATTGGCCCCTACGCAAGATTGCGACCCGAAACCAAAATCGGTAAAGATGCCAAGGTTGGAAATTTTGTAGAAATGAAAAAGGTCAACTTTGGTGAAGGCTCGAAAGCCTCCCACCTCACATATTTAGGAGATGCAGATATTGGCAAAAATGTGAATGTTGGCTGCGGCACAATCACTTGCAACTACGCTGCCAATCGCAAAAAGTACAAAACTATTATAAAAGACGGCGTCTTCGTAGGTAGCGACACTCAATTTGTGGCGCCCGTAACCATAGGCGAAGATGCGGTGATTGGCTCCGGCTCCACCATTACCAAGGATGTGCCCGACCGAGCCCTAGCCGTTGCCCGAGGCAAACAATTTATAAAGGAAGATTATATAGCAAAGGATGAAGACGAATGTGCGGAATCATAGGCTACTATGGCAATAAGGTTGTAAAAGACGTCTTGTTTGACGGTTTAAAAAAACTAGAATATCGCGGCTACGATTCTGCAGGAGTTGCCATTTACGATAAAGACCAATACCGAGTGATACGTGCTCGCGGCAAATTGAACCACTTAAAAGAACGCTTAGATGGCGAAAACTTCTCAGGAAAAATTGGCATTGGTCATACCCGATGGGCTACACACGGCATTCCCTCAGAAACCAACGCTCATCCCCATCAAGTAGGTAAAATTAGTTTGGTACATAATGGAATCATTGAGAACTACCAAGAAATCAAAGAAACCTTGGTTCGTGGGGGCGCCAAAATTTCCAGTGAAACTGATTCTGAGTTGATTGCCCATCTTATTTCACAAGAAGTGGAGCAAGGACATGATTTAAAAAAAGCCGTCGACCAGATTATACCGAAACTGGAGGGAGCTTACTCCATTGTTGCCACCTCCCTGGATGAACCTGATACGATGATTGCCTTTAAAAATGGTCCACCAATGGTACTTGGCCTCGGCAAAGAAGAGATCTTTGTAGCCAGTGACGCGCAGGCCATCATACACCATACCAACAAAGTGATCTTTTTAGAGGATTTAGAAGTGGTGAAAATCCAAGGTACAAATTATGAGATATTCTCAGCCAACGGCTTCCCCATTGAAAAAAACATTCATACTTTAAACATGAGCCCGGAAGCCATTGAAAAACAGGGCTACAAACACTTTATGAAAAAAGAAATCTACGAGCAGCCGCGTGTGGTGGCCAATGCCATGCGCGATCATATTGATCTGGAAACTTTAAAAGTGGCCCTTGAAGTACTGAATTCTGAGGACCAGATCATTGCCGCCGAAGACTTAAAAGAAGATCTGGCGAAAGTACAACGCATTTTTATTGTTGCCTGTGGAACCAGTTATTACGCTGGTTTGTATGGCGAATACCTCATTGAAAATATGGCGCGCATACCAGTGGAAGTCGAGTTTGCCTCTGAATTTCGCTATCGACATCCGGTGATACCAGAAAATTCCTTGGTCTTGGTGATTTCCCAGAGCGGCGAAACGGCAGACACCCTAGCCAGTTTACGTATGGCGAAGGAACAGGGAGCCAAAATTTTAAGTATTTGCAATGTGGACAAATCTTCCATAGATCGCGAGGCCTATTATCGCCTATTTATGAGAGCCGATGTGGAAATTGGTGTGGCAAGCACTAAGGCATTAACAACGACTATGACAGTTTTAAATCTGTTTGCCATCTATCTGGGGACTAGCCGGGAGCAAATCAATTCCGAACAAGAAAAACATTTGGTTAGAAGCCTGCAGGCTCTACCATCAGAGATGGAAAAGGTTCTTGCTTACGATAGCTTTTTTGAAGACGCGGCCAAAAGCCTAAAAGACTTCCGAGGTTTTTTATACCTGGGACGTGGAGCCAATTATCCGGTAGCTATGGAGGGTGCTCTTAAGCTTAAGGAGCTAGCTTATATGCATGCGGAAGGCTATGCCGCAGGAGAAATGAAACACGGCCCCATCGCATTGATCGATGATCGAATGGTGGTCGTAGTGGTAGCACCATCCGATTCGGTTTATGAGAAAACCCTAAGCAACCTAGAAGAGGTGCGTGCGCGCGGCGGCCATATTATCGCCATCGGTACCGAAAAAAATGAGAAACTGAAAAATTTAAGTAAACACTATTTGGCCATACCGAAATCCACTTGGAATCTAAACCCCATCCTATCGGTAATACCTCTACAACTTATGGCCTATCACCTGGCTGACAACTTAGGCCTTGATGTGGATCAACCTAGAAATTTGGCCAAATCCGTGACCGTAGAGTGATCTAAAAACGATAGTGCATTCTTGTGGAATAGTCTTTGATTCGAGCCACGCGATGACGAATTTCCTCGTAGCTGGCTCGTTGTTTAGCCGCATCCGACAACCTTTCAAAATGACGCTGTAAAATCTGATAGGCTCTCTCGTAGTGTTGCAAAAATAGGTAGCGCTTACCAATCTCAATATCAAGAGCCTTCGCCGGCATATATATCTCATTGGCGTTCTCATAAAGGTGGCGACTTAGCGCAATGGCCTCACTAAGCGGCTGCTGCAATTCAGTGTAAACATCTTGCCCATCGCGCAGTTGGTAAAGCAGCTCCTCGATTTGCCACATAATTTCACGCAGCTCCTTCATTTTCACCACGGTATTGGGGTTCTTACCGTTTTCAAAAACATTCTTACAGACACTTGCTTTTATGGGTTGGGCTAGAAACAGAAAACAAAGAAAGACTTTTATCAATTTAATAACTCCGTGTTAAATGCCAAATAACCTGCGCCAGGTTGAAAAACAATCTCTTTTAAGACTTCTGCTGGAAAAGACAGTATTAATTTTCGTCCTTGCTGATAAGTTCTAGGGGAAATTACAATGGAATCCAGCCAGTAATCGGCCTGTTGAAAAGCGCTGCCGCCCAAAGAATAATCCACCAACCAATTGTAGGTTTCCTGCCCATCTCGGCGAGTGCGGGTAAAAATTTGCCTGCGATTACCAATATCACGACTCTTGATTTCAATTCTCCAATCATCGCCACTTAGTAGTCTCGCAAAATATGAAGCACGATTCTCCTTGCCATCGTATCTAGTCATCACCCGAGGCCAACGAGTACTGATTAAACTAGAAAATTCAGGAAGGTTTTTATTGTAAAATCCCTTCAGATAAAAATCACTTTCTTGGATTTGCAGACTCTCCCACTGCCCAGAAAAAACCAAGTGGATGCGATTAAACTCTTGGCCGCAGCGGTACAAGGTATAGGAAATGCGTCTTTTATTAAGCAGGTTTTCTTTTACCACACGCATTGCAAAGGCTTCTTCTGGGGCGCAAGCATATTCATTCGCCCGGTCGAAGTAGCGAACATTGTCTTCTGTACGATGCCCATACTCACGGTGAATGTCGGTAAAGGCTATTTGAAATACCGATAGCGAGCGGATAAAAACTTCATCCGGATCTAAAAAGATATCGGCAGCATACAATGGCTGAGCCAAAAGCATGAAAAAAACAAAGTTAAAATTCTTGGATAACAATGCGGCCCTCTTCTATATCTTCTTTCTTTTTTTCTAAAAAGTTGATCACGGGAGCTATTTGGCCCGACTTTAATATGTCGATATTTTCAATCAAATCACGGTAAAACTGCGTCACACTCGTTGCCGCAGCAACCACCCTGGTCTCTGGCAAAGACAAAAGATTGTGCATATGCACACCGCCAAAGTAGTAGGCCACCGTACTTCGCACCGTGCTTTGAATATACTGGTCAAATTGTCTTTTTGATAAATACAAGTTCGAATTCGGCCATCGATATCGAGCTTCATTTTTCTCTTTGTTGTAAAATAAAAAGATCCGCTTAACTCTTTCATTTAAATTTGAATCAACATTGGGATAATAAAACTCAATCCGAATCTTTTTTTGATCCTCATACCTTCTGGCGGTAAACTTATTTTCGCCTCGGTAAATATAGGCATATTCCCTTACCTTATCTGCCGTTTTACGAATCACTATATTATAAAGCGCACTACCCTTTTGCGCAAATTGTACCACCCGTTGCGTTTCGCCCTTTCGCAGGTCCAAAAATTCCAATTCATGAATAAGTTTATCGGCATCCAATGGCGGCAAGGCCTCACCATCTCGTTTTAAATAAAACGTAAAGTAGTTCTCTTGGTTGCAACCCACAAAACGTAAGGACTCTTTCCACCCTGTTTCTGTTTTCGTACGTCCATATAGTACACTGGCAAGAATTTTGTTGGTATTATCAAGAGCATAACCGCAGGCAGAAGAATCGGTAGTACTATAAAAGTCCACCCGATTACCTAGAGTCTTGTGTGCATAATTGGTGAAGAGTTGCTGGTATTTGGTGCGCACATTGGAAATATAATCCACACCAAAACTTGATAGCAAATTGTCCACCTCGCGTTTGTTGTCCACGCGAAATGACTCCATGGCAAAACTTGATATACAAAAACTAAGTACTAATTTTAATAGCATTTTTTCTTATCATATTTCTTTTGTACATCCGGGTCCGTAGAATGCGCCCTTAAGTAACACTCGTCTTTTTGGTCGTACTGGTAGTAAGAGCGCGGAGTAATGCTAAAAGTGGATGGGTTTTGTTTAAAACCATAATAAACCTGTATAGGGTCTAAATCCTCCCAAGCCTCCGGATAATCTTTTTTATTTAGTGCAATCCCCACCGCAATATCATTAATAGGATTTTCAGGATCATAACCTATATCCAATCCATTTAATACCACAGGACCGGCCAAAACATTTTCTAATTCCCAATGGTAGTGAACTTCCTTATCCCCAGACTTTGCACTTAAGATAATCGGCGCATCCAGTAAGTTCTTTGGAATTTTCTTGTCACGCGGGGCCAACATAAAGGCAATGTTTTGTTTTCTTGAACCTAGAACCGATGGCACTACCGTGATCTCAAAATTTTCAGGAGTGAACAGTTTTTCTAGTGCATGGTAATCGGCGGCCACTGGCGGTTCGTAAATATCATTTCTACGTAAACCGTCCTTATAGTCCGAGGTAAAATAATAAAGATTGTTAAACGGATTTTCTTTGGTCACCACATCCATGGGATTCATCTCTTCCATATAAGTAGCAGTAACCGTTACGATAAAGCGAATGTTTTCAAAGGATTTGCTGCGCTCACTTTGCATAATATTGGATGAGTTCGCAATCACCTCTTTTTTGATGTCCTGCTTGTAAATCACCTTGGTAATTCCCGAATCTAAAGAGAAACTTTGAGCACCAATGGTTTTGGATTTTGCAATGGTATTGTCTTGGTTCAAAACTTCTGGATAGATAAAAACAAAATCGTCTAGATAAATCTTTTTGGGATCATCGGTGTCCAAACGTACGGTGCCAGAAAAACCCTTTTGTACCGTTTCCTCTTTTAACGTAACCGTATTCCCTGGGTAGAAAATTTGGTCGGCCGAAACATCCAACATATAACCGTCATAAGTATTTAGTTCGTACATTTCCGACAGTTCCATGACGTCGTAATCGCGAGCGTAATCGAGATTGATGCGTAGCAATCGATCGGTGAGATTGCCAATGTTCCAGGTCAAACCAAAGAGAGGGCCGCCGGCAAGCCGGGGTAAATTATCAGGTACTGGCCCCTCTCCAATGAGGCGCAGATTAAAGCCCTTATTTCGCGCCTTTGCGTGGGAGAGATAGTAAAATTTTACGGTCAAACGGATGGGAGTGTAATCAAAGTTGCGATTATCCTCTAACATTAGAATTCGCTTCACGTGATTGGCCTCGCTCTCAGATGGAGCAATGAACTGCACAAAGTAGCCATGGCCATCTTGCTTTTGCAAGCTGTAATCCTCGGGTAACATTCCGTACTCATCCAAAACTAGAGAAGCCCGTTGAATCAATTTGTCGGCAGGAATTAAAGAATGGTAGTGACACAAAAACTTCGATGAGCCCAAAACCTTTACTTCTGAGCAAAAGGCTTTTTGCTTATCTGGCAAACCGTCTAAATCATCTGGTGTTGCCTGGCTAAATATTAAACTTGCAAAAATCAAAAGAAATTGGATCACGTTCCCCTCCCTATCCAGAATGAAAAATGACGAAAATCTGCCTAAATGGCCAATATTTCTTAGAGAGCTGAAATATTTCTAAGCTTTATGTGGTAATTGTAAGATTCATCTAGCCATAGCTGTGTAGATTTTATGGATACCAAGTGCTCCCTTTTATTGTTGTTGGCAAGCGAAGTAGAGGGCTAAGTACTACATATTGTTGCTCAATATTGCCGCCACAATAGGAGCCTGTGGGCATTTCCATAATTTCTAAAAAACTCCAATAAAATTAATTACTTGCCGTAATTCTAACAACATCAAAAGGGAGCAGTTTTAGAAGGACAAAGTGGGATATTTCCTACACTTGTCGGCAAAAAATGTCACTTCCCGGCAAGTGTCTCAAAATGAGACAAGTCTGGTTTTCAGCTCAAATATAAAGGCTTTTCAGCCCGAGAAAACTGGTCTTTTTGGCACTGCTTTTGCCCTTAATAATAGTAGGAGGAGAGATATGCTTATATTGCTTTTCAGCCTATTACAATTGGTGGCATTTGCTGAGACCGTAGAATTGCATACTTGGCAGCAAATTCAGCATACCAAGTACGACAATACCATTGAGGCCCAGGATGTTGCCTTATACGTACCGCAAGATTTGCCTGCGGACATGCCCGACAATCGCGTGGGACGAGAGGTAATGGACCATACTTTCCGTAACTTCATTAAGGGCAAAATGACCCCCAACGCCGAAATATTTCGCACCGTAAAAAAGGTCGAAGAAACACTGAACTATGACATCGCCATCAACCAACCCAGTGTAAAAGAGGAAATTCAGCATAAATTTCGCGTACAATATCGACCTTTTCAAAAAATTGCCAAGCTTCGCTATGATGGTTTTTTTAATGCCAATATGGAATATTTTTTCGACCGCTCCTTTATGGAATATAGCGTAGAAAAATATTTGGACGATTCCACTCTTTTGACCATCAAACAAAGTCCAGACCCCATTGCGGACTCCACTAGCGCTCTTACTACATTAAATCTATCCATGACTTGGTATTAAGATTGACCGTAGATTAAAATCTTTCTAGTTTTTGCTGCATGGATAATATCGTACTCGTTGCAGCAAAAAGAACACCCTTCGGTAAATTTGGCGGTAGCCTCAAGGACATGAGGGCTACGGATTTAGCTCTAGAAGCATCAAAAACTTGCCTTGAACAATGCAATATCCCAACTAACGAAATCGATCATGTGGTTTTGGGCCATGTGGTTCAATCGAGTTCGGATGCCATTTACAGCCCCAGACATCTTGGCTTAAAATTAGGACTTCCCATTGAAGTGGGAGCACTAGGCCTAAATCGACTTTGCGGTAGTGGCTTTCAAGCATGGATAAGCGCCAGCCAAATGATTCAAAGCCAAGAGGCGAACATTGTCTTAGCCGGCGGCGTAGAGCAAATGTCACAAATACCTTATGTTATGCGGGAAGCACGTTTTGGTCAACGTATGGGACATGCACAGCTAGAGGATTATCTTACTGCGGCACTCAACGATGAATATAGCAATACTCCCATGGCAATTACTGCAGAAAATTTGGCCGAGAAATACAAGATCTCTCGAGAAGAGGTGGACGAATACGCATACCTAAGTCAAAAACGCTATCAAGACGCAAAGGCGCAGGGCGTGTGGCAAAGCGAAATTGCCAGCGTTACAATTCAAAACAAAAAGGGAGATCTTCTTATTGCTGAAGACGAACACCCAAAAGCTGATGCTAGCCTTGAAAGTCTTGCCAAACTAAAAGCTGTATTTAAAAAAGATGGTGTGGTTACAGCAGGCAACGCCTCGGGCATTGTCGATGGCGCTGCCATGTCGATACTTATGAAAGAAAGTGAAGCAAAAAAGCGTGGCCTCAAGATTTTAGCTAGAATCTCTGCCTATGCCTCTGTGGGATGTGAGCCAAGCTTAATGGGCATTGGCCCGGTTAAGGCCATACAAAAAACTTTGGCAAAAGTAGATAAAAGCTTAGATGATATGGATTTGATTGAAGTCAATGAAGCCTTTGCAGCGCAATACCTTGCAGTAGAAAAAGAATTAAAAATACCTCGAGATCGATGCAATGTAAATGGTGGCGCCATTTCCATTGGCCATCCGCTTGCAGCAAGTGGCACAAGAATTATGAACCATTTGGCCTATGAACTGGATCGCCGCCAAGGACGCTATGCCATCGGCAGTGCTTGCATTGGTGGCGGGCAAGGCATCGCCATTATGATTGAGAGAATCTGATGGCTGAAAACTTCGATCTCTTTGAAATCGATCAAGACTTTCACAAGGAAGAATTAAGCCTGCGCAACAAAGTTCGTGCATTTTTAAATGACAAAATTCGTGATAAAATTGCCGATTGGTTTGAGCAAGGACTCTTTCCTCGCGAAATTCCCAGGCTCTTTGGCGAACAGGGACTTCTTGGCTCCACCATTTCAGGCTATGGCTGCTTAGGCACGAACTACACGGGTTACGGACTTATCATGCAAGAAATTGAACGCTTGGACAGTGGGCTCCGCAGCTTTGCCAGTGTACAGGGTGCCTTGGTAATGTATCCCATTTTCACCTACGGCAATGAAGAAATCAAAGAAGCCTATCTTCCCAAATTGGCTAGTGGCGAATGGGTGGGTTGCTTTGGGCTTACCGAAGCAGAGCATGGCTCCAATCCTGGTAATATGACTTGCCAACTAGAAGACAAGGGCGATCATTTAATTTTAAACGGCAAAAAGAAATGGCTGACCAATGGTAGCATTGCCGATCTAGCGGTGATTTGGGCAAAAAATGAAGCTGGCAAAGTCTGCGGCGTGGTAGTACAAACCAATAGTCCCGGCGTAGAATTCAAAACAATAGAGAATAAATTCTCATTACGTGCCAGCATTTCCAGTGAAGCTGTTTTTCAAAAAGTAAAAATACCTAAAAGCCATCTCTTAAATGTAGAGGGCTTAAAAGGCCCATTTTCTTGTTTAAATATTGCCCGCTATGGCATTGCCTGGGGTAGCATAGGTGCTGCCGAAGATTGCCTAGAAGTGGCTCTAAACTATAGTCAAAATCGCAAACAATTTCATGATCAACCCCTGTGCTCCCACCAGTTGGTACAGGCAAAACTTGTTGAAATGTACACGGAGATCAACAAAGCCAAGTTGCTCAACCAACGATTGGGTAGGCTTTTTGATGCTGGAAAAGCCCAAGCAGCGCAAATTTCCATGGCAAAGATGAACAATGTTTCAAAGGCGCTTGGTATTGCTCGAATGGCCCGAGATATTCTGGGCGCCAATGGCATTACCTACGAGCATTCTGTCAGTCGCCATCTGTTAAATCTTGAATCTGTTAACACCTACGAGGGGACCGAAGACATTCATCGTTTGATTCTCGGTCAACATTTAACCGGCGTATCTGCCTTCTAACTTTTTTACCAAATTCAAAGAAAGTATCTCTATGCAACGAATTCTCGTGATTACTATTTTAATTATTGCTGGCGAAGTTATCTTCGCTCTGCCTTTTCATATCGCACGTTTTTTTCGCCCCACTTTTCTTGAAGTTTTTCAAATTAACAACACACAACTGGGAGATATCTTTGCCTCTTACGGTATTGTAGCGATGCTTTCCTACTTTCCTGGAGGCTTACTTGCAGATCGTTTTTCTGCAAGGTTTTTGTTAAGCGTATCCCTTATTGGAACTTCCGTTGGAGGTTTTTACCTCTACACCATACCACCTGTTTCCGGTATGTATGTGGTCTTTGCTATATGGGGGGCCACCACCATTTTATTATTTTGGTCCGCCATGATCAAAGCCACAAGGGAATGGGGCGGCAGTATGAATCAAGGTCTTGCCTTTGGTTTATTGGACGGCGGCAGGGGCTTGGTTGCAAGTCTAATGGCAAGCCTAGCAGTGATAATTTTAAGTTATTATGTACAAGACAGGGTCTTCGCTCCCCAACAACAACGCGAAGGACTACAAAGCGTGATCGCATACTACTCCATCATTACACTCTTGGTAGCTCTTGCCGTTTGGTTTTTCCTTAAACAGCACTCCCAGCAACAAAAACAAGATTTGAAAGTCCAAGAAGACAATCCTGTTTCTATTTTTGCCGTACTACGCAATCCTAAAATTTGGTGGCAAGCTGGTATTGTGATCACCGCCTACTGCGGATATAAGGGACTTGATAACTACGGTCTTTACGCCACACAGGTTTTAGACATGGGGGAAGTGGAGTCGGCAGCTTTTGTTACCTACACCAGCTATAGCCGTCCCATTGTTGCGGTGTTGGCCGGCTTTATTGCCGATCGCTGGCGTCCCAGCTCGGTAATCTTGTTTCTATTTTTGCTCTGTACTGCATGTTATCTTACTTTGTATTTATTCTCTCCCTCCACCATGAGCTTAGCGCTAATCATCAGCAACTTGGTATTTACCATAGCCGCAGTTTACGCCCTACGCGGAATTTATTTTGCTCTTCTAGAGGAAGGCTCCATCAAATCGAATGCCACAGGTACCGCCACCGGATTGATTTCTTTAGTAGGATTTACCCCTGATGTTTTTTTTGCGCCCCTTACCGGACGTATACTTGATGCCAATCCTGGATTAGTCGGCTTTCAGCATTACTTTTTATTTTTAAGTCTTTGCGCTTTTCTCGGCTTAATCAGCGTATGGTGTTTTACGAGAAGTCTAAAGAAAACGAACTTCAGTACGTAAATCCACTCGAAATTGCTCGCGCACACTTTGCTGAATATGCTCAATGACTTGCTTAATATCGGCAGCTTTTGCGTTGCCCAAATTTACAATAAAATTTGCATGCTTTTCCGATACGGCAGCATCGCCAATCTGAAAGCCTTTCAGCCCTGCTTTTTCGATATAATAACCAGCAGATTTGTCTTTGGAGGGGTTTACAAATGTCGAACCACAAGATGGCAAATCTAAAGGTTGCCGTTGCCACCTGGTTTTAGAAAAATCTTTTGTCTTTTGTTTTAAATTATCTTGCCGGTCTTCTAAAGGCCAAGAAAAACTGGCTCTCACAATGATCCCTGGCTCCCATCCGCGGCAATGTCGATAGGACCAATCGAGATCCTTGTTATGATAACGATGGACTTCGCCATCTCGCAAAACCTCCAACCAATCACAAATTTCAACAAATTCCCTCGGCTTTAGCCCTTCACTTATGCCAGCATTCATAACCAAACCACCACCGACATCACCAGGAAGACCTGACAAAAAAATAGCTGGCGGCAAATTCTCTTTTAAAAAAGCTTTCATCAATGCAAACTTAGGCTCTCCGGCCATGCACTCGATGAACAAGCGATTCTCTTCTTGTGAACAATGCAAACCGCGAAATTTCTTGGTGCAAATCACGAGCCCTTTGATGCCATGATCAGGAACCAAAACATTTGATCCACTGCCAATGACGGTGATTTGCAAATTGTTTGTCTTCGCGAATGCTTCTGCCTCTCGCATTTGTTCCATATTCTCTGGCAAAACAAAGTACTCCGCCTCTCCGCCGACTTGCCATGAATTGTATTTTTTTAAACTAACATTCTTTTCAATTTGCATTTTGAATGAGTCGATCTCCCAATTTGCTGATATCCCCTGCACCAAATGTAACCAAGATATCCTCTGGGCCGCTGGTTTCTTTTAAATACTTCAGCACCTCTTCTTGGCTAGAAAAGTACTTTTTATTTTCCAAATCAATGGCCTCTAACAAGTTTTCAGAAGTAATATTGGCCATTGCCTCTTCGCCAGCCGCATAAATTGGTAAAAGCAGCAACTCGTCGACAGAGGTAAAGCATGTTTGAAAGTCCTGCCAACACATAGAGGTTCGAGAATATCGGTGTGGCTGAAAAACTAGCCGCACTTTACGGTCGGGGTGTTTTTCTTGAAAGGCCTCTAAGGTATAGCGAATCTCTGTAGGATGGTGAGCATAGTCATCATAAACCAAGGCCCCATTGTACTCGCCTTTTTTTTCAAAACGCCGGCCCACTCCCGAGAAGTGACTTAGGGCACGAGTGACCTCTTTGCTGCTTAAGCCTGTTTCCATTCCTACAAGTAGTGCTGCAAGAGAGTTCAAAGCATAGTGTTTGCCAGGAAAAGCCAGCTCAAAAGAAAAAGCCAGTTCGCCATTTTGCAGAACCTGATACTTTCCATCACTACCCATAAGTTGGTAATCATTGGTCTCATGAAATCCATAATAGACAATATGTTTTTTAAAGGGCTCTAAGGCACGTCGAGTTCTATCACAATCACCACATGCAAATACTTTTCCATAAAAAGGAACTTGTTCTGCAAATTTCAAAAAAGCATTTTCTAAAGCCCGCTCATTTTCATAAAAATCCATATGATCATTATCAATATTGGTAATGATCGCAATTTCAGGTTTATATTTTAAAAAACTACCATCACTTTCATCCGCCTCGGCCACCAACCATTCGCCTTCACCTAAAATAGAAGTAGATTTTATTAGATCCAATCGCCCACCAACAACAACTGTTGGTTTTTTACCCGCACCGATTAATACAGAGGCCAACAAACTAGTGGTGGTTGTTTTGCCGTGGCTACCACCTACAGCAATGCTACGCTTTAGGCGCATGATCTCCGCCAGAACTTCTGCCCTAGGGATTCTGGGTATTTTTAATTCTTTCGCAGTAAGTAGTTCAATGTGATCTGCCTTAACCGCGCTAGTGTAAACGACAACGTCGGCATCTCGCAGATTGCTCGCTTGATGGCCATATAGAACTTCTATGCCTAGTTCTTCTAGTCGTTTCGTGTTGGCATTGGCTTGAATATCACTACCCCAAACTGTCGCACCCATATTGTGCAAGAGTTCTGCGAGACCACACATGCCAATACCACCAATACCTAAAAAATAAATTTTGGAGGTTTCTAAACGCATGTAGGCAAGCTAGCAGAAAATAAGCGAATGTGTAGCTATTTATAAAGACAGCAATATTTTCTTTGCCATGTCACTGGAGGCATGGGGCTTTGCAAAGCGCTCCACATTTTTTTCTAGCATGGCTAGCAAATCTGGATTTTCTACAAAGCCTAGAATCAATGACTCTAGATGATCCACATTCAAATCTTTTTGTTCCAATAAGATGGCTGCCTGCGCCTGAGCCAACTGTTTTGCATTTTCAAACTGATGATTGTCCGCAGCCCAAGGCAGGGGTACAAATATGGCCGCCTTTTGACTTATACACACTTCCGCAATGGTGGATGCACCAGCACGGCAAATGAGTAAATCCGCCCTTGCTAACTCCTCTGACATATTGTGTACAAACTCACGCACCTCTAGGGAAATATCAAAGCCCTTATACAGAGCTTGGAACTTCTCAAAATCTAAAGAGCCAATTTGGTGCAAAAACTCAAGCTCCCTAAGAGGGTGGTCCTTATCTCGGTTGACCTTTTCGAGTAATTCGTAAACCTTTTCATTGATCGAACGTGAGCCGGAACTTCCACCAAATATAAAGACGCGAAATTTTTTTTGCGCCGAATTGCGCACGGCCCTTTGGAATCGTGTCGGCACTCCCACCTCTTGCACATTGTACTTTTCAAAAATTTCATCTTTGGATCGCAAGTTAACAAAAATTTGCTTCGCCTTATCTGCCATTACACGTGTAACTAGGCCGGCTTTTGCGTTCGGCTCCCAAAGCATAATCGGGATACTTAAAAAATAGGCCGCATAAAGCGAAGGAAAGGAAGCATAACCTCCATAACCTACTACTAATTGAGGTCTATATTTAATCAACAAGAACAAGGCCTCAATAAAAGCATAGGGCAAGACCAGTAAGCCCAATATTTTTTTTAGTAGGTTTCCGGTATTGATCGGCATTATGCTAATTGTATGCGTTGGATATTCAATTCGAGAAAGTATCTTTTGATCCAAAGGGCGGTTGGCTCCGACAAAATGTACCTCTACCTTAGGATCCAAGCTCGTTAATTCATCGGCAACGGCAACCGCAGGGTAAATATGACCACCAGTTCCCCCACCTGTGAAAAACACTCTTTTTGTCTGCTCCGTCATGCCTTCTTCTTTTGTTGAGATCGAATATTAAATAGCAAACCAAACAATATTGCAGTAGTAATTAAGGAGCTACCTCCATAACTTATAAATGGCAAAGTCACCCCCTTTGTAGGCAACAAGCCCATACTTACTCCCATATTTATAAAGACCTGTATAGCAAAACCAATGGTTAGACCTGTTGCTACGCACCTTTGGAAAGTGTCTTTTGTTTGAATCACGATTTGCATGGAGCGAAAAATCACGTAGGTAAAAAGAAAAATGATGATGGCAACGCCAACAAAGCCCGTCTCTTCTGCCAACACGGCCAAGGTGAAATCCGTATGGGCTTCGGGCAAAAAGAAAAGTTTGCCCTGTCCTTGTCCAAGCCCCACACCTGTGAATCCGCCTGAGTAAAAACTCATCATAGATTGGATGACTTGAAAACCGCTACCACTAGCATCGGACCAAGGATCTAAAAATGCCATCAATCGCGCTTTTCTGTAGGGACTAATCATGATCAAAGAGATAAAAATTCCACTGGCTGCCAAAGCGAGACCAAAAACATAGCGCCAGGAGAGTCCGAAGCTAAAAAGAATGCCAAAAACAATAATATTGCATATCACAAAAGTGCCAAAATCCGGTTGCAACAACAAAAGCATAAAGGGTGCAATTAACAGAGCCGCCCTAGCAATAAAATGCCATTTGTTGGTCTCTCCCCATTTCAGATCTAAAAAATACTTGGCCCATAATATGGGTATGAATACTTTGAGGAGCTCGGCCGGCTGGAAACGAAAGGCACCCAAATCGAGCCAGCGATAGGCACCATTTACACTCAATGCAAACGGACTATACAGAGTCATGGCAATCAGCACAGTGGTTGCCAGCCAAATCAATAAAATGCCTTTGCTAAACACCTTCCACGGTGTTTTCCACACTACAAAGAAAACCAGAATGCTAATTAGCGCAAATATGACCTGTTTTTTAAAGAAATATAGTCCATCGCCAAGATTCTCAATGGCATAGATATAGCTGGCAGAATAGACCTGAACAATCCCTACTCCCAAAAGAAAGAATAGGGACAGTAAAAGAGGCTGATCAAAGGTGTATTTCCGCATACCTCTATGTTATGCGAAAAATAATCTGCTACCAAGGCTTAATTATGAAAAGCCACGAACAATTTTCTTGTAGTATTCGCCTCGCTCCACATAAGAATCAAAAAGATCAAAGCTAGGACAGCCCGGGCTTAACAAAATAACATCGCCAATGCGAGATTTTTGGTAAGCAATCAATACCGCCTCCTCAAAGGTGCCAATCAAAAAGGTTTGCGTATGATCGCCAATATCACGATTGATTTTCTCTTTTGCCTCACCAACTAAAATCAAAGTTTTTACTTTTTGTTTTATAAAAGGCGCTAAGGATTCAAAGTTTACGCCGGTTTCTTTGCCGCCCATAATAAGAATCACATTTTCATCAAAAGCATCCAGAGCCCTAGCTACTGCATGTACATTAGTTGCCTTGGAGTCGTTATAGAACAAGACGCCGCCGGCTTTACGAACATACTCAATACGATGAGGAAGCCCTGGAAAGTCATTGATTACCTCTTGAATCACTTCTGGTTTTGCGCCAATTTCACGAACAGCCAAAATGGCCGCCATAATGTTCTCCACACTATGACGTCCCATCATTTTCACATCATCGGTGTGAAAAACCTCAATTTCGGGCGTTACCATAAAACGAATCTCTTTTTTAATATTTACAGCACCACCAATATTCATAATTTGAGGCTCTAAAGCGGCTTTTCTTGAGAAGTATAGAATACGCCCCTTTTGCACAACTGGGTCTCGAGCCAAATCCACCACTCGCTTGTCATCTGCATTCAAAATGCTAGTGGTTTCATGGTTCACATTGCGGAAAATCTTTCTCTTACAGGCGATATAATTTTCCATAGTACGGTGCCTGTCGAGATGATTTTCTGATAAATTCATAAATAAGATGATTCTCGGAGTGAACGTCTCACAATGCTCCAACTGAAAGGAAGAGACTTCGGCAACAACAAATTGCGCTCTTTCACCACTACGAACCTTACGAACATACTCAATGAGTGGGGGGCCATAGTTACCGCCCAGCCATACATGCACACCGGATTTTGTTAACATCTGTTCTACAAGCTTACATACTGTAGACTTACCATTTGTGCCCGTAACAGCAATAATTGGCTCCTCTATATAGGAAGATGCAAACTCCACATCGCCAGTTACCTGCACTCCATTTGAACGCGCGTATTCAAAAATTTTCAATTCTGGTGAAATGCCCGGACTAAGTATAATTAAGTCTTGCTCAATAAAAGTTCTAGGAGTGTGCCCACCCAGATCATAATTTAATTCATATTGATCAATATCATCCAAATAATTGGCCAACTCCGCAGGAGATTTGTGATCACTGACCGTGACATTGGCTCCCTCTTCCACCAAAAATTTTGTTAGTGCGACCCCGGTTTTTGACAAACCAACGACCATGACTTTTTTGCCTTTCACTTCATACATACTTTTTACCTCAACTTTAATGTACTAAGACTAATAATTGCTAATAAAATGGCAATGATCCAAAAGCGTACGATTACCTTTGGCTCATCAACACCTTTTAATTCAAAGTGATGATGAATGGGGGCCATGCGAAAAACTCGCTTGCCTGTAAGCTTGAATGAAGCCACTTGCGCTATCACCGAAAGCGCCTCAACAACAAAAATACCACCCAATAGAGCTAGTAAAATTTCGTTTTTACTTAAAACTGCCATGGTGCCCAAAAAACCACCCAAACCAAGGCTCCCCACATCTCCCATAAAGACTTGCGCCGGATAGGTGTTGTACCATAGAAAACCCAATCCAGCAGCCATGACCGTTGCGGCGACGGGAGCCAACTCTCCCGCCCCACTCACAAATGGAATTTGTAAGTACTCAGAAAATTGGTAGTGACCGGTAAGGTAGGAAATAATGGCCAAGGTTGCCGTGGCAATAATGATGGGCACTATGGCCAAGCCATCTAAACCATCGGTTAAATTCACGGCGTTGGCACAACCCACAATCACAAAGGCGGCAAACGGCACATATAGCCAGCCCAAATCAAACTGCAAATCTTTAAAAAATGGAAAGTGCAAGTGTGTAGGGAAATCGTAGTAATGTATCAATATACTAATTACGGACATGGATACCACAAACTCCAAAAGCAGGCGCAATTTACCCGACAAACCCTTGGTATTCTTGCGAAATATCTTTAGGTAATCATCAATATAACCAATGGCGGCAAAGCTTAGAGTAATGACGATGCAGGCCCAAACCAAGGGAACCTGCCAATTGGCCCACAAAATACATGGGATCAACATACTAATAACAATCAGGCCGCCGCCCATCGTAGGAGTGCCGGTTTTCTTAATATGACTTTGTGGCCCGTCATCTCGCACTACCTGCCCCACTTGTTTTCTTACAAGACGACGAATGAATGTGGGGCCGTACATCCAACAGAGCAAGAAAGAACTAAGAAATGCTATAAATGTACGAAAAGAAATGTAGCGAAAAACATTAAAAAATACAGACTCATCTGCAAAGGACAAAAGCCATTGATAGAGCATACTAACCTATTTTGATTCAAAGTTTAGCGGCTCTAGAGCTAGCAAAAAGTTTTCCAAACCAATACTCCGTGAAGCCTTCATAAAAACAATATCGCTATTACCTAGCATAGTTGCCAAGTCTTTTGCAAGACTTTCTTTGTAAAGGTCTGATATCATTATATTTTTCTTTCCATAGGCATCGGCAAATAGCTGTGCATTTTTGCCAATAAAATAAACTTTTTCGAAGTTCATTTCCCGTACCCTTCTTGCCAGATCTATATGTTCTTGATCATTGGACTCACCAATTTCCAACATATCCCCCAGCACCAAGAATTGCTTTTGATGTCCATTCCAATCTTGAATGTTATCGAGTAAGGCGGACATGCTATCAGGGTTTGCGTTGTAGGCATCAAAAACGGCCTTGGCACCGCTTGCCAGATCCACCCATTGGTTACGCCCCCATATGGTTTTGCAGCTCGATATGGCGGACCATATTTGCTTGGCAGGCATGCCATAGGCATGAGCCATGGCAATGGCCGCCGCAAGATTCATTAAATTTTGTGAACCAAAAACAGAAAAATTGGCTTCCCCTGGAGTTTTACCAATATGTCCTTGCAGAAGACTGCCTTCTTTTTTTTCTAGAAAAACATCGGCGGAGGAATCTTTAAGGGAAAAAGTAATTTGGCTAGAATCTTGATAGCGTAGCATCATCTCCTTGGTGTAGGAGTTATCCAGGTTAAAAATTTTGCTGGACTGTGGGGAAGCGCGATAGATGCCCTCTTTTTCTTTGGCAATATTCTCCACAGTTTTCATATATTCCAGGTGGGCCCTACCCACGACTGTAACCAAAGTAAAATCCGGTTCTGCGATCTTACAAAGCTTGGCAATCTCGCCTACATGGTTCATCCCCATTTCACTAATCATCAGATCATGCTCGGGCCGAATTTGTAGCAAACTAAAGGGCACCCCCCAATGATTGTTAAAGCTGCCACTACTGTAACAAACCTTGTATTGACTTGAGAGAATCTGCTGCAAAAACTCTTTGGTGGTGGTTTTTCCATTGCTGCCAGTAATGGCAAAGACTGGCTTTTGCATTTTTCGTCGCCAAAAGCGTGCAAAGTCTTGTAGAGCGCTTAGGGTGTCTGCCACGCGAAGGAAAGTCACATCCTTTGGTAATTCTATATCTTTTGCTGAAACAACAGCTTTTGCTCCGTTTTTTATGGCTTGTGAAATAAAATCATGGGCATCGAATTTGTCCCCAATCAACGGCCAAAAAATTGCGCCATCCTGGGCTTCTTTTGAATTGGTGGAGATGGCCGAATACTCTTCTTGCCCCTTTTGCTTTAGGTCGCCGCCAGTACCCTTTAACAAGTCTTCTAAGGTGAATGCATTTTTTATCATCGCAATAATACTAGCAGGATTTGGCTCGTTGTCATGCCTCAAAAATATCTAGGCAAAATAATCGAGCACCTGTTGCTTATCAGAAAATTTCAAGCGCTTACCTGCAATTTCTTGGTATTGCTCATGTCCCTTTCCGGCTATAAGCACAATATCACCAGCCTTCGCCTGTGAAAGTGCGTGGTGAATGGCAGTGCTTCTATCTTCTATGATTGTGGCAGGCTGTTTTAAACCCTTTTGCATATCTTCTAAGATTTTTGCAGGCTCTTCACCGCGGGGATTGTCTGAGGTTAGAATCAAATGATCTGCGTACTTTTCTCCAGCACTTGCCATAAGGGGGCGCTTTTGCTTGTCTCGCTCGCCGCCGCAACCATAGACCGAAAAAATCTTTCCTTGCCCAGATACGGTTTTTAAAAACGATAAGACATTCTCTAAAGCATCCGGGGTGTGCGCATAATCGATGAAAACATAAATGCCTTGCGGATTGTTCACTCGCTCCAAGCGTCCCGGGACCCTCACACCTGTACTTAATTGCTCCGCCACCTCCAATGGCTGATGTTGCAAAACCTCTGCAGTCAAAAGCGCCGCGGCCAAATTGTAGGCGTTATGTTCGCCAAAAAGACTGTAGGAAATCTCCCTGCTTTTTCCCTCATAGGTCCAACGCAGGGACATACCATCCAAGCTTTGTTGTAAAATTTGAAAACTTAATTGCGCTCCGTGCTTGCCAAAGGATCTGATGGGTAAATCCGGGCTCTTCAATAGTCGCTGTACGTAGGTATCATCCTGGTTCAGTATGGCTATGGGGTTTTTCTTTGCCGATGCCTTCAAGCCCTGAAGAAATAGCTTTGCCTTGGCTTGAAAATAATTTTCCATCGTAAGGTGATAATCCAAATGGTCCTGACTTAAATTTGTGAACACACAAGCGTCCCAGTCAATGGCTGCGAGTCTGTCTTGCTCAATAGCATGGGAAGAGGCTTCCATTACTACACCCCTTGCTCCGGCATCGGCAAAGTCGCAAAGTCTATGGTGCAAGCCTTTTGCATCCGGGCTTGTTAAACTGCTTTCCCAAACCTTGTTTTGAAAATGATGGTCGATGGTCCCTATAAGTCCTATGGGCTGTCCAAGCTTTGACCAAAGGCTTTCAATCATATAGGCAACTGTGGTTTTACCATTGGTGCCTGTAACTCCGATCATCGGCATACTTTTGCTTAAATCACCATAATACAAAGATGCTAAATGTGCGTAAAACTTTCTTGAGTTTTTTACCTTCAAAATCCTTTGATCTTGCTCATCCGTATTTTCACAAACAACTAAAGGCACTTTGTTGGCAAGTGCCTCGCCAATGGCACTATGCCCGTCCCAACGATTGCCTTTGATCGCCACAAAGACAGTATGCTGGTTGAAATCTTCGTTGGACCTACTAAAATTTTCAATTTTTAGATTTCGTAAAGGATGATTTTGAATCTCCGGAAAGTCATTTTGCAAATCCATTAATTGCATTAGATCTCTTTTTTTAGATAAATGTTGATAGTCTTGCTTTTATCTAAACTCTTTCCTTTTTCTGGTAAAGTCTTTGTCACGCGCCCTGTGCCGTGAATCTTCACATCTAAGTTTTCGCCGCGCAGTAGCTGCAAACTTTGCCTTAAGGTCAAACCCTTTAAATCTGGCATCTGCCCTTCTTGCATCTCTCGCTTGACCAAATCAATTGCAGCCGATTGTTGCCATAAGCTAGCACTTCTGTCTGTTGCTTTTTGCATTTTCTCTTCCGTAATGTAGTGTGCGGGCGCACCATTGCGAAGCATGGCAAAATTGGCAATTTGTGAAAAGATCGGCGCAGCTACCTCTGAGCCGTAAAAAATTCCCTTGGGGGAATCTATTGCAATATAGATAACATATTTAGGATTTTCAGCAGGCACAAAACCAGCAAAAGAAGAAATATACTTTCCTGGCTCGTAGCCGCGTCCACTATCGCTCACCCTTTGCGCTGTACCGGTTTTCCCTGCTACGGAGTAGCCTTTGATATTGGCTTTTACGCCGGTGCCATCTTCACTGGTAGCCAACTTTAACATATCACGCAGCTCCTCAGCATCCACCGGTGAAAGTACGCGGCGCAGCTCCTTAGGGCGCATCTCTTCTAAAATCTCTCCCCTACTATTGAGAATGGATTTCACAATATAGGGTTGATTCAAAACCCCACCATTCGCAATGGCAGCATATGCATTGGCAATTTGTAGCGGTGTAGCCGCAATGCCATGCCCAAAGGAAATTGTCGCCAGAGTATGCTTGCGCCAAGGTATTTCATTTAGGATGCCTTTCGATTCTCCCGGAAGCTCCGAAATTTTTTGGCCAAAACCAAAATCTCTTAACGTGCGGTAAAGATCATCCTCTCCCAATTTAAAAGCCACCTTTGCCGTACCCACATTCGAGGATTTGGCTAGTATTTCCTCCAAGCGCAGCCACTCAAAGTCATGATCCTTATCGGCTTCTTTGATAGTTCGGCCGCCAACTTGCAGCTCCCCTTTTTCACAATAAATCTTCGACTTAGGATGAAAGATATTTTTCTTCAACGCAGCGGCTACGGTGAATGTTTTCATGGTACTTCCGGGCTCAAAAGCATCTTGAATGACTCGGTTGCGCCGGTTCTTTGCAGAGGATTTTAAAAATTCATTTGCATCAAAAGTGGGGTAACTAGCTAGGCTTAAAATTTCTGAGGTATCGGCCTTTAATATTACTCCCACGGCCTTTTTTGCCTCATGCTTTCGTGTGGCTTGCTTCAAAGCTTGTTCCAAAACATATTGCAACTCAAGATCGGTAGTAAGCTGTATATGCTTGCCATCGCTTCGCTCCATGATCAACTGTCCATTTAAAATCAATGGTGTGCCTCTGGCATCGCGCTTTAGCTGTATTTCTTCGTCCTTGCCACTTAGTTCCTTATCATAGAGCAACTCTAGCCCCTCTAAGCCATCACCCTGCGCTCCAACAAAACCCAGTGTTTGCGATAGAATGTGTAGATTGGGATAGATACGTTTGGACTCTTCGATAATCCCTAGGCCGCGAAAGTTCAATGCTTCTAACTTTTTCTTTGTACTGCGATCCTTCTTGCGAGCAATCCAGACAAAACGGCGATTAGAATTGCGTATCTTTTTGTATACGTAGGAACGTGAAATCCCCAGCACTTTTGCCACTTCTCGGGCAAATTGCTTTTTATTTTTTATGATTTTGGGATCGGCAAAAAATGAGTAGGCATTGACAGATGAAGCCAGCTCCTTATTGTTGCGATCTAGGATCAGACCCCTGCGTGGCTGCAAGGTAATGGCTGTTTGAAATTGTCGTTGCTTTCTCTCTGAGAGTTTTTCGCTTGGAAAAATCTGCAAAAATAGCGCTCGGCTTAAAACGCCCAACATCAACAGCAATATAATGGCAAAAACCAAACTCAGTCTACGTGTCATTGGTGATCATTATAAGTTAATTGAATGATTTGTTGGTTCTCGGGTTTGTTAAGTGCCCAGTATTCTTTGGCAAATTTTTCCACTCGGTCTGGACGGGTCAAAGTTGCTAACTCAAGAGAGCGTATTCTTAAATCGTCCTTTACTTTCTTTTCTACTTTGGTTTGCTTCCAAAATAAATAACCGATACGTCTTACTTCCATTTTGCAGAAAACAATGGTCAACATGGAGGAAATAATCAATAGCAAACTCATAAAGGGTTTGATGGACTCAATTTTATCTCTCATAATTTCCCCTTCTCAAATACTCGCATAATCGCACTACGAGCTCTAGGGTTTTTTTGCTTTTCTTGCCAAGTAGCTTGCACCGCTTTTTTGGTTAAGATTTGCCCCTGCTCTTTATGTTCCTTAAACGTCCACTTCACAATACGATCTTCTGCCGAATGAAATGTAATCATAATCAAACGGCCGTTTTCTTTTAGCCTGGCTATAAGATCCACTACGGACTGCTGCAGGAGCGAAAGCTCCTCATTGACAAAAATTCTTAAGGCCAAAAAATATTTCGTAGCTGGATGTTGCCCTTTTTTGCGCCAGCCAATGCATTTCGCAATAAGCTCCGCAAGTTCCGTTGTGGTTTCTATATTTTGATTATGTCTTTCCGTTATAATTGCATTTACTACTTTGGTCGGGTTGTGTATCTCCCCATAATCACGAAATAGCTCGATCATCTCCTGTGCATCCCATTGATTCACAACATCCGCTGCCTTTATACCCTTTGATGCGTCCATACGCATATCAAGAGGCCCTTCTTGGTAAAAACTAAAGCCACGCTCGGCCTGATCCAATTGAGGTGAGCTCACACCTAAATCTGCCAGAATCAAATCAAATTTTTTTTCTGCCAATTCTTTTGAAGCCTCATCTGCTAAACGCATAAAATTTAAATGATGAAATCGACACTGACCACGCTCTACCAAGTCTGCGAATTCTTTTTTACCAAATTCAATTGCTTGCAAATCTCGATCAATCAAATCCGCTTGCATATTTGTATTGATATCTTCTATTAGAATACGAAAATGCCCGCCGCGGCCAAAGGTACAGTCCAAATACGCAGCTGGTGGCTCAGGCATGCTTTCACAAAAACGCCTAAAATCTTCTGCAAGAACGGGGATATGCTTCATTCCTCCCCCTCTAATGCTGCAACACCAGCCATAATGGACTCAAAAGACTTGGCTAGAGATTGATTTAGTTTTTGCCACTTACTTGCATCCCATATTTCAAACTTCTCTCCCATGCCTACCAAGCAGACTTCGGCTCCAAGGTTTGCATAATCTTTTAAGGCTTTTGGAATTAGAATTCGGTTTTGCTTGTCCAGTCCAACCGCTTGTCCAGCAGACAAATAAAAACGTTGAAAGGCCTGCACATCGGCATTCAGCGAGGGCAATTGATGGATGCGATTTTCAAGATTTTGCCAGGCAGATTTGCTATAGACATCAAGACAGCTTTGCTGTTGATAAATAAAATTGGTCACCACCAATTCTTCGCCTTCACTTAGAAAGGTTCGCAGCCCTGCCGGTATGGCAAGACGGGATTTATCATCCATTTTGGCCAGAAACTGACCTCGAAAATTATACGCCATCTTGGCTCTCACTTGGCTGGAGTCCATCCATGGACCCCGATAAAAAAAACGTGTAAAAAGCGGGATTGTTGCTAAACTGGGTGAGTTTCCACCCACTTTTTACCACTTATTACCACTTTATCATGGCATTTTTGTGCGTCAAGTCTAATTCGATTGCTATTTTTTAAGCAGATTGTTAGAATTTTACTTAGTACATTCAGGTACATACAAAGGCTTGCCAAAATGATGATTCGCTGCCCCAAATGCAGTTTTGAACAACCCGACGAACAATACTGCGCCGCATGTGGCGTGGACATGAAAAGCTTCGAAAAAAAGCGCCCCTTAAGTGAGAAGATCACAAAAAATTCTTTTACCTACTTGTTTTTATTTTTCAGCATTCTCGTTGGAACTACATTTTTTATTAAAAATAATTGGTTTTCCAATGACTGGAGCAATCTCGACTTTCAGCCAGCTCAGCAAAAACAAGAACGTGAAGCGGCAAGCTTGCCTTCAGAACAGCCGCAGATTCCCTTTTCCTCCTCCGATAAATCCGACCTTCGCCAAGCCATTAGCCAAGAACCAAGACAAGAGAATCCATATCTCGAAATTAAAGTATTGGAATTGCCTACCAATCTCATTGCCTATCTTCTAGATCGAGACTTGCTTGCAGAGGATTTCAATCAGTTTAGCATTGTAGTACCCGAAGCCCTGCGCCTGCAGGAAGTTGATTTCTCCGCTTATTCGCAAGTTTATTCTGAGAAGTATTATTTGAATGCATTTAAAAGTCCCCTTCGTATCCAGCAAAGTGTTTATGATGAAACCTTGGATGATGATTTAGGTTTTATACTAGAGTTCTCCGTAAACACCTTTCGCTCCGAGGAAGTAAGTATTGATATTAGCCTGAATCGCAATTTTTACGAAAGTGAGCAAGATGGTGCCAGCTCTTTATGGCAAAAGATCAATGAAACTTTAAACTTTCGCGAAGGTAGTGCCTACTTACTAATGGGCATTTTACCGCAGCGCCCCCTACACCCTAGCGAAACCAATCTTTTTCGTGACGGCTATCTTGGCCTAATGAATGCTTCCGAATACGCCCAAGGCGAGATCACCATGGCAGTTTTGTTGCGATATTCTACTGACAAAGACAAGTAAGCCTGCTAGGTCTTGAGATGCTAGGAGTATAAATGGAACACTTAAAAATATCTCCCCTAATTACCGAATCCGATTTACAAAAAAAAATTGGGCAATTGGCTCGCAATATTGAAGAAGGTTTTTCTGGCGAAGACATTATTGCCCTATGCGTCTTAAAGGGCTCTTTCATCTTTTTTTCGGATCTTATTCGCTCTTTGAATTTAAATGTTCGCTGTGAATTTATTGGATTATCTAGCTACGGGGATTCCACCAAATCTAGTGGGCAAGTAAGAATGACCATGGACATTGGCGCCGCCCTAGAAAATAAAAACGTTTTAATTGTCGAAGACATTATCGACACCGGCCTTACCATGCAGTATCTGCTCAACTACATAAACCTAAGAAATGCGAAAAGCGTAAAAACCGCCGCTCTACTATATAAACCCGAAGCTCTCAAGGTGGATATTCCCTTAGATTATGTAGGATTTGAAATAGGCAACGAATTTGTCGTTGGCTATGGTTTGGACTACCAAGGCCTGTATCGTAATATCCCCTATGTCGCGCGCGTCGACAATATGAACTAAACTTTGTCATCTCCCGCATTTTGTGTAGACTTGTATTACACACAGGGGGGACAATGCCTATTTTACTACTATTATTCTCATTTTTATTTGCTAACGAAAGCAATACCTATTGGATGAAGGTCAATGCTACGAACAAGTATGAACGCTCAGCTGTAGCCAATACTGGAGCCGTGATCGAAGTTGTTAAGGACGACTACATCATTGTTTTAGGAAACAACAGAGAAAAAGAAATCATTGAAAAATTGGGTTTTCTCGATACCTCATTCTTACTCCCATCCAGCTTTTACCCTCCAAAAGACGATGATTTTCATAGTTATGAAGAAATGGTGCAGGCACTCAAGGATTTACAAGCAGCTCATAGCGATATTAGCGAGCTTAGCGTAATTGGAAAATCGTTAGAAGGAAGAGAGATCTACAAACTACGTATTTCTACAGATCTAGCCAATGCCTCTGATAAAGCAGGCATCGCATTTATGGGGGCACACCATGCAAGGGAGCATCTTTCCAAAGAAGTGCCCTTGATGCTAGCAGAATACATTCTAGAAAACTTCGCAAGTGATAGCCGTATTCAGCGCATGGTGGAAGGTCGCGACATCCACATTATCCCCATTGTAAATCCTGACGGCGTAATTTTTGATATTAAAGCAGACCGTTACCGCAATTGGCGCAAAAATCGTCGCCCCAATAAAGACGGCTCCATCGGTGTCGACTTGAACCGTAATTATGGTTTTCAGTGGGGAACTGGCGGCTCCAGCAAGAGCGGACGAAGTGATGTTTTTATGGGGCCAAAACCCTTTAGTGAGCCCGAAACCCAAGCCATAAAAAAATTCGTCGAAGACAATGAGAATATCAATATACTTTTGTCCTTCCACACTTTTTCAGAATTGATTCTCTACCCTTGGGGCCATACCTATAATTCTATCTCCAATGAGAAAGATTATTTGGTACATAAAACCATGGCCGAAACCATGGCCAAGTGGAATGGTTATCGCCCACAACAATCTTCAGACCTTTATATAGCAAGTGGAGATACAACGGATTGGTCCTATGGTGCTCATGGCATTATCTCCTTTACATTCGAGCTAGATCCAGCAACCATTTGGGAAGGTGGCTTTTACCCAGGACAAGATTTTATTGATCCTACATTTCGTAAAAACCTAGAGCCTTGTTTGTATTTGATTGATATGGCTGATAATCCCTATCGTAGCTTACAAAGCAAATCTCAAAAATTGGGTTTCCAGCATCTACAATTTTAAGCTTAAAAAGGGGGGCCTTTGTGGCCCCTAAGCATCTAAGTAAAGCCTCACGTTTGGTTTCCAACCTAGATAATTCATAGCCTGCTTTTTTAAAAATGATTCAATTTGATCTTTCGAAATTTTTGCCGATTGAATTGCCAGCTCTACATCTTTTGCCAAAGTCTCCAAATCAGATCTAGCCACTTCATAACCAACAAAATCTAGAGTAGGCGGCGCCAGCAAACGCTGTCCGTCTAAATGGGCAAAGCATATTAACAAACCATTGCGAGCCATTTTTTTTCTATCTTTAAATTCTTTTGCATCCAAATAGAAAGTGTACTTCCCTCTAGCACCGCGTTTTCTTGGCGGCTCCGATGGCTGTAGAAGCTCATAGCCATTTTCTTTTACAACTAGCGTATCTCCATCTTTTAAAATTATACCTTCACTACTCTTACATACTCTATGCATGGTCTGTAAGTGATTTCGCAGCATAATGTCATCACCATGAATTGGCACAAAATATTGGGGCTGCAATTTCTCTAGCATCCATGCTTGCTCTTCTGAGTAAGCATGACCGGAAGCATGCACAGCTGGGTCATGAATGATTTGCACTTCTTTCATCGAAATTTGATTTAGCATATAACGAATATTTAATTCATTGCCTGGAATTTTTAATGCAGAATGAATGAAAATATCCCCCTTTTGCATTTTTACATAAGAGTATTCATCTCGTAAAATCTTGCCGATGGATGCGTTGTAGTCTCCCTGAGATCCTGTACAGGCATATATCGCATTCTCTATGCCCTCCACCTCTTCAGGATACAAAGGTCTATCATTGCCCGTATGCAGGTATCCTGTGCGGATCGCCATATCAAAAAATTTCCATAGAGATCTTCCAACTAGTACAAGTGGTCTTTCTAAATCCCGCGAAATATCCCACAACATTTTCAAACGATGCAAATTACTAGCAAAAAATGTTATAAAAATTTGTTTGCTCTGATTGCTTTCTACTAAGGATTTTAATGCTCCGTATACCTCTGACTCACTTCGTGACCATCCAGGCTTTTCCGCATTGGTAGAATCCGATAAAAAAAGTAATGGTGACTTCATATTCTGAATCGTTGTATCCGAAAAGTTTTCGTCGGCATAATTTTTATGGTCAATTTTGAAATCACCAGAATGCAAAATATTACCTAAGGGGCTCTGGATTTCAATCATACTAGATTCCACAATAGAATGGGTATTTTTCATAAATCGATAAGTAAATGGCCCATCCTCAACAAAATCTAAATAATCCATGATTTCTATTTTAGTTTGGGAATATTCGTATTGATTGAGCTTTTGCTTGATAAGCTCGTGTGAAAATTGCGTGCAAAATATTTTCTCCACCTCAACGTCTCGTAATAAATACGGCAGGCCTCCCAAATGATCTTCATGCGCATGGGTAATAAGTAAGGTATTAATTTTTGTATTTCGCAAATCGCTATAATCTGGCAGCACCACATCAAATCCCCAATGGGGCTGATTGGAGTACATGAGTCCACAATCAATAAGAACTTTATGATCTTGAAATGTGAGTAACATGGAGTTCATCCCCACTTCACCTAGTCCACCATATATTTTAAGACTTAATTCATTCATCAAAAGAAAACTTTTGTAGCCAGGTAAAGTTGATAAACTTGATAAGACGACGCACGGTCCCCACGACTTTCTGGACGAGTATCGTAGGCATCCGACAGCAATATATCACCACTAAATCCAGCCTTAATTAGCCAATTGGGTTTGTAGGAATAATCTACCTGCACCGTACCGAATAGCTTTTGGTCCTCTCGCTTTACTGGATTTGAAAAGGACTTATACAAATAGTTGGACTTAAATAGCAATATAAAGCGATCACCAAACACCCTTGAGTAGGCCAAATACATTTGCTGGTTCAACTCATAATTGGTATATGCCGAGTCTACTAGCTCGTAAAGGTATCCTGCTGTAAGGGTATCTTGTGGAGTAATTTGCTCTTCAAAGCTTACTTCAAAAACAGGCTCATTAAAATCATCATCGAATTCATAATCACGAACGTAATAACCGAAGGTAAAATAAAACAAGGAGTACTCCGTAAGCCTTCCTTCAAAACCACCGGCAATTTTGTAGCCCAAGCTATCATTTAAGTATTGAGTACCCGTAAGCGTGTCATTGATACGGCCATCAGGATATACCATTTGATCGGCTGAAAATTGCACCAAAAAGGCTGTCTCTGGTAGAAAGAAGTATTCCGTTTCAAAATCAACACCAATTTTTTGCCCCACCATATACCTAAATTCTGATTCCGTATAATCCGTCATCAATGCATAGATATCCAAATAATGATTGGTAAGATCTGACTGTCTATATTCAGCCCGATAATTGGCTTTTATCTCTTGTCGCTGAAAAATTTCTTGGTTCTCAAATTGTGAGGGCTCAGTGATATTTGCGTAATCGGCAGAAAGCCCCATCTTGGTTTTTTTGTTAACTTGCAACATAAAGCCGATCGCGGCATCGTAGTCCAAATAATCTAACTCCGCAAAGCTTATATACTTTCCATATTCTGTATTAAGATGTGCGAACAAATTAATTTTATTTGAATCCTTATATAGTAAAACCTCGGGCTTCAGAAACAATGACAAATCTGGTTCCGCCGCTTGATCACGATAGAAAACGTTGTTCTCCAAACGAAGACCGGTTTCAAAGTCAACCTTTGTAGCTGCAAATAGCATTTGAAATAAAAACAAATAGATCATCGATAGTTCACCCTATTTGTCTGCAGATCTTTATTGGGACGAACCTGATCCAATCTTTCTTTTAAATAAACAGTTTTAATTCGGTTAAAGTTTACATCTACCAAATACTTGGAGCCATTTTTTGCCAAACGTAGACAATCGTTTAGTACACTGTGCTCCAATCGAATGCCTTTACGATATTTTTGAGTGCCAACAAATATGCGTATTAAGTCCGACTTTTTTAAAGGGCCTTTTGCCTGAGTTAGCTCGTTGCAAAGTTTTTTATAGATGTAATTTACACTACCAATTTGTGTCATGGACTGACGAAAGCAAGCCAAAGACTCTTCCGCAACTTCTGCCTGCGCTTTTTTATATTGCTCATCTAGGAAATTTACAATGTTACTATCTATAGAAGATATATAACCACACTGCTTTTTGAAAGAGTCTACTACCTCTCTCATAATAGCTTCTGTATTTGATGCAAAAACAATGTTGAATATCAATAGGAGTATCATGGCTTATATACTAAACGTTCATCCTTTCTAATGGTATGTTTTTGTTTGTCTGCAAAATTCAAGCTTGGCTCACCGTCGCTAGCTTGTAATTCTGCTTTTTTAATCAAAAAAAGTGACTTAGGTACTTTTGAATAAGAATAGGTTTTATCCTCTTTAGCCTTTGTGGAGTTATCTGCATATAGAAAAAAAGACATAATTAATACAATCACCGTGCCCCCTGACTTGCTACATTTCGCTTATGTTGATCCAAAAACTGTTTATAAAACGCGCCGCCAATAAGAATGTCTGCTTTTGGATTGGACAGCTCACACATAAACTGCGTGCCCGCAAATAGTTGACTGGGATCAATTTTTTTCTCGTGGGTCGTGTTATTTAGCATGGCAATAGAAGAAGCCGAAATTGCCTGAATCCCCGCAGGAAAATGCTTATCAATAAGATCACCGCGTCCATCCCGCCATAAATTTAGCAGCTTAGCCATGTATCGAGAATTCGGTATATTCACATCCTCATTATAAAGCAGCGCTGTAGTTAATTTGGACCAATCATCGTCCAAATTCTTTGTCATAGTCCTTAGCACAAAATCAAAGGTAGGATAATCCTTCAGCATTAGCGCCGACTTCATCAACATAATGTAGGCATAATGACTTTTAGGGTTGTTTTTTATTAGCTTTAATCCCTGTTGGAATGCTTTTGATGATTTATTGCTATTAATCAATGATTTTACATTGGCTAGCTGACTAATAAAATCATCCGAGGCAATAAAGCGATCACTTTTACCGAGCATATAAGCAATGGCCTGATCCTTTAATTTTAACTTGTCTAGCCATTTAGAGGCCTCAGTAGAATCCAGAGCAATCAAACTATACTTTAGATGGTTGATACTATTAGGAGTTTTCTCTATTTCCTCCTTACACTTTTTTATAAAGCCTTCCGCGCATAGTAGGCTCGCTACCCGAACATTTGGCACCGTATATTCCCAATCAATGAGGTAGCTAAGAGCAAGATCCCAGGGGACCAAAAATTCCCTATTATACCGATTAAAGTACGCATGCAGTACTTGACTGGCATAGTAGTAAGGACTGTTTAAGTTAATAGCAATTTTTTTGTCGTTGTAAAACTTTGCGAACATCGGGTTTTGTACAAACGAGCTTAGGTTTTTATTTCTACTCAATTCAAAATAGACTTTGTTAATAGCTGAGTAGGCTTTAATATCATACAAACCAGAAAGACTATATACTAAACCTTCGATATTACTAGCTGCTATACTTTCTAAACTTTGTTTATACAAACAAGGGGCATTCTGCCTTTCACATACTTCTCCATCATAAAAGGCTCTAACTTCCTTTACTTCTTTGAAGCGCTCTAACCACGAGTCATTCAACATATTATATGCATGTAAGTGCTCCGCAACTTCAGAGGCAAAAGCAATATCCTGCGTATTTTCGTAAATATGCACAGCATTTCGCCACGCTGTTTTATAGTGTCTTTCTAAGACGGCTACCTTGTAACGTAGGTAATAAGACTCTAAATAATCCTTACGAAAATCTTTACTTAATTTTTGAAGATACTCTTTTGCCTTGGCAAAATCAAAAATTCGAAAATGATTTTTTGCCTGCAACATATTGATTTCGTCGGCAATAATTTTGTTGTTAATAGACTGCAAAAGAAGATTGGAAGTCGCAAAATCATTCTGCATATTTAGGACATAAGCCTTTAAATATGTACTCTCATCATTTTCAGGTAGTTTCTCTAAGACCTTCATTGCATCACTTATAAAACCAGACCGGATATATTCATTTACAATTTGCAATTCGTACTGGCGCAAATGATCCTTTATGTCGATATATTTTCGTAACTTCAATCGACTCGCCAGAGTGGAATCCAAGCCTTCTACTTGTAGTTCCTTTCCGTACTTCATCATCTTCTCAAAGGCAGCAATGATGAAGCCAGATCCGACGTTAATGGACTGATAATCAATCTTTGAATAGTGATTGTAATAATCTTCTGAACCATTTGTACGGATCAGCTCCTCCGTATTTAACAGCAAGGAGGCACTCTGATTGTAGTTTTTGGTCCACTTTACATATTGATAAACAGAATCAAGTAAATCTTCATTTGTATAAGAATTTTTTGCTTCACTAGCTCTTATATAACTTAAAGTTCGTAGATAATATATGCTATCGTAGGACAAATTGTAGTCTTCCACATAAGGAATGCTTTCCAGAGTGCTAATGGCTCTAGCGTATTGCCCTTCATTAAAATATAACCTCGCCAAGTCCAAGCGAACCGGATCGGCACTACGCCCCAATCCATAATCTAAAAGGTACTTTTCGTAATAACCCTTAGCCTTATTAATTGATTTTTCATCACCTTTTTTGACCAAATACTTTGCCGAGTCGACCAGATTCTTTTCAAGCAAATCTTCTGCCAAGAAAGTAGCCTCATAATTCTCAGAATTATTTCTCCACCACTTCATATTGGTACTTGCAAAATCCAAGTATTCTTCACGAATGGCCTGAGCCACTTTTACTTCACCTAAGCTATTATGGAAATCCACCCACATTTGATAAAACTCAGGCACGCTGGCACTCATAGGATTTTCTTTTATATAATCTCTTATTGTATTGGAAACCGCTTTAAATAAACCATGTCTTTCAAATGCTCTGACAACTCTTTTAGTACTTTCGGCCCTTACCTCCGGTAAAAGCTTCAAGTCCACTCCCTTTCTTTCCAAGAGGCCCAGGTATTCTAAGGTTTCTTCATATAGCGTTATTCTTTCCGAATCATTGGCATAATTGCCCTCAAGCCTCTCATATAAGCGCAAAAACATTTTACTAGACCAATCATAAAAACCTGATTCATATAGTGTAGCACCTAATTTATAAAGTGCTTTAAACTCAAACTTAGAGTTCACTTTCTTAGAAAGCTGCAAATAACCCTTACGGCTCTTTTTAATTTCGCCTCTTTCAAACTCCAACTCAGATAGTCGCCAAAGAACTTCGTCATAAAACTTAGAATAGGGGTACTTTTTTATAAATTCTTGGTAAATCTTCTCTGCCTTTTGGAAGTCCCCTACCTCTTCATGGGTATATGCAATCAAGTATTCGGCAGAATCAACAAGATTCGACTCCGGATAGGAGGACAGTAGGCGCTTGGCATACTTAACAGCTTTAGAATAATCAGGGTATATGATTTCACTAGAAGACTCCATTTTCTCTGCAGCCTCATAATTCGCCCGAACAAACTCCATCTGCGCCAAACGAATTAACAATTCGTCATCCAATAGTAAATTTTCATTCTTTTTAGATTGAAACTGCTCTACGGCACCAAGAAGAACTTGATTGCCTTTGTTAAAATACTCATCTAGATTTTTTACTCTGGATAAATACTCATCATTGTATCTAAGCCTTCTATATCTAGTAAAATACTGCAAGTAGTTATCTGAGACGCTTTGATATGCTTTGGCATCATTATAGAACGTTTGCCTAGCTCTTTCTAAATCCGGCGGAATATAAGCCGCAAATGTAATTTTAAACAGCATTATCATAGTAATCATGGGATATCCCCCATCTTACTACTTAAATTGCGCATGGTTTTGTTAAATTCTGCTGCCGCATCATCAATGGACCATAAACCTTTTGTTTGGCGCAAATTGTGCAAATCAATCTTGCCAATCAAGTTTTTTAACAGAAAACCATTTAAAACATTGTTCGCTTGTTCGTACTGAGAGATTACACGTTGTTTTAATCGATTTTTGTATATGGCTCTTAATTGAGATAAAGAATTAAAGTAGCTTGAAAACTCTTTGCTGATTTGATCTTTACGTTTGTACTCGTTGTTGAGGCTTATCATAAACTCTATATCTTGGCCAAGCTCTTTTTGCTCAGCATTCGGTAGCCATTGCAATACATGGTACATATACTTTTGATATTGCTTTGAGTTTAAACGTAAATCCGTTAACGATGCAGCACTCATAATTTCATCATAAAATTCCTTTACTAGATTTTTGCTTGCGAATGAGGAATTTTGATAAGAGGATATTTCATTGTTTATATCTACAAATAACTTTTTCTCTTTTCCAGTGAATATCACCAAATCCAGATAGGCCAAGATATACTTTACTTGAAAATAATCATGCGTGGTCGCACTCTTTTTCTCTAGCAACTCTTCTCGAGGGTTATAGGTAGATAGTATGGCTTCAGCAGTTGATTTTACTCTTTCTACATCTCGCACCTTAAAAAGTGTCCAGGTAAGCTCTAATAAGGATTCAAAATAATAACGACTACTAGATTTGATGCTCTGTAAACTAGTAATGGCATTCTCGTAGTCTTTTTTGCCATTGTAGCAGCGGCCTTTTGTTAAATAGAAGACATCATCGATAGAATTCTTTTTAAATTTTTCTAGTTTGTCTTTATTTAAGGTACTTATACACTTATTGTATTTTTCTTGCTCCAAATAAATGGATGCCATGAGCGCATCTCTAAGATGGCCCATTCTCTCTGTATCCACTTTCAATAAGAACTGCTGTGCCAATCGTGGATTTCCCCCTTTTAAGTAGATAGATCTGGCACACTGATAGGCAGCACGATCTACAATATAGGGTATTTTTATTAAGGCACCGCAAGTTGCTAGAAGCTTCTTTTTACCTGACAACTTACTTAAGACTTCAATATAGTCTTCCACAGCATTCTCTAACAGAAACTTTTGATCCTTAGTTTGCAAAAAGGAAAAGAGCTTATAAGAACGATAAAGATCCCCATTGGATGCTGATATCCTCGCATCCGATAAATAGGAATCTAATAAGTTATTCGCCGCTACAGCTTGCGTGGGGTTGCCAATAAAAAGCCAGAGCCCCAAAATCAGATACATTTAACCTCCTGTCAAAAGTATCGTGATCACTTACTTATTTCTTGAAAGGCGATGCTCAGCTTTGCTTTCTCTTTGAAGTCCGATAACAACCCACCTTTTTCATAAGCTTGTACCAATATTTTATAATCATTATCTTTCGTAAATTTTAATTTCTTTTTCTGCTGCATCTGAACTTTATATTCTGATAAATAAGAAAATATCCCACTATCATTACCAACATAGTTTACTATAACCTGTATATCGTGTTCTCCTGGGGCCAATGTTGTCTCATAGCTTTCTACATTTTCCTTTACACTACTCACCTTTCTAATCTCCGTATCCGGCGTCTGGTAAAAGTAAGAGCGCACCCCGTTAATTATGTATTCCACACTAAAGATTCTATACCTGCCACCCAAGCGATTACCGAATTCAATGGTGATTTTAGGATAGGATTGATTAATTCCTTCGGACTCCAAAATCTCTTGAAACATTCGTATCTGTAATTTTTTATTTAGAACCGCATCTTTTAGCTTATCCACTTCGGCCTGCGCAAAACTGGCATCACCGGTCTTAAAATTAGCGGAAGGATCCGCAGAAAAACATAATGATATTAGTAAACTAAGAAATAACTCCATACTATTATTAAATAATAAATATGCTGCCTAATACAGATGCTTGCTGGATTTTAAAATAATTTAGATATAACTCTAGGCTGGGAAAATAGTGCCTAACTTGCTGGGGGCACCAAAGTATTGATCTTGTCTATTTCTTCGTCTAGCTTTTCATTGATTTCATTAGCTCGATGCAGAATTTCTTCTAGATTTTCTGCCTCCAGAATTTTTCCTGAATCTGGTAGCTTCGCAGCCTCTTGATAAAATCGCTCAGCAAAGTACTTCTCTTTGCCTTCCGCCATGGCATCAAAATCCTCCAAGTGAAATACAACCAATAAAAATGGAGCATTTCCAATGAAATTGTTTGCCAACGATAAACCTAAATAATCTGCCACACGTCTTGGCTTAGATACGGCTCGGCGAACGTGTCTCGTATCCATCATAAGAAAAAATCTTTTAAAAAAGAGTTTGTATTTCATCGTGGAATACGTGGCAATCATCGCTCCCTCAAGCAGTAGACGCTGGAAATCATAATCTTCAAATTCTCTATCCGGGCTCACCAAATACTGCGCAAAACCGACGCCAATTGCCCCTGTAAAAAAGTTGATGGCTCCTGCCTTGGTAACACTTCGCCCCTCGGAGACATAACTCAGTATAAAGTCAATGATTGCAAACGAAGCCAGGTTTAGGCGTGCCGTCTCTGACTCCTTTAATAGGTCAATAGGATTGGTATATCCACGCATAAGCATGTCCATAATCACCGCGATGGAAGCACTGCCTACAACATTGTATAGCGGCCGGATTATATGACCACTAGCAAGACTACCTAAGTAACCGCTTCTAGTAAGATATTCAGCACCTTCTGGCATTCGCTTATAGATCACAGCATTTAAAAATTTCGACATAGTCTGGTGAATGCTGGACCCCGCCTTAAAAGGCATTTCTTTTGCCTTCACTAGGGAGCGATTAAATGTATTTGCCGTATAATGTAGTAGGCCTGATGTATTCTTAAGATATAAGCTAAGATTTTTCCCTTTAGGATTTAATGTGGAATTCACCACTTTTGCAAAGCCATTGCCTCGCAAGAAAGAAAAATGCGTAAACGTCATGGCGGTTGCAGCTTGTATGGCGGCAGTATAAATCAAATCTTTGTCGTCATATTTATGAGAATGAATACTATTTATATAAGACAAAGAACCCGTTGCCGTACCCAACTCCAATAAATTTCTAGAGAATTCTCGATAGGCCTTATTTTTTAGATAAGAATGACTTATGTAGGCCGCATCTATTCCCAACGCGAATAGATATGCAGGTGCCGCCGGCGCCAGGAGACTTAGGCCGTAAAAGCGGGCGCGTATGCGATGTCTTAATAACTTGTCCAAAACTTTTAAGTGCTTATTGATTAAGTTTTTCTTCCCAGGCTTCATTTCACTATCAAGCTGTCCCAACAAGACACGCCTTTTTTCAATCAGATTATGAACCTTGCTATGCTGCAACTCTTTAAAAGAATTAAACCCCACAATGGTTTCAATGGCCTTTTTGGATATGATTTTGGATTGCCCCGCCAAAAGAGAAACCGCAATAATGCTTCCGAACTCCATCGATGTCTGCTCAGCAAATTTGGACAAATGCGGGTTTTCCAAATTCATATTGAAGCCATACTTGGCTGTCAATTTTAAGTCCTGCCGCTTCCACTTTTCATATTGTACGGGATAGATATTTTTTATGTGCTCCAAAACATTTTGCCGAACCTCTACCAATACAGCCAAGGCCTTAGGATCACCCGAGGCTAAATAGGCCATATAATCCAATGTATTTTGGATCATTTGGTCTTGCTGTTCTTCAAGGAACAAAGAAATATCTGCAGTAATAGACTGAACATTATCCAGCGTCGTTTTCTCTCTAATTTTTTGACTTATATATTCATAAAGCAAATATTGCTGCCCGTCTTTTTCTATGGGCTTTAACAAAACGGACAAATAAGGCGTCTCATAAATGATCTGTTTGTACACTATATTTAAATTGGTTAGCTTGCTCTCGATTTCTTCTTTTCTGTCTTGAAAATTTTCAAAGGGCCTACGAAGGGAATCCAATCGTTGATTTACTAAGGGCAACTTCACTTCGGATATTCGTTGCAGCATATTCAATGCCACATGCATTTTACGATAATTTCGATGAGAGAAGCTGGGGTCTTTATCCTGGAAAGCCTTGTATGTTTTTTCTACCTTTGCTTGCAAAACAGGATCTGTATAGCAGGCCTGGCCATTAACCACAGCCTGAAGCTGCTCCTTTAAAAAGTGTTGTTCTGCCAAAGTATAATCTGCGTTTGCTAGAATTTCTTCTGACTCCGCACCTACACTTGGCATGTGATAGCTATAATCCGCTGGACATCCTAAAATGTCGGCGACTTGATCCAAATAGGACTTGTATCTTTTTAATAGGGGATACTTCATTAAATTGTAGGCATCTTCATACTGCTTTGCTGGCTCAAGCGACTCCTTCAGTATGCGCACATATTCTTTCTTCTCTTTTTCTATTGCCACCACCACATCTGACAAACGCAACGCCGGAAGTAACATGGATTCTGCCATTATTCGGCGGCTAATGGCGGGGCTAGCTGTTGATAAAGAATTTTGTATATTATCAAGCTTGTCATTCAAGCCAGGAAAGTGTCGCAAAAAACTAGAATAAATTTTCAGCTTATGACTCTCGACTCCTTTCCATGGAGAGTAGACACTTTTTTGCAAACTTCTTTCCTCTGATAACATCTCTTTTAAATCAGGATACTTATCAGGGTTTATCAGAAGCCATGCCTGCAAGGAATCCAACGCTCTTTCAAGACCAAATCTTGATACCAGATACACATAACGCTGCTCTTCATTAATCAGCTCTTGTTTACTAGGATCTATCAAAGCCTTAGAGATAATGTGTTTAAAATCTTTTTCTAGCCAAGTAGCTGAGACTTGATCATATGAGGCCGACTCTAGCACTCGTAGTTTTTGACGAATTTCCGATATTTCCGCACCAATTTGTAAGACTTTATCTTCATGGCCTGGGCTCTTCGAGGAAGCAGGAACTATTGCTAAAAATAGCAATGCAAAAAATGGCCAAATCAGAAATTTCATATTCCCCTCATACGAGCTCTAAATCTGCAATATCAATGCCTAATTTAGAAATGTTGAGAATGAAAGAAAGGCCTGTAAAAGACAAAATTAACCAGCCACCCTATAATTATTTTATGGGGCGTAGAAAGGTTCTCCAGAGAGCATAAGGCTAAAGATTATCAGAGATGGAGCCATAAATATAAGTTATGTTATAAGTTAGGGATTTTAAGGGTTTGACCTGCATAAATTCGAGAACTTGCAAGATCATTCCACTCCATAATGTCGCGAACCCTAACGCCAAAACGATCCGCTATATGGCTCAAAGTATCCCCGCGGCGCACCTGATAAGTTGCGCCCTCGGAGCCTCTTTTAGCAAGTTTTGCAGACTTTAATTTAACAATGCTCGCCCACATATTCTCTGCTTTCGCTTGCGGAATATAGACACGATAACCACTGGGCACAAGCCAGTTGTATTTCTTTGTTCTTTTCGTAAACTGAGGGTTATAAAGGTCAAAATCATAACCCTCCTCCTTAAACAGCTGCTGCAAAGAATTGTAACGAATAGACTTTGATAGTTTATATTCTTTGGCACGCATCTCGGGCATCCACTTAGGTTTATTAAAATATTTGTCAGCCTCGGCCTCTACCTGTATCGCAGCCAAAAAGCTGGCATAGAAATTACTAGAGGCAAAACCAAAACGCCCACTTTTTTCTCGATCAATGATTTCCACAAGGTCCTTGGTTTTTAGTTTACGACTTAAGCGTGCAATACCACTAGGGCCATAATTATAGCCTGTAATAGCCAAAGGCCAAGCCTCGGTTTTGTTATAGATGTAGCGCAGTTTTTTTGCGGCTGAAACAGATGCACGTATTGGATGATTACGGTAGTCCGCTATACGGTTTACCTTCATATATTGCTTGCCCGTGCTAGGCATGAACTGCCATATCCCAGAAGCCCCTACTTTAGATTTTGCTCGGTAATTAAAAGAGCTTTCCACAAAGGGCATACGGGTTAATTCAATCGGCAAGTTGTAGGATTTAAAAATTTCTGTCATTTCTCTAAGATATCGACCCGAATAATATATCCCTTGTAAAAAATAATCTTTTTGCCCCAACTGAAAACGCAAGCGACCCTTTTTGGCAGCCTTTATAAACTTATCCTTCTCACTGACATCATCATACATTAACCATATTCGCAGCTCCTCCGGACTTAGACCTGTTATATCTTTGGTCTTCTGCAGCTTATACATTATGGCTACAATTTCTTTCTTCTTGTCTGTCACCATCTTGCGCTTGGCTTTTCTTTTCTGATAAGCGCTGAGATCATTATTTTTCATAATTGGCGTGAAATCTATCTCCGCATATATATGATCAATATGCTCACTATCATGTAGTACGCCCTGCCAAGAAGAATACTTCGTATAGATATCTTTCCAAAAGTCCACCTGCTTTTTTAAACCATCCGGCACGGCAAAGGTTTTTTTATCATAGCCCATACTACCTAAGGACAAAGAGTAATCCGGCTTTTGCCAATCCTCTGCATTTTTCTCATCTACTTCGATTTTCGGCTGTTCAAAATCAACCGGGGTGTCTTCATCGGCAATCACAATGGAACTAACATCCACTTCCTTCTCTTTGTCGGATGAAAAAAAGGACGCCCATAGTGGGGTCAGTAAAAATAAACTGATGACTAATTTCATTTACGTAGCCTCTTTACAATTTCTTGCATTTCTTGCCGCGCCCTATAAATAGACTTGCCATTGTAAATCATGCTTATCAGGTATCTTGTTTTTTCCTGGTCATATACCCCTGATAAAGCCACAGCATTAGATAATAAACCCGTTTTAGCTCGAAAACTTTCATTGTCGCCAAGAAATTCAAATCTTGATTTCAGAGTACCATCCAGCCCGGCTAAGGGTAAAGTAGAAAGTAATTCTATAGAGTTCGGATCCTTTATTAAATCCTTCAGAATTAGATTCATATCATTGGCAGAGAAACGATTTTGATAGGATAAGCCAGAAACACTTTCCAATTGAAATTCCTTTATTCCCAACGAATGAAGGTGCTTTTCAATTACCTCTTTTGCTTTTGCTATACTACCCGTTTCTCCCTTTGTAGTTAACATAGATTTGACAAGCAATTCCGTGATAAAGTTATTCGAATACTTCATCATATCTCTATATATCAAATAAAGATCCTTGCTTTCTATTTCTGAAAGAAGAGTCTTATGATCGGCGCAGCTTTTCTCTTGAATCTCCCCTTCGACCTCAATGCCTCGCTGTTTCATAAAAGCAATTAAATTGTGTCCAAACCATTTCACAGGATGAGAGACATTTCGAAATATTAATTCTTCCTCATTTTCTATGCCAATCTTACCACTCAAAGTAAGATACTCTTTTCCGTCTTTAAAGGTTCGGCTTTGATGAATTCCGTGTTTTAGATTTTTAACACGGCCTTTAACCGTCTTAATTTTATTGGTTAAAACAAAATAGTCCGATTTAGGGTCTAAATAAACCTTGGCTTTTTTATTCATAGTGGTTGGCTGAACATAAATATTCACCGAGTTCCAGTTAAAGGAGGCAGCAGATATTGGGGCATTGTATGCACGGGCAGATTTTGACTGCGACCTGCCTGCATCTTTTTTTGCATCATTGTGAATACTTGTGTCTATGTAAACCCCACCTCGAATTTTTTTAATATTTTTTCTAGTTAGATTGTTTACCAGAACCCACATTTTTTCGGATACCAGGGAGGGATCACCCGAAGCCTTAAAACAAATACCCCCTTCGAGAACAGATCCCTTTACTGCGCTTTTGCCAAACAAATAACTTTTAAACTTCCAGTCCCAGGGGTAGTGCTCTTTTAGGGCTGACAAAATGGCCAGTTTGGTTAGGGATGCTGGCGTCATCTTTTTCTCGGCCTGCCAGTTTACAAGTTCATTAGTTTGTAGGTTTTTAATTTGAATGGAATAGGATTTGTTAGATTTTAGTTTTTTTATATAGGATTCCGCAGCAGACATATCGGCTTGAACAAAAGAAAAAAACAAAGAGACTATAAGCAGCTGCATATTCCCTAAGAGTTTAACGCTTTTTTATTTCGGGACAAGTAGAACATGCAGGCAATTATGCCCTAGACCAAGGCATAGTTAAGAAAAAAAGCTAGAGTTTTAAAGAATTTAACAGCTCAACCTAAGGCGAGCTAAAGGGAAATAGTTTGAACGCACTTCTGCGCCTTGGTTAAACTAGTTCTAATGAGAAAACGCGACTGGCTCTACATCATTTTGCCCCTAATATCTGTTTGGACCATAGATCGAATCACCAAAATTTGGGCATCAGGCCTCGAAGGCTTTCATGATTTTGGCATCGTGGGATTTGCCCTGCATCACAACCATGGAGCTATGCTCGGGCTATTTTCTTCTCTCCCCCCCGTGCTAAGAATTGTCTCATTGTCTACGGGCGGTGCATTTTTAGTCTTCTCTTATATTATCATTCAATTTTTACTGCCGATTAAATCCATTCCTCTTCGCTCGGGAATGTCGATGTTGCTTGGCGGAATTATTGGTAATGTCACCGATCGAATTTTGTACGGCTATGTAGTTGACTTTCTTGTATTCAAGCTTGGTGACAACATTAGTCCAGTCATGAATTTAGCAGATGTCTTACAATGGTTTGGTTATGGACTCATCGTTTACGCCCTTTTTAAAGAAAGTAAACTTTTGTGGCCTGAGCAGAATTTAAGAAAAAGCTACTGGATCAATCCCAAATACCAACTTAAATACTGCTTCATCCTTTTTGCTTTTGGCTTTGCCATATCATTAATTGCTGGCGTTTTCTCTTATACATATATTCGAGTAACACTAGAAAACATGCCAAATATTGATATCGCCGTACAAGAAAAGTTTTTACAGCCATATATTTTGACCTTCTCAATATTGTCATTAAGCTTCTGTATCATTTTGTTTTTAGTTGGCCTAATTTTATCCCATCGAGCTGCCGGCCCGATTTATGCTTTTGAATCTTTTCTTGAAGATTTATCTGAAGGCAAGATCCGAAAGTTACGCCTTCGTGCTGGAGATGAGTTTACGCATTTAGAAGAAGTAGCTGATGACCTCACAAAAAAAATGCAGAGCTTTTCTAAGACTCATAAGGATTCGTAAGTTTTACCTCTTGAATTCTTTCTATGTAAAACCTTTTATCTTTCATATCTTTTAAACAAAGAGCAGGAACAAATCCTTTTTGTGGGTTTAAAACCAAACCCTTTGGCATGATTTCGCGGTAATTGTCTTTTTTATTATTTGGTGACTTATAATTAATAAAACATGTTTGTTGCTGCCTTATTAAAGCAACCAAATCACTTCCTACGCGATCATCTAAAAAATGATTCAAAGAAAACTGCGACCACTCAATATGCAAATCCTGCGTTTCCTCAAGCTCTTTAAGCGTGGCATCTTCAGGCACCCTTTCTAGGCAGCGCAAAAATAGCTGCAAGCAAGCAATGGCATCATCCATTGCTCGATGGGCTGTACCCTTATCAAGACGCAAAAAATCTACCAAGGTTTGCAACTTATGATTGGGACTTTCACTGAAGAGTGCTCTTGAAAGCAGACTCGTACACAGCACAATATTCTCTGGCAGCTGTTTACAGTATTTTTCAAATTCTATTGCAAGAAAGCCCATATCAAACTGGATATGATGGCCTATTAACACTGCATCTTGAATGAATGCAAATAGTGGCTGTGCAATTTCTGACATGGCTGGAGCATCTTTTAACATGGCGTCTGAAATGCCGTGAATATCTTCGATCTCTTTTGGCATTGCATGCCCGATTCGGACCAAGGATTGATACCGGTCGATTTCTTTGCCTTTATAATACTTTACTGCGGCCACTTCGCAAATTTCTGCATTTAATGGATAAGCGCCTGATGTCTCGGTGTCTATCGCCACAATGGGCTGATCCAAGACCTGTGAGTTAAGGGATAACATGCAAACCATTTATCAGTGCATGCTTACAAAGGCAAGATAAGCAGCTATTTTTTCTGCTTTTCCAGCAGTTTGCGAACCATATTCTCGTACTTGGCACGATTTACTTTACCGTAATCATCGTACTCTATAGGCCGATTCTCTGTACCGTCAGGCAATGTAGATTTTTGTTGCATGGTAAATACAACAGAGCCAGCGGGCTTACCCGATGGCGGCAAGACTTCGGCCTTTCGAACCGCGGTTTTGAGCTCAATATCAACTGTTTCACTCTCAATGGCGGACTCTAAGTATTTTTTTAAAATATAGGCTCTTTGTAGAGCTACCTGTTTTGCCTGTTCGATACTTTTTTCTGGTACCGTTTCAACGAATATTTCCGAATCAATAATTAAAATGGAGTTCTCTAGGCCTTGTGATAGCTTGCGAACTTTTTCCATAATATCAACAAACTGCCCACTGATTTTTGCAGAACCCACTTCAAAAAGCATATAATCATATATTTCAAAGTATACCTTGTCCTGCTCAATCCCTACATCTTTTGCCACAAGACCTATTTCGCTGGCAATTTGCTGAAGTATTATCTCCCCTTTTCCCATACTCATTACATCTGGGGTTAGGTCAGCAGGCTGCATTAATTTTTGCAAAGTACCTAGCGGTTCATTAATAAAATCAAGAAAAAGCTTTTCCAGCGTGAGTTTGGCACCAAAGGTATTCAATTCGTGCTCTAGAACACTAGGTCCACTAAAATAACTTGCCACTTGCTTTTTGACTGCATCCGACTGATTGAGTAGCCACATCACTAAGAAAAAAGCCATCATAGCTGTCATAAAATCAGCAAACGCCACCTTCCACGAGCCACCATGGTGGGCGGAAATGTTGGTGATTTTTTTTATGACTATGGTTTGATTCTCTCGTGCCATATTATTTCTTCTTAATCACTTCATCCATTTCACTAAAACTGGGTCGAACCTCGGGCGGCACAGCTCTTCTTGCAGCATCTACACATACAAGCGGCGGAGCACCTTTTTGATTCGAAACTAGTGCGGATTTTATTGCTTTGAAATAATAGGATTCATCATTTAGATCATGCTCTATCTTAGAGGCCAGCGGCCCAAAAAAGCCGTAACATGCAAGAACCCCTAAAAATGTACCAATCAATGCGGCGGCAACGGACATACCAATAACTTCGGTTCCTTGATCGAGCTTACCCATGGTAATTACAATACCCAAAACCGCGGCCACAATACCCAATCCCGGTAAAGCCTCTGAGGTAGCCTGCAATAGATGTTGAGATGCGTGCTCTTCTTCATGTATGGCTTTTAAGTCTTGGTCAAGCAGATCATCCACATCAAACGGGCTTAAATCGGCAGACAAGGTTACTTTTAAGGTGTCACACAAATAATCCAAAGCGTGGTGATTAGACATTAAATACGAAGATTTTTTAAATATTTCCGAGGAGCTTGGGTTCTCCACATGGGCCTCGATCGCCTGTGGCCCTTCTTTACGGAATGTTTGAAACAAGGCAAACAAAACCGTCAGTAGCTCCAGATACTTATCTTTTCCAACGCCAGTATAGGTAAGCGCTTTAAAAGAGAGTTTGAGAAGACGTATGACTTTTTTGATTGGTGCCATTATGACAATTCCACCAGCAGCGGCACCAAATATGATAATGATCTCCGTTGGCTGCCAAAGCACGTGCAACTTACCACCGTGCAGTACATAACCACCCAAAATCGATGCTGTAACTATAATGATGCCTATCAATCCCATTTGCGATCCTAGTTGTTTCTATATACTTGTCGGCGATTTTAAGAGGAAAATAAGGCTATTAGCCACAAACTAGCTAAAAGGCTTAAGACATAAATAGAACTAGACGAAAGTCACATCTATGACTATCTTCTAAAGTATGGATACCGTTTTTGAGGTCTGTCAAAAATTAGAAAAGGACATGCAAAAAGATAATCCCATTTATTTATCTTTTTACCACTTTTTAAAGTTCTTCCGTAGCCCAGACCAAAGTGTGAATATAAATACCATTGATGCTTATTTTCGGCGAATGTATGCCTTCGAATTTTGGCGCAAAGAAAACAAACACCTGCAAACACAAATTAAGAAGATACTGTCTCACCATCTATCTGAAGAAGGTTTAAACAAAATATACCAATCTAGCTTCTTTCACCATTGCCAACTACTAACATTAAAGCAAAAAAGTGACTGGCTAGCCGTTGCCAATCGCTATGCAGAAAACAAAAAAATTCACTATAAATTTATCGAGCCAGATCATAACTCGCTGTATGTTCATTACCAGCCCGATGGCGGCAAGCATATCTTACAGAGACTATATCCACATTGTTATATTAACAATGGCCAGCTATTTCCTCTAACAACAGATGAAGTAGTTTATTTTGACAGCGATATAAAACTAGAAGCATTACAAAACCACTTAATATACCTAAATAATTATTCTTATATTCGCTTAGATTCCAAGGCTAGTGTTTTTACTGGTATGGTTTTTAAAGGATATACTCTTTTTCCATCCGAAAAGGTAAAAGTTGAAAACTTGAATGAAAATTCAAGAATCTACTATACCGTTAAGCGTTTGGAAGCTTTGATTACTGGTCTTAATGACAATCAAACCTACCAAAAGTTATGTGATCTTTTGGAAAAATCATTGGACCTACTGAAATCTGGCCACCCAGAATCTGTAAAACTTGCATTTGCAGCTCTTGAAAGAGGAAAAAATGCACAGCAGTCCACATTTCCCAACGACAAACTCTTGCAAGTCCTGATAAAAGAGTTATCCTTCCATCTCAATAAAAGTGCCGAAGGAAGCTTACCAAATGTTGATGCGATTAAATAAATTTCTAGCTGATAATGGTGTTGCTAGCCGTCGCAAAGCCGATGAGTTAATCGAAAGCGGCGAAGTTTTTGTAAATGGCAAAAGGGTTTTCGAATTAGGCATCAAAGTCGACCCAAACCAAGATAAAGTGAAAGTTAATGGCAAACTAGTCCATGTAGAAAAGAACAATAAGGTCTACATCCTGTTTTATAAGCCAAAAGAGGTCATTACTTCTTTGAAGGACCCTGAAGGGCGCCCATGTGTTGGTGATTTTTTTGCTGACAGAAAAGAACGGCTCTACCCAATTGGAAGGCTGGATTGGGACTCAGAAGGAATGTTGCTATTAACCAATGATGGCGAGTTTGCCAATAAGGTAAGTCACCCAAGACATAAAGTGCGCAAAAAGTATCTAGTCAAAATTAATGGTAAAATTAGCAATCAACAAATGGATAAGCTACGAAATGGCGTTAGCATTCCGAATGGCGGCCGAGTACAGGCAAAGTTTCTAAAGCGACTTAGAGGCAAATCGACGGACAAAAATGACTGGCTAGAGTTGGACATAACGGAAGGCAAAAACAGACAAATACGTAAAATGTTCGCAAAGCTGGAATTCGATGTTTTAAAGCTAAAACGTATAGCCATAGGCAAACTAGAACTAGGCAATATGAAGCCCGGAGCTTCGAAAGTGCTTAGTGATAATGACATAAAAAAAATATTTTCTGATCCGCTAAAATCAAAAAAGCCAGGACGACAAAAAAGCAAAAAGATTGTTCATGACTAGCTCAATTAAAATAATTGCCAATAACAAAAAAGCTAAGCACGATTACCACTTGCAGGATTTCTTAGAGGTAGGAATGGAGCTCACAGGCAGCGAAGTAAAATCTTTGCGCAATGGTGCATGCAACCTCAAAGACTCTTTTGTTACCGTAGATCGAGGCGAGTTATTTTTAAACAAAGCCCATATTAGTGAGTACAAATATTCTAACTATAATAACCATAGCCCAGAAAGAAAGCGCAAGCTCTTAGCCCACAGGGAAGAAATAAATAAGTTAGAAAAAAAGATACAACAAAAAGGATTTACCTTAGTTCCTACCAAAATATATTTTAAAAATGGCATTTGCAAATTAGAAGTGGCCCTTGGTAAGGGCAAAAAACGTCATGATAAAAGAGATTCCATTAAGAAGCGAGATGTGAATCGTGAGCTTTCTCGGGCTCTAAAGAAGAGCCGTTAAGTTGCTCGTATTTAGAACGTACAAGCCGGTTCCAAATTCTTTTCGAACGCGTAGCATTTTTAGAGAACTCCAAATCCATTAGCTGCTGCAACTCTTGATTGGAGTGCCGCTGTAAGGTTCGATAAAAATAATTGTACGTCCGAACCAAATCCTGGTAATCATTGTCGCTTCGAACTCGTATTTCTGGCTGCGACCAATCCCCCTTAGTAAGATTTTTAATATGCTTTCGCATCACCTGCATGGGGTAAATTAGGGAGTGTAGTAGCCGCAAACTTATTGCAGCAACAAAGACTTGCATGCCTAAAAAGCAAGAAAGCAAAAGGATAATCATCCACTTTCTTTCAAATTCTAAATTTGGAACAAAGTTCGGTGAGTGAATGTAAGCAAAATCAATAAAGACATTATAATTATAATGGATGAAATACGCTGCCAAACCAAAAGCCAAGAGACTAAAGACTCCCACACCACCAAAATACAGTATAAAATATCGCCATTGAAAGCGCGAATCACTTAGATTCATTTTACGCTTTCTAAACTTATAAGACTTCGGCTTGCGAATTCCTTCTTTCCACCACATAAATTTAGACTATAAGCAATTGTATTTCATAAAAAGCTCATCTAACATTATGGTATGAAGTTAACACATAAGTCCCAAATCCTTAGTCAGGTTCTTATTATCCTTTGTCTAGGTTGTAGCCATTTAGAAAGACCAGCTGCTAGTGATGGTGGGCAGAAAATGCCGAGCAATAGTTTACAGGCAGACCGAGCTTACTTGGACTCTTTGCGCGATGAAATACCTGAAGAAATTCAACAAACCAATGATCAGCAAGCTTATATTTTAAGTTTTTTTCAAGATCGCAATTTACGCCCCAGCCGTGTTCGATCAAATTTCCAAAAGGACATTTCTAGAAAGCGGAACCGTTTAAATAAGTACTTACAAGATCAGCGAGATAAGTTTAACAGTGAATCTCGCAAGAAGAAGGATGCTTTTTTAAAAAAGCTCAAAAAGACAAGAGATCGCTTTGTTGACTCCAAACCGAGCCGTGAAGAGCGGAAAGAATTTTTTGACAAGCAAGATGAGCAACGCAAAATCTTTTTTGCCAACGATAAAGATAAAAGAAAAGAATTTTCTTATGAACAAAAAATGATACGAGATGATTTCAATCAACGGCTCCGTGAAATGCGCCAAGCCTTTAGAGATGAGTGGCGTTTGTATCAACAGGAGTACAAAGCAAAAGAGAAGGTCAAAAAAGAACAAGAAAGGCTGCGGCGTCGCGCGATTCGTAGCACTCCATCTGCTTTAAAGCGGAATATCAAAGACTTCAGCCCCGAGGTGCAGCAAATTATTTTGGATCTAGACAATATGTACAAGGGTGAAGCTCAGGGCCTATAGTTCTTTAAATAGCTGGATATAATCCTCAACGCTAAGGTTTTCGGCTCGTAAATCCTCATTCCATCCCATTTTGGACCAGACTTTACCCCAATCATGAACTTCAGAATAACTTTTTAGATTGTTCATCACTTTTTTGCGTCGCTGATGAAAGGCAGATTTCAATAATTGAAGAAATTTTTTCGAATCAGAGAACGGTAGCTCTCGGCGTTGAAAACGCAGCACCTGTGAGGCAATCTTTGGTGGTGGGTAAAAATCTTTGGGTCCCGCCTCTAACAGAAAATCTACCTGCCAAAATGCCTGGGCCACAACGCTAAGCAAGCCATAGGTTTTTGAGCCTGATTTGGCTAATATCCTTTGTGCCACTTCTTTTTGAAACATCAGAACCATTTGATTCACACCAAGTTCTTGTACTGACATCTCGATAACTAAGGATGAGGAAATCTGGTAAGGCAAATTGGAAACCAAAGCAGTTGAACAGGGGGCAAGTTTTTGCCAATCCACTTGCAATGCATCTGCATTTATAACTTGTAGACCACTTTCCTGCCAATATTGGGCAAAGGCTCTATCCAACTCTATTAATAGCAAAGGCTTGCCCAGTTTTTGCAAACCAGAGGTTAAGGCTCCTAAACCAGGACCCACCTCAACAATTTGATCTATGTCATGGGTATCCACCGCATCGATGATTTTATCTATGGTTCCTTGGTAGATTAAAAAATTTTGACCCAAAGATTTTTTGGGGTGCACTCCTAGCTCTTGCAGACGTTTTTTTATGGCTTGAATGTCATACATTTAAATCACCTTACTGCGAGAAGAAGGCTGCAAATTCCAAGGTGATCTCTGTCCTAAATTCAAGCGCAAAACACCTGCCAAACCAATCATCGCGGCATTGTCGGTACAATAACGAGGGGGCGGCGCCATCCACTCTAAAGAATTTGCTTTAGCAAAATCCTCCACCTTTTCTCGCAGACGAGAGTTGGCGATTACACCGCCGGTGATATAGAAACGCTTGCATTGACTCTGTTTTAGCGCACGCTCCAACTTGGCAATCAAAGTATCCACCAGCGCTTCTTGATAGGAGGCACAAAGATCATGCAAACTAGCATCTATTTCGCTCTCCGACATACCTTCTAACATTCGCTGGGCCGAAGACTTAATCCCTGAAAAAGAAAAATCCAAACTATTTTTACCTAGCAGCGTTCGCGGGAAAGCAAAGGCACTTGCATTCGCCCCTCTTGCAAGACGATCTATTTTTGCCCCACCTGGGTAGCCAAGTCCTAGCATTTTAGCGTATTTATCAAAGGCCTCTCCCGCGGCATCATCAATGGTTTGCCCGAGCACCTGATAATTCGCAAAGCCTTTTACCATATACAAAGAAGTGTGCCCGCCGCTAACCGCCAAGGCGATGGCTGGTGCGTCCATATCAAAGCGTGGACGATAATCATGGTCCCTAAGAAAAGGAGCCACCAAGTGACCCTCAAGATGATTCACCCCAATAAAATCTTTTTGCTTGGCAAGAGCCAAAGACTTAGCGGTTACAACCCCGACGATCAGGGAGCCAAGCAAACCTGGCTCCGAGGTTACGCATAGGCCATCAATATTGTCCCAAGTCATATTGGCTTTATCTAGGGCAATTTCAACTAGCGGCAGGAGTGTTTGATTATGATTGCGCGAGGCGATCTCAGGGACAATGCCACCGAAAATTTCATGTTCCGCATCTTGGCCAACACTACTAAGGGAGAGCACTTCCCCCATCGCCGATACAATGGCAACAGAGGTATCATCGCAGGAGGTTTCAATGGCCAAAACTCTAGCATATTCTTTCGACATGCAGAGAGTATGCTTATTTTTTAAGTTGATTCAATCTATATTTGGCACTTTTGGCGGTTTTCGACTTGGGAAATTTTTCAATCACTTCCGAATAAAAAGCATTGGCCTCAGAATTCATACCCAATTCTTGAAAGCATACCCCTATTTTATAGGTGGCATCGGCATACTTTTTTCCTTTAGGAAAGTTGTCGCGGTAACGATTGTATTCCAGAATGGCCGCCTTCCAGTCAGATTTACGAAATAGTTCCTCTGCCGTTTCATAGGGGCCGCTTGGTTTTTGCGGCGCCACTTTTGCACTTGCTGGGCTAGAAATGCTAGCACCTTTACCTTGCTGCAATAAGATTAGCGACTCACTTAAAGTTACTAGTTTTTGCTCGATGCGATCCAGACGGTTCTGCAAAGCCGTACTATCATTCATCTGCTCCATCTGCTGCAATTTAAAACTCAAATCTTCAACCTTGCCATTCAAGCGGCGAATTTCACTTAAAGCATCTTGCTGCATGGCCGCTTCCTCTGCTGGGCTTACGTCTCTGTCTGCAATAGGTGTGCTGGGCTCACTCACGACTCGGCGACCTTCTTTTGTTTTGATTTCATTTCTAGTTTGCAAGCCGGGGCAAGCCGTCAAGCCAAGTAATAAAATTACAAGTGATCTTTTCATGGTACAAAGTCTCCACTTTTAAATTTTTTTAAGCGCGCCAAGTTTTCCGATTTTTCTGCAAAATTTCTCGCTAATTCAAAATTTTCTTTGGCTTTTTGGTAATCCTGCTTTCGATATTGTATTTCTGCTGCTCGGTAGTACTCACCGGCTTGATGCCAATAAGCCGCTGCATAACGAACCGCCTCAACATTTTGTGCGGCCTCAATAGCAGAGCGGGCTAGCGTATACTCAAGCAATGGCTTTGGAGTACTTGCACAGCCCGCCAACAATAGTAAGATTCCTATGAATCTTGCCCGCACACCTTATCTAGCGATTGGCACAAAATTCACGCGACGATTGCGTGCGTGAGCTGCCTCGCTGTCTCCTTCGTCTAACAATCGCTCTTTACCATATGAAATAACACTCAAACGGTCTCCACTTACTCCCAAACCTTCTAGGTAAGATTTCACGGCGCGAGCTCTTCTTTCGCCTAAAGCAAGGTTGTATTCGATGGAACCACGAATGTCACAATGGCCTTCCAACTGCATATTGGCATTTGAATTCTCTTTTAACCATTCTGCATTCTGCTGCAAAGCTTGTTTTGCTGCGGCAGACAAAGTCGCTTGATCGTAGCCAAAGTTTACAGTTTCTAAACCTTGAATCGCCTCCGAGTCACTTCCTCGTGGATCAAAAGATAAATCTTCCGAACTAATACCAGCATCAGCACCTGTGGCACCGGACTTCTTTTTGCCTGATGAACAAGCACTTACTGCCAAAACCAAAGAACATACGATGAATAATTTTTTTAGCATGGGAATCTCCTATTTTGTCCTTATCATTGTAGAAAGACTGGAAGGCTTGTCAAACTTTTCCATTGTGAAAGCACAGCAGCTGTGGTTCTCTTTTTTTATGTTCCGCCTACTTTTCTTTTTTCTGCTGATAGTAAACATCGCCAGTGCTGAGGATTGGAAGCGCATGGACTCCGCCCATTTTGAAATCATTTATGATGCCAAACAGCATGAATTGGCGCGGATCTACTTGGCTACAGCCGAATATGTGCACAATGAGATGCTTGGTGACTTCCAAGGCGGCCCCCCAAAAACCTATTTGGTACTAATGGACCGCACAGATTTAAGTAATGGAGCGGCCACTGTTTTTCCTGAACCCACAATTTTTCTCTACCCCAGTCCACCCGAGCCTAGTGACAGCATCTACAACCACCCGTCCTGGGCTTACCTATTATTAAAGCATGAATATACCCATATTTTAAATATGTACCCTTCCAATGGAATCCCCGGAATTTTTCGTTGGATTTTCGGGGCCTGGGCAAGACCCAATATGTTTTTGCCAAACTGGTACAAGGAGGGGATTGCAGTAGATCTGGAAAGTGAGGGCAAACGCTTTGGCCGAATCCATTCGGAGTGGGTCTTGGGTTGGTTGCGGGCTAGCGTCTTAAGTGGTGATTGGGAAAAGGAGCGCTTGGATCGTATCAACTCTTTTTTCGTACCCAAGTATCCCTATGGATCACGGCCCTACTATTTTGGCGCCTTTGTCTGGGACTACCTTTCGCGAAATTATGGACAAGAGCTTTATGACCAGTTGAACCAAGCCTATTCAAGGCGAGTGCCATTTTTTATTGAAGATCCGGTGGAAAAAACAACCCAGAAAAACTATACGGCGATTTTTGCTGAAACCAAGAATTATTGGCAGGAAAAAGTTAAACGCGAAAGTTTTCAACGAAATCCACCAGGGCAAAGCTTGGGTCTAAAAGGCTATGACCAAAAGGGCCTGAGCCGCAGAGGCCAACAGGCACTATACATTTCCAAAAATCAGCAACACGAAAGTGAATTGCGCCTGGTCCAATTTACCAGCCCAAGTTCATGGGAAATTGCCTCCGATACCGTTCTAGATTCCAGCGAGGCAATCCATAGCGCCGTATTCTATCAAGACCAAATCTATTACGATAAAATCCGCACTTGGAAACGTAGAAATAAATATTCCGACATCTATGTCTATGATTTAAAAACTAAAAAATCTGAAAGCTTAACACAAGGGGCCCGCGCTAAAAATGTGGCAGTTTCTAATACAGGGGATGTCTATTGGATACAGCGCGAGCAGGGCGTTCAAACCCTCAGGGATAGCAAAAGCCAAGGCAGCCTTTACAGTAGTGAACTGGATGAGAGTTTGCACTCTCTAATTTGGCAAGAAGGCAAGCTCTACTTTCTACATAAACAACGCGGCGGCATTCACCGGATCCTACAATATGACCCACAAAAACAAACAAGCAAAACCCTATTTTCTAGCCTACGCAATCTTTATTCCTTAAAAGCTTGCGGTAAAAACTTATGTATAAGTCTTTCACAAAACCTTTACGCCAATCTTTATTATTTTAATATAAAGGACAAAAGCTTTCGCAAGCTCACCGACACAAAAACCATGATCTTCGATGGTTTTATCTCCAAGCCCCACGTAATCGCATCAGAAATGACCAGCGATGGTTTGCAATATGTAACGCTCCCCTTAAGAAAACCACAAAAAAAATTGTTAAGTGAACAGCAAAAAACTCCCTGGAAAGTAAAACTATTAAATAACGATGCAAAAGAAAAAAACTATTCCTCCACCTCACATTTGCTGCCAAAGTATTGGATTCCTTTTTATGCCTACGATGCCAATGGCAGTTTTTTCCAAATTAGTACTGGCTCCAACGATCCCGTAAACTTGCAATCTTACAATCTTGGTTTAAGCTACTACACCGCGTCCAGTGAATGGGATCAAAACTTTTTCTACCAAAATACCTATTGGGACATTCGCTGGTTTTTGCGAGCCAATCGTATCTACGATTATGTGCAAGCGGCCGACGACACCATTGACCAAGAATTATATCAATTCGGTTTGGGACATTTTATTTATGGCCTATCCAATTCTTGGACTTGGGATTTAAGTGCCGAAAGAAAAACGGCAACATACCTTGGTGCTAGTAAAAACAAAGCCCTCGGTGCTAGCTTTAATTTAAATTATCAAGATTTTGACAAAATGAAGGCAGGTGCAATTTTACCTGAAAATGGCAACTCGCTGCTGCTAGGGCATAGCCACTATATTGATGATGAAGACTATGTTTCTTACGATATAAGTCGCTTGCATTTTCGCAATTACTTCTCCTATTTTCTTCCTGAAAAACATGTGCTTACCACCCAATTTCTTAGTCGCTATTCCGATGATAACGAACGCCCGATTGGCATGGGAACTCTAAACATTGGCGGCCCCTTATTCAGCATAGATACTGCTAACACATATGCTCTGCGGGGCTATCCCGTGGCCAACTTTATCGCTTATAGCGCGGCCAACTTGAGAATGACTTATACCTTTCCCATGTACGATATCTATCGCGGAAAACGAAGCTTGCCCTATTTCTTAAGACACTTTTATATTAATTTGCTTTATGAAGGATTGAGCATAGATGGTTTTTACTACGATCGAAACGAGAACCTTGTGAGCGAGCGGCATTCTGATATTTTTTCTTCTTACGGTATAGAATTAAAATTGGCAGCAGAGATTTTCTACCTCATGCCGGTAAATTTTGTGCTCGGCATATACTCCGGTGACAGCAAAGAAGCTGCTGCCGACACTTTTTCCATTATCAATATTGAGGTTCCCACCTTTCTATAAAGTTGAAAGCGAAAACCGGATTTTTTTCGGACGACTTTTTCATCCTTGTACATTTTTTTGCCTGTAGGGACTTGGCACTTTTTTTGTAGAAGTCAAATGCAGGAGGTACATATGAGTTCTTTAAATCGTGTTTTTTTAACAGGTTATTTAGGTAATAAACCAGAAAAAAAATTAACCAAGTCGGGCAAAGCCTACTACCATGCTTCATTGGCAAGCCACAAATCGTGGAAAAACGAAAAAGAGGAATGGGAGCAGCGAACCGATTGGCATACCTTATTTTTTTGGTCACCCAGGGCCATGCGTTTGGTAGAAAACTTATCCAAAGGCCAATCTTTGATGGTGGATGGGCAAATCGTCACCTATGAGAAGGAAAATGAGGCAGGTTTAAAACAGAAATCGGCAATAATTGAGGTAAAAGACCTTAAAACCATCGTAAAAACCTGATTTTTACTACTTTGGTATTGACCCAAAAAAATGCAGTTGTTGTAATAATCTAGGGAGCATTTGCAAGGAGTGGAAATGCCAGATATTTCGTGGGTTAAAGACTTAGTACGATATGAAAATGAAATCGAAGAATCCGGCATGGTGGATATCAATGCCGGCTTCGATAGTCGTGAAGAAATCATCCGTCAAAGTTATGACTTCATGTTCGAACTAAAAAAAGATTTTATCGATTATATCAATGCATTTAACGAGCTCAAAGGCGGAGGAATGGGTTGCGTGAAGGTATATGGCATCTCCAATACCAAGTCGGACTTTATGTTGTTTCGCAATGGCTACAAACTTATTTTTCGCCTTGTAGAAGCTGGTAGAATCACCATTAGTAGCCGTAGCCCCTCAGCCAATATAACTCCTGGCGCCCTAGTTCAAGAAAGCCAAGAACAAACAAGTGAAGAAGAGCTATTGGCACAATGGGGGGCCTTTGGCGAGCTAAAATGGACCTACAAAAACCAAATCTTAAATCCAGATTATTTGGTGCGCTATTACCTAAGCCGCTTTATTCGCGAAAGCGCAAAATAAAACCATAGTCCTGTCAAAATAACGTCATATTGACCGAAAGGTCTTTGTGACGTTTTACAAATGCCTCCTTAATCTTGGACTTATCGCAGTCTTGCTCTCTGCTTGGAACCTATTTCATTGGACTGCATTTCAAGATGTGGTCATTGAAATCAAACCGAAAGAATCTAGAAGCCCTGCAAGCATTGAGAATCCCACATTTATCCAAAAACAAATCTCTGCGGAAACCATCGCCATTGAATGTGGAAAGGAGCATCAAGTCGAAACCGAGTTTCAACACATTCGCTTTCGCTTTTTGAATTGCGCACAAGAGCCCCTTGTAAAAAACGACAGCAACCATTTTCAAGCTAGCCTATGGTCAAGAAAGCAAGCCTGGATCAGTGATTATATCCCCCTTTCACCATCAGAAAACCATTTTGCTATCAATGCAAACACCCGCATCACGGTGCTCTACAAGAAAGCAAATAACGCAAAGAAAACCAATTAATTCTAGCAACTTATCCATCTGACAGCTTTTTTCATGACAAGCTGGAAAGTGCTGTCTACAAACAAGGGGATATGCATAGCTTAAATGAAGAGTATCTAGGCGAAATACAATTAAAAAAGCGGAGCGATCTGCATTTAGCTCGCAAACTATTTCATGCAGCCGGCATAGGCTTTATTATCGGTCTCTATTCGGTTCTCCCTAGAGACATTGCCATCATGGCCATGTCCATTACATGTTTGATATTTGTCCCCATTGATTTTTTACGAACGAAATCCAATGTCGTTAACAAACTTTTTATCCGCTTTTTCTCCAAATTCTTACGGCGAAGCGAAGCCCAACACCTTACTGGCAGCTCCTACTTGGGCGTATCCGTATTAATTCTTATCGCTTTTTTTCCGCGCGACATAACCATCTTGGCACTCAGCATGTTAGCCCTGGGAGATCCTACTGCTAGTTTAATTGGAGTGATGTATGGTAAGGATAAGTTGATTGGCGAAAAAAGTTTGCAAGGCAGCCTTGCTTGTTTTTTTGTATGCTTCTTTATTGCGATCATCTATTATTTTAGCAACAATCTTATGACCGAACGATTGTTTTTAGTTAGCATGGTCTCTGGCTTAATAGGCGCTTTTTCTGAGTTAATTCCCATAGGCAAACTCGATGATAACTTTTCGTTTCCCATCTTAACCGCTATATTATTGTACGGAACTTTTATATTATTTGGTGGATTCGTCTAGACTTGCCAGCAATTGCATCCTAAGGCAGACTCACAGCATGAGAGCATATCGCAAAAACAAACGCCAACGACGCCCCTTCAAAGATAGAGTGGTCTCCAATATATACATATTGCCAAACCTATTAACCACAGGAAATCTTTTCTTCGGTTTTATGAGCATCATTCACTCCATACGAGGCAACTTTGTTTTTGCAGCCTATGCACTTGTCTTTGCCGCACTGTTTGACTTGCTCGACGGGCGAGTGGCCCGTATGACGAGGACAACCTCTCGCTTTGGCTCCGAATACGATTCCCTTTGCGATTTGATTAGCTTTGGCATGGCCCCCGCTCTCTTATCTTACCTTTGGGCCCTACATCCCTTTGGCCGAATTGGCTGGGTCTTTTCTTTTTTCTTTGTCGCCTGTGGCGCTCTACGCTTGGCTCGTTTTAATGTGCAAACTTCGGTGGGCAAAGGTTCTTTTTTTCAAGGACTTCCCATTCCCATGGCAGCTGGTATCATTGCCAGCGCAGTCTTGTGCTTTCAAAAACTTGGCTGGGAAGCAGAAGGCACCTACGGAATATTAGCCATTGTTGGCCTACTTAGCTTTGTAATGGTAAGCAATTTCCCCTACCGCAGTTTTAAGGACATCGACTTTCGCGGCGGTCTCCCCTTTCACTATCTTGTGGCTGGCGTTTTGATTATCTCTGTGATAGCTTACCGCCCAGAAGTAATGCTATTTATTTTGTTTTTGAGCTATGCAGTACTTGGTGCTGTATTTGGCGTTTTAAAAGCAGGAAAGAACCGTCTTAGCAAACAACAAGAGAATTAATATGGCCGTAAAACAATTAAAATTAGGTTTGGTTGGCGCTACCGGTATGGTAGGGAGTGAATTCATTAAAATCTTACAGGAGCGACAAATTCCCGTTAGCGAATTGCGCCCTTTTGCAAGTGAAAAGTCCGCTGGGAAATCCCTGCATTTTCGTGGCCAAGATTATCCACTGCAAACCTTAAAGGAAGGCTGCTTTGTGGGGCTGGATGCCGTATTCTTTTCTGCCGGAGGTAGCATTTCCAAAATATGGGCGCCGAAGGCCGTACAAGAGGGGGCTTATGCCATAGACAATTCCTCTACCTTTCGCATGCACCCAGAAATTGATCTCATCGTACCTGAGGTAAATGGTGATTTGCTAGAAAAACGCAAAGAGCCCGCTTTGATTGCCAACCCCAATTGCTCAACCATTCAACTCATGTTGGCACTTGCACCTTTGCAAAAAAAGTTTGGTCTTAAAAGCGTACGGGTTGCTACCTATCAATCCGTTAGCGGCGCTGGCATAGAAGCCGTAGAAGAACTAAAATCTCATACACTAGCTTACTTAAACAACAAAGAAATGGAACCACGTGTATTCCGTGAAAACATTGGTTTTAACAATTTGCCACTAATCGGTGATCTAGAGGACAGCGGTTACTCCAATGAAGAAGAAAAAATGATTCACGAAAGCCGAAAAATACTCCGACAAGAAGATCTTAAAGTTTCTGCTTTTTGCGTAAGAACTCCCACCATCAACGGGCACAGCGAGGCAGTATGGGCAGAAATCAATAAAAGCATTGAAAAGGAAGAGTTCTTAAGTGCTTTAAAAGGAGCTCCCGGTGTAAAGGTGCATGACGGGCGAAGTGATAGCTACACAAGCAATCGTAAATGTGATGGTACGGACCCTGTATATATTGGCCGCGTGCATCGTGATTATTACGACCAAAAAACTTGGCTTTTCTGGTGTGTGGCCGACAATATTCGAAAAGGCGCAGCTCTAAACGGCATTCAAATCGCTGAAATGATTTTTGACATCAATAACAAGTAGTGCTGAACTAATTACATGTTAGTTTTTCTTCTCTCATTCTCACTATTTGCAGCAATTGAAGATGTTTCTATTAGCGGCTCCTATAGCTACTTTGATTTTGATGAGAATGAGACTAACTATGTGATCTATGCTGGCTTTGTTGATAGTGGCACTTGCGGCTCTACAATCGATGTCTGCAATACTTGCGATGATCCTACAGGCATCTGGAGCAGCGGCGATCTTAGTAAAGCTTGTAGCGCCAGAGCGGTAGAGGTAGATGCGGAACTAAAAATTAGTCTCAGGAGCACCAATACCACGCAAACCGAATCACGACCCTATATTCTAACAACGGATGATGACGACTCTGATCTTATTACTGGCTGTGAATCCTCCTTTGCCGGCCCGGGTAGTTCCGAAACCATTACCTGCTCGTGGTCGAATATTTGCAGTGAGGGTTTTGGCAGTGCGTGCAATGCCATTACAGAATTAAGATCGGAAACTTTTCGATTGGGTAAAGACATTGGCGGCAGCTCTCCGAATGACGAATTGGATGATGAAGATGATTATATTGAGATCGATATCGCCATTGGCTACGTAAACAATTATAGCACAGAGCTTAGCAGCACTGGCAATAGCAATGCTATTTCTGCATACTCTCTAATACCTGGCGACCAAAAAGTATTTTTAGACTCCTATACCACTGCTTTTTCAAGCATAACTCGCACGGGAGAAATCAAATACAAAGCAGCACGTGTGTATTATGAGGAATTTCAAGACGGGGATCCCAATAAACCTGCAACAGATTATCCTTGTGGAGATACTACCAAAGCCCTCTTTGACCATGAGAGCCCGTTTCAAGACATTAATTTTTCCTCTACGACCAATGTTTTGATTGGCAATCAAGCGGTGACCAATCTAGAAAACGACAAAAGCTATTGCTTTCGATTGGCGATTGTTGATGACCTAGGATTTGTCTCCGCTTTAAGTAGCGCCACAAGCGGTGACGCTGATTACGATAATTACAAATTTAGCAAAACACAGCCCTCCGAAGTTGCTGGACTCATCGACGAAGGCAACTGCTTCGTCGTTACAGCCGCTTACGGCAGCCCTTTAGATGCGCGTTTGGATATTTTTCGCACCTTTCGCGATCAAATCTTAAACCGCTTCTCGCTAGGTAAAAAAATAGTAGCTTTTTATTATGAGCATTCACGACCACTTGCTATTTGGATCGCCCAACATACAATTGCGAAAAAGACCGCAGAACTACTTTTATACCCTCTACTTGCTTTTGCATTTTTAGCAACGCAGCCATGGTATTTGTTATTACTACTACCTTTAGTGGCCATGCTTTTTAGAAAAAGGATCTCTCGTTGGTTTTCTTACTAGTACTCTCTTTTCTCTACGCTGCCGAGAAACCCCTTCGTGTGGATGAGGAAGGTGTTTATTATTACAAAGAACATAAAAACAAGAAACGCACCGATACAAAATATGGCCCTGCAAGAGTGGATCGAGATGGAGTTTATTACTACGATACCGACAAATTGAAATACAAGGACTCCTCGGAAAAGCATTATGGCAATCCCATGAGCACAAAAGGCAGCGCTTCCTACTACAAGCGCGAAGAAAGCGAACAAAATAATGCCCTTACTTTCCAATTTGCCAAACTCGCATTTGATGAATTTGAGAACGCGGGCGTTTCCTTTGAAAATGTCTATGATAATAACAGTGGCCTATTACTGGATTTTGAATGGCCCCAGCCACTATCAGCTTTTAAACTGGGCTATATTTTCTCCTCCGGCTTTCTCTTTAGCTCTGGCAGGGGATCTTTTACAAATCCCAGCGAAATCAATCTCTCCAATGCACCTGAAGAAAAATATCAACTCATGATAGTACCGCTTGCTGGGAAAATCCGTCTTAATTTTCAGTACAGTGACCGTCAGTATGTTGTTCCCTATCTTGATGCCGGTGCGGGTGTTTACGGCATCATCGAGCGGCGAGATGATGGGGATGATACCAAACGCGCCTACACCCCTATTTTTCTAGCTGGTGGTGGTTTGCATTTTTTAATGGATTGGATGAATGAACAGGCCATTGCCAAAGTGGACAATGAGTTTGGCGTCAATCATATTTGGCTAACCTTGTCTTACAACCTTACCGTTGCCACGGAAAGCGATTTCGACCTATCAAGTAATCAATTGCAATTTGGCTTTAAGTTTGATTACTAGAACCATGTTCTATCCAACTAATTTTAAAGAAGGCATTTTTCTCAAGCGCTACAAACGCTTTTTTGCAGACATAGAAGTCGGTGGTGAAATCATCACCGCCCACTGCCCCAATACAGGCTCGCTTAAATCCTGCAATGTTCCGGGCAGCCCCTGCTTTTATTCAGAAAACAATGATCCCAAAAGAAAATTAAAGGCGACTCTTGAGGCCATCAAAACGCCCCATTCTTGGGTTGGTCTACATACCCATAAAGCCAATAAAATCGTGGGAGAGGTAATTTTAAAAGAACATCCCAATTACAAAGACTATGGCCAAATATTTAGTGAAGTCAAAATCTCGGACAAATCTCGAGCTGATTTTGTTTTAAGCAAACACGACACGGCAAAACCAAAATTAAAAGACCTAGAAGAACAAGACTTTCACATTGTCGAAGTAAAAAATGTAAGTTTGGTAGAAAACAGGGCCGCCCTTTTTCCGGATGCCGTTACCACGCGCGGCCAAAAGCATATCGAGGAATTGCTAAACTGGATCAAAAAAGGCAAAACAGCCGAACTACTTTTTTTAATTCAGCGAAGTGATTTTGATTATTTTTCTGCTGCCAAAGACATTGACCCCGAATACGCCAAGCTCTTAGCGAATGCAAAAGAGCAAGGTCTTAAGATTCATGCCTATATTGTGGATGTGGAGCCGGGAGGCTACCGTGTACGAGAAAAAGAGGCCCCAATAAAAATAAGCCATCCCTAATGGATGGCTTATTGCTTTCAAATTATAATACTTAAATTATAGTACGCCTAAGCGATCAAAAATCTCTTCGAACTTCGCTTGCGGATAGGCGCCTCGTAGACTCACACCATTCACCAAGAAGCCCGGTGTACCAGAAAAACCAAAGCCTCTGCCTTCTGACATATCCGCATCGATTTTTGCATTGATATCCTCATCATCTAGCATCTTTTTTACTTTTGCCAAGTTGGCACCCGCTTTACGAGTGGCTTCTTCTAGAAACTTTTCACGCTTAGAACGAAGCTCCCCTTGGTTTTGAAAAATGTGATCATGGAATTTATATGCCTTCTCTGCATCGATTTTTGCAATGGCTTCAAAATACTGGGCTGCTGTTCTAGAGATGTCCGATAGGATCGGCATATGCTTGTAAACAAAACGAATTTTCCCATCATATTTCTCTTTTAAACTTTTAATGGTTTGATAACCCTTTGCACAATAACCACACATAAAGTCTGAGTATTCCACAATGGTGATGGGAGCATCTTCAGGCCCTAAGGTAGCATAGGAATCTTCGATTTTCGGCTCTTTTGGATTCTTCAGTTCATCTTCTAGAGCTTTTTGTTCATCTTCCTGTTGCTTTTCGCGTTGCTTAGTTTGCGCATTACGAGCTGCCTCATTCGCAGTTTCCAAAAACATTAGAGGATTATCTTTTATTACATCAAAAACAATATCGGGATTTTCCTCTAAAACCTTTTTTAAACCATTCTTACTTGGGGTACACGCAGCAAGCGCTAAAGCCAAGCCAAGCAGTAGTATTCTAGTTGTATTCACATCTCCTCCTTCAATCTTATATGAGACCCAATCATTCTGACACAGTCTATAGTGGCACTCAAGCGGAATAGGAAAGCACCCCCCTACTTAGGTTGGTAATGCACTTGCTGTCTATGCAAAGATCACGCAAAATAAGAAAGTGATTTTTCTTTGTGCATATAAGAATCCTTATCAGAATAGTTTTCCAGAGATCCTTGGCGGTTTAAAAAAATACCTGAGCTGCTACAAAGATATATCTTCCCAAGTAGTTGTGCTCTTACATGAGGAAGCCGAAGACCTACTAAGACAAACAGAAGGTTTGCAAGATTTCCGCTACCTTTTTATGATGCGTAGCAATTTCTTCTCCCAAATCCAAGAGCTTCGAAATGAAATGGTGGCAGACTCGCTGGTAGTAGAAGATTTGCACTTAGATCCCCGATTAAGTCTACACTTCTACCAAAAATGCAGCGAACTTGCCCATAAAACAGATTTTGTACGCCCACAAAAGGGCGACAAAATATTGGGCATATATTATGCAACTAAGAACTTTCATAGAAAGATTTGGCTATTATCTGATACCAGGGGCCTAAATGCTGGACATTTTTCTTGGCAGTCCATTCCTATAAAAGAAAGCTTTCTTCCTAGTCCAAAAGCTGTAAAGGCTTTAAAAGAGGGAGAATCCCTTTAAATCCATAATTTTTATGAATATTCTATTCCTACAAAATAAGCTTATAAATCGAGCAACCACCAGTCTATGATTGCTTCGAAGCAATAAGAGCAAATAGCTGCGGCTTTTCACCCATTTCCATTTGAGACTTATATAAGTAGGTGATATTACAGGCGAACGAGGTAATTATGGCGGAAAAACAGTGGATCGAAAAGATTGTGAATCGCGCGTTGTACTATTCAACGCAAATGATTTATTTGGCAAACCATCGCAAGGACAAGGTGAAGGGCGACCCCAAAATTGGCGGACATTCCTCAGCTTGCGCCTCCTACTTACATATCGCAGCAGCCTTGCATCTTAAAGTTCGCAAAGGACATGATTGCATAGCGGTAAAGCCCCACGCGGCACCAATGGATCATACCTTTCACTATTTATTAAATTTATTTTTAGAAAAAGATTTTACTCGCTTCGATTTAGAAAAATCCAAAGTTGCCATGCATGGCCTAAGAAAATATTCCGCGCAAGGCGAGCCTGTTTTTCAATCCTATCACTCTGCCTACGATTGTGATCACTTTAATTACTTGCCTAGCGGTACAGTAGGCATCCCGCCTGTTCAGCTCGGGTATCTTGCCCATGCTTACCGACTCGCAGAAGATAATAATTTTGAAGTTCCTAAGGATGCACATTTTTGGGCTGTGATGGGTGATTCGGAATATCGCGAGGGCTCCTTACAGGAAGCCCTTCCCGATTTTGCAGAAAGGGAATTGGGCAACCTAACCTGGATTGTGGATTACAATCGACAAAGCTTGGATGGCAACCGCATCACCAACAATGACATTATGAATGGCACCGACAATGAGCGAATTGAGCGAACGGCTCTGGCTAGTGGTTGGCACGTCATCCAAATTCGCCACGGAAAATTTCGCAAAAAATTATTTCAAAAAGAAGGTGGCAAAGACTTTCAAGAGTTTTTAGAAAATGATTTGGAAGACTTTGCCCTGCAAAGTCTTTTGATCACTAAGGATATGAGCGCCGCTCGTGAAAAACTCTTGAACCAAAAGGAGAAGCTAAAGACCTTTCTTAAAAACGTAAGTGATGAAGAATTGTATCAAGGCCTACACGATCTAGGTGGCCACGATATCGAAGCTTTAACGGAGGCTATGCTAGAGAGCAAAAAAGATCCACGCCGACCCACACTTATCATCGCTCATACCATTAAAGGTTGGGGCTTGCCCATTGCAGCCGCCGCAGGCAATCACAACTCTTTGCCTGGCAAAGAAGAAGTGGAAGAGCTACAGAAAAAAGAGGGCATTCCGGATGATGACCTGTTCGCATTCTTTGATAAAAAGTCAGAAGAAGCCAAGTTTTTAAAAAAACGCGGCGATGAACTTTATAAACAAATACTGAAGCAAGAAGAACTGCGCCAACGCAATGTGGACTACTTTACAAAAGCCCTAGAGGAAGAGGGCCTTCCTGATGACGAGATTGGTATCAATTTAAAATTGGTTAGCTATCCCCATACCCAATGGATGCTAGGACAATTGTCGGCAAAGTTAAACCGCATTGCTAATACGCCGCTTGATTCTTCGCAATTGGCAGAAAAACAAAAGCCTCTAAGTGATAGTGAGCGGCGTTGGAAGATTCCAGCAGAAATGATGGTATCCATGGCCCCTGATGTGGGCACTTCCACAAACCTAAACCCCACCATGGATGGCCAGGTATACGACCCAGAAACAGAGGATTATGAAGAGATTCTATCCGTCAAAGATAAAAGTGTACCCGACCTAGTTCCAAGTGAGGAAAAGGCACATAAATTCATTCGCTTTGAAATTGAAGAATCCAACACTATGTCTTGCGTAGGCTCTTATGGTCGTATTCGTGATATGCTAGGCATACCTCTAATGCCTCTTATGACGATCTATGATTTCTTTGTAAAGCGTGCCCTGGATCAACACTTTTATAACCTCTATTGGAAATCCAGTTTTATCATGATGGGAACACCTGCCGGTGTAACATTATCACCTGAAGGCGCGCAACACGGGTGGAAATCTGACTTTCAAATTCCGAATCAAATAACTTGGGAACCATTTTACTGCCAGGAACTTGATTTTATACTGGCTGATGCCATCAAACGCCATATAACCTATGACAATGAAGGGCGCAGCGGCGTTCATATTCGTTGTGTGACTCGTGGTGCGGAACAAAAAGATTTAATTAATTTTTTGCGTAGCCAGTCCCGTTTTAAAGAAGACTCCTCGGTGAGCTTACACCATAAAGACTATCCCATTAGCGGCGCTACCAACGAAAAGGATGTAGCCGCCATTAGTGACCAAGAAATTCTAAGCGTATTTCGACAAGAGGTTCTATCCGGTGCCTACTACCTAATTGATTATCGCGGTTATGCCGGATATATCCCTGGCGACAATGTGGTAAATATTTTTTCTATGGGCTCCCCCACTACCGAGGCAATTAAAGCGAGCCAACAATTGCTTTCTCGCGGTATCTACGCCAATGTTATTGTTGTTACTTCTTCCGATTTGATTGCCGGCAACTTGGCCCATGAAAGTGACTATGATTACCTAAAAAATTATCTCTCCATTAACGCCGATCTTTACGTAGGCAGTGATCGCTTAGATAATTCTGGAGAATACCAAAGCCTGGCAGGCAGACGCATTCCCATGGTTAGTGTACATGATGGAGAGCCCGGCTTGTTAGATAATTTGGGTTCGATTGTGGGCGTTCGTCATGAGTGCCTAGCCACTCGAAAACATTCAAAATGCGGCAGACCCGAAGAGATCTATGCCTTTCATGGCATAAATCACGAAGCCATCGTCAATGCTTGCGGCAAGGTCTTATCCGAGACGGCCCTGGAACAGGTAAAAGTGCGTAAGGATTTAGTGGGACAAACAGCCCACTTAAGTTCTGGTCACTGGAAAGAGCTATGGCCAGAAGTCAGCAAAAATTAGACGAAGCATTAAATCTAAAAAAATATCCTGCTAAACAGAAAATGCATGAAGAGGTAATCGTCTTTGTGCATTTTTTTGATGGTAGCCCCAAGCTTTTACAAAGACATATAGACTTGGTAAACCAACTAGGGTTTGACGCCTATGCCTACCAAGTAGCTTTTCATTTAAAAGAGCGGCGGCTTCATGACTTTTTACCAAAAGCAAACCTTAAACGATTGGGTTTAAAGAATTTTTGGTCAAAAGATCTGCAACATATATTGGATCAGATACCAGGTAAAAAAATACTTTATGCTTTTTCTAATCCAGCCAGCGCTGCTTTTGAGGTAGCAAAAAATAAAAACAACCAAGTATGTGCTGTTGTTTGTGATAGTGGACCTTTTTTTGATTTATTGCGATGTTCGCGCAACCTGATCAAAGATTATTTTGATGTAAAAAATCCTTTGCTAAATATACCCGGGGCTATTGCTGGTACCATTGCATTGGCTCCGCTTCACGAAAATTACTTAAATGCAGACCTCGCCGCTCTACCGAAGGACTTTCCGGTTTTATCAATTCGAGGATGGAAAGATAATTTGGTTCCAGCCAAATCCATTGAGAAAGTATTTGAAAAACACCAACACTTAGATTTAGAAGTTTTAAATTTACCTGAGGCTGGCCATCTCAATGGCCTAAAAGATTTTCCTGACGTCTACAAACCTGTGGTGGAGAACTTTTTATTAAAAGTGTGCCGAGATTAGGCGACCTTAGAACAACGCCACTCGGAGAGCTGAGAATCCAAAGAATCTAGCGCTCTCTCGACGCCAACAATTTGCCAGTCGCGAGACTCTGTATTTTCCTTTTTCGGATCTAAAACCTCTTTGGCAATAAAGCATTCCGTTTTGTTGACACACATGACTTGGAAGAAAAATTTGGAATCAATCATGATAACCCGGGCAGAGAAATTGGACCCTTGTGGCATATGCTGACTTAGTTCTGCTATTTTTTTGTTGGCGGCTTCTTTGAAAACAGCTCTCGGAGTAAAGCCAACAAATTGAAATTCTAACATGCACTTACCTTTCTTTTGTAGCAATCTGGCTACATCCCTTAGTATAGCGGCTAAGCTCTGGATTCTAAAGCAGAAAGCCTGGAATTGTCTCATTTTGAGACGATATTTTTTTATAGGTCGTGATAAGCAAAAAAGACTACGAGGCATCCAAAGCTAATAGGCGCCTAACCTTCACCGCATTGTCTTGCAAGAATTTTTCATAGGAGGTGATTCCCATTCCATATTCCGAAATCAAGGTCGGCGTAATGGCCTCAAAGTAATTGTTTATCTTATTGAGTATGCGGGCTGATTTTTTAGATCCCTTAGCGGCTTTTTGTAGGTGCATTTGCAAATGCTTTCTTAATAAATTCCACTCAGGAGTTTGCGCCAATAAAAAGTAACCCACAGCATGGTCCACCATATCATGATAAAACTGCCCCTTCATACCAATGGGAACTTGCCCCTTTGCTAAATGTCTTAGATAAGGGCCAACTTCGATCGTTCCCTCTGGCAAAGCTAGGAACTCAATTTTCACATCGGGATAAAGCTGACGAATCCTCTCGTTCATCGTGCTTGGGTGAGGAATGCGAGCTTTTGTGTGAAAATTTGAAAACCCCAAAACTTCATATACGGAAATGGCATCGGGAAGCACCAAACTAATATTGAGTTGGTAATAGCTTCCAAACTCGTCCTTAACTACGCTCACAATTTTGGATTTGGCATTTGCATCTGGATGCAATTGCGCTTCTTGCACAAAAATATCCCCACAAGCCGAACTTGCGTATGCCCTATGTGCGAATATTAGGATAAAAAAAAGATACTTCAATCCCCCACCTCAACTAAAGAGATAGTGGATTTGCGCTTAAATAGCAGGCTAAAAAATCATTCTTGTAAAATTTTTTCGTCTTGGCCGCAAAAGACTCCTCAGAGAACTAAAAGAGCTTCTGGGCAACGGTCAAACCCTCTTGTGTCGGTATTAACGTAGCACGATATTTTTTTGTATCAGCCAAGCGTTCATTAAAACTACGCATGGCTCGCCACTGTTTTTCTGATACATTTGTCGGTTTTTCCGCATGAATTGCATGACCAAATAACAAAGAATTATCGCCGAAAATTAAACCACCTTTACGAACGTATTGCTCCGCCCAATCCAAGTATTCTGGGTAAGCGCCCTTGTCTGCATCGATAAATATCATATCCACAGGCTCTTGCATTTGTTTTAAAAGATCCTTTGCATCCCCCAATTTTATTTCAATTTTATCAGAAAGACCGGCTCTTTCTATATGGGATTGGGCAATTTCAAAATATTTAGGATCGGATTCAAGGCTAATCAATTTGCCGTTTTCGGGCAAAGCTCGCGCCATTTGAATGGCAGAAAAGCCCAAAAAACATCCCACCTCTACGATACTTTGAATTTGAAAGCTACGTATAAAAAACTGCAACAAGCCTGCTTCGGCCTCTGAGATGGACATTCCTTCTCGCCCCGTCTCTTGCATTCTATCACGCACATAATCCAATTGATTATCAGGATGAAAGGTTTGGCTAATGTAGTCGTAAACTTTCGTATTTTCTCGCATTTGGTACATACCTCCGCTAACATAAAAACATGGCCTATCATTTAATATTTGATTTAGACGGCACCCTCATTGACTCAGCTCCTGATTTTCACACGAGCTTAGATAATCTTTTGCAAAAATACAAGCTGCCTACCATTAGCTTAAATGAAGCTAGAGAATACATTGGCAATGGCTTTCGCGGTTTTGTGGAGCGCTTTTACGAAAGCCCCAATGAAGAATTGCGCCTGAAACTGTACCAGGAGTTTTTAGAAATCTACGAACTCAACTTTTTGCAAGCTACCAAACCTTATGATGGTGCCTTTGAATACATCCGAGGCTCGCAGTACAAAACCTCCATTTGCACCAATAAACCTGGTAAATTTGCGGAACCCACATTGGAGCACTATGAGATTTTGCATCATTCCTGGGTCGGCCTAGTTTATGGCGATACCTTTCCACGTGCCAAACCTCATCCCCAGGGGATTGAACATTTGATCCATTTATCAGACATAGAAAAAGAAAATACTTTTTTTATTGGAGACGGGCTACCCGATGCCCTAGCGGCCAAGAACGCCGACGTAAAATTTATTGGGGTAGATTTTGGCTACCACCCCCCTGAAGAATTAATTCGCTGGGGGGCTATCGATATTATGTCTTCCTTCCAGGATCTAGATAGCATTATCCAAAAGCATATTTAAACTTGCGCTTCCAAAGTCTTGGGTCGTCCCTTGGGAATTGCGCTCAATAGGCGTTTGGTATAATCCTGCTGCGGATCTTCATAAATACCAATGGCATCGTTGATTTCTACAATCTTACCTTTATTCATCACCGCAACCTCATCGGATATAAACTTCACCACTGCAAGATCATGGGAAATAAAGATATAGGTAAGCCCAAACTCTTCTTGTAGATCCAGTAGTAAGTTTAAAATCTGTGCTTGTACAGATACATCCAATGCCGAGACCGACTCGTCACAAACGATAAAATCCGGCTTTACTGCCAGGGCACGGGCTATGCATATGCGCTGCCTTTGCCCACCAGAAAACTCATGCGGATAACGTGGCAACATGGAAGCTGGCAAACCACACCGCTCAATCAGACGGCCCGCCATTTCTTGTCTTTCCTTACGGCTGCTACCAATACCATGAATTTTCATGGGCTCGGTAAGTGTGGCCATGATCGTCATTCGAGGATTCAACGAGGCATAGGGATCTTGAAAAATGATCTGCATCTTTTTTCGCATCTCCCGCATTTTTTCTGCATCATACTTGGCAATATCCTCACCCTTATAAATAATTTCCCCAGCTGTAGGTTCTGTAAGACGCAAAATGGTACGGCCCAAAGTGGTTTTACCGCAACCGGATTCCCCCACCAAGCCAAGCGTACGCCCTTTACGTACTTTAATATTTACCTCATCCACTGCTTTTACCCAGGCGGTTGGAGTGCCAAAAAAAGATTTTTTCAATGGAAAGTACTTCATTAGATTGCGTGTTTCTAAAAGCACAGGATTGTCTTGCTCAGAAATTTCTCGGTTCTTTTTCACCTTACGCAACGATTCTAGATCAAAGGATTTTTCCTGTCCTGCTTCCGTCATAAAATCACTTACCGTTGCCAATCGATCCGGGTTTTTATCCAGCGCCGGGCGACAAGACATCAAGCCCTTCGTATATGGATGTTTGGGGTGAGTAAAAATATCCTCGCAAGTACCTTTTTCAACTATATCTCCCCGGTACATTACCACAACGTCATCGGCAATATCCCCAATCACTCCCAAATCGTGTGTGATAAACAACACGCTCATATTGTATTGCTTTTGTAAATCCGACAACAAATCGAGAATTTGTTTTTGAATGGTAACATCCAAAGCTGTTGTGGGTTCATCGGCAATCAGTAGATCTGGCTCACAGGCAATCGCCATGGCAATCATCACCCGTTGACGTTGCCCCCCACTCATTTCGTGGGGATAGGACTTAATGCGATTCTTGGGATCAGGAATTCCCACTTGATCCAATAAGTCTAAGGCTTTCTCCCAGGCTTGCTCCTTGGAAATCTTTTGGTGCAAGCGAATGGTCTCAGTAATCTGATCCCCCACGGTAAAAACAGGATTCAAACTCGTCATGGGCTCCTGAAAAATCATGGAGATTTTATTGCCCCTAATTTTACGCATTTGCGATTCGGACTTTTTTAATAAATCATCGCCATTAAATAGAATCTGTCCGTTGGACACTTTGCCCGGTGGATTTGGAATGAGTTGCATCACAGCTAAGGAGGTCACCGACTTACCTGATCCCGACTCCCCAACGAGTCCCACAGTTTTTCCCCTAGGAATATCAAAAGAAATGTCTTTTACGGCTTGCACCATGCCGTCATCGGTTTTGAACTCAATTCTTAAATCTTTTATGCTCAATAAATTGTCAGACATAAGCTCTCCTCGCTAGCGTAATATATGGGAAATGCCACAAATTTTGTAGCTATATGTCAGATTGACACCATATTACGCCGTTGCTAGCATTCTTTGCATGTATTTAAACGATAAAAATATTGTCATTATAGGTGTGGCCAACGAACGTAGCATTGCTTCCTTCATTGCCAAAGATATGCAAAAAAAGGGTGCCAACATAGCCCTATCCTTTTTGAATGAAAAACTCCAACCCCGAGTGGAAGCCTTGGCCAAAGAAGTCCACGCCGATTACCTTGCCGAACTGGATGTTCTAAAAGAAGGGTCGGTAAAAAATTTCTTTCAAGGTTTGGAAAAAAAGTGGAACCGTATCGATGGCATTGTGCACTCCATTGCCTTTGCCAACAAAGAAGACCTAGAAGGTCGCTTTATTGATACCAGTGCCGAGGGCTTTTCCCTCGCCTTGCGTGTAAGCGCCCATTCTCTATTGGAGATCACCAAACACGCCGAAGCGCAAATGCGTGAAGGGGGTAGCGTCATTACCCTTTCCTATATTGGCTCACAAAAGGTCATACCAAATTACAATTTAATGGGTGTCGCCAAAGCCGCCCTGGAAGCTAGTGCACGCTATATGGCCTACGATTTAGGACCGAAAAAAATTCGTGTAAATGCCATTTCTGCGGGACCGATAAAAACCCTTTCCGCAGCCGGCATTCGTGATTTTCGAAAAATGCTTAGTAGCGCCGCCGAATCGGTACCGCTAAAAGAGAACATTAGCGGCGAAAGCGTAGCTGCCATGGCTAGCTTTCTTGCCAGTGATGAAGCCAAGCACATCACCGGCGAGTGCATCTATGTCGACTCGGGAGCCCACATTCTATAGCCCCTGCTCTTCCAGCCAACGCTCGGTATCGATGGCGGCCATGCAACCAGTGCCTGCGGCTGTAACAGCTTGTCGATAAACATGATCTTGTACATCGCCACAAGCAAAAACGCCATCCACATTGGTGTAGGTAGAATCACTTTTGGTTTTGATGTATTTATTTTCCTGCAGCTCCAATTGCCCTGCAAAAATATCCGTATTGGGTTTGTGCCCAATGGCCACAAAACAGCCCTCCACTTCCAAATTGGAAGTGTCACCCGTCTGTGTATTTTTAAGCCTTAAACCTTTTAGGCCCATGCCATCACCAGTATATTCATCCACTACAGAATTCCAAATGATCTCAATTTTTTCATGCTGCTGCACTCGGTCTGCCATAATTTTAGAGGCTCGAAACTCATCGCGCCGATGAATGACATATACCTTCGAAGCATAGCGAGTTAAAAATAGAGCTTCCTCCATGGCAGTATCACCACCACCAACTACGGCTACCTTCACGTCTTTAAAAAACGCACCATCGCAGGTGGCGCAAGCAGAAATTCCTTTCCCCCAAAAAGTCTTTTCACTGGGTATGTTCAAAAGCTTTGCCGTTGCTCCGGTTGCAATGATGATGGATTGACTTTGGTACTCTTGCTCGCCTACCCAAACTTTAAATGGCCGCGCCGATAGGTCAACTTTGGTAACATTTTTCGGAATCATACGGGTACCAAACCTGGCCGCTTGTTTTTTAAAAATGTCCATCATTTCAGGACCAGTAATGCCCTCAGCAAAGCCCGGATAGTTTTCCACATCGGTTGTGGTCATCAATTGCCCGCCGACTTCCTCTCCCTCAAATTGCAGGGGATTTAAATTTGCTCGAGATGTATACAATGCGGCCGTGTAGCCTGCGGGCCCTGATCCAATAATGATGACTTTTTCCATACTTCCTCCAATGCAAGAGGTTGTAGCGAATCGCAGAGGGATTGTCACTTGCTTGCTGCAATAAGAAATAGTAGTTTCTGCGGCATGAAAAACGCATACAGGGCATTACTAGCAAATGGCTAAGATCTCCTTTGCCAAGGGGCGTGAAAGCATTGAAGTCGAAGCGGGCACCAATTTGATGCAGGCCCTGACCAAAGCCGGGGTACCTGTGGCCTCCTCCTGTAAAGGCAAGCTTGTTTGCGGCAAGTGCTACATCGAAGTTGTGGAAGGCTCCTACAATCTTAGTAGTGCTAGCGAAGAAGAACGAGACTTTATGGACCTGAAAGACATTCCCTCTGGATGCCGCATGGCCTGCGCTTGCCAGATAGAAGGAGACGTTTGTCTAGACACTCCTTATTGGTAATTTAAATACTCAATTCTCCCCTGTAAAAACCGATATTTTTCACATGTCGACAGCAGAAAAACTACCGGAAAAGGTAGACTATGAATACCTGACCTCAAAATTGGAAGAGCTACCTACGCTTCCTTCCATTGTATCGGAAATTTCACAAGTAATTAACGATCCCATGTCGACTCCAAAAGACATTGAAGACCTAATGTTAAACGACCAATCCTTAACAACGAAGGTACTGAAGCTAATCAACTCTGCCTATTACTCCATCCCTGGCGGCATTGATGATTTGGGCCGAGCAATTGGATATCTGGGCTATGATGCTATCTACCAATTGGTTTTAGCTACTAGCGTGTTTCAATCTTTAAAAGTAGATGGCGAGCCTAGTTTTGATATTAACGAATTCTGGAAACACTCCATTGGTGTTGCCATCGCATCAGAGGCAATCGCCAAACATGTACAGTACAAAAACCCTCAAGAACTTTTTACAGCAGGCTTAATTCACGACATTGGCAAAATTGCCATTCTAAAAGTAGAACCCAATGTTTTAAGTGAAGTTTGTGCTTATGCTGCTGAGAAAAAAATTACCATGATTGAAGCCGAAGAGGATCTTAATACTTACAAACACAATATTGTCGGTTTTATTCTAACAGAGAAATGGAAAATTAGCGGAATCTTTGCTCCGACAATTAAATACCATCATACCGTCGATACAGCAGCTCGAGTGGGAGTGAGCCCAGAAGTTAATCTTGCCGTGGACATCGTGATGTTTGCCAATATCTTTATGCATAATTTGGATTTTGGTAATAGTGGTTACGATAAAAAATTATCCATACCGCCAGAATTATTTAAGCGCTTAAACATTCAGTCAGATGACATCAAAGACTTAGCAAAAACATTAAAAACCAGCTTACATGCTGCAGAACATTTCTTAAAGGTGATTGGCTCATGATAAATTTTAAAAACATTTGGTCTAGAGCGAATTGGGGATTGATTGTATACCAGGGCGATACGGGAAAAAGCGTATACGCCAACAACTATGCCAAACAGACACTCAACGCACCAGAAATAGAATTTTGTGTCTTTGATATGATTACAGAGCCCAAACGTAGCAATGTGAAGTATCTAAACAAAGACTTATTAACAAGCGAGAGCTTTTCCACAGAAATTTGCTTTAAAAAATTAGATGGACAATTTATTTACGCAGAACTAGGAACGATGCCTGTGGAGGGTGAAGAGAATCTTTTTGCCATAATGTTTAAAGACATCACCTATCAATTGAAATTACGCCGGGATCTGATGGCCAAACAAGATGAAATCACTAAAACCTATGAAGATCTGTTAAAACAAAACGAACAGCTAAAGGAGTTGGACAAAGCAAAAGATCGATTTATTGCATTAATAAGCCATGAACTGCGAACTCCTTTATCTGCTATGATTGCCACATCCGAAGTGCTTAAAATGGGCCTTGTGGACTCTGAAGAACAAGTAAAAGAATTCAACGAAACCATTTATGAGCAAGGGCAGTATTTACTAGAAATAGTGAATGATATCCTGGATTTTGCTAAAATACGCGCCGGGCGCATTGACCTTTATGTAGAAGAAGACCCCGTAAAAGATTTTCTGGATAAAATTGTCACACAATTTTCTAAATTTGCCGAAGACAAACAAATCCAGCTGCAAGTCACAATGACCAATGAAGAGTGCCGCTGCTACTTTGATGAAAAGCGTCTCCGTCAGGTAGTGTCCAATGTCTTAAGCAACGCTATTAAATTTAGCCCACGCAATTCCACCGTCCACCTGGAGGTGCAAGAAGATGATAGCATGGCCTTTATCTTAATTAAGGATGAGGGTGATGGCATACCAGAAGATAAGATTGATGCTATTTTTGATGAATTTGTAACTTTAGAGAATATCAACTCACATCAAAAAGGCACGGGCCTAGGCATGCCAATTTCACGAAAATTAAGTGAATTAATGGGTGGAAAATTAAAAGTAGATACCAACTACAAAGATGGGGCTTGCTTTGTTATTAGCTTGCCGAAACAAAGAATATTAGATGATGAAGTTTACCGTCCAAAACCAATGGATGGAGAAATTGATTTAAGTCAAATTGCTTAACCGAGGAGGAACCAAATGAGCAATGAAGAAGTAAAGCAAAAAGTTTTGGTGGCAGAAGACTCTGCTCCGAACCGCAATATATTATGCCACTTACTAAAAAAATTAAATTTTGAAGTAGTGGAAGCAGAAAATGGTGCCATTGCCATGGAAAAACTTGAGCAAAACACAGATTGTGTTCTCATCATTTCTGACATTATGATGCCAGAAAAAAATGGCTTGGACTTTTTGGAGTTTGTACGCGCACATGATAAATGCAAAGACGTTCCCTTTGTTTTGGTTACGGCTGTTGCCGAAAAAGATTATATCATGCGAGCAAAAGAAAGCTCCGTACAGGGTTATTTATTAAAGCCCATTAGCTTTGACAAATTGACCGCAAAACTAAAAGAGGTGTTTCCAGATCAGAAATTCAGTGTGGCTTCCTAAGCAGGAGCATATTGGTTTTGATACCTTTGGAAGTCCATAGTTTTTCAAAATGAGTTAGAAAGTTTTGCTTTGACCAAATGGATTGATGCAAATCTTCGGTATAACGTAGCAGCTGATAGTTGGTTCCTCGCAGCTGCTGCATAACAAAATGAAAATATCCATAATGATCGGTTTTAAACTCCACCAGACTTCCAGGCTTTTGAATCTCGTATAACTTTAGCAAAAAATCCTTTTTTAAAAGTCGGTTTTTTAACTGTCTAGCTTTATAAGCCCAGGGATCTGGAAAATGTATATAAACGTTATCGATTTCTTCAGGGCCAAATAAATCCTCAATAAAATCTGCAGAATAACGAATCACTTGAAAGTTTTTTTGACCACTTCTTTTTGCTCGCCGCATAGTCTGTATTAGTGGCTTGTATTTAATTTCCATTCCCAAAATTTTTCTTTCTGGATTTTGCCGAACTAAATGTTCAAAATGAAAACCATTTCCTGTGCCAATCTCTAGATCTATGGGCTGGCCAGGGTAATCCGCCCATTGCCCGCGCTTTTTTGGAGCGCGCTCTTCATCCAAATTAAGATCCAAGTTCTCATGCAATAAAGCCAAGGCATAGGCATTGGGATTGGGCAAACTACGAGTTCTTGTAATGGGACGCATGCCGTATTTGTTAGCAAATATGGGGCGTAGAAACAATCATTTCTGTAAGAATTTCTTTGCCAATTCTACGGGATGCTTTACAAAGAACGGGAAGTGGAGGCCTTATGGCAGATATTAGACCCGTTATTGCAGAATTAAAGTCAAAGTTTCCTAAAAAAGAACAATTGCTGGAGAAATTAGGAGAGCTCAATATACCCATTGATGCCAGAGTCGTGACCGAAAATGATATCGTACAAAGTATTTTAAAGGCAGAGCTTACCGACAAGACTTTTTTAAAACTTAAGGAAGTACTGCCCAATGAAGAGTTGCTAGACCGTGTGGATGCAGCTCGAAAATCCTTGATCAAAGATTAGAATTCAGCCACTGCAAAAACGGCTCTCTACGAGTGGATAGATCAAAATGATTGCCGTTAAACTCATGATAGTGGTGCCGGATACGATCTTTCTTAAGCTGCGAATGTATCTGTCTAGCGCCGAACTGCAAATAAAATTGGTCTTTATATCCCACTTCCAAAAACAAACCCTTTAATTTTTTAAGTGATTCTTTTCGTTTTGGCAAAAATTGAACAGGATCCTTCGCCTGCCATTTGCGCCACAAAGAAGGAATCAATTTTCCATAGTGAAAATCAAACGGGATTTTGCCCTCCGAGTAGATCAAACTCATGGCATAGACGTTCATGATAGAATGCCAATCCCGAAGTTCCAATATTTCATCCAATTTGTTTGCATCAACTTTCTTGTTCGCAAAAAAATTCGATGTTTTGAGAAACTCCGGTAAAAACATCGCTTCAAAAAACGCATCCGGTGCTATGGCTCCACAATAAGAAAATTTGTCCGGGTGTTTGGAGGCCAAATGCAATGCCCCGTAGCCACCACTAGATCCTCCCATTACGGCATGGGGCAAGTCAGGAAAAGCTTTTTTGACCTCTTTATAAAGGTCTTTCACAATATAATCTTCATACTTACCTACAGCCGGCGAATTAATAAACTGCGAGCCTCCTACTTTGGTCCACGCATCCACAAATACATAGACCGCCGCCGGAGCATTTCGCCAGTCATCCAGATTTTCAGCAAAGTTCTTTTCATAGCCTCGAAGGTTTAAATAATTGGGTCCGTTGCCACCAAAGCCAGCCAGCACCCAAACCACCACCTTCGGTTTTTTGGCAACTAGAATTGGCATCTTTCTATCTACCGGATCGCTCAGGGCATTGCCTTGCAAAGCCCGAGATTGAACGCTTAAGCACTGAATTTGAAATTTTTTTAACTTAAGACTCTCATACCTATCGATAATCATATATCAAACCTATCAGACTTTTCTAAGTCTGCATCAAAAAACCAAAAGTACTGGTACGCCAAGGCAATAGCTGCTAAAAAGCTTAGCAATGACTACCTACATAAAAACGCAGAATTTAACCATAGGCTACCCTAAAAAAGTGGTCCTAAAAGACATTGCCATTGACTTTCATGCGGGTGAGTTCATTGGCCTGATTGGCCCCAATGCTAGTGGCAAATCCACTCTGGCCAAGACCCTGATGGGGACTCTACCAAAAATCTCTGGCACCATTGAAAAACAAGCAGGTTTAAGCCAGGCTTATGTACCTCAAAAAATACGCGTGAATCCGCAAATCCCCCTAAATGTAGCTGAATTTTTAGATTTAAAAGCAGGCCCCATAGACCTTGATTGGAAACATGAGGTCTTACAAATGGTGAACCTTGAAAAGCAGACCCAGGCGTCCATCCATACCTTGTCGGGCGGGCAATTGCAGCGTCTGTTTGTAGCCTACGCCTTGCTGGATAAACCCAAACTCATTATTTTGGATGAAGCCACGGAGGGGATGGATCTAAGCTCCCTACAAGAAGTTTTTCGCCACCTAAAAAAGTATGTAGAAAAGGAAAATGCCTGCTTGGTATATATTACCCATGATATTACGGCGGTAAGCGAGTTGTGCAATCGGGCGCTTTGTTTACATCAAGGTGTAGCCTATGATGGCTCCCCTAATGACCCCAATTTTCACCAATGCCTACACAATATTTACGGAGAGAAGACTACCATCCATGACCACAGACATTAATTGGCTCGACCTATTTTCTTATACTTTTTTTTGGCGAGCACTGATCGCTTGCTTGCTCGCCGGCGGTATCTGCGGCCTCATTGGCCCCTATCTTTCCTGGAAAAACTTAGGCCTATATGGCGCCGCTTTGTCGCATGCAGCACTTTTTCCTATTGCCTTGGGGCTAAGTTTCCACTTTGCCTATGAATTTGCACTATATCCTTTTGTACTTTGCTTGTCCCTAGCCATTGCTTTCTTTAAGAAAAAACGCATGGCCTCTTTAGACTCTTACTTAGCCATTTTTTACTCTGGCTTTATGGCCTTGGGCATTTTGCTTTTAAGTTTATTTGGCTCTGGCTCCACCGAAATGATTCACTATTTGTTTGGCGAAGTCTTGCTCGTATCAAATTATGATTTAATCCTTTTAGCTCTAATGGCCTTGATGCTTGTTATATTTTCATACAAATACAAAAACCAGTTAATACTAGAATCCTTACAATATGAAATAGCGCAAGTAGAAATAAAAAAACTCAACACTTTGGAGTACATCACATATGTCATGATTGGTTTTTGCATTGCTGCCAGTCTAAAGATCATGGGCATTGTTTTGCTGACCAGCCTACTTATGGCTCCCACACTAATTGCTGCAAAGTTTACTAATAGTTTAAGGGCCCATTTTATATTAAGTATAGGTCTTTCCTGCCTACTAGCCTGCGGCGGCTTATTGGTGGCGATCTCCTTGGATTTGCCCAGCGGAGCAAGCATTGCTTCACTGGCAATGACAAGCTTTTTTCTTACTTCTTTATTGCCTGGCAAATGATAAATTGCTAGCTTGCCCGCCATGGCATACGATCACAAAAATATTGATAAAAAATGGCAAACGGCTTGGCTCGACAACAAAGTTTTCAAAGCCGAAATGGACACATCAAAACCAAAATATTACGTACTAGATATGTTCCCTTATCCTTCCTCTTCTGGTTTACACGTAGGCCACCCAGAGGGTTATACGGCAACAGACATTGTCTCTCGCTACAAACGCTGCCGAGGCTTTAATGTACTTCATCCCATGGGCTGGGATGCCTTTGGTCTTCCCGCTGAGCAATATGCCATCAAGACAGGAATCCACCCTGCCAAGACTACAGCAGATGCAATCAATACCTTTCGTGCACAATTGCAGTCTCTTGGCTTTTCCTATGATTGGGACAGAGAAATCTCTACTTGCGATCCCAAGTTTTACAAATGGACGCAATATATTTTTACCAAACTTTATGAAAAGGGTCTGGCTTACCAAAAAGAGGTACCCGTAAACTGGTGTCCTGCACTAAAAACAGTTCTTGCTAATGAAGAAGTGGTAGATGGTAAAAGTGAGCGCGGCGGTCATCCTGTGGTTAGAGTTCCCATGAAGCAGTGGATGTTAAAAATTACCGATTATGCGGAACGCTTGCTTGAGGATTTGGATAAGGTTGACTGGCCGTCAAGAACCATCGAAGGTCAACGAAATTGGATTGGTAAAAGCGTGGGCGCAGAAATGGAGTTTCCTGTGGAAAACCATCAAGAGTCCATCTCAATTTTTACCACTCGTCCCGACACTTTGTATGGGGCCACCTTTATGGTCCTTGCTCCCGAGCATCCACTTGTGGCAAAAATCACAACTGACAAACAAAAAGCAGAAGTGGATAAGTATGTGGAAGAGAGTGGAAAAAAATCGGATATCGATCGCCAAGCCGATACCGAAAAAACTGGTGCTTTTACTGGCGCCTATGCTCTGCACCCATTAACACAAAAAAAACTGCCCGTTTGGATTTCCGATTATGTATTGATGGGCTATGGAACGGGCGCCATCATGTGCGTACCGGCACATGATGAGCGAGATGAGGAGTTTGCTAAGAAATTCCAACTAGAAATTCTTCCCGTTTATGATGAAAATGGCAAAGTGATCCAGTCGGATTTTATCAATGGCCTTGAGAAAGATGCAGCCATTGATAAAATGGTCGCCCACCTAGAGGCAAATCAACTTGGTAAAAAGAGCATACAATACAAACTGCGTGATTGGTTGTTTTCTCGTCAGCGCTATTGGGGGGAACCCTTCCCTGTTGTGCATTATCCAGAAGGTGATCTCAAAACCCTGCCGCTAGATGAGCTACCTGTTTTGCTTCCCGAGGTTGCCGATTATGAACCATCCGAAAGAGGCGATCCGCCGCTAAATAACAACAAGGATTGGGTCAATACTCAAGATCAAGAGGGCAATCCCGTTACACGCGAAACGGATACCATGCCCGGAACTGCGGCCTCCTCTTGGTACTTTTTGCGCTATACGGACCCGCACAATGAAGAGGAAGCCTTTTCCTTTGAAAAACAGGCCTATTGGATGCCCGTAGATCTTTATATTGGTGGTCCGGAACATACGGTTAGCCACCTTCTTTACTCTCGTTTTTGGCAAAAGGTACTCCATGATGTGGGCTTAGTAAGCCATGAGGAGCCATTTCATAAATTGGTTCATCAAGGAATGATTTTGGGTGAAGACGGCGAGAAAATGTCAAAATCTCGCGGCAATGTCATCAATCCAGATGATGTGGTAGAGGAGCTGGGAGCAGATTCTTTGCGTATTTATGAAATGTTTATGGGACCACTGGAAAAGGATAAGCCCTGGTCTACACAAAGCATCCAAGGAGTTCGCCGCTTCCTAGAGCGCGTATGGCGACTCTGTATCCATGAAGATGGCTCTTGCAAGGTACGCGAAGAAGAAGTTAGTGAAGAGCTTAACCGCAGTTTGCACAAAACCATCAAGAAAGTTACTCAGGACATCGAATCCCTTAGTTTTAATACAGCGATTTCGCAAATGATGATTCTTACCAACGACCTCTATAAAACTGAGGCTCGCCCATTGCAGGTTATGAAGCCTTTTATACAAATTTTGGCGCCATTTGCCCCCCACATTGCCGAGGAGTTATGGGAAAAAATAGGAGAAAAGCCTTATGTTTCATTAGCGCCTTGGCCCGAGTATGATGATAGTCTTTGTAAAGACGATACGGTTACCATTGGCGTTCAAATCAATGGTAAACGGAAGGCAGAGATTGAAATTGCCGCAGATGCTTCGCAAGAAGCCGCGATGCAAGCGGTAGCAGAAAATGAAAAACTAGAGCGCGCCATACAGGGTAAGGACTTAAAAAAAGTCATCTATGTGCCGGGACGCATTTTGAATCTTATTTTAAAGTGAGGTTGCTTTGACTTGGACAAAAGAAGATAGTGAAAAGCTTTATGGTATACCCGACTGGTCACAAAACTACTTTTCTATTAATGAAAAGGGAAACATCAATGTATGTCCCAACCCGGAAGAGCCAGAAAATTCATTGGACTTAAAATATTTAGCCGATGAACTATCGGAGCGCGGTATTCGAATGCCCATCTTGATACGTTTTCCACAAATCGTAAAACATCGCATCGAGCTATTGAACCAGTGTTTTCAAAATGCCTTTAAAGACAATCACTATAGTGGATCTTACCGAGGGGTATATCCCATCAAGGTGAATCAACATCATCAATTGCTAAAACATATCCAAGAGTATGGAAATTACCTCGGCCTAGAGGCAGGCAGTAAGCCCGAGCTACTAATTGTACTGGCACTAGCAAAGAACAATGAATCCCTGATTATATGCAACGGTTTTAAAGATGAAGAATTTATTGAAACTGCTCTGCTCTCTTTAAAGCTAGGCAAAAAAACTATCATAGTGGTAGACAGGGCTAGCGAACTACCACTCATTATTCGCGTAGCAAAGCGCTTAAACATTAAACCCAAAATCGGTTTTCGCGCCAAACTCTATTCCAAAGGATCTGGCAAGTGGGTGGAGTCCTCTGGGGCTCGCTCAAAATTTGGCCTAACCCCCGCCGAGATTTGTGACTGCATAGAGGAGCTTAAAACCCACGACATGCTGGACTGTTTGGAGCTGGTTCATTTTCACATTGGCTCGCAAATTAAATCTATACAAGCCATCAAAAATTCTCTGAAAGAGGGTGCACGCTATTATGCTGATCTTCGAAAAATGGGAGCCGACAACTTGAACTACCTTGATGTGGGAGGCGGACTGGCCGTAGATTACGACGGAACTACAGACTCCGATTCCTCTAGCAATTATGATGAACAAGAATATGCCAATGACGTAGTCTATAGCGTTAGCCAAGTTTGTGAACGCGACAACTTGCCACACCCTCATATTGTGACAGAAAGTGGACGCTCACTTGTGGCTCACCATTCGGTTTTGCTATTCAATGTCCTCGGCGCCAACAAGGTTCGCATGGAAGAGCCAATGGTAGAAGTAAGTCCTTCCGACAGCCCTATCATCACCTCACTCTATGAGACCTACAACACTTTGAACTCAGAAAATTTATCCGAATATTATCATGATGTGATCTCTTACAAAGAGGACACATTAAAACTCTATACTCTCGGCTATATGACTTTGAGTGACCGAGCAAAAGCAGAAAAACTGATCTGGGCAGCGCTAACCAAAATCTATGATATGTCCCGTGGCAATGAGGATTATGAAGATTTACGCGACAATTTAAAAAATGAGTTGTCCGATACTTACTTTTGTAATTTCTCCGTCTTTCAATCTGCACCAGATTCTTGGGCGGTCGGACATATTTTTCCGGTAATGCCCATTCATAAACTTTTACAAGAACCAAATCGCAAAGCAGTTATTGCAGATCTCACTTGTGACAGTGATGGTAAGATTGACACCTTTGTTGAAAATTATGAAACCACACACACCTTGGCTGTGCATGATTTTGAAGAAGGCAAAGACGAATACTTTTTAGGTATATTTTTACTTGGTGCCTACCAAGAAGCCCTAGGAGATTTGCATAATCTTTTTGGCGATACGGATGCTGTGGACATCCTAATCAATGATGGCAAATATCATATTGAAAGCGTGGTCGAGGGAGATCAAGTACACGAGATTTTATCTTATATTCAATACGAGAAGAAAGATTTGATTGGCCGTATTCGCAATGCTTCCGAGCGCAGTATCCGCGAAGGCAATATGACAAACCATGAGGCACGGCTACTTATGCAATACTATGAAAGTGGTTTAAACGGCTATACCTATTTGGAATAAGAACTAAGCGGCGGCTGCTTAGCAGGCTCTTCTCCTAATAGCTTTTGCAGTTTTGCTAGTGCCCTGGTTTTTAGTATCACCAAAGTTTGCACCGGAACTTTCATAATCGCTTGCTCCACCTTTGCTTGTTGCTGTCGACATATCTGATTAAAAATATCAGGATAGTGATCTTGCAGACAGGAAAAATAAGCGGCAAAGGCTGCGTACTCCTGACTTTGGCTTTTGCACATTAGAAATCTAGCTAACAAACGATCGCCATATTGTATGAGATCTTCCCTTAGCGGTGCTCGGCGCTTTTGCGGAAGCGGCACGCCCAGCTCGACTAGCCAGTCGTATTCCATTTCGTTTTCTTTCGTTAGTAGTAATTTTACATTTAGCACATCAAACAAAGCCTCAATGGTTTTTAACGAAGGATTGGCCTTCCCCGCCTCAATATTTTGTATCGTGGGCAGACTAATTCCGGTTTGATAAGCCAGCTCTACTTGGGTCATGGCTTTTTGCTTGCGTTTTTGGCGAATTATCTTTGCTAGGTTCATACCTAATACATTATGCATAAAAGAATAGGGCTTTGGCATTTATATAGAGATAATACTAGTCTATAGGCTTGTATTGGCTGTTAATAACCGTCATAATTTCTCTATGGAATATATCATCGTTAGCCTCGCTTTTGTTTTTTTCTTGGGACACGGCCTACAATGGCTATTTATGAAAACCAAGGTGCCTGACCTATTAATCCTAATTGCCATTGGTTTTATCGCTGGCCCTGTACTAGGGCTTATCAACCCCAGTGACTTTGGCAAAGTGGGTAGCGTTCTTACCACCTTGGCACTGGTAGTGATACTTTATGATGGCGGCTTAAATTTAAATACGCGGGATTTGGTTAGCTCCTCCCTACCGGCCGCTCTCTTATCTTTGGCCGGAGCTATTTTAATCGGCATAGTGGCTTTTTTAATGGCCTATATAGTTGCCGCTCAAGAGTGGTACATTGCCCTCTTATTTGCTCTTGGAATTGGCTCAACTTCAGCAGCCGTGGTGATGCCCATGGTACGCTTTCTATCTGCCAGCAAGCGAGCCAAAACCATTCTTTCCCTGGAGTCGGCCTTTACCGATGTCTTAGCCATTGTTTGCTTTTTAGTGATATTAGACGGTGTTATTGAAAATAAATTCTCTTTTCAAGAAATTCTAGTTGGTATCGGCCCCAAAACCCTAAGCTCTGTGCTAATGGGCATTGGCTTTGGTTTGGTCTGGTCGTTTTTAAAACGCAAATTCTCACCACTAAGAACCATGACCTTTGCTGGCGAAGCATGGGCGCTTTTTACCTTCGGCTTGATAGAGATTTTTGATTTTAATGGTGCCATGGGAGTTTTAGCTCTTGGCTTTACCCTTGCCAATATGAACCTTATGCCAGATTGGCTACTTTCCACCGTCGAAAAGGACGCCGTTACCAAAAATGAAATCTCTCTTTTAGGAGAACTCACATTAATACTAAAAACTGTGTTTTTTATTTACCTGGGAATTATTTTAAAATTTTCTGATCTTACCACGGTCCTATTCGGGCTCATCATCTCTCTATGTATTTTTATTACTCGCTTTTTTTGCATTCAGCTACTTATGTCAAAGGATGAGTACTCACGCCTTGACGCCATGATTATGACCGCCATGGGACCTCGCGGACTAGCAGCAGCAGTTTTAGCTAGCTTACCCTTGCAAAAGGGCATAGAAGGCGGACATTTTATTCAAGACTCGATTTTTGCCATTATCCCCATATCCATATTATTCAGTGCTATCTTTGTTATGCTAAGCGAAAGGGAGAGCTTTCGTTTGAAAGCAAAGACCTTATTTTATAGATATAAAGAGAATGGCAATGGAAATGGAAACGAAGCAACAGCAATTGAGAGCACAGATTCCTGAATCATGGATGCAGTATCTTGCACCCGAATTTGAAAAAGATTATATGCAAAATCTGCGCGCTTTTCTGAAAACAGAATATGAGAAGCGCAAAAGCATTTACCCGCCGAGCAAAGAAGTCTTTGCCGCCTTGCAAGCCACAGATTTTAAAAAGGTGCGTGTCGTAATTCTCGGCCAAGATCCTTATCATGGACCTGAGCAGGCACACGGTTTGGCCTTTTCTGTTCGAGATGGTGTGCGCCCCCCGCCCTCTTTAAAAAACATTTTCAAAGAACTACAAAGGGATCTGGGAAAGGAAATTCCCGCTAGCGGTGATTTAAGCTCTTGGGCCCGGCAAGGTGTGCTTTTATTAAATGCCACTTTAACTGTGGAGGCGGCCAAAGCGGGCTCACACCAAAAAAAAGGCTGGGAAGATTTCACCGATAAAATCATTCATTATTTAAATCAGGAGAGGGAGCATTTGGTCTTTATGCTCTGGGGTGCCTACGCACAAAAAAAAGGTGCCTACATCGATACAAAAAAACATTTGGTTTTAAAATCGGTTCACCCCTCTCCCCTCTCGGCACATCGAGGTTTTTTGGGCTGTGGTCATTTTTCCAAGGCCAATGCCTATTTAAAACAGCACGGCCATGCAGAGATTCGCTGGTAAAATCAATTAAAAATCATACGGCATGCCCTTGGCCTCACAATTTTCGACTGAAAATCATAATAGGTCATAGCCAATAAACCAGAAACACCGTTGGCAACCACCACGAATATGGATGTGGGCTGCATATTCCAAAAACCCGCAACAAAAAAGGAATTTATAAAATCCGAAGCGTTAATTAAGCGGGACTGAATTTTCTTATTTGGAACATTGTAGCCTTTTTCCACCCGCACCTCTTCCCAGCGAGTCATGGCCATTTTCCAAGACGAGAGTAAAAAGGTTGTGGGTATGGCAAAGGCGATGGCACGAATATAAGTCTCCATGTGCAAAAAAGACTCCAAATAGGTGGGGAAGTCAGAAGCTGTCATTCCTAAAAAAGGAATCAGCATGGCAACATTTAGAGTGTAATTGCTTATAACGTTCAGTGCATACTCGCGCTGTTTTATTTGCTGATAACTAAGGTTGGGTTGAAATTTTTTATTCCATTGCATGGCTCGATCAATGGTCTGGTTCACAATTTGAATTCCCCGCATCTCCCCTTTATGGTTGGGAATATATAGAGCTTCAATCATGGCGTAATTAAAAATGCCCGCAAAGGCCACAATGGGCAAACTTGCCCCCGTTGCATACAAACCTGCTCCAAAACCAAGGCAACGAATCACCAGTAGCATGCGCATGCCATTTCGTTCTGTAATACTAACGGCATTCTCTGGCTTTTCTAGATCGGCCTCCGAAAATTCTCGCAGGGGAATCTTGTCTTTCTTTAAATCTTCTTGCAAATCCTGCCTAGCAGAAGAGTCCATTGCCTCTTCAGATACAACCACAGAATATACATGGGATTCATTTTTGATGATCCCTTGTATGGTCTCGGCCAATTGATCTTTTGGCACCAGTATTTGTTGCACTTCAATTTTTCCGGCCATCTCGGTTGCAGGGATGGTAAAGCGACTGGTACGAATTTGTTCCTCATTCGCTAGGGCCTGCTGTAAAAATATATTAAATAACAAAAATATCATTTTCTTCCTATCATGACATAATTAAACAAATAAAATAATAAATGGTGAATAGACTGTATTAGGTGCCTAGCACCAATGATGATAAAAAGAAGAATGAAAATGAAAAGTATTTTGACTCTTAGCCATGTCCATACGTTAGACATATATATCACATACGTCTGCATGCAATCGGCCAACTGTAAAATTGACAATGGATATTGGAAGAATTCAATAAATATTTAGCAATCCATGACTATCTCTAAGAATTTCTTATGCATAACTTAATAAAGAACTAATAATATGTGTGTTTTTCTAACAAAAATCTAAGCATATCCAAAAAATAGAATTTGCATATATTGACCGAAAAGCGGACGCAAGGTGCTGCCGGCAGCACAGCGCAAATTGAGCTCCATATTCTTGTGGGCAAGACATGGCAGGATCACTACAAAAGCCCAAATAACTTTGAAAACATTCGCCAAGTGATCCATATAAATTTCAATACCCCCACAAGTATCGAAAGAATTAATTTAAGAATCAAAAGGCGGCGCCGATAGGAACAATAAGTTTTGTTGTTCATATCACCTCCTTTGCTAAATGCTTTAAGGAGGCTCAAAGTCCGCTGTGCCACTAGGGCAGCGGATTTTTTATTAGCAATCGTGGTGCCAAGATCCAATGGACATAATTTTAAATTGAGTGATTCATTATACGGTTTGCGGATTAAAATCGGATTTTATTTTTGTCGTGTACTGCGTTTGTAGCGGTTCTTCCAACGTTTCTTGGCCATATCTTGCATATCCACAATTTTATCTGTTTCATCCACAATTTCGGCGCCCAAAAGAGTCTCGATTACATCTTCCATTGTGACAATGCCCGAGATACCGCCAAATTCATCCACCACCAAAGCAATATGCTCACGCTTTTCTATAAAATCGTTGAATAGATGAAAAATACTATAGTCTTCTGAGATGGTGAAAATCTCACGCATAAATTCACCCAACTCCTTATCCCCTTCATCATCAATCAAGTGCTCCAGTACATCGTCTTTTAGTACATAACCCACGATATTTTCACTGGTATCACTTTCTCGAAGTGGAATGCGCGAAAAAACCAAATCTTCTTGTAGATCATAGAATTCTCGGGCCTTCATATTTTTTGGAGCCGTTTCGATTACAGTTCTAGGAGTCATCACCTGTTGCGCTTGGTATTTTTTAAAGTGCATTAGATTGTGAATGAAGGTGATTTCTGTTGGATCTAACGCACCCTCTTGCGAGCCAATTTCAGCCAGGGCCAAGAAATCGTGGCGAGAAAAAATGCTTTTCTTTTTATCGGAATTAAAAAATACCGTGATCGATTGGCAAAGCCATATGATGGGAGCCAAAACTTTGATAAGAAAATTCAAGCTGCGAATGGTAAACGGCGCAAAACTCTTCCAGTTGGTAGCCCCTAAGGTTTTGGGAATGATCTCAGAAAAAATTAATATGGCCACGGTCATCCCCACAGGCACAACCAATCCGGTAATTAGCGGGTTGGCATCGGACCATATTTTGGTGGCTTCTTGGCCCACCCCAATTGCCCCGGCGGTATGGGCGATGGTATTCAAGCTCAGAATCGCCGACAGGGGCCGGTCGATATTATCTTTAAAATCTTTGAGGATGATGCCAAGCTTATTGCCCTTTTTGATTTGGATCTGCATATAGGAGGGCGAAATACTTAGTAGAACTGCCTCCCAAAGTGAGCAAAGAAACGAGAAGGTGATCGAGATGAGGAAAAACCCTATCAGTGCGGTATACATCGAGCTCTTAATTTAGCAAATTTGCCTGGTGCCTACAATGAGAATCGGCGTACTTTCGAGCATAAATGAGGCATTTGAGAGGCTTTATATGCCTAAAAATATGCGAAACACCCTTGAGATTCTAAAGAAAATTGTCTCAAATTGATACACTCTTTATTGGCTTATTTTAGATTCAGCCCATTCACATAAAAGCCTGATGATTTTACCGTTTTTTTGCTGGCTGTACTAAAGTGAGATGGGGATTCTGACGATACGTTTGTATGATGAAAAAGGTCTTATTTTTTCTATTCTTATTCACTTTTGTGAACCCTTTAGTTTTTGTTAACGTTACGAGTAATGCTAGTCAGCGCGCTTACCATTATGAGGAAAATGGAATGGGGAATACGGTAGTAATCGCCAGCAGAGCAGAAGCGAGTGATGAGGGCGATAACTTAGACGACATACATCCCGGTTTAGGAGATCTACTCAACAAGCTATATAAACAAAGAGATGGAGATTTAGGCACAGCAAGTTCTGCTGTGGAAAGATCGACAAAAACCACCTTTGAAATGACAGATGAATTACGAAGAGGAATTGATAACATAATTGATTATTGCAATTACAAAGTTACTCAACCAAATCCTCCTATGGATCTTAATACATGCATGGCTCAAGAACTTGGAAAAATGGATAGTCTTAAAGGCGCGCTAAACTCAAGCTTACAAGATCAAGTTAAGGCCTGTTCTGATACCGCTAAGGTGGCAAAATATTCATGTGATGCGCAAACCTATGGAGGTGCGGCCTCTCTAGTAATCGGCTTGGCTAATCAAGTTCGAGCCTCTGGCATGGGGGAAAAATGTAAAAAAGCAGCTGACTTTCAAAAAAATATGGGGCTCTTAAACGCTGGCATTGCTGGCATGTGCTTCTATGGCAAAAACGAATGCAAAAAGAATTGTGAGATTAATGACGATTCGATAAATAGGTCAAAGCAAGTATTTGCTGAACTAAAAAATCTAAATATTCCAGCGTTAAATGCATTCTTAGATGACAGCAGACATGTTCAAGCGGTTAACAGCATTGATGAAATCAAACAAAGTTGTGAAAAAGCAAGTCTAAGTGTGGAAATAGCGCTGGGTAATGCCATGCAACTCATGCAAGGCTTCGCCCAAGCCGATCAGTGCGACCAAGAACTCACGCAAAATGAATGTATGCAAGAAGATGCGGGGACAAATCGTAAGTGTCCTGTGCAGTTTTGTGCAAATCCCGATAACAGCGAAGATCCTTCTTGCAAATGGACAGCGGCTTGCTCCACTCCAGAATCCATGAATGATCCTGCTTGTAAATGTTTGGCCAACCCCATGGCCGATGGCTGTATGAATCTACCACTACCAGGCGGTAGTTTTAACAGCTTTGCCAATAACCGTACACCTGGCGGTGATGGTTACGATTGGGGTGAAACAGAGATGCCCCTAGAAGATGTACCACCACCCGCTTTTGGTGATACAAACAATACGGGTGACGGCATAGTCGGCGGCACCGGCGGCGGTGGCGGCGGAGTTGGCAAAGGCTCTGCCCTCGGCGGCGGCCCCGATGGCGGCGGCGGGCGCGGACCAGCAGCAGGAGTTTATGATACCAACGTTACTGGTGGTGTTCGCAACAATGCAGGCGGCGCAGGTAGCGGCGGCGGCAGTGGTAGCGGCTACTACTCTGGCTCCTCGCGCGGCGGCGGTGATGGTTACACAAGTAGTGCACGTGGTGGTTCTGGCAAAAACAAACTTGATCTAAAAAAATATCTTCCGGGCGGAAAATTGGCACGGCAGCGAGATGCAAAAAAGAACAACGGCATTACTGGTGCCAATGGCCTATCAAATTTCCAAAAGGTCAACCGTGCGCACAACCGCTCACGCGGCACTTTGATGCAGCCTTAACGTGGGTTTAAGGCTTCTCGCACACCATCACCAACCAAAGACAATAAAACAAGGGTACAAAACAAGGCTGTAGAAGGATAAACCGCAAGCCACCAAGAAGTGGTGAAGTGCTTTTGTGCTTGCGCCAAGAGCTCGCCCCACGAAGGCGTTGGCGGCGGCAAACCCAAACCTAGATAATCCAAACCCGCCAGCGATGTAACATATGTAGCAATCACAAAGGGTGCAAAGGTTATTACCGGCTGCAAAGAGTTCGGTAGTATATGTTTAAAGACAATTTGCTTATGGCTAGCGCCAATGGCCCTTGCCGCTTCAACAAATTCTTTTTTACGGTTCTTTAAAAATTCTCCCCGAATGTAGGCAGACATAAAAATCCAACCAAAAAATGAGGTGATAATTACCAACAAGGTAAGTCCTGGCTGATAGATCGATACCATAATGATCAATATAAATAAAAACGGAATGGAACTAATCACCTCCGTAACCCGCTGCCCTAGTATGTCCACTGTGCCGCCAATATATCCCATAGCACCACCCAAAACGATGGCAATCATGGTGGTGACAAGCCAAACCAAAATCGCATAGGCCATGGAGTAGCGATAGCCATAAAGAAGACGTGATAAGACATCCCTGCCTCCCTCATCGGTTCCCATCAAATGTTTGGCAGAAGGCGGTCCCGGAAAAAACTCCAGCGTCTTATCCGACTCATAGGGGTCCCACTCAATCAAGGGCCAAAGCGCCCAGTCGGCTTGCAAGTCACGGTAATTGGTCACCATGGTGGTGGTCACGCCAAATTCAGTGGGGTGATAGTCCTTTAAAACCGGAAAATACAATTGGGAATTGTAGGATAATACCAAGGGCTTTGAGTTAGCCCAAAACTCCGCAGTCAAAGAAAAGAAGCTTATAATTAGCAGTGCAATGCTGGCACAGACCGCCAGTCGGTTCTGCTTGAAACGCCGCCATTGTCTGAGTTTCATGTCGTTTTCTATAAAGCGTTCAATCAAAATCAATCCTCGGGTCTACTAGCACATATGCAATATCACTAATAATATTTCCTAACAGCATGGCTATGGCTTGCAGAAATACCAAAGCCATCACCACCGGATAGTCTCTAGACATCACCGAAGTATAAGACAACAGACCTATGCCATCGAGTTGAAAAACTTGCTCTAACAATATGGAGCCAGCAAAAAAGATCGACAAAAAGCCGCCCACTCCAGTAACTACCGGGATCAATGCATTGCGGGTTGCGTGCTTAATATAAACCGCCTTTTCATCCAATCCCTTTGCGCGGGCCGTTCGAATGTAGTCCTTTTTGATCTCTTCCAAAATAGAGTTTTTCATTAACAAGGTTAAGGTGGTAAAAGAACCTATCACATAACAAATCAGCGGTAAAATAAAGTGGTGAATTCGGTCTCCTACCTTTCCCCAAAAACCAAGAAACTCATATTGATCGGAAGTGGTACCGCCAATAGGGAAAAGATCTAGAAAACTGCCGCCAGCAAAAAAGACGATAAGCAAAATCCCCAACATAAATGGCACGATGGAGTAAGCAATAAAAAGCATTACACTGGTAATAATATCAAACTTACTACCTTGAAACATGGCCTTGGCAATGCCCAGCGGGATACTAATAATATAACTTAATAGCAAAGAGATGATTCCAAACTGTAAGGAGACCGGGAACTTCGAAATGATCACATCAATAACCGGTTCTTCGTAGGTAAAACTATCACCAAAATCTAGGGTAAAAATATTTTTCAGCCAGATAAAATACCTTTGCACCACAGGTTTGTCGCGCCCATATTGTTTGTTCAGCGCCTCGATTACCTCTTCGCTAACCGCGGCCCCACTTGCGCCACTACCAAATTTAAGGCTTTGAATCTTTTGCTCCACCGGGCCACCAGGAGCAAGCTCCAAGACAAAGAAGGTAACCACGGTGATTCCTAGCAGGGTTGGAAAGATAAGAGCAAAACGCTTGAGTAGATACCGAAACAAGGCTTACTCCACTGTCCAATATTCCATGCCCAATGAATATTTAAATGCCGGCTTCGGCATTTTTATATGCTTTCGATTGGCGTATAATGTGCTCTTTTGATTTAGCATAAAAATATAGGGCACATCGGCGGCAATCTTGCGATATATTTCATGTAAAACAGGTTTGCGCTTTTCTTTGTCCAAAATGCCTTTTGCCTTATCAATTAGCGCATCCACTTCTTTATTGGAGTAAGACACATAGTTAGAACCACCGTCTGCCATAGAGGAGGAATGCCAAATCTGCTTAGGGTCCCAATTCAGCATGCCACCGCCCCAGCCTAGCGCTACGGTTTCAAAATTTCTTTCATTTAATAATTGTACTAAGGAATTCCACTCAATCAGCTTGATATCAATATCCACACCCTTTTTCTTTGCATCCTCCTTGATCATGGCATAAATGGGCATGCGCTCCTTGCTGCCAGTGGTAAGTTGAAAACGAAGGGGCGTTTTCTTGCCATCAATCATCTTATCCAAGACCCCATCCTTATCCGAATCACTCCAGCCAGCTTGCTTTAACAATTTCAAAGCACCTTCGGGATCATAAGGTATCGGCTCTAAATCAGGATCTGCATATTCGGAGTGGCGGTAAGTGGGTCCACTCATTACTTCCCACATATTGTAATAAAACTTTTCCGCAATCAGCTCGCGGTTCACCAACATGGCAAAAGCTTTTCTAACCTTTAGATCTTTAAATATGGGATGCTTTAAATTCATCCCAATATAAATATAGGGCTTTGGCGTAAGAATATCGACCTTATGTTTTTCTAGTTCACTCTCCCAAACCGGCCCACTAGTTTTCTTCATATAGGCCTCAGGATCGTTACTCATATCGATATAATCCAGTCGCCCCTTTTTTAACATTTCAATGGCGGTGTTTTTCTCTTTTACGAAACGAAAAATGATGCGGTCAAAATTATGCTTTCCCTCATTGTGAGCCAAGCTAGCCCCATACCAATCAGGATTCTTTTCTAGGATAATGCGTTTGCCCTTTTCCCATTCCTTCAACTTATACGGCCCTTCTCCAACGACCTTTTTGGTTAACTTTCTCCCCTCTTTAGGATCTCCATAAACATGTTTCGGCAATATCTGCATCATGGATGCAATAACTTCTAAATTTTGATGGTACTTTTCTTTTGCTGTAAATTGAATCGTCCTTTCATCAAGAATGGTGGGGGATTCAAACTTTTCAAAGTAGGAGCGGGAGTGCACCGCTGCATACTCTTCCATAAAATGCACATCAAAAGAAAACTTCACATCCTCTACCGTCAGCGGCTGGCCATCATGAAACTTTACGCCCTCACGTATCTTAAAGGTATAGGTAAGACCATCCTCCGATACCTCAAAGGACTCTGCAATACCCGGTTGCCATTCCAGCGTGTCTGGATCTCGATCCATCAAACGATCTAGTAAATAGGACTGCACGGACGTGGCGTAAACATCCGTCGAAGTTATGGGGTTTAGATTGGTTGGTTCGGCATTCAGATTAAGATAGATGATTTTGCCTTGCATTTTGGCAGCGTCATTCTTCGAAGTACAAGAAATTAATATTAGTAATAAAATAGAAAGCAGCCGCATAATCCCCCCTTGCAAGCTGCAATTAATATGACGTAATTTGGCGATGAATTCAAGAGATCTAAATACTTCTAGTCACTGGGGATTTTTCATATTAGCTTGATTTTATGAAATGGCTTAAAGACCTATATTATTGGACCCTAAATTTTGCTGACAAAAAGTACAATACTGCTGCGCTATCGGCCGTATCATTTACCGAGGCGAGTTTTTTCTTAATACCACCCGAAGTTTTGTTTTTGCCCATGGCAGCGTCTCGGCCCAAACGCGCCCTATATTATAGCTTTTTAATGAGTCTGTTTTCCGTGCTTGGGGGCATCTTTGGCTATTGGTTAGGCATGTCTTTTTGGCATGTCGTGAGTCCCTATTTTTTTGACTATGTCTTTAGCGTAGAAAAATTTGATGAAGTACGAGTGCTATTTAACGATCATTCTTTTGAAACTTTATTTATTGCTGGCTTTACTCCCATCCCTTTTAAGATATTCACCATCGCTGCCGGAGTGGTGAACACGCCCTTTGGATTGTTTGTCATGGTCTGTACACTCGCACGCACACTTCGCTATTTTATACTCGGTGGCCTGTTTTACTTTTACGGCCCAAAAATTCGCTCCTGGATTGAAGACAATTTCGAAAAGGCGACTCTGGGCATTGGTCTTCTACTCGTAGTACTCGTGGTAGCAATTAAAATCCTACGGCATTGATTTGCGCACCAACAATGGCCAATAGCAAGTCATTGTCTTCTTTTGGAAATAGCAAATCCCTTACCATAACGGATTCAGAATCACTAATATTTCGCGCCTCTATGCTATATAAAAAAGGAATAAAAGATTCTAACACGGCTTCGTAGATTCTCACTCTTTGCTGCGTAGAGGCCGCTTGTATTCTTTCACCATAGGCTTGCCAAAAATTATGTATAAACGGCTTAAAGTAGACATAGTAATTAAACTGCCCTTTTGCTAAAATGCGCTTGCGCCAAAGCTTATAGTCTTTAGACTCTAGTGGAAAAGAATAGTCTCGCTCGCGATAAAAGTCTTTTTGCTGCACAAAAATATCTGTGTGCATCGCCTTGGGATCTGCATAAAAAATAATGGGCAGTAAATCGCTAAAAGCCTCTTGCAAAGCCTGGTGTTGAAAAAAAATGTCGGGATTTTCAAAAACATCATCTAGCATTCTTTTACGCACCAGCAAGCTGTACAGCAAATGATGACCATACTCATGCATCAAACCTGCGGCCAGCACTTTTCGGCGCTCACGATGTTTCGATTGCTTATGCTCTAGGGTGATTTCAATAAGTCGATCCGTGGGCGTGTAAGCAAATTCATCTAGATCCCTATCGAAATAAAGATAAACCTCTTCTTTGTATTTTTGTTTTAAATGCCGGTTGAAAAGCTTAAGGTCTTTTAACTTGCGCCTGGCAAGTTTCATATCGTTTTTTGCAGTAACGCCAACCTCAGCTATAAGATTGTCATAAAATAGATCTGGGCAAGTTTGCCGAGCAAAAGCTATTTCAAGAAATAATAATAGAATTGTCCCCATCCCCATAACTACGGCCATCATCTACAAATATATTGCGGCAGCAAAGCTTGAAGGGAAGTAAGAGTAATTTTTTCCTGCTTTTCAAGCATCTGAGAGCGTGATAATCCTTTGCCATGAATATTTTTGATGTAGATTGCGAAAGAAAAGATGCTGCCATAGTCATTTTACCCGTTCCTTGGGAAGCAACGACTTCCTATGGGCAAGGCACTGCCTATGGCCCGGAACTGATTCTAAGGGCCAGTGCACAGCAGGATCTTTATGATTTTTATTTTAAGGACAACTACAAAGCTGGCTTTTTTTGGCAAAACCATTCCGAAGAGATTTTAGAATCTTCTTTTACCACCAGAAAGCTTTGTGAGCTGGCCATGCAGGGTGATAAGCAAGCTCTTGCAGAGACTAACAAGCATTGCGCTGCTATGAATGAATATGTTTACAAGAATTGCTTACAAATTTTAGAAGAAGATAAAATACCGGCCGTGGTCGGCGGTGATCATTCTACTCCGCTTGGTTTGATTCGCGCTATCGGTGAAAAATATCAGGGTGATTACGGAATATTACATATCGATGCCCACGCGGATTTACGCAAAGCTTACCAAGGCTTTACCTATTCCCATGCTTCTATTTTTTATAATGTTATGACCTCTGATTTTTTGCCAAAAAAATTGGTACAAGTTGGCATTCGTGACTACTGCGAAGAGGAAGCTTTAAGAATTGAGCAAAGTGAAGGCAGGATCCACACTTTTTTTGATGCCGCATTAAAGGAGCGCGAATCTTGGCGCGAGTCTTGCGAGGAAATTGCTGCAGCTCTTCCGGAGCGGGTCTATCTTTCTGTAGACATTGATGGATTTGATCCAAAGCTCTGCCCCAATACCGGCACTCCCGTTCCCGGTGGGCTTGATTTTTGGCAATTCCAACAGCTTTTGCATGTTTTAGTCGGTAGCGGCAAAAAGATCATTGGCTTTGACCTAAATGAAGTTTCTGCTGGGCCTGAATATGATCTAGAACAAGAATGGGATGGTAATGTGGGTATGCGCATTTTATTTCAGCTTTGTGGTTGGTGCGTGGAGAGCCAAAAGCAAAAAATCTCTTAGGATGCTTTTCTAGAAGGCGGCCTAATAACATAAAAAAAGGCCAATCCTTGGCCATTTAAAAAAGAGAAATTCCTCTTCTCCCCCCAGTTTAGCAATTTATTGTCCAGCTATCGGATTTCCTTGCGGAAAAGGTAGCTGACACCTATTAGCGGGCATACTTTTTCGAAACCGATTCTCGAAGCTCTGCGCCTTCAATGCTCAAACGAGTCCATGGAATGGCCTTAAGCCTTTCGCTTTCAATGGGCTCTTCGGTTTCTTCACATATGCCGTAGCTGCCTTCTTCAATGCGAGCTAAAGCCATTTCGATTTCATACAAATGGGCTCGAAGTCTTTCTTGCGTAGCAACAAACTCACTCTCGGCTAGAATGCGGGCTGTTTGATCCGCCTCATCCCCGCTTTTTTCACTATGAAGTAGGCCTTCCTTGCCTTCTTTTACACGGTTCAAGATTTCTTCTTTCTTCTCAAGAAGCCGCGCGCGGCATTCCTCTAAAAGGTTAGTTGGTAAAATAGCCATTTCCCCCCCTTGGTTTGGCTTGTGTTCCCTTGGCAAAATATTCCCCTCTTGCCTCGTCCTTGATTACGACGGAAACGCATCGTGTATTAAAAAAAGCTTGTAGGCCGATTTTAGTAAACTTTTTTCTCGTAGTTCGCGGCCATAACGCGCTTTTTCATTGGGCAATATTTAAGAAATGACCTTCTGGTCTCGCAATATGCCCTACAAAAAAGCATTTTAAGTATAGACACAATTGCTGTTGGAAAAAGTAAAAAGTCGCAGAGATTTTGAAAAATCTAGACAAAAGGACAACTTAGGGCTTCGGCTGCGCGTCCCTTTCTTCCTTTTTTTGCTGCAAATCAATGATTTGCGCCTCAAAAACCTCTCGCTCTTCTGGACCTTGGTAGGAGTGATAGCTGGTGCCATAGGGTGTGGAGCTGTAGGTTTGCACCCGAATCTTGCCACTACGCACGGCCTTTTCCAGTAGACGCTTTGCCCAGCGAAGCATGCCTCGACGAGTGGGGCCGAAGACAAAAGACAAACCCAAAAAATCCGTAATAAATCCAGGGGTAATCAAAAGAAAGCCCCCTACAAAGATGAGCAATCCATCTAGAAGTGAGTCCGCAGGCAAAACGCCAAAACGCAAATCCTTTCGCACCCTGGTCCAGACACGGTTGCCTTCTTGCTTGGCGTAGTGCGCTCCCAAAAAACCAGTAAGTAAGACAATTCCGATGGTATTCCAACCACCGATGGACTCCGTAATCTTAAATAAGAGTGTGACTTCCACTATGGGTAGGCCGATAAAAAGCAGCAAAAGCAGGAAAAACATGGGGGGATCCTAGCATAGTTTGCGCTAAAATTCCAATCTTCCCTTATTTTAGTTCTACTTTTAAGGGGCAGTGATCCGAGCCCTCTATATGCATCATCACCTCAGCAGATTTGAGACTAGATTTAAGGTCCTCACTCACACTAATGTAATCAATTCTCCAGCCGCGGTTGTTTTGGCGGGCCAGCTGCCGGTAGGACCACCACGAGTAAACATCCGTTTTGTCGGGATAAAAATGTCGATAGGTATCCACAAAGCCTAAATCAAAAAAGCGATCCATCCACTCTCGCTCCTCAGGCTTAAAGCCGCTGACTCCATCCAAACGATCTGGATCATGAATGTCTATGCGTGTGTGGGCAATGTTGTAATCGCCAAGCAAAACTATGGATTTACCGCGCTTAAGTTCCTTTTTTAAATGCTTATAAAAGGTGTCCAAAAAATCCATTTTATAATTATGACGATCTTCATTCATTGCCCCGTTGGGAAAATAAACATTGTACAAATCAAAATCTCTATGTTCGGTAACAACAAAGCGTCCTTCACTATCAAACTTGGAAATGCCCAGGCCATACTTCACGGACTGCGCAGGCTCTTTAACCACCGTTAAAGTGCCCGAATAGCCCTTTTTCTCGGCGGAAGACCAATAGGCCTCCACCCCGTCCAAATCTTCTGGTTCAATTTCTACCTGCTCCGGACGCGCCTTTGTTTCTTGTACGCAAAAAATATCTGCCGCCTCTGTGGCAACAAAATCCTCCAAACCTTTACGCAAGCAAGCCCGAATGCCGTTTACATTCCAAGAAATAATTTTCATAGCATCTTGGTCTAACAGAGCTTCGACAGAGTGACAAATTAATCACGCAATTATTGGCTTTTTCTAAGGGGATTTGTTATATCTTGCCTATGAAAAGAGCGATCGAAATTGCGCCTGTTTACGAAGCAAAGGAATTGGCAGAAGTACTTGCCGAGCTGCCACAAGATTCCTGCATTTTTTTAGTGGATGAGGTCTTTCGCTCTCGATGGAACCTGCAAAAGGCCTTGTATTGCAAGGCCGGCGAATCCCTCAAACAAGTCACAACATTTGCCGAACTCATGCCAAAGATTATCGAGCTTAGCGCTGGCATTGGCAAAAAAGACCTGAACATCGTTGCCATTGGCGGCGGAAGCATTGGGGACTTTGCCGGTTTTGTGGCTAGCACCTTAAAACGTGGGGTACGCTTGATACAGATTCCCACCACTTGGTTAGCAGCGGTAGACTCTGCTCATGGCGGCAAAACGGCATTAAACTGTGGAGCTTACAAAAACCAAATCGGCAGCTTTCATCAAGCAGAAAAAATCTATCTTGTGAAGGACCTACTAGCGGAACAGCCGCAAAACCTACTAGAAGATGCCTATGCCGAAATTCTGAAGATGGCATTTTTAAAAGAACCTCAAATTCTCGAGCAAGTGGATGATATTTGGTCCATTCTGCCACAAGCCATTCAAGCAAAGTACAATTATGTTTTGCGTGACCCCTTTGAAGATAGCGGCCTGCGCACCGAATTAAACCTGGGTCATACCTATGCCCATGTCTTAGAGCTCGAGCACCAATTGTCCCATGGCAAAGCAGTAGGGCAAGGCCTACACTTTGCCATCGCATGGAGTGCTGCCAAGGGCTACTTAAAAAATGAAAGTGCCCCGCAATTGCAAACCATATTGAACGACAATTATCACCCTTGGATGGGACTCAAGATTCCTGCGCAAAACTTTCTTGCCAATCTGCTGCAAGATAAAAAAATGCAAAAAGATAAGCAATTGCGCTTTGTTTTCTTAGAAGATCTTGGCAAGGCCAGAGTAGAAAACGTCGCTGCGGAGGAGATGCTAGAATTTGCAAAGGAGTGGCAATGCCTTTGTTAAACTTTCAACCACACACCCAAATCCCCGCATCCAAGTCCATTATGAATCGACTAGTCATTTGCAAGTCGTATTTTCCTAACTTAGAAATTCAATCCGATTCGAATTGCGAGGATGTAGTTCTATTGCGCGAGGCGCTTGGCAATATTAACCGAGATGATTTTTATGTGGGATCAGGCGGCACCACTCTACGCTTTTTATCTTTGCGTTTGAGTCGTTATCCAGGAAAACATCGAATTCGCATGACTCCGCAATTGATGTCCCGCCCGCATGCCGACCTGAAGGATTTACTGGAACAGCTGGGCATTGCCAATTCGTGGCAAAACAATGAAGTGCTAATCGAAGGTGGCAAGTGGAATCATACAAAACCCATTGAAGTAGGCGTGGAGCAAACTTCACAAATCTTGTCCTCTCTGCTGCTGAATGCTTGGCTACTAGAAGATGATTTGGAAATTCATTTTCGCGGCGAACTTGTTTCTCCGTCCTACCTCAAAATGACATTGGAAATTCTGCACTATCTAGGTATGCATTGGCTGCCTCTAGAAAACGGCCTTAAAATACCAAAGGGCCAAACCATTCGAAATTTTGAAGTGAAAAGTGAAATCGATATGAGCTCGGCCTTTAGCGTGGCGGCTCTATGTTCTATTAACAAAAATCACTGCATAGAACCCTTTAACATCCCCTCCATTCAAGCCGATGCCGAATTTGTTCGTGTTTTACAGAATATGGGGGTCGACTTACATTTCGGTCAGCAGAGCCTACACATTCAAAAATGCGAAACACTAAAAGGCATTACATACAATTTGCATGATTGTCCTGACTTGTTTCCCGTCCTTGCCATGCTTTGCTCCATGGCAGAGGGGGAATCCAAGCTTTATGGAGCTCCCCATCTCGTATACAAAGAAAGCAACCGCATTGCTAGTATTGCACACGCCTTTGAAAAACTAAAAATCCGCCACGAACGCTTGGAAGATGGCATCTGGATTGCCGGGCAAGCTGCTTATCTACAAAAAGATTTTACCGAGATGTCTTGCTTTGAGGATCACCGAATCGCCTTCGCATTGGCACTTGCAAAACTGCATGGTCATAACATTAAAATTCTAGGCAGCGATTGCGTAAAAAAATCCTACCCTAGTTTTTGGCAACAGTTTGATGAAGATTTCTGTGAGAAAGATTTGTATTTATGAGAATTGCCATAGTGGGACATCGAGGTAGTGGCAAGACCAGCTTTGCCAAGCGAATCGCGAAATACCGAAAACTAAAATTTTATGATCTGGACGCATTAATTGCCGATGACATTGCCGCTTATTTTGAAGAATACGGTGAAGCCGAATTTCGCAAAGAAGAAGTTCGTGTGTTTAAAAAATTGTGCGAGCAAGAATCACATTTTGTTTGCTCACTTGGGGCTGGCTATATCGGAGATATGCCCAATGATGTGCATACCATTTGGTTTCGCCGCAAGACCGATGAAATCGGGCGAATTTTCTTAGATCGTCCCCGCTTGAACAAAGAGATGCCGCCACTAGAAGAGTATTTTTTGCGAAAACAGCAAAGGGATCCACGTTTCACAGCAATTTACGATGAGATTGTTGACGCACCAGAAGGTTTTGATTTTCCAAACCCAAAAGAAGAAGACTTTTTTCAGACAAATTTTGATTACCGAGGTTGTTTGGTGAGTCTGAAATCGGAGCACTTTGCAAAGGCCAATCGCTTAAAGGCCTTTGAAGACTTTTACCAAAACAATAAAAACCTACGTATTGAATTGCGAGACGATCTTCTTAATGATGAGCAAATTCGCTATGCTTTAAAGGTTTTTCCCGCAAAAGATTTACTGTTATCATTTCGTAAAAAAGAAAATCCTATTTTTGTGGATTACCTAAAACAAAAGACCGATTGCCGCTGGGATTGGGCCGGCGAGCTAGGAAAGGCCAAATTTACAAATCAATATGATGTATATTCCCTGCATGATGACAGCTTGTCAGAAGCCATTAAAAAAATGCAATGCATTTCCGCTAAGGAATACAAACTATCGCCGCTAGTGAATACACTAAAAGAAATAGAAGCGGGAGACCAGTGGCTAAGAGCGCAAAATCGTGCGAGCTTTTTGCCTCGCTCGAAGGACGGACGCTATCTTTGGTATCGATTGCATTCGTTTTCAAGGCAATCCCTATTCTTTTTAGCAAGTGGCAGTGCCCCCATCCAAGACCAGGCCTCGGCTCTTTGCTTTGCCTACTACCAATCCACAAATAGCTCCTCCACATTTGCCGGGGTGCTTGGCTACCCCATTTCCCATTCCTTATCCGTAGCCGAACATTTTGATTTTTTCCAAAAAGCGGGCTTGCCATTTTACAATATTCCAATCGAAGATTATGCAGAAGTGGATATTTTAATAAGGCTAGGGCTAAAGTATGCTGCCATAACCTCCCCATTAAAAAAAGCAGCCTATGAATCTGCAAACATTCGAGATGCTAGCACACAAAATCTTTTTTCTGCCAACACTCTCGTGGTGGAAGATCAACAACGCCATGTATGGAATACCGACACGGAAGCCATTAGGGACTTGCCGCAAGTGGATGTGGTTTGGGGCGGCTCGGCACTAGTTCCCGCATTAAAAGCCCAATTACCAGATGCCGCTGCCTACTCTGCCAGAACGGGTGAACCAAAAGCAGGTGATTGCGAAGCAAAAGAGCCGAAAAAACTACTCTGGGCAGTGGGTCGACAACATTACCGTCATCCCGCCAATGCAAAATGGCCACCTAAAACTTGGCAGGTTCAAGAAATCATTGATCTAAATTACACGGAAGACTCTCCAGGCAAAGAATATGCACAAGAGGTGGGAGCTCGCTACACCTCTGGCTTGGACTTTTTTAAAAAACAAGCTAAGAAGCAACAAGAGATTTGGAGCAGATATGTCGGCAAATGAATTTGGCAAATATTTTAAAATCATGAGCTTTGGTGAAAGCCATGGCAATGCCATGGGAGTTGTGATTGATGGCATGCCGGCTGGCCTCCCGATCGATGAAAATGCTTTGGCTAAGGATTTGTCCCGCCGACGTCCAGGGCAATCCCGTGTGGTTAGCTCTCGCCAAGAAAGCGACCATGCAGAGATTCTTAGCGGCGTGTTTGAAAACAAAAGCCTCGGCAGCCCCATCGCCGTGATGGTTCGCAATCAAGATGCGCGCTCCAAAGACTACGAAAGCATTAAAAACAATCCACGCATTGGACATGCCGATGATGTTTGGCAGAGCAAATACCAACATGTCGACCACCGTGGCGGTGGCCGCAGCTCTGGCCGCGAAACCATATCTAGAGTAATTGCCGGCTCCTTTGCCAAGCAATTGCTTTGCCATGCCCTGCCCGATTTAAAAGTTTTTTCCTTCACCTCGAGCATTCACACCTATGCCGTCCAGGACTCTGACTTGCTAGCAAAATTAAAAGATGCGGACTGGGAGCGCGGCCGAGACTGGATTGATAGTTTTAGCACCCGCATGCCGCATGACCAACACCAAGAAGTGGAGGAGCTGTTAAGCAAGGCCAAAGAAGAGGGCAAAAGTTACGGCGGCTATGCAAGCGTGGCAATTTTCGGCCTTCCGGCAGGTTGGGGACAGCCCGTTTTTCATAAGTTGAAGAGCGATTTGGCCGCTGCCTATATGGGTGTTGGTGCCACCCAATCCTTTCACCTTGGAGGCATCCAAGATATGCAAGAGCTCGAGGGAAGCGACTTTCATCAACAAGCGCAGTCGACAAATTATGGCGGCATTCGTGGCGGCATCTCCACTGGCGAAACCATCTTTACCAAAGTGGGCTTCAAACCCACATCCTCCGTAAAAGATGTTGCCAAAAAAGGACGACATGATCCCTGCATCCTACCCCGAGCAGTTGTCGTGCTTGAAGCCATGACCTACCTAGTACTTGCCGATCATCTGCTTTGGCGGCAAGGTGATAATGTCGACAAGATTTGCACATAACTTGCGCACAAAGTGGGCGCGCTAAACCCCAGTGATCGCTTGAGAATTATTAAAATTCTGCCCTATCCCATCGCCTCAAATCAGCATTCCCTTAAAAGGACCTTCGCAATTCCTATAAGATCCACAATTTTTCAGTTTTTTCTGTCGCCTAAACTCTTTTTCCCCTATTAATAAAGTATGTCGATGGATGAGTTTTTAAAAGGTTTCTCAAAATTAAACAGACAAGAACGCTATCAACGCTTGATAGATATGGGCATCCTATCCAAATCAGAGGTGCAATATTTAAAATCAGGCGGCGTGCAAGATCTTTCGCTTGCGGAACATTTGGTAGAAAATGTAGTGGGCTTTTTCCAGCTCCCCATGGGGGTTGCCACAAACTTTCGAATCAACGACAAAGACTATATCATTCCCATGGCTGTGGAGGAGACCTCCATCATCGCGGCGGCATCCAAAACTGCCAAATGGATTCGGCAAAAAGGGCGCATCTCCACACGCTGTCTTGGCAAAAATATCATCGGTCAAATTCAAATTGCGAAAGTTAAAAACTTAGAACAAAGCCTGGCCTTGTTAGACAAAAATAAGGAGCACCTGCTTGCGGTGGGCAATTCGGTACTAGCCAATCTTGTCAAACGCGGCGGTGGTTTGCGCGACATTGTTATTCGTGTTCTCGATCGAGAAGATGGTAGCTCCGAGAAAATGTTAGTCCTGCATGTACATTGCGATCCCTGTGAGGCAATGGGCGCCAATATGATCAACCAGGCCTGCGAAGCACTTAAGCCCCATATTGAGAACATTACAGGCGAAACTGTGAATATGTGCATTTTGTCCAACTTGGTGGACACAAAGCTTACAGAAATCAAAGTGGAAATTGACGACATTGACCCAGAAATTGGAAAGGGCATTGAAGAGGCTTCCCGTTTTGCCTGGGTAGACCCTTACCGTGCCACTACCAATAACAAAGGTGTATTAAATGGTATGGACGCTGTACTTATTGCCACTGGCAACGATTGGCGTGCCGTGGAGTCAGGTGTTCACGCCTATGCCGTCAAAGATGGTAAGTATCGCTCCATTACTCGCTGGCAAATGCAAGGCAATCAACTTGTGGGCACTCTGGTTGCCCCCATCGTGGTTGGCACTGTGGGCGGGGTTACAAAGATTCATCCCACCGCACAGATGTCTTTAAAAATGCTGGGTGTAAATAGTGCCGAGGAATTATCTGGAATAGTTGGGGCGGTAGGCCTAGTGCAAAACCTTGGGGCGCTAAAGGCCCTGAGTACCGTGGGTATTGTCAATGGACATATGAAGCTGCACGCAGCCAACCTTGCCATTGCGGCAGGAGCCAAACCCCACGAACTTTTACCTGTACAAATAGATTTGCAAAATCTTTTAGAGAAGGTAAAACGCATCACATTGGATGATGCAAAAAACATCTTATTGCGCGTTCGCAAAGAACACGAAGTCAATCCCCGCTAATTTTCTTCTCAGCAAGTAACGCGCGTTGTAAGAGACGCGAAGCTATTGGATACTTTTCTAGCTGTCCTTTATACTTTTGTACGCGGAGGATTTATGTACATTGTGACAGGAGCAGCGGGCTTTATTGGAAGCGCCCTAGTTTGGGACCTCAATCAAAACGGTATCGAGGACATTCTCTGCGTAGATGAATTTGGCACAAGCGCAAAATGGAAAAATTTGGCCCAACGCAAGTTCACAGAATTTATCAATAAAAATGAGCTATTCCTGCATTTAGAAGATATTGATCCAGAAGATATCGATGCCGTGGTTCACTTAGGAGCATGTGCCGATACCACCGAAACGGATATGGATTTTTTATTTCAAAACAACTATCTCTATTCGATGGAGCTAGCAACCTATTGTGAGGAACATGGCATCCCATTTATATACGCTTCCTCGGCGGCGACCTACGGTGATGGCAAAAATGGATTTGATGATGCAAGCGATCCGCAAATCCTTGTGCCAATGAACCCCTATGGATATTCCAAACTGATGTTTGATCGCTATATGACTAAGGCAAATCCCAGCAACCAGTGGGTAGGACTTCGTTTCTTTAATGTATTTGGCCCGCAAGAATACCATAAACAAAATATGACTTCTGTGGTCTACAAAGCTTTTTTGCAAATAAAAGAAAGTGGGCAATTAAAACTCTTTCGCTCGCATCGAAATGATTATGAAGATGGCAAACAAATGCGAGATTTTATTTACGTGAAGGACATTACCAAGTGGATCATACAAATTCTGAACTACAATGAAATCAATGGCATTTACAATATGGGAAGCGGCAAAGCGCGAACATGGTTAGATCTCGCCCATGCGGTTTTTCAAGCAATGGGTAAAGAGCCAAAAATTGAGTGGATCGATATTCCAGAAAATATTCGCAACCAATACCAATATTTCACAGAAGCTAAGATGCAGGGTTTAAAAAAACATGACATTGGTCATTGCGACTATTCCTTAGAGGAAGCTATAAATGACTATGTAGGGAATTATTTAAGCAAGGAAGAGCCCTACTTATGATGATGAAAACAAAAAAAGGTACGGAACATTTACATAAATATATCGTCGAACAAGATAACTCGGCCTATACTCCAGTAGAACAAGCAACTTGGCGCTTTATTCTACGACTTCTTAGTGATTTTTTTAAGGATCATGCCCACCCCTTTTACCACGAAGGGCTAAGAGCTGCGGGCATCAATACAGAGGAAATTCCAAGCATTCAAAATATGCGGCAAGCACTTATGGAGTATGGTTGGAAAACCGTACCTGTTAGCGGCTTTATCCCTCCTTCGGCATTTTTAGAAATGCAAGCCTTGGGCTTTTTACCCATCGCCAAAGAGATGCGAACCGTAGATCATATTGCCTACACACCTGCGCCTGACATCATTCATGAAGCGGCCGGGCATGCACCCTATCTTGCCCACCCAGAGTTTTCCGATTACTTGCATCAGTATGCAGATGTAGCCAAAAAAGCCATTATCAGTTCCGAAGACTATGCCGTCTACTCCGGCATTCGCAAACTCTCCGATATAAAAGAACATCCCGATTCTACAGAGGCAGAAATTGCACAGGCTACCAAGGAATTAAATGATGCCGTCAACAGTGTTACCTATGTTTCTGAAGCGGCCAAATCTTCTCGCCTATATTGGTGGACAGCGGAGTATGGCCTTGTTGGCCCAATGGACAATCCCAAGATATATGGGGCCGGCCTGCTCTCATCAATCGGTGAGGCAAAAAAGTGCTTTGATCCAAGTGTTAAAAAATTGCCTCTTAGTTTGGACTGCATTGAAACCAGCTTTGATATCACCGAAATGCAGCCGCAACTCTATGTTGCCGAATCCTTTCAACATCTAAAAGATGTTCTGCAAGAGCTGGCATCAAGCTTTGCCTATCAAATTGGAGGAAAATACGGCCTCGATGAAGTCATCCGCGCAAAAACTATCAACTCCATTGAACTGGATTCGGGACTGCAAATCTCTGGTGAATTTGAAAAGTATATAGAACACGAAGGACAAATCATTTATGTAAAAACCGACGGTCCAACACAACTGTGCTTTGATGGACATGAGCTGCTGGGGCATGACAAGAACTATCATAGTCATGGCTACTCGACCATACTGGAGCGTCCGAATGGCGCTGATAAAGCCCTACATCTTATGAACAAAAGCGAGCTGCAAACACTTGGCATTGAAGAAGGCAAAAACTGTGAATTAAACTTTCCTTCTGGCATTCGCCTAAAAGCCTTTGTAAAAGAAATTGCCATGCTAAATGACCTGCCGCTAATTCTAGTTTTAGAAAAGGCAAGCATTGAGAAAAATGGCGAAGTTTTATTTTCTCCAGATTGGGGAACCTTTGATATGGGATTGGGGGAAAAAGTGGTTTCTGCTTTTGCGGGGCCTGCAGACTACCCTTCTTACGGAGACTGTGAAAACTTTGATGCCATCATCATTCCCAGACGTGAGCAAGATGAACAAGAAAAGCGCAAGCAAAGCTTCTATCAAAAGGTTCGTGATTTACGGGAAAGCTACAAAAAAACACAGGATATAAAGGCTCTGGAAGAGCAAATTGATGCTTTATATGACGAGCTACAAAGCCAGCATCCTGGAGAATGGCTGGCAAAAATGCAGCTTTATGAGCTCAGTTTGCAATCTACAAAAAAACAAGATATAGCTCTACAGCTAAAACAGGATCTTCTTGCCGTTGCCAAAGACAAACCCGATTTGGCCATGCATATTGAAGATTCCATCAATTTAGCTAGAGCAATTTAATGGATTTTCGCTGTCATATCGTATTGGTACGCCCTATTTACCCAAGTAATATTGGCTTTTGCGCCCGTGTGGCGGCAAATATGGGAATGACCAGCCTTTCGGTGATTTCAGAAAAGGACCTTCACCTTGAGCACGAATCCAAACAACGGGCTGCGGGCGCGCAGGACATGCTTAGGCAGGCACGGCACTTTTCCACTTGGGAGGATTTTTTTCAATACAGTGGTAAGGGGCTTCGCGTAGCCTTTACCCGCCGCTCAGGCAAAAAAAGGCAAACTCCCCTTTGGAATGACCTTCTTAAGGAACTGCCCTATGAGCAAATGCACCAAGATAATATTCGTGACATCTATTTATTTTTTGGCCCAGAAGACGATGGCCTAAGCGCCGAAGACTTAAGACATTTGAACTGGCATGCACAGCTACCCATTTACGGAAATATGGGATCTTTAAATCTCGCGCATGCCGTTTTACTGGCAGCTTTTATATTTCAAAATCACTTTCATGGAACTCTAAAATTATCTGGTACGGCACAATCGCAGGAGCCCATCGACTATGACGACACCTACCTTCGGCAATGGCTGGAATGCCTAGGAATGGACAACTCCCACCCTACGAAATCCGCTGCCGTGGCATTGCATAAGATGATTCTCAGAGCCTTTCCCACTCGGCGTGAATGGGACATATGGCACAATGTACTGAATTCCACGATACGTCTTTTAAAAAAACTTAAAGAAGAAGATCGCCGGCAGCGCTAGCTTTTTTTAAAAATCATTAGCTTTTCTTTTTCAAAATCAAAGGTGTTCACAAGACTTAATTGTAGTGGTTCTTGCACCGAGAACTTCACCTGACTTGTCCAGGCCAAAGCGTCTTTGCCGCCCAAAATCTTGTGTGCCTGGTAATAATAAAGTCTATCGAAGCTTTGGTTTTCTAAAAAGTAGGAGTGAATTTGTGAGCCGCCTTCCACTAGTACATTGTATATTCCTTGCGCGTACAGGCTTGTAGAAATCGCCGAAAGCGGCAGACCCGAAGCAAAATCTAAAGCTAGAAGCTGCACGCCGGTTTGCTTTTCCAGGTAAAGCGATCCCTCTATATGCTCGGTAGCATATTCTTGCAAGGCACTTTTATCACAAACAATGTAAACATCATGTGGATCACGAATCTTATAGAACTGCAGTTCCATCACTTTGTTTAATAGATCGGCCTCAGAGTTAATTACGATAACCTTGTTTCGGTGATTCGGAAAGTCCTCATGCCTGACATTTAATTTTGGATTATCTCTTAAAATCGTATTTTTCCCGACGAGTACCGCATGGAAACGGGAACGCAAAAAGTGTACATGCGTGCGCGCCTCCTCCGTAGTAATCCACTGACTTTCCCCAAAGCCATCACGAATCATCGCATCCAAACTTACGGCTACCTTCAATACATAAAAAGGACGCTTGTGCTCCAAATGAAATAAAAAAGAATCCAATAAGTCATGCAAACGCTTTTTATCTTGGCCTTGATATTCATACACCTTAATCCCGGCGGCTTTTAAGACTTCTATGCCCCTACCCGCCACTTGAGGATTTGGGTCCTGCAAACCATAGGTTAAACTTTCAATGGGAAGGCTTGCTAAGTAATCCGCGCAAGGTGGCGTTTTGCCCTGGTGAGCACAAGGCTCTAAGGTAACAAAAACATGGGCTCCCTTGATATCGTCTTTCGATACATTCGCAAGTGCATTTTTTTCTGCGTGGGCAGAGCCAAATCTTTCGTGATAACCATATCCTAACAGCTTATAAGACTTATCTAAAACCACGCATCCCACCATGGGATTGGGCGATACTCTATGGGCCCCTAGATAGGCTAAATCCATCGCCAGATTCATTGCTCCCTCGGGAGTAAAAATAGAACCTAGCCTTGGCTCTTGCACTACAATACGCCCCTTCGCTCTTGATCTCTTTCAATGGCATCAAACAGAGCCTGAAAATTTCCTTCGCCAAAACCGTAGTGATTCTTTCTTTGTATAACTTCAAAAAAGATCGGTCCCACTAGGTTTTGCGTAAAGATCTGTAGCAAGTAACCATCTTCATCACCATCGGCTAGCAAACGTAGTTGCTGCAAAGTAGTAAGTGGCTCTTCGATATTAGGTAAGCGCTCAGGCAGCATCTCATAGTAGGTGTCCGGCACCTCCAGAAACTGGACCCCCTGCTCACGGGTTTTCGTAATCGATTCTATGATGTTAGGAGTTAACAAAGCCAAATGCTGAATACCTGAACCCTTATACTCCTCTATGTATTCTTGGATTTGTGATTTATCATCCGTTGGCTCGTTAATCGGTATGATGATCTTGTTGCAAGGTGATAGCATAACTTTGGATATCAAACCCGTTTTTTCACCTTTGATATCAAAGAATTTAACATCTTTGAAATTAAAGATTTTCGTATACCAATCACACCAATCTTGCATCTTGCCGGCAGGAACATTGTTGGTTAAATGATCCACGCGCATATAACCAAAGCCCTCAATGTCTTTATCTTTATCCACGGACCAATCAAATTCACGTTCATAAATGGTATTGCGATATTCATCGATAAAATAAATTAACGAGTCACCAATTCCATAAATGCTAGGATAATCCGTCGTAAAGGTCTTGTTTTCTGTGTCCGTATATTCACGGGCACCATTGGCAATCGTGGTTGCCAGAGCTTTTTCTTTGTCTTTGACCCGAAAACCCATGGAGCAAATGCTTGGGCCATGAAGTTTTGCAAAATTTTTTGCAAAACCCGTCTCTTCAAAATTAAGAAGAATATTGATGTCATTTTGACGATATAGATCGATTTTCTTGGACTTATGGCTAGCTACCTTTTGAAAACCAAATTGTGCAAATTGCTTTTCTAAATACGCTTTATCTGGACCTGTAAATTCTACAAACTCAATTCCATCTAGTCCTACAGGGTTTTCAAAAGTTTCCCAGCGAGCCACCATCATTCCTCCTAATCTTAAAGAAAATAATTATTTTCGAGCACTTAGATAGTTATCAGAATTGAGCCGGAAAGCAAGTGAGACCCGCTTAATAAGTTTGCCTTATCCTGATGGAGTAGTACGAATAATTTTTAATTCACACGAAAAAGCCATATAAAAGTATTGAATTTGACGCTGCCAAAACGGATTCCCCTCCCTAGCAGTGTTTGTTCCCCAAATGAGTTTATCTCATGAATTCCCCCACCTATTTGGCCGCTTCCCCAAGCGGCCATTTTTTTTGCTTAAATTCACCTCATATACACCGATAAGTATTAGGGATTGCTATGATTTATTTACTACTATCATTTTTCTTATGGTCCGATGCTGTGGACCACATTGACGATGGCAAGCTGGGCCCTAGCGCCAACTGCATCTTGTGTGGCGGTCGCTTTTTATGTGGCGCAACTGATGAAACACTAAGCATTCAATATTTTAACAAAAAAAGAACTTCGAGCATTCGGCAATTTTGCTACGACAAGACGCTAGCCTATCAAAAACAAAGCATCGAAAAAATGCCTTGGGTATCTGAAGAATTATTGAGCCATCAAGAATTGCAAAAGATCATTCGAAATATTGCCGTCCACAAAAGCAAAAGCAAGTATACAAAAAACCGAATTGAAAGCATAGACGAAAATATCTTACGAAAACGCATTGCCTACCGAATCCAACAAGGCATGCCCTATAAGGATATTTTGGCCGTTACCACAAAAGAACAACAAGATAAATTTCAAACACAAAAAACGCTACTACCCGTATTCTCTTTTGAAAATTTTCGGCAGCAAAATTTAGGAAACAAACAAAGCTACCACCAATACCTTGAACATCTTATTGCTGCTCCAAGAGTAGATTTGGAATTTAAAAACAAGGTTTATGTTGTCTTAAATAGGGATGAAGAAAAATCTGAAAAAAAATATCACTTATCGAAAAGCGATAAAAAAGAAAAGCTTCCTGTAGATTACTTTCATAGAAGTGGGAGCGAAACCTTTATTCATAAAATATTGCAGCACCCAAATGCATTTTGTGAAAAGATGAATTATCGCAAAAGCATTGGAGCCAACCTATCAAGTTTGGTTAGCTTAGCGGAAAAATATGGTGGTCATAGCAAAATGGAGCAAAACTACTTCTTCAACGATTTACAGCGTTCTTTTACCAAGGTGCGGCGATCCAACCAAAGCAATTGCCTAGCCAATCTAGAAGAATTCTTAAACCAACGTATCGTACAACTTCCTGATCCGGCCATCATTAAACTCGTGGAAAACAAGGTCTCAAAGCCAAATCGACGCTTGCCAAGCTCAATCCCAAGTCAGCGGCCTTTAAAATGTCGTTTTAACCTCGACAATTACCAAGAAGAATGTGAATAAAGAATGGAAGTATTATCTAATTGCATCTGCTAGGAGAGTGAATGTCTGATGTCTTTGTAAATCGTACAATTAATTTCAAGCGAATCAAATACTTTGGCTTTGATATGGATCACACACTTGTGCAGTACAATAGTTTTAACTTTGAACAACTTACGCACGATATTACAGTCCGAAAACTTATTGAAATCAAAAATTATCCAGAGGAAATCAAAGACATACCATTTGAATATGATCGCATCATTCGCGGGCTTGTGGTGGATAAAATTCGTGGAAACTTGATCAAGCTCAACATCCATGGCTACATTCGTGCTAGCTACCACGGAACCAAGCTCATACCTTACAAAGAGCAAAAAAATATCTATCGCGGAGCTCATCTTGATATTGGTGACTCTAACTACATAAGTGTCGATACTGCTTTCTCTGTTGCTTATGGAAACCTATTTGCTCACCTTGTTGAGAAAAAAGATCTATCTCCCGAGCGCTATCCTAGTTATGAAGATATTTCTCAAGACCTACTAGAAGTAATTGATGAAGCTCACCGGGATAAAAGTTTAAAAACGGTGGTTAAAAATGATTTAGAAAAATATATCAAACCTGATCCGGACTTAATTCATAATTTAGAAAAGTACAAACGTCGCGGCAAAAAACTTTTTGTTCTTACGAACTCAGAATATTATTATGCAAAAGTTTTGCTGGATTATGCGGTCAATCCATATTTGCAAGAACATGAGCATTGGTCAGAATTGTTTGAATATGTAATCACCCAAGCATCCAAGCCGCGTTTTTTCTATGACAAATTGGACTTCTTAAAAATAGAAATGGATACCGGTAAAATGAGCAATGTAACAAAAGCACTGGAGCCGGGCATTTATCAAGGTGGTTCTGCCAACTACTTCACAAAAGATCTCAACGTTAATGCAGAAGAAATCCTTTATGTTGGTGACCATATTTATGGTGATATTCTTCGTCTCAAAAAAGATTGTGCTTGGCGTACTGCACTAGTCATTGAGGAACTCGATGATGAAGTCGAGAAACTAAAAATAGCAAAACCACATAGTACAAAAATCAATGAGTTGATGGCAAAAAAGGCCCCTTACGAAAAGGAAATTATTTTACTAGAAGATCAACGTGAGGAAGACCCTAATGCTTCTATTTCTGAAGAGAAAATCTCCAAGCTTTATGACAAAATTGGGGAAATTGATAAAGAATTAAGTGAGCACATACAGGCTTATAACAAGGTCTTCAACCCTCATTGGGGGGAAGTCATGCGTACAGGCAATGAGGAAAGCTACTTTGCCGGGCAAGTGGCTCGCTACGCTTGTATCTATGCAGCTACATTGAATGATATTTTAAGTTCTTCACCTAGGTCTTATTTTCGAGGCTACCGAAGAGATATGCCGCACGAGTCGTAGACTAGTACTCGCGTATATAAAACACAAAATAGCCTGGCTTGATGCGCTCAAAGGCATAAGCAAACCTAATTGGATTATTTGATTTTTCTTTTTGAAATTTAGGTTCTAAGTTTTTGGCGAAACAATAGAAATCATCCCTCGTCTCCAACTGAAAGGCTTTTTCAAAATCATTACATTTAAAATTAGTAATCTCATTATCGACACGTAAAACATAGAAGAAATATTGCTGCGAATGTCTATTAGGGGGACTTTTATAGTTAAGAGGGGAAAATAAAACTCGAGTCATATTGCTAAAGAAGACTTCTTCATCTGTATTCAAATCTGTTTGAAAGGATTTTCGGTAATCTTCTTCACTGCCAACAATATTATACAAAAACAACAAGTCTTTTTGATCGGAATAATAAGTGTATTGTCTGCCTTGCTTTTGTAGGCCATAGGCCAAAAAAGCCTCTATCAACTCGTTTTCAACCTGACTATTTAAATCGTAATAAAACTGAAAGTAGGCCTGATCCGCTAGGCGGTGATGAATCTGTCGAAATGCATAATAACCTATATCTGAAATTTCTTTTGCTGAAGAGGGCTTTATAATGAGCGAGCTTTTAGGCAGCAACAAACTATGCACCATAAAAACTAGGGCGCAAATTATGCATAAAAGTCCCAGAATCAATCTTTTACCAAACATAGGGCATTTATAGATTGAAACTGCAAAATGTACAGAGCAAATCCGGCCGTAAGCAGTATTTGCACTGCATCGAATGTCGCCAAAAGCATTGAAAATGCCAATAGATAAGCTAATCTGCTCAAGCATTGACCATTTTGGCAGTGACAAACAGGAGGACTTGATCTTTGCGACGAGTACCTAAAATTTTAGTTATTGGCAACGGCCGCATGGCAAATCATTGGCGGCACTATTTGCAGCTACTGGGTATCCATAGTGATCACTGGTATCGCAGTCTAGACATAGATTTAAATTGTAAAATCCGTAGTGCAGAACAAATATTTCTCGCAATTTCTGACTCTGCCATATTGGATTTCTACCACTCCAATCCCCTTTTAAAAGACAAAACTTGTGTGCATTTTTCTGGGTCTTTGTATGATGCCAATTTATTGGGGATCCACTTTCTACAAAGCTTCGCACAAAAACTGTATACATTATCGGACTATCAAAGCATTCCAACCATTATCGATTTTCCAAAAGAAATCTACGAAAAAAATTTTCCTTACTTAAATAATGAAGTCTACCAAATTCCACCCATTCAAAAACCTCTTTACCATGCTTTATGCGTAGTGAGTGGTAATTTCCCGCAATTATTATGGCACGACTGTGAAAAACTCTTAAAAAAAATGCAGCTACCCAAAAAAATACTAAAACCCTATTTGAACCAATGTGTGACAAATTTCTTTTCTGAAACTGCGCCTCTTACGGGCCCAATTGTGCGCAAAGATCTTGTTACCATTGAGAGCAATCAAAAAAGTCTAAAGGGCTCTCGATTAAGCTCCATTTATAGCAATTTCTACAACACGTATAAAGATGAGGAACTGCAATGAGTATTGATGTCTTTCACAAAAAACCAAAAAATAATGAGAAGCTAGCCCTTGTTACTTGTTATGATGCCAGTTTCGCCGCACTGATTGAGGACAGCGACATTGACGCTGTTTTGGTTGGAGATAGTCTGGCTATGGTAATTTACGGCAAGCCGGATACTACCTACGCCACAATGAATATGATGACCGCACATACGCAGGCCGTTCGCTCTCGGCTAAAAAGTAAGTTCCTAATTAGTGATATGCCTTTTTTGTCATACCGCAAGGGGCTTAGGCAAAGCGTAGAAAATGCGGCACAACTCATTCAAGCCGGCGCAAATGCCATCAAGCTTGAGGGTGCTGATGGCAACCTTGAGATAATATCGCATTTAGTAGAATCGGGCATACCCGTGATGGGCCACCTTGGCTTAACACCGCAATTCATTCACACATTTGGCGGCTGGAAGGTACAAGGAAAACAAGAAGAAGCTAAACAAAAAATCTTAAACGATGCCTTGGCCCTAGAAAAAGCTGGTTGCTTTTCTTTGGTCTTGGAATGCGTACCAAGTCAATTGGCTACCACCATTCAAAAAGAATTAAAGATTCCTTGTATTGGCATAGGAGCTGGTAGTGAAGTTGCTGGCCAAATCTTGGTGCTACAGGACCTTCTAGGAATTCAAACAGACATAAAACCCAAATTTGTTAAACGCTATGTCGAGGGAGCCTCCATTGTTCAAGAAAGCCTAGCCAGCTATTGCCAAGAAGTACGTAAAAAAAGCTTTCCTAGCTCCAAGGAGTCTTACCAATGAAGATATGCAAAAGCCTCGAAGACTTACGGCAGGCAAAAAAACTGATTCATGGGAAACATGGATTTGTTCCCACCATGGGAGCGCTACATGCCGGGCATTTTTCGCTGGTAAAAAAAGCCCGCGAAGAAAATGATTTTGTCAGCGTGAGCATCTTTGTTAATCCTACACAATTTAATCAAGCTAGCGATTTAGAAAACTACCCCTCCAGTCTTGAGGAGGATCTAGCAGCATTAAAAGACCTGGGAGTAGATTTGGTTTTTCTACCAGATTTTTCCACCTTGTACCCCGACGAATATCGCTTCAAAATTAGTGAAAATGATTTTAGCAAAAAACTTTGCGGCCATCATCGGCCAGGGCATTTTGATGGCGTATTGACCGTGGTGATCAAGCTATTTCATCTTATGGGTGCAGAACGCGCCTACTTTGGCGAGAAAGACTTTCAACAACTCAGTTTAATACGAGGCATGGTGGAGGCCTTTTTTATGCCTATAGAAATCATCGCTGTTCCTACGGTACGAGAGACTACTGGACTGGCTCTTAGCTCGCGCAATAGCCGCCTAAGCCCAGAAGCTCGAGATAAAGCCAGTCTTTTATACGAAAAGCTTCGCTCAAAATCTTCGGATCAGCAGGTACTTGCAGATCTGCAAAAAGCCGGCTTCGATGTGGATTATGTAGAAACCATTGAGAATCGCCGCTTTGTTGCAGCCAGCATTGAAGGCGTAAGATTGATCGACAACGAGGTGCTACCGTGAAGCAAAAAGTGGTGTTTATGATGAGTGGGTCCATTGCCTGTTTCAAGGCATGCGAAGTAATATCCATGCTAAATAAAAAAGGGCTGGACGTTCAATGCGCCATTTCGGAGAGCACCCCCCACTTTATTGGTAGGTCCACCCTTGAGGGCTTAAGCGGAAATCCCGTATTAGACAACGAATACGAAAGTGGACGCAATATGGATCATATTCACTTAATGCATCAATCTGATCTTATTGTTTTATGCCCAGCTACAGCTAAAACCATCAATCAAATGGCACATGGTGTAGGAGGTCTACTTAGCACTTTGTTTTTAGCACATGACTTTCAACGACCCTTTTTGGTTTATCCAGCAATGAATACAGCCATGTACCAACACCCTACTACGCAAGCCTGTATGGAGAAATTAAAATCTATGGGCCTGCAGATTCGCCCCACCGGCACAGGAGACTTAGCATGCGGCGAAGAGGGCTATGGTAGACTCTTGGAGCCTAGGCAAATCTTCGAAGAGATTTTGGAGCAATTATGAATCTACTGATAACCTATGGTGGCACTTCTGAGCCAATTGATAATGTAAGATACATCACCAATTTCAGTACAGGAGAAACTGGCTACTCCATAGCTCAATATTTAAAACAACAAGACTTAAGCGTCACCACCCTTTGTGCCCGTTCGGCAAGAGGCTTTGCTGGATCAAAAAGATTTTTTACCTATGAAGATTTGCAGAACCATCTTTATCATGAGCTCCGCAATCATTCTTATGATGTAGTCATTCATGCTGCAGCGGTAAGTGATTACCTGATAGATGAAGTAAAAACCGCCGAAGGAAACAAGGGGCTATCTAGTGGTGGTAAGCTAAAATCAGGACAAAATTTAGTTTTAAAGTTAAAGCCTAGCAAAAAAATACTTAGCCAATTGCGAGAACACTCTAAGAATAAAAATATCTGCATCATAGCATTCAAACTTACCGACAACGCAAGTTTAGAGGAGCGTGAAGCTTCCGTAGCAAGGGTTTTTGACGATGGAGCAAACTATGTGGTTCACAATGATTTAAACGCTATTCATCACAAAGTTCATAAGGGTAGTATTTACGATCACAAACAGCATATCTGCAACGAGTTTCATAGCAAAGAAGAACTCGCAAAAAATTTATTTCATATTATCCAGGAGCAATCATGATTTTATGTTTAGACGTTGGAAACAGTCATATCTATGGCGGTGTATTTGATAAAGACAAAATACACTTACGCTTCCGCCACAATACGCAAACCGCCTCTAGCTCTGATGAACTCGGGCTTTTCTTGCGCAATGTTTTAAGGGAAAACTCGGTGGACCCCGATGCCATTGAAAATATTGCTATTTGTAGTGTGGTGCCACAAATTCTTTATTCGCTAAACAACTGCTGCAAAAAATATTTCGGCAGACAGGCCTTCATACTACAGGCTGGGGTAAAAACAGGCTTAAAAATCAACTATCGAAACCCCATAGAGGTGGGTGCCGATCGCATCGCGAACTCCATCGCCGCCACACACCTTTACCCAGAGGAAAATTTAATCGTCGTAGATTTTGGCACCGCCACTACACTATGTGTATTAAATAAAAAAAAGGAATATCTTGGCGGTCTGATTTTACCTGGAATTCGTCTAAATATGGAGTCCTTGGAAGCTAAAACAGCTAAACTTCCTAGTGTAGAAATCGTTAAAACAGATATTGCTTATGGTCGCTCGACCGTGGAAAGCATTCAAGCAGGACTTTACTACAATCAATTATTCTCTGTTAAGGGTATGATTGCGCGTATACACGATGAAGTTTTTAAAGATCAAAGCCTTAAAGTCATTGGTACTGGTGGATTTGCACGTATGTACGAATCAGAAGGTATATTCGATTCCATCGAACCAGATTTAGTATTAAAAGGCCTTTACTTGGCATTGCAACAAAACATATAGGATTTATTATGAGAACTACATTTTTAAAAACCAAAATACATAGAGCTACCGTTACCGATGCAGATCTAAATTACGAGGGATCGGTGTCCATCGACCCGAAACTTTGTGATGTGGCAGGACTACACAAGTTTGAAAAAGTGGAAATCTATAACTGTAATAATGGCCAACGCCTAGCCACCTATGTGATTTACGGCAAAGAAGGCGAGGTTTGCCTAAACGGTGCTGCCGCACGCATGGCACAAAAAGGCGATTTGGTGATTATCTGCTCCTATGTGGGTTTAGAGCCAGAAGAAATCGCCAACCACGAAGCAAAATTGGTTTTGATGCGAGAAAACAATGAGATCAACAAAGTGAGCACTGAAAAAGTATTTTAGTCGTCACCTGGGAAGAAAATTTATATCAAATTTTTTTCCATTACTACTTTTAGCCTGCCCTTATCTTCTTCGGTGCCCGTGATAATAAAACCTGATTTGAGATTCAGTAGAATCATGGGCACAAAGTGGTTCGTCGATTTCGTAATAATGCGTTGATAGCCCTCTGCGTTGGCCCACTCATGCTGGGCTTGCATTAGTTTCAGCGCAACGCCGCTGCGTCGATGCTCCGGCGTCACGCCGCCCATCCAGCTATAAAGACAATCAGGCGATTGCGGGTATGCCATTTTAAAGCCAATGAGCTCATTTCCCAAAAAAGCCAGATGGCTCACAAGCTCAGGCTTTTCTTCAAATCGACGTTGAAATTTGTCAGCTCCAGAGCCAAAAAAGTCATCGTGAAGCTTAGCGATGAAAGACCAATTCGCTCGTGCTAGGGATTTATCAGCATCCATTTTTATTTCGATTTGCATTTAGTGAATCCCCTGCTGCGCCTGAAATATATTGGAAATATGGGACTTCATTTTGCGTATCAAATAATACGAATCCATATAAAAAATCACTTCTTGCTTTTCATCTTTAGCAATCCCATTTTCTATATAATCATGATAACGACTCAACTCATCAGACAATTTCAATGAGCGCTTAAATATTTGCTTATTCGACACAAAAAAAGGCTTCTCGTTCAAATCCTCAAAAACCTTTTCATAGAGCAAGAAAGACTTGGTAAACAGTGACAAAAACTTTTCCTGTCTCAACTGATTCTCTGCAACCTTGGAGGTAAGTAGATGCTTATAAAGCCCAGCAGTTGCATCTGCCAACGACTCCAAGTCTTTTACTATCTTTAAAAGCGCACGCATTCTTTTAGAATCATAATTACTAAGCGGCAATTTCATTATCTGGCTAGAAAATTCCTCTATCTCCTCTTGAATGCTATCCGTGATTTTTTCATACTTATGGATACGTTTTTCTGTAGCAACCTTAATGCTTCCTTCTTTTAGGTCTTCGTATAAAATTTCCAGCATCGAAAAAACAAGAGCCGATTTTTTTCGAACTTCTTGCAACATCACATCCATTTGCAAATTGGCTATATTCTCCAGACCAAGCTGATAAGAAATCAAGGCATTCGCCTCTTTATAGCGCCGGTCCGGCTGCAGCTTCGACAAAAGGGGTATAATTTTCTTAAGCAATAGCAAGGATATGAAGACTGCAATAATAAAACCTACATAATATGGAGCAAAAAATCCGACCAAGGCAATGAAAACGAGTTGCAGCAAGACCAAAAGCGTACACCCCATTAAAGTGCGCAAAATTCTTGTGGGAGCTCTTCTTTGTAAAAACCAGGCTCGAAAAGATAATAGTAATAATGAAACCGGGACCAGCATTGACAAGAAATTTAAGACCTGCGGCGACTCATAATTATTTAATAAAATATACAAACAGAAAAAGACCAATAGTAGACTAGATGGAAATAGAAAAAAGAAAACGATTGGCACGAAAAAGGAATATACATCCCACTGCTGATACAAAATTCCATAAACATCCAAATACGAAAAATATGTCTGCAGGTAATAAAACAGTGATATAAAAACAAAGGCATAGAAAGTCTTTTTAGAGCGAAAAAACAGAAACGACAAAAAGCCCAAGCTTAAGAATATGATAAAGACCAACATTTCAGCGCGAAATATTATTATAAGACTCTGCAAAATCCCTACTAGCATTAAGGTAAATTCAGCACCTAAAAAAATCGCCAGAATTTGCTCTACTTTTACGTAGCCCGCACCTCCAAGACTAAAATAGGTTGATAGAAGTGAGTGTAGGCTTTGTGTACGAAGACTTTGCCATATGCCGCGTAAGAAATTCAACCACACGCTGGTAGAGACCCCGCGCAATATGGATTTGGGAATTAAATAATGGTTTTCAAAATGTTTGGAACGGTAGGTTTTAAATACCACCGCACTTAAGAGAATCGCCAAAAAAGGCGAAAGCAATTCTATATAAGACTCAATCCACCCGGTAAACATCAAACCTCACACTTTTACCTTCTATTTGATAGGAAGGTTTTGGCCCGCTAATTGGGGCGGCTTTGCTTGCCCGCTTCACCACAACCTTCATTTTTGCATGATCTAAAGCTGCCTTCAGTAAATCTTCAGCGGGAGTGGCGGGGCCCACAATCTGCTGCAAAAACTGTATTTCTTTTTTTTCTTTGGCCTTAATTTTGCGCAAAAACATAGGATCTAAATATATAACATCCGCATGGCAGCTTGGCATTAAATCTATAGCATTACCATATTGTATTTGTAAATTTTCAACTGGCGACAATTGCAGCGCCTCTCGCACCAATAAAAAAACAACAGGATCTTGTTCACAAGCTATTAGCCTTTTACCTGTTTTAGCCAACAGCAAAGTGTCTTCCGCAAAGCCCATGGTAGCATCTAGAATGACCGCTTCATCAGGTAGCTTACCGATTGCTTTTAACAAATCCTCACTGCCGCTACCTTTAAGGCGGTAGCCAAGCCTTCCGTGGGCAAAATCTAAGTGCAGCTTCATTAGCGGCTTCTTCGTATTATCAAGCAGGCACAGGCGATCATTTTCGCAGGCCAAATAAATTCCGGGCTCCTCTGGTTGCTCAAACAAAGGCAGTAAAAACTCCTTTGCAAGCTGATGCATTTTCTCGTAGCTATTTTGGTTATAGATCAGTCCAACAAACAAATGAAAGCCTTTGTATTTAGCTAAAATTCATGTATGACTAGCATACAATGAGCGTACAAGAAAACAAAGAGCAATTGCTTGCTGAATTCTCGGATCTCCCCAACTGGGAGGCGAAATATAAAAAAATTATCGATATGGGCAAGAATTTATCTGCTCCCGAGAATATCATGCAGGAAAAATATATAGTAAAGGGTTGCCAATCTCAGGTATGGTTACATGCCACGCACGACGGAGATAAAGTCCATTTCCAGGGCACCTCGGATGCCATGATAGTCAAAGGTCTGTTGGCTCTGCTTTTAAAAATCTTTTCTGGGCAAAAAATTGATGATGTATTACAGGCTGACATTAATTTTATCAATGAATTAGGCCTGAACGTTCACCTTAGTCAATCTCGCTCCAATGGGCTGGCAGCCATGATCAAGCAAATGAAACTATATGCAATGGCCTTTAAAACAATACAATTACAAAAGGAACAAGAATGATCTACATCGTTTCTGGTACCAATCGCCCCGGATCCAACTCTTTAAAAGTCGCCAAACAAATGCATGGCTACTACAACGCGCTTGATGTTGAAAACGAAATCATCGACCTTCAAGACTACCCACAAAATGAATTGGATGGCTCGCAATATTCAGAAAACAAGCCACAAAAATTGATCGAGCTTAACAAAAAAATATTAGACTCTGATGGCCTATGCGTAGTCGTTCCCGAGTACAATGGTTCTTTGCCCGGCATCTTAAAAACCTTTATTGACCATCTAGAATATCCCGCTGCCTTTTATCACCGCCCTGTATGCTTTATTGGTCTTGGCGGCATGTTTGGTGGACTTCGCCCAGTGGAGCATGCACAACAGATTTTTGGCTACCGCAATGCTTTTATCTATCCCGATCGCGTGTTTCTAATTAATGTTTGGAAAATGATGCAAAACGACCAGGTAATGGATGAAATGGCCGTAAAACTTATGAAAGACCAGACAAAGGGCTTTAGCGATTTCGTCAAAGGTCTATGTGACACCCACCTACATGCAAAACATAGTGGTTAAAACTTCCTAGGACATTTGGCTAAGCCACTCACAAGCGCAGCTAAAGAACTGATTTTACTTGGAGTTTTTGTTATCCTATGAATATGAAAGCCATCGACGACCAGCTCATCTTAGAATTGCAACGCTCACTTACTGCAATCATTAGTGAAACCAATGGTATCTCTTTAAACGATACCATGGAACTGCTAGAAAACGCCGAAACTGTAAAAACAAAACCCCATCTAATGGCACAAATCAAAAGCTTTAAAACCTTGCTCAATCATTTTGATCAAGATGAAGTACAAATTGACTCACTTTTAAATCACCCCATATCAGAAGCTTTATTTCTATTTTTTAAAAACTTCCCCCTCCCCTACAGAGAAGAGCATATACATTTAACGGGTTCTTTGAGCGCAGACTTTATTTTTCCTAGGATCAAAAAACTACTAAATGGAAAGAACAAAGCCATTTACGAAAAAATTATTTCTGACACTTATGGGGAAGACTTCATTCCTATTGAAACGGTGGAGCAGGTGGATCATATGATTCGCCTAAAAGAGGGCGAGTTTTTCGAACAATACTTGAAGATACTGCTTTTGCCTAAACTAATACTTACTTCTCGAAAAGTGCACGAAGAAGCTGCCTACCACATGGCAAAAGAGCTAAAAACCAAATACAATGTAGGTTTTATCCGTCTAAAATTTACTCTTTCACGTGTAACCTCTATGGAGGGAGAACAAATCCCTGGGGCCGGAAAGTTGACGGAAGAAGATGTGGTGCTTGGTCTCTACGACGGCTTTAAAAAGTTTCAACAAGAGGAGCCGGATTTTGATTTTATTTTAGCTCCTTCGTTTCGTAAAGAACCCAACTTTTACGATAAGCAAAATTATCAAAGCAAAGAAGAGCATTTCATATCACAAGTGGAGTCGCTGTTAAAAATTTTAGAAAAACATCCCAAACTTCGCAAGGTAGTATGCGAAGTGGATACCGTAGGAAATGAAAAAGATTTGTACCGAAAAAGTCATTTCAATGAAATGAAATATGGTTTTCGCAAGCTGCAATTTAAAGGCTTTAAAATTCGCTCTCACCATGGAGAGGTTTGGTACACGCTAAGGAAAGGCATTCAGGCTGTAGATAATGCGATGAACATTTGGCATATAGATACCCTGGAGCACGGACTTAGTCTTGGAATCAATCCTAATTATTATTTTCATAGTTTGTATCAAAGAGTCTTGCAAAACAATCTCAAGCACCTTCCTTTAAAAGAAGGAAGCATTGAATATTATGAAATTCTAGATATGGATTGGACACGAAATCCGACTGTGAAAGAAAAAATACTTACCGGCGAGCCCCTTAGTATGGAGGAGCGCATTATCTTTGTAAAAACCAAATTTCACACGGCAAGAGAAGTGGAGCACTATCAGCACGATGTTCTAAATCGGATGATCCAAAAGCAGGTAAGCTTGACCGCACTTCCATCGTCCAACACGAAACTAACTCGCTATTTTAAAGACTACAAAGATCACCCCTTTGATTGGTGGGAGAAAAAAGGCGTTAGTCTCGGCGTGGGAACTGATAACTACATCACACTAAATACCAATTACATCCAGGAAATGTTGATTCTCTTGTACACGGATCCCAATAATTTAAAAATCACCAAACTTCTAATGGTCACAAGTGGCCAACGGCATCGCCCCTATATTTCTCAACTGCTATGGTCGATGCGTAATAATCAAAAATAGTCTTTAGTAGCCAGGAAGTTTTATTTGCGGCTTGATTTTATTTAACAAATCTATGAGCAGTAGATAGGTTAGGCCCCAAAGCTTTTTCTTGCCCATACGAATTGCCGGCAAAGATATTCGGCGCGGCCCTTCTTGCCATTCGTAGGAAGTCATATTTTGAGGGTCGATAAAATAGCTAATGGGACAAGAAAAAAAGCGCTTCACTTCATAATTGTTTTTTAAGTTTTGCTCACCCTCATAGGAAAAACAAAAAGCATGCAAGCTGCCAGGAACCTTTTGCCCCCGGCGCCGCATGGGAATGCTGGTGTGGTACCCCAAATAATGCTCAGGCTTTGATAAAAAGCCCACCTCTTCTGCCGTTTCGCGAATGGCCGTAGAAACCAGCGAAGGATCATGGGGCTCCCAGCGCCCTCCAGGAAAGGCAATATGACCTGACCAATGATCATTTTCATGCTCGGCCCTTTCTATAAAGAAGATCTCCGGCTCTTGCCCATGAAAATCAAGAATCACGGATACAGCATAATGCGGCCCGGGACCATCGTGAGCCGGAACCTCCGGATTCAATACCGAAAGAATTTCCTTTTTATTCATCCTGATCGTAATTCACCTTTACACTTTCTGATTTTACATAGGAGCAACATGTAAGAATTTTACCCGCCTTGATGTCCTCTTCGTCGATGGCTTCCGCACCATCCATTTCCACTTCTCCCTCAAGTTTCTGAGCCATACAAGCCGTGCAAATGCCCGACATGCAGGAATAGGGCAAGTCCAAACCTTCCCTCAGACCTGCTTCCAAAATGGATTCTTCTTCAGAGATTTCAATTGTCTTGGTGATGCCCTCGTTGGTGATAACTAGCGTTGCCATCTTGCCTCCTAAGCCCTTAAGAAAGCGAAAAATTGCAGCCTTTGCAAGGGGATTGTGCACAGTCTGATTTTTCTAAAAAAGGCTTGAACCCATTTCTTATTATGGCACATAATGCGTGCATGCGAATCGCCCAATTCTTAATCTTTATATTCTTGCTTAGCTGCGCCAATTCTACCACAGAAGTTAGAAAGACCGTTGTGGTGCTGGGCTCCAATTCACCAACAGCCCTAAGCTTTGAGGATAACCCACAGGAATTCCAAGACTATCAAGATTTTTTGGCAGCGGGCGACTCCCCTCGTTTGTTACGTGTAAATGTTAAGGAGTTATGGGCAGGCCCCTCCGCAGATTGTAGCGATATTGAAGCCATTCGCCGTTTAAGAGGAACTGCTGGTGAGGAAGTGGAAATTTTTAGTGCTACCAATAGCGAGATGATATCTGCCAGGCCCATAAATTATACGGTCTTTCGCTGCATAGCTGTGAAAGTTTCTGACCAAATCAAGTTTTACCCAAATGAACAGGCGCAAACCTCCTTTCCAGGAGTTTGCAATACCAACACCGAATATACCGTAGATATTTTTACTACGGGGGGGTTCTCGGACAATCCTGATTTTGATAATCCCGGCAGCTTCAACAGAATAAGTAGCGACGCCACAGAACAGGATGTAACTTTGTACTTTAGCGTTGGTGGAGTTAGCACAAAAGACAATACCTTCAATATGCCAGAAGCACTCAATGTGGACAGCCCGTTTGATATTTACTTTTATGCGGATTATGCAAACCGCGTTGTCAATAGCGGCGGCTGCAGCCTAAGTGGCTTTCATATCGGACTACGCTAAAACCTAGTCTCTTAATGATTCATTTAATTTTTTTGCCAAACGCTTCCCAGCTAGCAAGAGCTGCCTTTTTACAAGCGGCATATGCTCGTAGGAGTAATCATAACCTAGGTTCGGCTGATACTTCTCAGCCGGAACACTTAAACTAGAAATCACGCAATAGTTTATATCTTTGCCCTTGGCATCTTTCTTGGCACTAGGATAAACAGTAGGATAATATCCATGGGACTCTTCAATCCACTCCACAAGATCCCCTTGTAGTGAGTCCTTATCCAAATCACGATTTAATAAAAAATTGCTCCATTCTGTGAAGCTCAACTTCTGCGAATCAATTAAATGCTCATCCCAAACCCTATGTAAGTTGGTACTTTCTCCAAACCATTTTACAAAGCAGCGATTGCCGCCCGAGTCCTTAGCGGAGCCCGCATGCAGTGGCTGGTGCAAATCTCCCATAAAATGCACATATAGCCGAATATCCTCTGCTCTTAGTTCATCACCTCGCCAGCGAGTCTCTATTTCTTGCATTTTAGAGACAATGTCGTAGGGCGCTTTTTTGTTTTTCCCTTGATAGCGGGAATTCTTAAAATAATTGCTGTAATGAAATTTGCCCCAACCATCATAGCGCGAATCAGAACGTATCTCATCAGCCCAGGTGCTAGCCTCGGCAAGGGAGCCGCCATCCAGCACACGTCGAATTTTTTCTTGCACCTCTGGCTCCAAATTTCTCTCGGCTATTTCCCCTACAACTCGATGACCCGTTTTTCCCCAGGCCAATAATAGCTCACATGCAAACAACAGTAATAATATCTTCATGACTTACCCCTTCACCTGAAATCCCTTCTTCTCCAGAATGCCTCGAATCTTTTCCCGGTGATCGCCCTGTATCTCTAAGGTCCACGAATCCTGCTTTAGACTCCCCCCACAAGCACATTGGTTCTTTAGCTCTTTCAAAAGCTTTTTTAAATATTCGGGATTGTCTGGAAGATCGTATAAGACCACCACTTGTTTACCGCCGCGTGATTTTTTTTCGATTCTCATTTTGATACAATGATTTTTTGGCTCCACAGCATCTGCTGTTTTGGAGCTCTGCTTTTTTTGATTGATATTTTCCTTTGGGTCCGTGGAATAAACTAGTCTACGATCTGACATAATATGAAACGCTCCTGACTGCTTTGGCGAGCCTATAATGCGATTAATTTACCAGGCAACGGCTTTTTTTAAAAAATCGTCAATATTCTAGTGTATCAGATGCAGTCAAAATCTAGATCTTTGCCACACTAAGCCATTTTTCCAGTATCCTAGACAAAAGTTTGGGGTGCGTTATGAAAGATTGGCAAAAAATCAATATGGTATTTATTGGCTTGGCATTTACTGCCTGCAACGAGGGGGGAACAAATGTTGAGTCCAATCGGGATTTAAAATCCTTCTTTGATGTGAATACCTACTCACTAAACAAATTGGTATGCGATCCTTTCAGTGAACAAGAGGGACAGCCCTTACAAAATGGGGGGCTAAAAGGAAAACTATATTACAAACAGGATTTGTCTAGTCCCTATAACAGTGTCTTTGATTATATCGAAAACGGTGTGGAGTCGGAAAATCATATTTTCTTTACGGACCTTAACGTACCTACCCGGCGTTTTGAATTGGGCTTTCCACTGCAGACAGAAGAAATCATGCAAACAGATGATGGCCAAGATCTTGTAGAGAACTTTGCCTTGGCCTTTGATACGGTGATTAGCCTTGGTGAAGGGCAAGAGCCTGGATACTATGAGTTTGCCATTTTATCCGATGATGGTTCGGTATTGGACTTTAAAGTGGATGGTGATTTTCAAAGAATTGTGGACAATGATGGTAATCACCCTACAAAAATGGGCTGCTCCTCGCATGTATTTTATATGGATGCGGACACGGAATTTTTAGCCAAACTCTACTACCACCAAGGCCCACGCTACCACATTTCCGCCATACCCATGATGCGTAAAGTGGCAGGACCAGAAGATGGTGGAAAAGATCCGAGTTGTAACCGTTCCGGCAACTCCATGTATTTTGATTATAATAATAATTCTGAGCCCAAGGCCGCGTACAACAATTTGCTAGCTCGCGGATGGGAGCCATTAAAGGCAAGCAATTACGAGCTGCCAGCCAGCGTACCTTTTAATCCGTGCATGAATGGACAAGCTCCAATGATTACTGATATTTACATTCAGGACATTCTGGATGGGCAAATTCGTGTCACTTGGAAGACCGACATTCTCGCCACCTCTCAGGTGCGTATTGTAGATTTGGCCACGGGTGAGGAACTTTTAACGTACAGTGACAATGTGCTGCGCACCGAACATGAAATCATTGTGCGCAACCTGCTACCAGGCACCAATTACCTTGTACAAGCCGTGTCCATCTCGGAGACCTTTGGTAAGAGTCTTAGCTACGCATTAAATGTGCAATTGCAGTAAAAAATGATGGAGCTCATGCTTTTTGCATAGAGCTCTTTCAATACATTCTCAACAAAGACCTCAAAGTGAAAAAAGCTAGTACCTTTGTTCGCCATGCCTTAGAATAATACTGTTATGAGCTTGAGCGACATCGATAAAAATTCGCAATTTAAAATCCTATCCATTAACAACCCAAATCTTAAGGAACGTCTCATTGAGATGGGCTTATGCCTAGGCGTCAAAGTGAGACTGCTGCAACGACTTCCCTTTGGGGGCCCTTTGGTTTTAAATTTCGGTTCCAGCACTTTTGCACTTAGAAAAGAAGACGCCTCATGTATCGAGATTCAGAAAATTTAATTCCCATCGTTGGTGCGCCCAATGCTGGAAAATCCACTCTTTTTAATTGGCTCACCGGCTCACGTCAGAAAACCGTAAACTATCCAGGCTCCACCGTGGAGTTTCAAAAGGGGCCGGCACTAAAGCAATATGAAAGCTCTTACACATTTATAGATACCCCCGGCATTTATAGCCTCTTCCCCAAAAGCCAAGATGAGAAGGTAACCCATAATATTTTGTTTTCCGAGCCCCATGGCGGCAAGATCGTTTTTGTTATGGATGCCACCCAGATCCATCGACATCTTTACGTTTTGAGGCAACTTCGTGAATCTGGCTTTGAAGTCATTGTTGCCCTTACGATGATGGACCTTGTAAAAAAATCATCCATCAAACTGAATCTAAAGCTTTTAGAAGATGAGTTAAAATGCAAGTTTGTCCCCATTAACGGCCGACTTGGGGGCGGCATAAAGGAATTAATGGCAGCCCTTAAAGAGGCCAAATTGTCCGACTCCATTACGGAGCCAGATCCCTGGGATGAAAGCAAGCAGCTACAAGTGCGAGAGGATATTCAAAGCCTGATGGATAAGGTAATGCTTTATAGTGATAGTCAAAATTTCACCTCCCAAGCACTAAACTTTAGCTTTTTATTAGATCGCTTTTTTTTAAATACCTATACTGGCACACTAAGCTTTCTTGCCATCATGTTTTTCCTATTTGCCAGCATATTTTGGTTTGCCGCTCCTTTTATGGACTTTGTTGATAATGGTTTTGCCGACATGGCAACCTGGGCAGCCACCAATATCCAGCAACCTTTGCTTGCCGACTTTATATCCAATGGAATCATTGCCTCGCTGGGTGCCTTCTTAGTTTTTGCTCCGCAAATATTTATTTTATTTTTGATTATTGGATTACTAGAAGACTCTGGCTATTTAGCCCGAGCTGCCAGCCTGAGCGACAAACTTCTTTCAAAAGCCGGCTTAAACGGCAAAGCCTTTGTGCCTTTGCTCTCGGGCTTTGCTTGTGCGGTTCCTGCTATGATGGCAACCCGTAACATGGAATCTAGAAAAGAAAAATTTCTTACCCTACTGATTCTTCCCATTATGACTTGCTCTGCAAGATTGCCAGTTTACGCATTGCTCATAGGCTTTTTATTTTGGGATAAAATGTTTTTGGCGGGCATTGTTTTAGCCATGACTTATTTCGCTGCTATTTTTGGTGGATTGTTCATTTCCTTTATCGCCTCCCACTTTTTTCATAAGCAAAACTCACGCTCCAACTTCATACTCGAACTTCCACTATACCGCGTTCCCATGTGGAAAAACATCCTGCGATCTTCTTATAGTAAAATGCTATCTTATATTAAAAAAGCCGGCCCTATTATCTTTGGCTTATCATTAGTTCTGTGGCTGCTATCCACTTTTCCTAACTACCAAATTGAAAATGGCCAAGAACGATTTCAGGCTTCTTATATGGCACAGATTGGCCACAGCATTGAACCCATCTTTGAGCCCATGGGAGCGGATTGGCGCGTGGGCACGGCCCTTATTAGCGCCTTTGCTGCCCGCGAAGTTTTTGTGGGAACTCTTGCCACACTTTTTAATATTACGGAAGAGGTGGAGGAAGCTCAGTCAGCTAGTTTATTGGAAAAAATGAATCTCGCCACCAATGCCCAAGGAGACCCGCTATTTACCTGGCCAAGCATCATCGCCCTGATGGTCTTTTTTACCTTCGCCTTGCAATGCATATCCACCACAGCTGTTGCCGCCAAAGAAAGCGGCTCCTGGAAATTTGCCCTAGGGCAAACCTTTGCACTTAACGTATTGGCCTACATACTGGCGGTGATCACCTATCAGGTTTTGAATCTTGTATTGATATAGTCGCGACATTTTTCAATGATATCGAGAGGGATTTCATGCCCACCCTCAAAGCTATGCAGGCTTCCCTGCCAGCCAGATTTTTTCAATAGCATATACAATGCCTCAGCACCGTGATGGGGCAACAAAACGTCTTTTACACCATGGCTTTGAAAAAAGGATTGTCCTGGCTTTTCCATTGCCCGCAGCGGCAATTCCTTTTTATTTAACAGCGCCGAGGACAATAAAACTAGGCCGGCAAAGTGAAAGCTAGTAGCTAATGCCGTTTCTAGGGCGAGCATCGAGCCCTGGGAAAAGCCACCAAGGATGACGTTTTCAGGTTTTGCATGAATGGCTGTTAGCATGGACGATAGTTTTTCTACCAACGAAGGAAACTGGGCAGGCTTTAACTCGCTCATATCGCGGTGTCTTCCCTCGCGCATGGCGGCTTCGATCGCGTCAGTGTCTAACGGGAACCAGGCGCGCCCATTGGGCAATCCCTCAGCACTTAAAATTCCGTTGGGAAAATACCAATTGTATTGCCCTTTAGGATCTAAATAATCCTTGAGCGGGAAAAGATCCCAGCAGTCTGCACCGTAGCCATGCAGCAATACTATGGTTTTGTCACTGCCGTTTTTTGCTAGCGAGTAGGCACAGTCCAAATTGCCAAAGTTTTGAGTTTTTCGCGATTCAAACATAAATACCTACATAACACCTTTGGCCCAATTGCTAAAGAGAATTTAATAGCCTTTTCTCCTCGAAGCGCAATTCCTGTTCTGCGCTTAGGATTTGCCTTTGCAGATCTCGCTGGCGGCGCTGATGAACTTGCCCGCTAAGTCGATGCTCTTTTCGTTGTAAACGACGAAGCTCGGTCTTTAATTGCTGCAAGCTCCGCTCTTTCAAATATAACTGCCTACCCTTTTCAAAGGCGGTAAGCAATTCTTCACTCTTGTCCAAAGAGCAGCGGTGTTGATATACTCCGCCCTGTCTACCTAGTTGAAAAGCCGCTTGCTGGCTACAATCCGAAACACCTGTTTTTCTTGAATTTGCTATGGGGCTAAAACTACAAGCTGTAAAAAGTAGAAAGACCAAATACTTCAAAGCATCCCCCCAATAAGCAGAAAAGATTTCAAAGACCACAACAGAGTACGAGGCCAGTTGCTTTGAATCAAGCGCTGCACTTCCCGCGCATCATGACCACCAGCTAAGTTTTTATGTATTGGCACTGACCAAAAAAAGGTAGAAAACCATATTAAGACTACCAAAAATGGGTGATACCAAAATAAATCGGACTTAAGCCAAAGGTAAAAAGCCGCTACCAGCTCTACAAGCATTAAGGGTATCACAATATAAGAAATGGAACGACTATGAAATTGATGAAAAGCAGGAAAATCTTTTTTCCCTATGTAACGAAATGCAGGATAATGCACGAACTGCACCAGCAATATTAAACCAGTTAATGCAAAACTAGAAAAAATATATACGACGTAGAGTAAATCTTCCCACATACTGATAAGCATTATGAATTACCTCTCTAAAAGCAAAGAAATTTTATATTTTGATACTATCCGTAGAAAAAGACTAGTAAAATGCAGAATATGAATATTGCCATAGTAGGCGCTAGTGGATTTATCGGTAGTAATTTGATTCGTCGTCTTTTAGAGGATGAAAAAATAAATATCTATGCCCTCTCTCGCCGTCAAAAAGAAGACAAAGTCATCCGCTGGCGACGTTGTGATTTCTTTTCTGTGCTGCAAGGAGAACGGGCTCTTAAAGATATTGATGTGGCCATTTATCTTGTGCACTCTATGATGCCTAGCGCGGCTCTCTGTCAGGGCAGTTTTGATAATTATGATATTATTTTAGCAGATAACTTTGTACGTGCTTGTCGTTTTAATGGCGTGAAAAAAATCATCTATCTTGGCGGGATTCTCCCCTATGATGATCTTAGCAACCTCTCTCCGCATTTAAAAAGCCGCTTAGAGGTGGAGTATGTATTAGCTTCTAGTAATATTCCCTGCATCTCCTTACGAGCAGGTCTGATTATCGGCAAATCTGGCTCCTCCTTTCGAATACTTAATCAATTGCTAAATTATTTTCCCTTTGTGCTAATTGATTCTAGATTTAAGAATCGCTGCGACCCGATTTACGTAAATGATGTGACCGAAATCATACACAACTTGATCCACGAAGAATATTCCGAAAGCCATGTTTTTGACATTGCTGGCGATGAAACCATATCTTACAAACAACTTTTAATAGAAGTTGCCAAAGCGAAGCGTAAAAAGCTGCATTTTCTACCTACTCCAATAAAAAACGACTTTATTCTATGCAAGATTGCCTCTTGGATTATCTCCATTCCCTATGAATTGGTTTACCCACTCTTTCAAAGCCTAAAACACGATATGCTGGCGCGCAGAAATAGCCTCTATAAGCTAAAACGCCCACCCACTCCCTTTCAGTTGGCAATTGAAGAATCCATTTCGGACGAGTCCATTACAATACGTAACCCTCAAATCCCCTTAAATGATGTGCGCTCGGTAATCCGTATTAGCAATGACCAAAATATTAGTGTGGAAAAAATTGCTTTTGAATACTATGCTTGGCTGCCTAAATTTTTTAAGCCTTGGATTGATGTGAAGGTAGAAAACCGCATTATTTCTTTCTATGCAGTATTTTTTAAAAAGCCTTTGTTGGTTTTAAAACACTCACTAGATCGCTCTTCACGTAGACGCCATTTGTTTTATATTGTTGGCGGTATGCTCGCCAAGATTGAAGGGCGCGGAAGGTTGGAGTTTCGCTCGGTATTAGATGGACGCACAGTGATTGCTGCCATTCACTCGTTTCGTCCAGCATTGCCGTGGTTCATTTATGTGATTACCCAAGCCCCGATTCATTGGTTTGTTATGCGAGCTTTTTCAAAGCACATTAAAAGTCTTAAGTAATTTGATTGAATACTAAATCAAATTTGGTATTGGGATGCTGACGATCTATAAGCAAGCGACCATCATGGTCTTCAATAATGCTACGAGAAATGCTCAAGCCTAGGCCCGTGCCCAGCCCTACAGGTTTTGTCGTATAGAATGGGTCCATGATTTTGTTGGCAATCTCCTCCGGAATGCCTTTACCAGAATCAATCACTGAGATGATTAGCAAATCGGTAGCATTGGATATTTCAATGCGCACCCATTTTTCCTCTAAATCCTTAACCGCATCACTTGCGTTGGAAAGTAGGTTTAAGATAACCTGCGATATTTCGCCGCTTCGGCAAAGCATACTTTGATCTAAGTCTCCCTCCACCACAACATCTATGCTGTTTGACTTCATATGCTCGGAGCAAGTCGTTAGTGCATCCTCAATAATATCATTCAGTTTTGCTTTTTGCTTTGGATCTTTATTGGCATTTCTAGAAATCGATTTTAAACCTCTAACAATCTTACTAATTCTTTGGATTGTGGCTGCTATTTTTTCTGTACTATTCGATATAACGGACTTATCAATCTCTGGCTTATCTAACTCGGCCTGTATTCTGCCATTGGCTAGCGATATCACTCCTAGAGGATTGTTAATCTCATGCGCCACACCGCCTGCCATTTTACCTAGCCCAACCATTTTGGCATTCTCAATTGCTTGAGACTGTACCTCTTCCATAAACAAGGATTGATTTTGAATTTTCTTAGCGGCTTTTTCCACTTCTATTATTTTCTTTTTTAACTCAAGACGAGCCATCACCTGTTTGGTCAATACTTCGAGACTATGTCTTTGTAGGTCATTCAAACGCTGAGGCTGATGGTGGATAACACATAAAGCTCCGAGCGGATAGCCATCCTCGGATATCAATGGATGTCCAGCATAGTGGACAATATGGGGTTTGCCTGTTACCAAAGGATTGCCGGAAAAACGCGAGTCTTTTCTCGCATCTTCAATTTCAAAAAAATCTTCTTGCAAGATTGTATGCGCACAAAAGGAATGTTCCCTAGGAGTTTCTTGCAGATCTATGCCGTGATGGGATTTAAACCATTGTCGATCTTTATCTACCAATGTAACCAAAGAAATTTCAGCATCACAAAGGCGCGCAGCTAGCTTCGTAATTTCATCAAACTGCGCATCATCCACCGTATCCAGAATATTGTAGGAATAAAGCTTCTCTAAGCGTTCTTCTTCATTTTTGAACTTCATCGCTGCATCCATAAGAACTAGAATCCATTATGGTATAAAAATCGGCAATTCGCCACCGCCTTTCCGCTGGATTAAGGCTTAATTATGCTCGGAACTAGACAATAGTTCGCCGTCCTGCTATTGGATTCATCAAAGGGAGGAAATCCAATGAAATTGATTCTGTTAATTGCCAGTACTTTTTACCTATATGCCCAAGCCAATTCCCCAGCCGAAACCGCCAAACAAGTGGAAGAAGCCTACCGGCAAATTGGCGACAAACTGGCGCAAGAGCACTTGTTAACTGGCCCATGCAACAACCCCCTAGATGCTCACAAAAGCAATGTTGTGGGCGCCATTCGAAATGCAAAAAAATATTATAGCATTAGTCAAAATAACCAACCCGAACAGGAACGCGATTTTCAAATTCCCCATTCAGTAGAATATCTGTTAGGTTCCACTTTCGCTTATCGACATATTAAAAATGAAGCCGCTATGCAAAAGTCTGATTCCCTTAGCAAGCTATTAGAGGGAGTGATGATGTATAGCAAAAGCCAGAATGGATCGGGTAATTCTGCCAAAATTGAGTTTATGACGGATTCGAACGTAAAATTGTACCTTTTCGAAGAGGCCCCGAAACTGTGGAAAGAAATCGCAGCTAAGTATGAAGTCTATATACAAAACGGTAAGCCCATAATCGTAGTAAAAACCGGTGAGCATACTTATACTTATCGCCTGGAAACGGTAGGCAGGGATGAAATGTGGCATCTAGAAGCCGAGGGTGAGGCCGCAGATAGTCGCATGCAGTCTTTTGATGATTATCCCGATGAGTGTTCTTATTAGTCGCCGCTTACTTGCAAAAACGGATTGATAGCACCGCGCTTTAAATAAGCCTCGCGCTCTTGGCGAACCAGTCTTAAATAGTCCTCTCTAGGAACCTCAAGAGCCTTGTAATTGGAGCGCGTATTGTCGTTGACCGTCTGTGTGTCCATAATTCTATGTCCATGCTGATATAGCAAGTCAGCCAAAGAAAGTACGGCTACCTTACCAGCATCATCTACAATTTCAATGGTATTGAGCTTATCTTCTGGGGCCCTATTTTCATTCAGCTTTTCTCTTTCTAGTCGCACGCGAACATTGTGATTGAACATCGACTCACCCGAAAATACGCCTTCAATATAAATTCCATAGGTTCCGCCGATTAAGTCTCCTTCCTTGTTCCAGACCTCAACCGAATGGGCCCACCCTTCTTTGTGTAGCTTGGTAAAAGCTGCTTGCACCTCGGAAGTTAACCAAACATGGCTATAATTCTTACGGTAATGCTCGGCACAAGCCTTGATAACTTGTTCAAAAGACTGGTTGAAAGTTACACGCCAACCCTTGGTATCTGCCTTATTCATGGCGTGCCGCAAGTGACGAAACTTCTTACCACTTCGCAGAGCAATTTTTTCTAACTCCATATAGCCATGCTTAGGAGGATTGTACCACTTTACGCTACCATCGGCAGTTGGATTCCAAGGAAAGGCCCCATGCCGATAGGCTTCTATAATGGCAGGCGAGCTAAGGGGAACTTGCTCACTAGTGGTTACCATGCCATCAGGATCTTCACTACGTGGTAACAAGCTCTCAAAATGTTGCAGCTTTGTTTGGAATAAAGAGCCGCATTTATCGTTTGCGAAAAGCAACGAATAAGAGGGCAACGCCATAAAAATAAAGCTGAGAATGAGGATAGTTTTTTGCATGAGGGTATTTTTTAATCATTTGAATTCTAAGAATCAAATTTGAAATTTAGGCATGCAATTTATGCAGTATAATACAGTCTTTGCCGCTCAGGGGCTGGTTGGCTTGGCCAAATGCCTCTTGCCCGCTGCAACCAAGGAAATCCATTTTTACATGTAATTACAGCTATTTGCTGGATCTCCCCTGTGGCCACTGGCAGATACCAAAACAATGCGGAGCAAAAGGCTTTTTATGGCGGCGGTAAGCCGGCAGTTTTCCCTTTTGTTTGCTTCCAGCTGAAATACGGTTAGTCTATACAATTTGTAATTACCGCAAAGGGCGAATTGAATGAGCTTCTTATTTGTATTCCAAAGTTTTCTATCCTCTGCCCCTAGCGTTCTACTTCTTACGGCCCTGCCCGGAATCTTCGGCATCGAAGAGACATTCTATACCATCAGTGCATTGGGTTTTTGCTTCTTCCTAATTCGCATGGCCATCATCTTGGGAGGGATCGTAAGCCCCTACTTATCAAAACGCTTTGAAGCGAGAAGTATATGCTTTGCATCCGAATTGGTATCTTTTGCTATCTTATTACTACTAAGCCAATACTGGCAGAACGATATCATACTAACGAGCGCATTATTCTTTCGTTTTATTTTTGTGGGCATTATCAATATCATTCGATCCTCTTGGATCAAGCAGCTTTGTGAAATTGGCTGGAGAGAGGACCTTATTGTTTATGTCAGTGCGGCTCCTCAAGTTTCTTATCTTATCGCAGGCGTTTATTTATTGTTTTATGGTATCGACAATATCAACTACCCCATACTTATAATGTTTGATGCTATCACCTCATTGATTGGTGCCTTTTTATTTCTCCCCTTACCTAAAATAAAGGCAATAAAAAGCACAGTAGCTACATCATTAAAACCTCCACTTGAAGGAAAGCTGCAATGGTCGTTGTTTTATGTTGTTGTGTCGCTAGCCTTTGCCATGGGCGGCTCGAATTATCTACTAGTCGGCTATGGCGAAAAATACTTTGCAAATTATGGCGGCTATGAACTAGCAATTATACTTTATGCCATTTTCTTCATTTTTGGTGCTAGAATAATAAAAAGCCTCACCAAATCCACCAAAGCCTATGACTTTGGGTTCAAGCTTAGTGTGGCCGTCTTATTTTTATCTCTACTTTGCATTTCCTTTACCAACCAGATTGTCAGTCTCATCGTATTTTCGACTTTATTCTTGGCGTACTCCGTTATTTTGTTATCAACAAATTATTTTTGGCTAAAGATTACGAGCACAGAAAAGATGGCTAGTGTATATGCCTTTCAGACGGTAGCGGCATCAATTGCTTGGGCAATAGGCGAGATCTTTTATCCTAGTATTATTGATTATGACCCTTGGGTGCGAAGCCTATTGGTATTTGTCTCATTTTTTGCATCTTATCGATTCTTTAAATTCTATCACTTAAAACACAGTGATTAAATATGAGTTTGTCCACATATGAGACTCATTTGTTCTTATCTAAAACGTTCACGGAATTTTATAATGATACATCTTTATAGCAAAGCATAGGCAATCACAGCTAAGCATTATTTTTATATTTTACTAATTAATTGACCTGATTCATCCGAATGGTGCAGTAATTTATTTTAATCCTTAGACATGATATTTGCTTAAACAATAAGGGCTTGAGGCATTGTCAAAATGAGACAAGATAAGGCATTTTTCTTAGAAATATTGATCTTTATTTTGAATAGTTCTAATAAAGGTGCCATACAAACTCAAGTCCAATTAACATATTGGAGGTGGATATGATTTTCTTCTAATCATAAAACAATCCTACCAATGGGAGTAATTCTCCCATTGGTACTACTTTGAACCGGAGTGAATATGGTTACTATGAACAGTAAAAAGATTTTGCTTGCAAACAACGAAGAATTACTTGTGCGCACACTGGACACCAATGACAGTGAATTGCATGTGGATTTCAGCAACAAGATATATGATGAAAGCGCATACCTGTTTCAGGTCGATACAAGTAAAAATACAATTGAAAAATCTAGTGCCATAATCAATAGATTCAAAGATGCCCCCAGAAACTTTGCAATAGGCGCATTTATTGAACAGGAGCTAGCCGGCCTTATATACATTTGGGAAGTATCCACTATAAAACTCTATAATAAAAATTGTGACCTAGGAATAAGCGTTAGGAAATCTCACCGCGGAAAAGGCATTGCAAAAGCACTAATGCTAGAAGCAGAAGATCAAGCTAAAGCCAGTGATTATAAGAGGCTTCAATTTAGCGTTGTTTCTACAAATGAGCCCGCTATTCAATTGTATAAGAAATTGGGTTATTCAGAAGAAGGGCTGCGCAAGTCTTCTATTTTTTTTAATGACGAATATCTAGACGAGCTTTTTATGGGAAAAATTATTTCTTAGGCCCGCCTATCAATCAAAAAGTAGTACTGCTATCCTTTTTTGTTGGCTTCTACTGGTGTTAAACAGCGAGCGCTAAAATAGCGCCCGCATAAGGAAATGAATTTAGTTTGCGAACGGCAATGAAGAGTCTTGCAACCAAATCTTAATGCCATCATCACGCTTAATAAAACCTAGTGTGTATTCCACCTTCACCTCTTCACCACTGGTAGTTGTGAAGTAGTAGTGGCCCATGGACACTGCTCTAGGCCCAAAATATACAGTTTGATGGTTATCAAACCTAACATTTGTCCATGGCTTAATGGCAAAGCCCGCATCCTCTTGATAGTTCTCATTGCCACCTACAAAATATGACAGTGCACCTTCTAAGTCTGGTCGAAAGGGCCTCTCAGCTGCCAAAGTAGGCTTAAACAATACCTGCCCATTCATGTAGTCATAAGACTCGAGTATGTGATTGCGAGCCGCAGTAACATAGTCTTTATTGTTGGTAAATTTCTTCCCAATCTTTACTATGCCATTGCCCCAAGCCTCTTTTGCCATCTTCACTTCTTCTTTTGTAATGTCGGCCGAGCTGTAAGCCATAGCTGATACACTAAAGAATATGGTGAATAAACTAACGAATAATACTTTCATGGAACCCCCCTTTGGTTTTGTTGTTGTATTACGTCTGCTAAAGACAATAGGCCCCCCTTTCACTTCGATCAAATATATAAATCTATACATATCATTCGATTAAAATGAACGTGCAAATATGGATTTTATATTTATTTATATTAACCAAAGAAAATTTCCCAAGATTTTGAATTCGTAATTCATTGGGGAATTTAAAATTCTATTTATGATCTATTGTTTCACCTATGCGGTGAACCTTTTTATGATTGAATATTTGGACTTTGCATAAAAAGAAATGTTTGTGGCAAATCGCTAAGGACAATTCTTACACTTACAGCACCAGAGCTCATAAATTGCATTTCCACTTTTTGAAATGACTTAAAAAAGCAAAGCTGCTAACGCAAGCTTCGCTTTTTGGTCATTTCTATTATTATACAAACGGCAAAGGGTAAAAGGTTAAAAGAAAAAAGTTTAATTTTTTGTCCTCACGAGGCGGAAGCCCACACCGTAGTTGCGAACATCAGGCCCCCAGAAGTCACGATGAACAGACCGCACGTAAGCAGCGTCGTAGTACCAGCAACCGCCACGCAACACACGGGAATAGACACTTTGACACTCTTCGTTCATATAAGGTGCTTTTTGAAGAAAGCTTGGTGATGGGCAATTTACAGGGTTAATTCTAGCTAAATGCTCATAGCTTGAAATATATGTATCTTCAACCCACTCCGAAACATTGCCATGCATATCACTTAGTCCCCAAGCGTTTTGATTATCTAAACTGCCTGTAGCCACGGTTTGTTGTCGATTAAGCCCTCGATAATTAACCTGATCGGGATTTATATTATCTCCCAAATTATACCTTGTTGTTGTTCCAGCTCTAGCTGCATACTCCCACTCCGCTTCTGTTGGAAGGCGGTAGATATAACCATCATTGATTTTTTGGTTTAACTCCTCTATAAACCTCTGCACATCATTCCATGAAACCTCTTCTACTGGATGATTCGGACAACCAATTTCTGGATCATAATCCCTTGGGCAATGGCTTTGTTCTCTAAAATAAGAGGGGTTATTTCCCATAACCTTGTGCCACTGGGCCTGTGTTACCTCTGTTGTTTGCATCTCAAAGCCTCGAGTGATGATAACCATATGTTGTTTATTCGTATTATTACTATACACATCACCAGCTTGGTTTCCCATCAAAAATGAGCCATCTGGAATTACAGAAAACTGCATCTCTAGTTGATTGCTGCCACCTCTGTGTTTAGTGGGTAAATGTGATACTTCCCCTAATAAAGATCGCATAGATTTTACTGCTCTTTGCAAAAAGCCAAAGATCTTTCTGGCCATCTCTAGCTTTTCCATATTCCTTGAACCATCG
>MDTC01139298.1_pt1 | contig 172465 bp, 163 predicted proteins | sample 811181 | NCBI WGS metagenome assembly MDTC01 (sample SAMN05326644, study PRJNA326480) | marine metagenome | isolation source: seawater | place: Pacific Ocean: North | collected 2011
ATTGTCACAGCTGTACTCGCATCCCCTGTCGCAGAAAAAGCACCTGCTGCCGGTGAACCGGAAAATGTGGATGTGTTGGCTGCTGATATACCACCAACAGGTGTTAAAGTAATTGTATCTCCAGCCGCATCTGCCAGAATAGTTGCAAAGTCCATGGCTGTGTCTTCTGATATAGATATCGCCGTTTGAATAGTTGCAGACGCGTTACCTGTTGCATCCGCAGCCTTTACTTCAATTGATGTAGTAGAAAGCAACACCATACCCATTGCACCCGCATAAGCGAGTTTCATAATACTCTTCATTTTCTAGTCCTCTATGTAAAATTACCCAAGAAAGCGGGCTGATGAAAAATTTATTCCCGTCAAGATAGTATCATAATACTTTAATAGGTCAAGGCACTTAAAAATTTTCTTACGGGATTTTTATTTAAAAAACTTTTGATGATCAGAATTTATATATATAGATACCCCATGAAAATCGAATACGATGTAATTATCATAGGGGCAGGCGCAGCCGGATTAATGTGCGCCATAGAAAGTGGAAAGCGTGGTCGCAAAACCTTGCTAGTAGATCACACCGAAAAAACCGCAGAAAAAATCAGAATCTCTGGCGGTGGGCGTTGTAATTTCACAAATATTCATGCCGCGCCTGAAAATTATCTCTCACAAAACCCGCATTTTTGTAAATCCGCCCTGAAACAATACACTCAGCATGACTTTATCGCCTTAGTTAAAAAACATGGCATTGCCTATCACGAGAAAAAGCTAGGGCAATTATTTTGCGACAAATTCTCGCAAGAAATCATAGATATGCTCTTAACCGAGATAAAAAAATCAGGCACGGAGTTTAAACAAGGAGCAGAAATCAAAGACATTAAACAACAGAAAGAGGGCTACAGCGTTAAATTAAAAAACACTATATATAAGTGCAAGTCTCTGGTCATAGCCACTGGCGGATTATCTATACCCAAAATCGGCGCCAGCAAATTCGGCTATGATCTCGCCAAAAAATTCGGCCTTAAGATTATCCCCACGCGCCCCGCCCTCGTACCCCTGACCTTTCAGGCAAACCTCCTGGATTTTTGCAGAGCCTTAAGCGGCCTTTCAGTAGATGCCACAGTGACATGCGATAAAAAAACCTTTGCCGAAGGGCTGCTTTTCACCCATAGAGGCTTAAGTGGACCATCCATCTTGCAAATTTCATCCTATTGGAGCGAAGGACAGGACATCACGATCAATCTATACCCTGCCCAAGATGTTACAAATTACCTGCTAGAACAAAAACAGAAAAACGCAAAACAAGACATCCATAATATCCTTGGTAATCTTTTACCCAAAAACCTTGCCAAAGCCATATGCGATAAAAACGGAATCAAAGGCCGCATCACGGAAATTTCAGATAAAAACCTGAAAACTCTGGGTGAAGCCGTCAATAACTGGCGCATTCGCCCTGCTGGTACAGAAGGCTATCGCACTGCCGAAGTCACATTGGGTGGTATTGACACAGATGAACTTTCCTCCAAAACCATGGAATGCAAAAAACACAAAGGGCTTTATTTTATTGGCGAAGTCGTGGATGTCACAGGCCATCTGGGCGGCTATAACTTCCAATGGGCATGGTCTTCGGGTTATGTAGCCGGACGAAATGTCTAAGTTACATGAGCAAAAGACACCATTTTCTCTTGCTTCTCATCCCATAGCTTCAAATGACAACATTGAAAGCTCTCTTTGAGGGTTAAAACATTGATTTCAGATAATTCCGGCATGGCATCCATACAATCCTGCAGCTTGTAATTAGGGATTTTGCTACACAGGTGATGGATATGATGCAAGCCGATATTCCCAGTAAACCATTGCAATACCCTAGGCAGCTTATAATAAGAGCTCCCCATCAAAGCAGACTCATGAATATCCCAATCCTTATTTTTATACCAATACGCATCTTCGAATTGGTGCTGAACATAAAACAGCCATGCCCCAATCCATGTGGTCATAATAATCACAGGCAGATACACCCAAAGCACAGCCTGAAACCCGAAAACAGCTATAGCCACTCCGTAAAACAAAACAAGCAAAACATTAGTCAGCATAATGCTATTCCAGATCGAATGACTGGATAAGGTTTTATAATTATCATAAAAGTTTGTCGGCACATTCATAGGCAAGCGCTGCCCGATCAACATATAAATCGGTGCGCCTATAATAATAAGCAAAAATATATTCCGGTAGAGCCTGTATTCAATTTTCTTTCGCCGCGGCAACGCTTTGTACTCAGACACTGTGATCGTATCAATTCCGCCAATACTGCGGCGATCCAGATCACCGGATGTAGCATGATGCATATTATGTGCCCTGCGCCAGAAATCATAAGGCGTTGCGGTCAGCATCGACAAAGCCCGCCCCGTAAACCTATTGGCCTTATCAGAGTTAAAAAAGCAGCCATGCCCGCAATCATGCTGGAAAATAAAAAGGCGTGTCAGCAAACCTGCCGCAACAGGCATGAGTAAAACGGTTATCAAATAATGAGAATTGAAAAAATGTCCCATCACAGCCAATGTAGCGATAAATAAAGCCATAGTCGTAAATAGCTGGAGCACACTTCGCCGAGTATCCGCCCCCTGATAGGAACGACAATGTTCTAAAATATTAGATATGGATCGGGTATCTTTAGTATCTGCCTGAACGGCCTGAAAATCATAAGGTGACATAATAAAGGGTACTAACTTTCTACTCTTATTCTCATTATGACCCTTCTCCGTGAGTCCAAAAATCATATTTATTTATATTTTTATTGCAGGCCCGCGCAGTCTCGGATATCAAAACCCCTTAAGCTAGGCCATAACCATAGATCATTAAGATGATTTTGAACACGAAAATATTATGCCACCGCCATTATTACTGTCAGTAAAAGATGCCCTTATCCGCTTTTCAGAAAAGCCGATCTTTGAAAACCTGTCTTTTAACATCCACCAAGGCAGCCGCATCGCCCTTGTGGGCAAGAACGGCGCTGGCAAATCGACATTGATGAATATCATCACAGGCCGCCAAGACCTTGATGATGGAGAGCGCTGGGAAGAAGCAGGCACCACCATCGGATATTTACAACAAGACATCATCCCCAAAGAGGGCCAGAACGTCTTCGAATATATTTTCTCCGAGATCAAGGACGAAGAAAAAGAGCTACACGCCTATAAGGTCGACATCGTCGCCGAAGCCCTAGAACTTGACGTCACCGCCCAGATGACACGCCTTTCCGGTGGTCAGCTCCGCCGCGCCGGCCTTGCGCGTGCCTTGGTCGAAGAACCGGATATCCTCTTACTTGATGAACCAACCAACCACCTTGATCTTGAGGCCATTGAATGGCTGGAAGGATACCTCAACAGCTACCGCGGCACGCTCCTATGCGTCAGCCACGACCGAACTTTCCTATCCAATATCACAACGCAAGTCTTCTGGCTCGATAGAGGGCAACTCAAAGTCTCCCCGCGCGGCTTTAAACATTTTGATGAATGGTCAACCATGCTGCTCGAACAGGAAGAACGCGAGCTTAAAAACCGCAAGACCCTTGTCGAACAAGAAGTCGAATGGGCCTCCCGCGGTGTCAAAGCCCGCCGCAAGCGCAATATCCGCAGATTAGAAGAAATGCGGGAAATGCGTGATAAGCTCAAGGCCGATGAATCCGCCTATCGCCGCGCCACACAGAAAATAGAGCTAAAACCGCTAAAAGATAGCGACACCACGTCTAAAATTGTTGCGGAGTTTTACAACACCTGCAAATCTTTCGAAGAAGACGGAAAAACCATCACAATCCTCGATAAATTTTCCCTGCGAATCCAGCGCGGCGACCGCATAGGGATCTTGGGCAAAAACGGCTCAGGCAAATCCACATTTCTAAAATTGCTCATCGGAGAACTCCAACCCGATCAGGGTCGCATCAAACGCCGCAAAGAACTGGAGTTTTCCTACTTCGATCAAAAACGCAGCGACCTCGACCCCACAGACACGCTCAAGAAAACCCTCTGCCCCGGCGGCGGAGATTATATCGACGTCATGGGCAAGCAGCGCCATGTCTGCGGCTACCTCAAGGATTTCATGTTTGATCCCTCCCGCGCACAAGACAAAGTCTCGCAGCTCTCCGGCGGACAGAAAAACCGCCTGATGCTTGCCAAAATTCTGGCCAACCCCAAGACCTGCCTTATTCTGGACGAGCCAACCAATGATCTGGACATGGAAACCCTTGATATGCTCGAGGAAATCATCAGCCAGTATAAAGGCACGCTGATTGTCGTCTCCCATGACCGTGACTTTCTTGACCAAACCGTCAGCAAAATTCTGGCCTTCGAAGGAAACGGCAAAATCGAAAGCTGTATTGGTGGCTATAGTGATTATCTGGAAAAGAAAAAATCCTCCGAACGTCATCCCGCCCCCGAGGCAAAGCCGAGCTCAAACAAACGGGATCTGGAAAAAGACGGCAGCAAAGCTGCCGACATCTCTGGATCCCCGCCGTCCAAGCAAGCTAACGCTTGCCGCAAGGATGACAAACCTAAAAAACCGCAAAAACTTTCTTACAAACTTGAACGCGAACTAAGCCAACTCCCCGACAAAATCGCCAAAGTCGAAGCTGATATCGCAGACTATAAAGAGCAACTCTCAGACGGAGATTTCTATGCCCGCGACCCCGCCGCCTTCCATGACATGACCAAAGCCCTCGCCGAAGCAGAAAGTAAACTGGAGCGCTATGAAACAAGGTGGTTGGAGCTGGAGGAAATGCGAACACCATAAAAAAATAAGAAATATGTAACATATATTCTTTACTTTTTTGTAATTTATATGTTACATATATTCTAGCATAGTAATAAAGGAGAAAATTATGATGCCCGTAATTAGAATAAGCGATTCCACATTTATAGATTTAAAATCAATTTCAACCTGGATGGGAACAAAAACTCCAGCCGATACGATAAAGCAGCTAGTCCAAGAAAAAATGGACAATTTAGATTTAGAACCTGAATCTAGTAATGAACTCTACGAGCTAGCAGAATGCGATGATAACATACTTCATTTTAAGGAAACTCCTGGCCTAACACATACAAGAGTTCTATCTGCAAAAATTAATAATGAAAAAATTTCTAAGTTAAATTGGGGAGAAGTACTTCTTAGAACAATAGAAATTATAAAGAACAAAGGCCTATCAAAAGAGCAACTCTGTGCAGAACTTCAAATTGGAACTGAACCATACAATTATACTGATCGAGGCTATAAATTTTATCCCAAACTAGGCATTTCAATTCAAGGCCAGTCAAGTCCAGATGCTTGGAAGGAATCTAAAAGATTAGCTGAAAAATACAATATTACTATTGAAGTAACATTTCAGTGGCGCGACAAAGAAGGTGCACAATATCGTGGGAAAACCGGTTTAATAAAAGTAAACTAACAATTCCGTCTTCTTAAATCCTCTCCTACAAAAAAGGAGAGGATGCCTTTATAAACCTTAGTGTCTTTGTGTCTTGGTGGGTAATCACCTTGACAAAATAGGAATATTATCATAATATGCCCGCATGTTTATGCGTCTCACACACCCGACCCAGCCATTTTACGCCACTTTTGCGCCTGCCTTATTGAGGGCAAAACTGCGCAATCAAAAAAATTTTCTGCAAAACGAACTAGACAAAATGGGATGCGCGAAAAAAATTTATGCAAAACGAACTGTACAAACCCGCGCGCCGCTAAACGAACAAACCAAAGGAGAGTTATTTAAAATCAATAACTTAGATAATTTTTTAGCCAAAATTCAAAAACTTATGCGTCTTTCTGCACAAAGCGATCATCATAATCCACACCAACCCCATAAGTCGGGTCTTCATCCGGCGCAAGCTCTACCGCACTGCCGGCTTTATCCAGCAGCTTCTTGCAATCCTTGCTCAAATGACGAAGATGAAGCGTTTTGCCCCTCTTCTCATAGCGCTCAGCCAGAGCATCAATGGCCTGTAGCGCAGAATGATCCCAGACGCGGCTATCTATGAAGTCAATAATAACCTCTTTCGGATCGGTTCTAGGTGCAAAATGATCTTGGAAATGGGTAACACTGCCAAAGAAAAGCGGCCCGATCACACGGTAAACCTTCTCTCCTTTTGGCCCGATTTCAATATCAACCTCGATATCCTCGGCCTTGCGCCACGCAAAGACCAGCGCCGAGACAATCACGCCCACAACCACAGCAATCGCAAGGTCAGTCATAACCGTAACAACAGTCACAAGCACAATCACAAAGGAATCATGATACGGCACTTTGTGCAGGATCTTAAGGCTGTTCCAAGCAAACGTTCCGATCACCACCATGAACATAACCCCGACCAGCGCCGCCAGCGGGATCTGCTCGATCAACGGCGAAGCCCACAGGATAAAAGCCAGCAAAAACAGCGCCGCCGATATCCCCGAAACCCGCGTCCGTCCACCGGATTTCACATTGATCATGCTCTGCCCGATCATAGCACAGCCGCCCATCCCACCGAAAAATCCGGTCACCAGATTAGCCGCGCCCTGCGCAGTACATTCGCGGCTCGCCCCGCCTTTAGTCTCGGTCATCTCAGAAACAAGGTTCAGCGTCAACAGCGACTCAATCAGGCCAATCGCCGCCAGAATGATACTATAGGGCAGAATAATCCAGAGCGTCTCCATCGTCATCGGCACATTGGGAATCCCGAAGGCCGGAAGCCCGCCCTTAATCGAGGCCAGATCACCCACACGCGGCACATCTATATCAAAACCAATCACTGCCACAGACACCAGAAAGATCGCCAGCAAAGGCGCAGGGATAGCCTTGATATACTTCCCCCCGCCCCAGATAATCGCCATCGTTGCCCCGACAAGGCCAAGCATCATCAATAAAGGCAAGCCGCCCATCCATACTGCCTCACCGCCCCCTTCGGGATGGACTTTGAATTGCTCCATCTGCGCCAAGAAAATCACAATCGCCAGACCATTCACAAAGCCTAGCATCACCGGATGCGGCACCATCCTGATAAACTTACCAAGCCGGAATATCCCCGCCAATATCTGCAAAATCCCCATCAGCACCACAGTCGCAAACAGATAATCAACGCCATGGTGCATCACAAGCTCAACCATCACCACAGCCAGCGCCCCCGTCGCACCGGAGATCATCCCGGGACGCCCGCCAAAAGCCGCGGTAATCAAACCAACGATGAAGGCTGCATACAAACCCACCAGAGGATGAACCTGCGCCACAAAAGCAAAGGCCACGGCCTCCGGCACAAGCGCCAGCGCCACCGTCAATCCAGAGAGAATCTCTATGCGATACCGTGCAAAAAGTGACATGTCTTTAGGTTGTGTCAAATCTATGTCGGTATCGGCATGCATAGTTTCTCTTTCCGTGGTCTCAGATAGTTATTAGATCGTTACTTGAATTAGCTAGCAGCGCGGCTCGCCTTTTTACGCTCATGAGGACAAAGATATTTCTTGCGAAGGCGTAGCGATTCCGGTGTCACCTCCAGCAATTCATCATCATTGATATAGGCCATCATGTCCTCAAGGCTCATCTTACGCGGCGGCACCAATTTCACCGCATCATCAGACCCCGAAGCCCGCACATTGGTAAGTTGCTTACCCTTTAGAACATTGATTTCAAGGTCATTCTCACGATTATGCTCCCCGACAATCATCCCGCCATACACAGGGGTCTGATGCCCAATAAACATCTCGCCGCGATCCTGCAAATTGAAAATCGCATAGGCCACAGCCGTGCCCTGATCGGTCGAGATCAACGCACCATTCCGGCGTTGCGGCACATCACCCTTATAAGGCGCATAGGAATGAAACAAGCGGTTCATCACGCCCGTCCCGCGCGTTTGAGTCAAGAACCTGCTCTGATACCCGATAAGCCCTCGCGATGGCGCAAGGAATGTCAGTCGGGTTTTTCCTGCCCCGCTAGAGCGCATATCAAGCATCTCACCCTTTCGGCGGTTCATCGCATCGACAACGGCGCTGGAATATTCCTCATCCACATCAATAATAACCTCTTCCATCGGCTCCATCTTTTGCCCCGACTCCTCTTGGAAAAGAACCTTAGGCCGCGATACCGTCAGCTCGAACCCTTCACGGCGCATCGTCTCGATGAGAACACCAAGCTGTAATTCACCGCGCCCGCCAATCTCAAAGGAATCCTTATCCGCGCTCTCCGTATAGGTAATCGCCACATTAACTTCAGCCTCAGCCATCAAACGCTCGCGGATCATGGTTGATGTCACCTTTTTGCCCTCTTTACCAGCAAAGGGCGAGTCATTCACGCTGATCGTCACAGACATGGTCGGCGGGTCGATCGGGGTAGATGCCAAAGGCTCGGCAACAGACGGATCACAAATCGTATCAGCCACACTCGCCTTGGTCAGACCGGCAATACAGATAATATCACCCGCATGCACCTCGGTTACAGGCACGCGTTCTGTACCATCAAACATCATGAGCTTGGTCAAGCGACCATTTTCCACCAGATCACCACCCAGATTAATCGCCTTCACTGTATCATTAACCTTCGCAGAGCCATGAAGCACACGCCCCGTCAAACATCTGCCCAAGAACGGATCAGAATCCAGAAGCGTCGCCAGCATCGCAAACGGCTTACCCTCTTCGACATTCGGCTTAGGTACATGCTCGAGGATCAAATCCAAGAGCGGCGAGAGATTCTCGCGCGGATTATCAAGATCACTCACACACCATCCGTCACGCCCAGACGCGTAAAGGATCGGGAAGTCCAACTGCTCGTCATTCGCATCCAAGGACACAAATAGATCAAAGACTTCATCAACGACTTCTTCGGGACGACCATCAGGGCGGTCAATTTTATTGATAATCACAATCGGACGAAGCCCTTGCGCCAAAGCCTTACCCAGCACAAACTTGGTCTGAGGCATAGGCCCTTCCGCCGCATCAGTCAACAAGATCACACCATCAGCCATATGAAGCACGCGCTCAACCTCGCCGCCGAAATCCGCGTGACCCGGCGTGTCAATGATATTAATACGCGTCTCTCCCCATTGGATCGACGTCGGTTTCGCCAAAATCGTAATCCCGCGCTCTTTCTCCAGATCGCCGGAATCCATCACACGCTCATCCACCGCCTGATTGTCGCGGAACATCCCGCTTTGCTTCATAATCGAATCAATCAAGGTTGTCTTGCCGTGGTCAACGTGCGCGATAATTGCGATATTGCGTAAATCTCTGCTCATAATTACCTTCCGTGGGCTCCCACCCAAATACTTATCCAGCGCAGTTTCTATAGTTTTTAGCCCAAAAAGGAAAGCTTTATTTGCATTCTCATAAAATATCTTATGGTTAAAGCATTTTCATTTATCAGCATTTCCTATTGAAACGCTCTCTGGTCTGAATTAGAAAACCAAGATGAGTTATGATCTGAAATCAATGAAAATTGCTGTCGTCGGTTTGGGCTATGTCGGAATGCCGCTAGCCGTAGCCTTGGCAAAATATGGCCCCGTTACTGGCTATGACGTTAATAAAACCCGCGTCAAAGACTTGAAAGACGGCTGGGATAGCAACCGCGAAATCCGTCAAAATGTCCTGCGCACAACATCTTGCAAATTCACTGATGACTTGGATGATATCAAGGATGCAGATATCTATATCGTTACCGTGCCAACCCCGATTGATGAACACAACGAGCCGGATCTTGCAATCGTCGAGGCCGCCACAAAATCTATCGGATCTTTAATCGATAAGGGCAACATCATCATCTATGAAAGCACAGTATATCCCGGCGTCACCGAAGATATTTGCGGCCCCATTCTAGAAGCTGAAAGCGGCCTGAAAAGTGGTAAAGATTTCGCACTAGGCTACTCGCCTGAACGCATAAATCCAGGCGACGAAGAACACACAGTTGAAAACATCACCAAGGTGGTCGCCGCCCAAACCGAAGACGCGGCAAATTTGCTCGTGGAATTATACGGCCAGATGAATGGCGGCAATATCTTCAAAGCCAAAAACATCAAAACCGCCGAAGCCTCCAAAGCCATTGAAAACGCACAGCGCGACATCAACATTGCCTTCATCAACGAAGTCACCATGCTGCTTAACAAGATGGGGCTATCCTCTTATGACGTAATCGAAGCCGCAGGCACAAAATGGAATTTCCTCAAATTCTCCCCCGGCCTAGTCGGCGGACATTGCATCGGTGTTGATCCCTATTACCTCGCCAAAAGCGCGCTTGATATCGGTCACCAGCCCGAAGTTATTCTGGCAGGCCGCAAAATCAACGATGGCATGGGCACTTACGTCGCAGAGCGTATAAATCGCCACCTAAGCCCCAAGGCCGAAAACACCGACATTCTAATCCTTGGCTTTACATTCAAGGAAAACATCAATGACATCCGCAACACCAAAGTCATTGATATCTATAATAAATTCAAGGAACTCGGCTATAATATCGACGTGCATGACCCGCACGCTATTCCCGAAGACGTCGAAAAGGAATACGGCATGAAGGCTCTGACCGCCCTTCCGCAAGATAAGAAATATGACTGCGTCACACTCGCCGTAAACCACAAGATTTACACGGAGATGAACCCGCAAAACATTACTTCTCTTCTAAAGACCGGAAATGGAAACTCTCCTGTGATATATGACATCAAAGGGGCTTGGCGCGAACTGGAATTTCCTGATACGATCTCTTATGAAACCATGTAAGGAAAATCATGGGTGAGAAAACCAAAATCCTCTTTATGCTCCCCACCCTAGGTGCAGGCGGCGCAGAGCGGATGCTCATCACCTTTATGAATAATCTGGATCGCGAGAAATTCAACATCGCCTTCCTATCCTTAAGTGACGATGGCCCGATCCGGGAATGGATAGCCGATGACATCCCCTTTAATTGCTTTGGCGATCGCCGTATCAGCAACAGCGTCTTTGAGCTAAAGGCTTTCATCAAAGAACATAAACCAGATGTGCTCTTCACAACTATGGTTCATGCAAATGCGCTGGCTTTGTTAATGAAATTCTTCTTTCCCAAAATGCGGGTTATCGTGCGCGAAGCCGCCCTACCCTCAGTTCTAATCTCGCGCTACGGCTTCAAGGGTCGCTTATGTATATTGCCTTATAAGCTCTTATATTGGCGCGCCAATTTGGTCGTAAGCAACTGCTCCCAGATGATTGACGATTTTAAAAACAGCATAAAAATCAGCACCAAAAACCACCGGATTTTATTCAACCCCGTAGACACCTCCCGCATTTACGATTGCATCCCCGCAAGTTTCGAGAACGAACCGAAGCGGGATAAGACCGTGCATTTTGTAGCTGTCGGCCGGCTATCTTTTGAAAAGGGCTATGACCGCCTGATCCGCGAACTTAAAAACTTCAAATCAGATTACGACTGGAAACTGGAATTGATCGGCGAAGGTGATTACCGCACAGAGCTGGAAAAACTGATTAAGGAATACGGTTTCGAGGATAAAGTTATTCTAAAAGGCTACGAATCAAACCCATGGAAAATTGCCGCCAAAGCAGATTGCCTGCTTCTCCCCTCACGCTGGGAAGGCATGCCCAATGTCGTGCTAGAGGGGTTTTCTTGCGGCCTGCCAGCCATTGCCATGCGTGAGGCCGGCGGCATTATGGACATCAAGAATTACTGCAACGATGAACAGCTAAAGATAGTCGATACAATCGAAGATTTTGTGCAAGAAATGGCAAAGGTTAAACCCTCACCTAAAAATGCGAAAGCCAAATCCATCCTCCCCGATGAATTCCTGCTACCACATATTATGAAGGAATTCGAAGAAATTTTAACCGGTTAAAGTCCAGCCTTTTTCCTGGCCTCAAGAATAAGAGTAAGATTTTCTAAACCTTCCTGCCCTGAGCATCTCGGTGCAGAAGAATTTTCAACTGCTGCAATAAAATCCTTAAGCTCTTCGAGATATTCATAATTATTAAACTCCGGCGGACACAGCTCATCAAGAAGAACACTCCCGTCACAATCTTGCATTTGGATTTTATGGGTTACCATATCGACACGAAGAACACCGTTCTCACCTGCAATCTCGAAACCCCTCTGACGCGGCTTCGTAACATAATCCAGATGGATTTGAGACAAACCGCCCTTTTCATACTTTAAAGTCAATTCCGCAATATCCTCTGAAGCAATCTCCAGCAATCCGCTATTTTCCGCAGAAGCCGCAACTATCTTTGCGCTACCGAGCAGATAACAGGCCAGATCTATTTCATGCGCGACATCAAAGATCACGCCGCCGCTTTGCGGATCAGCTGTATAATTCTGCTTGTAATCTTGATCGGGCCGCCAGTCAGGTAAGTAAGTTGCACAAATAAATCTGGCCCATAATATTTTGCCTAAACTCGGCAAGGCATCTCTGGCCTTTTCTACAACAGGACGAAAGCGCAAATTAAACCCGCAAGCCACTACCAGATTTTTCGCCTGAGCATCCTGCAAGATATCGTGAAGACCTTCTACCTGCGTTGCAATAGGCTTTTCCACCAAACAGGGTTTTCCTGCCGCCACACATTGCTTTAAGGCTTCCAAATGATATTTATGCGGGCTAGCAATAATAACAGCATCTGCAGCATTAATAGCATCTTCTATACTATCAAAAACATTGGCTTGAGGAATTTTATTTAGAGCTACTCGCCTTCTCTCCTCGGACGGATCATAGCCCAAAGGCTCAAGACCTAGCTCGACCACATTCGAAAAATGCCGCATCCCGATAGAGCCAAGCCCCAATATAGCTATTCGCTTAATCTGCATATTTCACCATCATGATGACATCTTCGCGCTCGCCCTCAACATTGATAATATGATCATGCTTCACATATTCAACCTCATATCCGGCCTTTTCAAAGGCCTTCACCGAAGGAAAATTACTCTGATAAATCCCCGCATTGATTTTGAATATGTCATGATTTTTAAATAAATAATCCCCGAGCATCGTAATAGCGCTCGAACCAATCCCCTGCCCCTGCAATCCCCTTTCTCCAATCATAAGGCCAATACCAGCAGTTTTATGATGGAAATTTAGATCGGCTTTTATATTGCCTATATGCCTGCTCTCATAAAAAATCCCGAGGAGAATCGAAGCATCACTTTTATTACAATTCTCAATAAACGCCTCTACACTGCCTTGCGTATGATCCTTAAAACGCGATTCCAGATAACGGGACACTTCGGGATCATTCAGCCACGAAACATAATCCTGTGAAATGTTACCACTATCCAAAGTCTGAAGTTCTATAGCGCCACCTATTAGTGCTTGCTCAATAATCACTTAAAACCTTCATAACGTAATTTTGCTGCTCGTCACTCAAACCATAATACAGAGGTAAAGATAACACTTTTTTATAATATTCAGCAGCATTAGGAAAATCCTCTAACCGCCCACCATAATAGGGCTGCGCATGCACAGGAATATAGTGAACCTGCGTGCCTATATTCTTGGCTCGAAGCTCATCCATAAATTCTTCGCGGGTTTTCCCGATTTTCTCAAAATCAATCAGAATCGGATAAAGGTGATACGCTTCATCCTCCGAAAACGCCAGCACAGGTTCCGCCCAATCTATGCCCTTAAAGAACGCGTCATAAGCTTTAGCAATTCTCCTGCGGCGCTCCACAAACATATCCAGCTTCTTGAGTTGACTAAGCCCCAAAGCACAGGATAAGTCCGGCACACGGTAATTATAACCGAGATCGTTCATAGTGTATTTCCAGTGATCGCCGCGCTCTACACCATGCGTCCGAAGCATCTTCATTTTTTCTGCATACGCAGGATTATTTGTTGTTACCGCTCCACCTTCGCCCATCGCAATCGTCTTGACAGGATGAAAGGAAAAAGCCGCCATGTCACTATACTCACATTTACCGACACCCTTCCCGCCCAGAGCATGACAAGCATCCTCAATCACGCGAATATTCTTTTCATCACACAATGCTTTGATGGCTTTCATATCGGCAAGTTGCCCGCATAAATGCACGACAACCAAAGCCTTCACTTCACCCCCTGCACATTCATAGGCCTCGTGCAGGGTGTCAGGCGTAAGAAGACCACTCTTCGCATCCACATCGGCAAACACTATCTTCGCCCCGCAATACCGCGCAGCATTTGCACTAGCCAGAAACGTCACCGTTGGCACAATAACCTTGTCGCCTTCCGTGACCCCAAGTGCCAGCATCGCCAAATGCAAAGCCGCCGTGCCGCTATTACAGGCCACAGCATGATCAGCACCTGTAATATCGCAAAGGGCATTTTCAAATTTTTCTATGTATGGACCACAGGTGAGAAAATCACTGCGCAGAACTTTTGAAACTTCTGCTATATCGTCATCATCAATATATTGTCTGCCATAGGGTATGAAATCCTGCACCGGATTAGACCTCTTCTATCATCTCCAGTAGCTCAGCCTCGTTCAACCACCATGTATTATTGTCACTGGAATAGGAAAAATCTTCGGGAACATACTTGGCAACATCCTTATAATTCTGGCAAAAATCACTCTTGGATTTGTAAACCGGCATAATTATAAAACGATCATCCATTTCAAGTGTCAGCCTTGCATCATCAGCGGTCACCATTGTCTCATGGATTTTCTCCCCCGGACGAATACCGATAATCTTATGCGGCAAATCGGGCGCCAATACCTTAGCAAGATCAGTCACTTTCATACTTGGGATTTTGGGCACAAAAAGCTCGCCGCCATGCATCATCTCGAATGAGGAAATAACAAACTCGATGCCTTGGGTCAACGTAATCCAGAAACGCGTCATACGATCATCAGTGATCGGAAGCTCTTTAACGCCTTCACTAATAAGCCTTTGGAATAGCGGAAGTACCGAACCCCTTGAACCCATTACATTACCATAGCGCACAACAGAAAATGTTGTATCCTGATTACCACTCAAACTGTTTGCCGCAACAAAAATCTTATCCGAAGCCAGCTTGCTTGTACCATAAAAATTAATCGGATTTGCCGCTTTATCCGTTGAAAGCGCTACAACCTTTTTCACGCCGTTCGCCAAAGCCGCATTAACAATATTTTCTGCGCCAATCACATTTGTTTTGATAAACTCAAACGGGTTATATTCTGCAGCCACAACCTGTTTCAGAGCCGCGGCATGCACCACATAATCCACCTCACGGAAAGCCATGTTCAAACGATCGCGGTCACGCACATCGCCTAAGAAAAAACGCAACTTTGAAAAAGACGGATGATCCAGAAAACGCTGCTCCATCTCATATTGCTTAAACTCGTCACGCGAGAAAATAATGACCTTTTTAGGATTCGCATTTTCAAGAATATAGCGGGCAAATTTTCCGCCAAACGAGCCTGTACCGCCAGTAATAAGTACTGTTGAAGAATCAAATATTTTTGGATTATGAGAAAACATATCTTTTACGCGCTTGCTCTTTTTGTGTGTTTTGTTTTGCCAAGCTCGATCACATGATCGGCGACATCCAAAATAGTCAATTGATGGGAAATAGCAATAACCGTTGTATCTTTACTTAAGTTTTTAAGCTCCTGACAGATCGCTTTTTCAGTATCAGGATCAAGCGCTGTTGTCGCCTCATCCAGAATAAGGATTTTAGGCTCTCTTAACAATGCCCTTGCCAGAGATATTCTCTGCCTTTGCCCGCCAGAAAAACGCACGCCTTTTTCCCCGACCACCATATCCAGCCCTTCGGATTGCGCCATCACAAAATCAAGCGCCCCCGCCTTTTTAAGGGCTACTTTAATCTGCTCATCACTATAACGCTCATCCCCTAATGTAATATTATGACGCAGCGTATCATGGAGCATAAAGAATTCCTGCGGTACATACCCTATCTGATCGCGCCAAAAAGACGTCTTAATCTCCCGCAAATCAACACCATCAATCAAAACCTGACCGCTATTTTGTTCATGGAGTTTACAGATGAGATCAATAATGGTTGTCTTGCCGCTTCCTGACGACCCGACAATGGCGGTCAGTTTGTTCTTTTCAATATCAAATGACAAATCAGATAGAATTTTCTGACCTTCAACATATTCAAAATCAATATGTTGCAGGGAAATTTGATCCTGAAAGACTTGCTCTTTCGTGCCAGTAGTCACTTCTTTTTGTCTCTCGGTTTCTTTGATTTCCTTATCAAGCGCCCAGAAGAAATGCTCGTATTCGGCAACCGACATAATGCTCTGGTTAAACACACGCCAGCCCGTCATAAGCTTGTAGAAAATGACAATCATCACAAAGGTTTCAGCAAAGCTCATCTTGATCATCTCAAGCGAGAAATACAAAAGCAAACAAACAAAAATAACGATAAAAGGCTCCATAATGATTGAAATTGAACCTTTCAAGAATTGCAAATTTTTTCTTAATTCTGCCTGTTCCGCTAGCTTTGGGCGTATCGCATCGAACAAAGCCTGATCCTTATTCATGGATTTAAGTGGCTTAATATTGGTGAAGAAATCCGTCAGCGTACCGCTAGTTTTCTTAAAATTGCCTTGAAACTCGCCGCCCAATGCCTTGAGTTTTTTCGGCATAAAATCAAAAGATTTCAGAAGCAAAATACCACCTATCCCGCCCAGCAAAGTAGCTTCCCATGAAATATAAAGGGAAAAAAACATCAACACGGCAAGCTGGAGTGCCCCTGAAAACATCATGGTGATATGCGTGTAAATCATGGCCGCCGCAGGGCATTCCTTAAGCGCCGTATTGATAATCTCGCCAACAGGTTTAGTGATAAAATACTGCCATCGACTTCCAACAGTAGAATCAAAAAACTTATAGATAAAATTCTTTTCATAGCCAGTAAAAATGCGCGCCTTTATGTAGGCCACTGCCACAAGAATAAGAGCCTTAGCAAAAAACAAAGAGCTTATAATCATCAGGATTTGCACAGTTGTTAAATCCTGAAGATAAGCGGTAATAAAGTCCGGCAAAGGAATGTCAGCCTCTTTCGCCAACAAAGGCACAAAAGCAAAAATCCCGAAAACTTCCATAAGACTAGCCAATGCTGATAACACAGAAACCACAAGAAAGCTTTTCCAGTTATCAGCTATATAGATTTTTATGATATCAATTTTGCTGCCAGTTTTTTCCATCGCGATCAGTTTTATAAGATTTCTATTGTTACTGTTCAAAATTTGCTACAGAGTACTGCTAATAAAGCATTTAGAACAGGCACAAAAGAGTTTAATGAAAAAAATTGCAATCATACAGGCAAGAATGGGTTCATCCAGACTCCCCGGCAAAGTCCTAAAAAACCTTGAGGGAAAGCCTGTGATAGAATGGGTTGTGAATGCCGCTCAAGCCATACCGCATATTGATCATGTCATCATTGCCACCTCGACAGAAACTCAAGATGACGCGATCGAAAGCTGGTGCAAGGATAATGGCATAGATATATTCCGCGGCAGTGAGCAAAACGTCCTTGAACGCTATTACAAGGCCGCAACACAACTGGATTTAAAGCCAAATGATCTGGTCATGCGCCTAACCGCCGATTGCCCACTACTTGATCCAGAGCTTTGCGGGGAAACCTTATCTCTGGCAGCGCGCACAGGGAAGGATTACGTGAACAATATCGGCAATCCAAGATCTTGGCCGGACGGACTTGATTGTGAAGTGTTTAAATTTCAGGCCTTGGAACAATCATACAATGAATCAGATGACGATCTGCACAAGGAACATGTGACGCTTTATATTCGCCGTAATCCGGATAAATTCGAATGCTTGTCCCTAAGCTGCCCGTTATCGGGAATAGGCGATTACCGCTGGACGCTCGATACGAAGGATGATTACACCCATATCCAGAACCTGATCAAAGCATTAAAAATTAAAAACGGGGAAGAGAAATTCATTTATGCCTATACAGATATTTTGGCAATTGAAGAAGAAAACCGAGAAACTAAACTTGGTAATGCCAACGGCCTTGAGAAATCACAAGAACACCTCAAACGCGCCCTGAAAACAATTCCCTCGGCTTCACAGACCTATTCCAAATCTTACATCCAGCACATAGAAGGCATCTCCCCCTTCTTCATCGAGCGAGGTAAAGATGCTTATGTCTGGGATATCGATGGCAATCAATATATTGATTATCTGGCAGGGCTTTTGCCCGTTCTACTTGGTTATAGTGATCCGGATGTAGACGAAGCCATAAAGGCACAACTCGCCAAGGGCATCAGCTTTTCCCTCTCCGCTGAAATAGAAGCCGAGCTTGCCGAGATGCTCGTAGACATGATTCCTTGCGCAGAGATGGTGCGTTTTGCCAAAAACGGCTCGGACGTTACGGCAGGTGCAATTAGACTGGCCAGAGCTTATACAGGCCGAACCCAAGTCGCAACCTGCGGCTATCATGGCTGGCATGACTGGTATATAGGCACCACAGCCAAAGATCTGGGCGTGCCCGAGGAAACCAAAAATCTGGCTGATATTTTTACCTTCAACGATATTGAAAGCCTGAAATCCCTGCTCGCTCAAAAACAATATGCAGCAATAATCCTTGAGGCCGAGGGCGCCGAAAAATCCGAAAACAACTTCCTCGAAGAAGTCAGAAAAGAAGCAACCAAACATGGCGCAATTTTGGTATATGATGAAATTGTCTCGGGCTTCCGCTCTTCTCTTGGCGGCATTCAGGAGCGACGCGGCGTTGTACCAGATCTTGCCTGTTTCGGTAAGGCTATGGGCAATGGCATGCCAATTTCAGCCTTGGCTGGCAAAAAGGAGATCATGCACAAAATGGATGATATTTTCTTCTCCGGCACATTTGGCGGCGAAGCTCTATCCATTGCTGCTGCTATTGCTTGCTTACAGAAATACAAACGAATCAACGGCGTAAAACAGATAAATGATTACGGTCATAAGCTCCAAAATGCCCTAAACGGCCTTTTGAAAGAACACGGCATTCAGGATATTCTATCCATCAAGGGAGAAAGCTGGTGGCCTGTTATAACTGTAAACCATGACAATCCTGCACCAATAAAAATGCTGATTAGACAAGAACTAGCCCGAAACGGAATCATACAGGGCAATAGCTTTAATATTACAACATCACACTGCAATGACGTAATATGGAATCAAACCTTGGAAGCTTGGCAAAACATCGTTAAAGCCATGGCAGGATATCTGGAAAACAGCAATCCTGAAAAATTCCTGATCAACACTCAAACCCAAAGTGCATTCCAAGTAAGACTATGACCTCTACCCCTAAAGAGATTATGTTCCGCTGTGACGCCGGATCGCATATCGGCGGCGGTCATTTAATACGCTGCCTTGCCTTCGCCAATGCCTTGAAAGCAAAAGACTGTAATATTTCTTTCCTTTGTAATGAACAAGCGTGGGAGTTCCCTGCACTTATGAATTCCAGCTATAAAAAAGTGACAGAAGAATCCCTTGGACAAACACATTTTGATTACATCATCTTCGATCATTACGGTTTGGACGCTATGGATGAAAAAACATTCAGACCATATGCCGATAAAATTCTGGTCATAGACGATCTCGCGGATCGCGCTCATGATTGTGACATGCTGGTCGATTTCAGCCCATCCCGCAAAGCCGAGGATTATGACAGCCTTGTTCCCGATCACTGCCAACGTTTTATCGGGATTAAATACCTGATATTACGACCAGAATTTTTTGATAGAGTCGAAAGAAAAATACCAATCCCACCCTATAAAATCTTTATGACCATGGGCAGTATTGACGGACGCGATATGCTCCCACCCCTTCTTAATTATTTAGAAGCACAAAATGAAGAGCTGGATATCCATGTTATGATGACCTGTCAGACCAGAACAAAAAAAAAGGTCGAAGACAAAGCCAAACACTCAAAACACAATGTTACACTTCATATGGATATCAAAAATCCTGCCCCCATCATGAAGGACTGTGATCTGGCAATCTCGGCAGGCGGCATGACCAGCCTTGAGCTTGTGGCTCTAGGTATTCCTACATTGGTTTTTATCATTGCGGACAACCAGAGAGAAAATGCAGGGTTTTTAAGTAAGAATAGCTACGTGAAGCTAATCCAAGATATAGACAAGCTTAACTTAACACCAATAAAAACCTTTATTGAAAACTCTGAATTCAAAACCCTTAACCTGAATAAGACACTCAAAATTGTCACAGAAATGCTCTAGGCGGCAAAAGCCTTTTGCTTCACGAATTCATAGGCTCGTTTTTCTGCGCCTGTCTCAACATCATAATAATTTTCAGTGATAAACTTACGGCGAGCCTCTTTCTTGTCTTTGGCATTATACAGTGCCTCGATGTCTTCTATAGGCTTATCAAGAAGTTCCCGCACTTTCTCTGCCACACCCTCTTCGGTCAGATCAAAGTAAAACAGCATATCTCTGAACACAGAGATAAGCTCTTTACGCAAAGGCGCCAGATATGGATGGTCAAAAAAGATAAAAGGCTTATCCGTCAAAAAGCACCAGTTAAACGTGCTCGTGGCCTTACTACTGATCAGCACTCTTGCATGTTTGGAGATATAACGAAGATCTTTCTCTTCCAAGTAAAGCTTGAGATTTTTATGTTTCAGCACCTTTTCATAACACGGATCAGCATCCAGATATTTCTGGGTCGGATAGGCCTTATACAAGATATCCTTATTCACTTGCGACAAGATATCATCAATAACAAACACCTCACTATCATATGCAAGCTTGTCATCCCCGCCTGCCTTTATAAAACCCGTATTACTCGTATAAACATTCGTCGAAATATAAAAAACCTCTGGTAAATCAGGATGTTTAACAAAAGATTTTCCGGCATAATGATCTTTGGTAATACCCACTGCGTGGCACTGTGCCATAGTAAAGGGAAAACCAACCGAGACTTCCGCCCCCTTTTTTGTATTGGTTATAAAATAATCCGGCAAATTGCTTTCGGTAATTTGAGGAATATAATCAAAATGCGGGCTTATCTCGCGGCAAATACCATGCTGGAAACAAAAGCTTTTGATGCCTTTTTCGCGGCACGCTACAGCCAAACCATACTCAACCGGATTTTTGAGCATATTTGAAAGCAGCGCTTTCTTATGCGACATATTTTTATCAACAAACCCTAAAGCCACCTTATAGGAAGTATAGTAATTATAATGAGCAGATCTAATTTTATCTTGCATATAATCAAGTGCCACACCCAATACTTTTTCCTCTATATGACTGTTCAAAAACGCCTCAACTTTAGGAAAAACAACACTTTCTATTTTCTGATATCTTGCTTCTGCTTCTTCTGAAAATTCTGGCGCACCCTTCCTGTAGGCTTTTGTAAGTTCACCCTTAACGAAGGAAAATCCACGCCCCTCCAGTGATAATTTTGTACAAATTGAACGCGTAATCTGGTTTTCTTCGATCAAAGCCACACCTTCGCGCTCTATAAAATCCAGCCTAGGCCAAACCCGTTTAAGCAAAGGCCAAAGCGGCGTAACAAGAGGGTATATCCTCACATTCAATGAAAAGGCCTTAAGAAAATCCAAAACTTTATTCGTTTTCTGCGCTTGAATAAAATGAAAGTGTTCTGTTGTCTTAATATCTGCAAGCTTAACAGACCTAATCTCGCAATCCCCATGATCCCGAAACAAAGTTACATAATCATTTGAATAACGCGGACTGGGGTTTGTTGCATCAATCTTTGTAACAATGATGCCTGTTTCGAAATCACTTTTCTGAATACTCGCAGCTTTCTTCAAAAAATTTTGCTCACAAGTCAAAGCAAACATCAAAGAATAAGCATCATACTCATACCCCTTTTCCTTTAAAGCTTCATAGATATCAGTACATAAACCGTATAAATCACGAGTCAATTCCACCAGCTTATCCGGTGATATGCGGTCATTGAGAGAAACAGCCATTTTAGAAGCATGAATATTTGGACTTTCCGTAACAATTTCATACAATGCATCATCAAAATGCGGAAAAACAGCATTCAGCACACATAAATCGTTACAAAAAACACGTTTACGTTTATCCAACTCATACCTTCAATGTTGTAATTTAAAGCTGCAGAAAGCTCATCAAAATATGAATATCCGGATCAAAATCATCAGGCTCGCGGTAAAATGACATATACTGTGTCTTAACATTCGAGTAATTGTAATGCGCTGTCAAAAGACCGATCAACAAAGGATAAGGCATTCTGAAAATCTCGTAAACCTTATCGGTAATATCTTCTTCCTGCATAGTAGTAACCTCGAGATCACCCAAAGACAGACGATAAAGATAACCTTGCCCGACATCAATGAAGAAAGCCTTATCCGAAACAACATTTTTACGATCCTGCCAAACTTTCTGGTTTTTACGAGCCTTGGCAAGAAGCTTGGTTAAGTCTTTACGCTGATCCGGCGCAATCCAGAATTTTCCGCCCTCATCAAATTTGTTGGATTTCGTAGAGATATCCTGAATATATTCTTGCTCGGTCAAATGAGTCTTATGCTCATACTCACCACTCATTTCTTCTGTTGAAGTATCATATGAACACATATTGGACATGAGGATTATCTGATCACCATAACCTTCAGCCTCCAGCACCTCAGCTGCATCTTTTTGCGTGCCCACGCCGTAATATTCGAAATTCAAGGCCTTGGCCGCACCATACATAGCGCCTGCAGCAAAAGGAAATACGCGTTCTGGTGCCAGGGTTTTGGTAAACCCCAGCATCTCGCGGTAGCCGCGTTGTTTCTTCGCATCTGATTTTTCTTTTTTCTCTTCCGGCGATAAATTTTCGTAAAAAGCCGGATAAGGTCCTTGCGTGGCAAAGGGCACACAAGCAAAATCAATTGTCCCGAATTTATCCTTGATCTTGGTGCACTGCTCTTCACTGAACGGGCAGTCATTCGCATTCACCAGTATCTCACCATCAATTTTAAACGCCCCGATAGAATCCACATCATCATAAATCGCAGATGGCTCAATCCATGCACGGTCATCACCATTCAAGGGCAATCCATCTTCGAAATTACACACACGCACATCTGTAAAGCCCAGAGCCTGAACGTTTCTTTGGGTAAAGTTATTGGCATAATTTGCCACCAAAACAGGTGTATCCTTGTCAAACAATCCAATGGTAATAGGGTCAAAATGATCTTCATGCGTGTGCGTCAAATAAATGAAATCCGGCTTGATCGCTGCTATTTCCTCCTTTGTCACTTTGATTTCAGGGAAATTATAAAGCCCGCTTGCCGAATATCTGTCAAAGGTCACCCAAGGATCACACAGAACTTTCGTGTTTTTCCCTTCTATCAAAATCATTGAATTGACAAGGTATGTAACTTTCATGCTTTAGGCCTTTCTAATGATGCGGGCTGGTGCTCCCACGATAGTATCACCAGTTTCAGAGTCAAGATCGAGAACAACAGAATTTGCACCTATCGTACAATAATCTGCGATGTTTGAATTCCCTAGAATATGACTGCCTGCATATTGTGTTACAAAATCTCCGATCACAGGCGCTTTGCCTGTAAAATTTGTTCCAACTGTACAGCCATGATAAATTGTAAAAAAACTTCCGATTTTTGCACGAGCAGAAAAAACAATCGTGCCATAATGCGCAATCCCAAAGCCGGGACCTATGCTAGTCGCAATAGGCAACTGAACTCCGACAACCAAACATACGATTGCATGCAAAAGATATGACAACCAATAAAGAGGCAATAAAAACCAGTATTTTTTGCAAAAATTTGCTGTTCTGAAGGTGATATTGACAAAAACTTGCGGCTTATCAATCAATAGACGGAAAATATTGGCATTTTTCACTGCCAGAATATCCAAAAGCAAATATTCGAAGTCATTGCTAGAATCCTTATAAACTTCTGCAATTAACTCGTAGATATAATAGATTTCACCTTTGAAACCTTTTTCCTTGGCAGCCGCCTTGATTTGCGGATGGGCGGCACTACAGATAATTAACATATCAATCCCCGATAAATCAGCCTCATCAGGAGATTTAATGTCAAAACCTGCCTCGCTCTCACCATGACGGATTTTATCAATCAGGCAAATAACCCTCGAGGGTTCAAGATAATATTTGAATGAAGTCTTACCAAGACCGCCAGCGCCCCATACGGCAATCTTGCCTTTATCCGCTAAAAACGCCCCTATCTTGTTTTTCACCCCGAACATGTTTCCTACAGCGCTATGCCTTCCTTATCTTCTTCAATGGACTGCATCGTCCAAAAGGGTCGTAAAACTGTATGATCAGTCACATTCAACCTCTCAAGCGGTAACCCCAAAACCGAGCGCACAAGTTGCGCAGGCATATTATGACCAGCCACACGCGACGCCCCGACCGATCCGCTAAACCGGAAGGCCGCATCAATCGCCACCATCGTCTTCGGCGTTTCGATCACATCAATATCGAATACACCGTCTGCCTTAACGGCCTTACAGACCTTTGCCGCATATTCGATCACTTCCGGCTTCATACAGATTTTATGGCCTGTGCTAGTAGGTGAAAACTGGTTTTTTAACTGACGAAGGCGGATACAAATATCCTGAAGCTCACCATCCTTTGCCACCATATCAACATCATAAAACGCCCCATCATAATAAGGCATTAGAACCAAATCTTCGACCAGAAGACCACGCTGCTTCATTTCGGTGAAAAACACATCCCTATCACCACTCCCGCAGAAACGATGTTCAAGAAAAGGATAGAAGGATTTTACCGCGTCATCAAAAAGGAATACCCCACGAGAACCGCGCCCTAACCTTGGTTTGGCTATAATTTTTGTTTTTGGATAATCCAGTTTTTCAAGAGCAGATTCTATTTCTTCCTTGCCTTGAACCAGATAAAAATCGCCATCATACAAACCATTTTCTGATAAGGATTTTAGCAAGTTATATTTATCTGTGACATGAGTAACGGCTTGCGGGTTTCCAAACGCAAGCTTTATACCAAGATCCTTTGTAAAGTAATCATAATGCTCTGCAGACACAGCCACCTCCTCATCAGCAGATGGAATAAATAAATCAATATCATTCTCTTTTATGATGTTGCTAATGGCTTCGATAAAAGCACTAGGATCTTGGGAAGCCATAGGAATTGTATAGAATTTATCGGCAATAAGTTGCCCTTGCGCCTCAGGATCAGAATCCGCGCCAATAATGCGCACGCCATCTACAACGCGCAAACATGCCATGAAATCATACATAAATTTACCACCAACACAGGTGATAAGAATATTAATCTTATTTTTCGTCATGTTCATATGAGAGCAAGCTTGATCCTGTTTGCAAGAAGCCCCTTCCAGTGCTCACATCCGTGCGGTTTAATGAAATATATTTTGAACCAAAAATCTCGGCATTAGCTTTAGATAATAAATGATCTTCATATTTTGTAGAATTTTTTGCCGGAGAAATGAGATAACGAATAGAAATGCGTGGATCCTTCGAATTATTCAAAACCGTCCCATGCAACGTCAAAGAATGAAAACAGAAAATGGAACCTGCACCACCTGTAACCGTAATTTGATCACATTGCATATTATTTCCAGTGCTATCAGAATAAAACCAACGATCATGATCGTGCATAGAGCGGCGCAGAGCATGCGGATAAGTCGTCATGCCCATCTTATGACTTCCCACCAAAACACGAAGTGCCGAATAATCAGCCTCAACCTGATCTAGATATAGATAAACGGTAACAAAATCAGACTCGCGACGCGTTTTATCCTGATGAAAATCAGTGCAATGGAAATATTGAACATCCTGAAATTCATCATACACAAATGGGTTTAAATTCGGACGCCCCACATCCTTCACATAATCATCAATCCATTCTGGAACAGCCCAACTCGGCACAGAACGAATAATCGCTTTTTTGAAAATCTGATATCCCTTGCCACATAGATTTTCCATCGCTTGGACAAAAGCCGGATTTTCTTCTACAAAAGACAAATCAACTTCAGGCTTAAGCAAAAAATTATGGCTCTCGCGCCCCGGAGAATAATTCTCCCACCGGCCTTTTGCTTCAAACTCTTCTTTGCTTTTATAAAAAATAGAATCATTAACCGGACGTTTCTCATTCACAAATGACCTGAATGCCGAGGACTTTTCTTTATCCAAAATAGCACCAATTTCAGCGCATCCATTATCTGGAAAGTTTTGAAGGGATAAATCTACTTTTGGTAAATTTGCGTCTTTAGGCATAGTAATATCCTCACTTATAGGAGTTGGTTAAGATTGACTTACAGATTTTTTCTTGATTTCCATTACATCCTCACCGGCTAAAACTTCATTTGTAATTTTCAACAGCGCGGCCTCTCCAAGATTTTTATCTATCTCGACTCCCATTTTAAACCGCATAAAAATATCATCCAATTGGTTCACAGTAATATCCTTATAGCCTCTGCTGTGTAGAAAATAGAAAATTGCATGCTTGCCGGAATGTTTACCAATCACAATTTTGGATTCTTCTGCTCCTACATCTTCAGGCGCCATAATCTCGTAAGTTCCTCGGTGCTGCAAAACGCCATGCTGATGAATACCAGATTCATGAGCAAACACATTTGATCCAACAATTGCCTTATTCGGCGGCACAACAAATCCAGTAATAGAAGACACCATTTTTGAAAGCGCAGAAAGCTTCGTGCCATCAAAATTACACTCTAGATCAAGATCCTTGCGCACCTTCATGGTCATCACAAGTTCTTCCAATGAAGCATTCCCTGCACGCTCGCCAATCCCGTTAATCGTACATTCGACCTGACGCGCACCTACACCAATTGACGCCATAGAATTCGCCACAGCATTCCCAAGATCATTATGACAGTGAACAGAAAAAACTTTCTGATCGATATTATCAACATTCGTGAGGATATCCTTCACCAAAGCAGACATCTCGTGCGGCAGTATATAACCAACAGTATCGGCAATATTAACAATATCTGCGCCAGCCTTGATTGCCGTATCAAAACAGCGATACAGAAATTCCGGATCGCTACGCGTACCATCTTCGCATGACCACTGCACTTCGGGAAATCTGTTTTTTGCATAGCTTACACATTCATTGATAGCCTCAATGACTTGTTCAGGTGTTTTGCCAAGCTTATGTTCCATATGAAGCGGGCTGGTTGAGATAAATAGATGAAGTCTTGCATTATCCCTACCCTTAAGCGCATCATAAGCACGGTCAATATCGGAAATCGTACAGCGCGAAAGGCCGCAAACTCGGCTATTTTTAACATTTAGCGCAATCTGGCGCACAGCATTTAAATCCGTTGGCGAAGAGGCTGGAAAGCCTGCTTCGATGATATCAACGCCAGCTTCATCCAAACCTTCAGCAATCAGGAGCTTCTCATCGATCGTCATAGACGCACCCGGGCATTGCTCCCCGTCACGCAAAGTCGTATCGAATATGTCTATTTTAGTTTTTGACATCTTTTTCCTTTATAGGCTCCAAAGCATTAATATCATTTACTATTTCTTTCCCGATGAGATTTTCACACTCGGAAGCACTTAATAAATTCTGACTTTCACTTCGCGCCCTCAGGAATAACAGGTCATCAATAGAGACAACCTTGCCTTTTGTCAATTTTTGCGAAGAAAATATGAAACGCTCCATATTTTTTCTTTTTACCTCTATTTCAGGAATAAGAGCCTTTTTAGAACTACCCATCAGGGTTTCTGCACGCCGGATCATGAAGACCATATCCTTGAACCCTTCAAAATCCAGCGAAATTGAATGATCATAACTTGGCCTGCTCGTATCCAGAGAAAAATGCTTTTCTATGACTTTCGCCCCGCTAGCCACAGAAAGGGCTGGAATATCCTTGGTCACACTATGATCTGACAGCCCTGAAACCACACCATAACGCTTTGCTATTTCATCAATTGCCGACAAGTTTATATGCTCATCCGGACACGGATAAAGGGATGTACATTGTAAAATTGCATAATCCTTTAGAGCGTTCTTTTCAAAGATCGCCACGACCCTATCAATATCCTCATAAGCTGATAAGCCAGTCGATAATATAACAGGCCGACCTTTTTGGACAGTTTGCTCGATCAGGTAAAAATTGGAAAACAATCCAGATGAAATCTTATACCCTGAAGGGTTAAGCTTCTCCACCCATTCAAGAGTTCTAAGGCCAGATGTTGTAAAAACCTCTAGCCCCAAGCTTTTAGCATACTCGAAAATCTCTCCGGTTTGCTCAAATCCCAAAAAGGATTTCTTATAGATTTCATATGATTCCGTATCAGGATGGTAATTCTCATCAGGATCGGAGGTTTGAAGCTTCACGGCATCCGCCCCTGCCTCCGCGCAAGCCTTGACCATTTGCTTGCAATATTCGGTATCACCTTCGTGATTAATGCCAATCTCCGCAATGATAAAACAGGGCTGCCCTGCCCCGATCATTGTGTTTCCGAATTTGAAAGATGTATTAGGCATAAGCTTTTTAATCCTTGATATTTCGAATGCAAGCAAAGGCTTCTGCAATGTTCAAGGCAACAGTACTACCGCGTAATTTTGCCAGAGCCTCTACCGCTTCATAAGATCTGGGATGCGGAAAAGGGCGCATCTCACTCTCATAAACCTTAAGGGCCGCAAGCTTCTGATCAAATACTTCTTCTATATCAACATAGACATTCGGCACGAAAGCCCCATGAACGCCCCACTCCGTACTGGATAGGGTTTCAAATGTATAAATCTCTTTCGGATATGCACCGCCCTGAATTGGCCGCGAGGCCGTCATCACAGCCTCGAATGTCAAACGGTGATCGACGTTCAAATCCCCGCCATGATGGGTATAAACAACATCTGGCTTTATTTTGGTGAAGTGACTTTCAACGACTTTAATGATATCGAGCAAAACAACACTATCCATGCGGTTATCAGGGAAATCGGAGAAAAACACGTTTTGAACCCCTAAAATTTCACCCGCCTTCTTCGCAGCCTTCTGACGTGCGCCAATCTTGCCTGCATCATCACCGTCATCACGCGAGGATTCTCCGTCCGCCAGAATAAGCACAGTAACGCTATCGCCGTCTCTGGCATGTTTACACAACGTACCTCCAACACCTAAAATCTCATCATCAGGATGAGCCACAACCGCTAAAATATTTTTTGTCATAGGATTCCTTATATATTTTGCTTTATATATGTTCAATAGATAGTTCCATTGGTATCCTTTTGCTATGCCCCTTGATCATAAAACAGAATTGAAGAATTTAGCCACGCAATGTGATTTGCGTCCCGTAAAGGCTGAGGATAAAGACTTAATCCTTGAAATGCGAAATCAAAGCCATGTGCGCGAAAATATGTTAAGTTCTGGTATCATTCAACCAGAAGATCACAAGAAATGGTTTGAAGAACTAATTAAAGCAAACGATAAGGCATTCTTTATTTTCACCTATAATGATGAACCGGCAGGTGTTATCGGCTTTTACGATTTAGAAAAAGACACCGCCAATTGGAGTTTTTATCTTGAAAACCCGAACCCGCCAAAAGGCTTAGGCACGATTATGTGCAGTATGGGATTAAATAGAATTTTTGGGAGAAGTGATATTTCTAAAATCCGGACAATAGTATTAGATAAAAATGTAAAATCATTACGGTTGCACGAACGTCTTGGCTTCAATAAAATTGGGCAAAATGCTAACATGGTAAAGCTGGAACTAGATCAAAATACACATGAAGAAATCTCACTCCTGTAAAAGGCTTTAACCTACTTTAGCCACTGCAACCAAAGTATCTGTTCCATCTATTTTAGCCAAAGAGCTTTCATAGGTACGCGTCAACTCGGGCGAATCAATCAATGATAGCTGTGACTTATGCCCACCAGGCTTGCCATTAGCAAGCCAATATAAATGATTTGATAGCGGGTAGCGCTGAACACCCTCTATTTGTATGTCTTTAAAGCCGACATGTTTAAGCATTCGATTAAGTGAATCGCGCGTATGAAGAACCAAATGCTGACTCCATAGTGTAAAATCCTTAAACGCTTCACTCCTGAGACTAGCCAATAAAAAATCATTTGCGTGAGGCACTTCTATTAGAAGCATTCCACCTTTCACAATTTTACTTTTTAAAATTTCTAAAGTTTTCAAAGGATCCGGCAAGTGCTCAATAACATGGAATGACACACATATATCAACAGAATCATCCGGAATTAAATCTATATCCGTTTTACAATCAATGCCTTCAGAATTTAAATCATCACAATAATTTTGCTGTATCTCAACACCTGATACCTCAGCACAATAGTCTTTTGCTAGCCTTAAAAAATCACCACTACCAGCACCAAAATCCAGAAGCTTTTTCCCCGTTACCAAATTCAAATTTGAATGAAGACGGCGTTTTGCATCTGTTATTCTTTCGTAATCCCTGTTCCCCGTTTTCAACTGCTTCTTTTTATCCTCTACATAAGCACCTTCTATATAGGTTTCATCACCAGTATAAAATTCATCTATGTAAATAACGCCACTAACACTATCTTTCCAGACTTTCAAATCATCCACATCTCTCGTTTTCTCACTAAACAAAATACGCGTTTCAAGTGAGGTTAATTGTAACTTTTCAAGTGTGGTAAATATTGTGTTCATCATTTTCAAAAAAGAAGTAGTATGTTTAAGTATAATATATTCTAGACTTTATAAGATGCGCTCTTTAATACAAGCACAGATATAACTTAAATAAGATTTTTATGAAAAAATTTCTATCACATAACAAATTAATGCCTCTTTACGGGATACTGATAAATCTTTGTTATAAAATAAACTGGTTTACCCCAATTATCTGGCTCACTATATATTTTTGCGAGACTTATAACAAATCGCCAACCCAAAAGAATGCAAAAACGCTTTTAGCGCTTAATCATAACCGCTTTCGCAATGATTTAGAGATTCTGGCAAATAGCAATAATTTTAAAATAATAATATTACCGCATTTTTGGATGTGCCGCCTGCAATATGCTCTATACAAGGGCCCCGTATCGTTTGATACAATCTTCAAACCATCACACGAAGACAAAATCCATCACGAAAAATTATCAAAATTCACGGCTTTATTCATGCCCAAACTATACGCAAAAATGGGTATTGATGGCGTTGTATCAGCCGCCAATCATTACATATCTGACTATCTATGGGGATCTCAATCATCTAAAAACGGCGCAGCTTATATAATCTTACACAAAGAAAACCTCTATGCCTCCGAAGCCATGCAACAATACAAAAAGAAACTTTGGAGCAAAGTACCCGACTTTACGTGCGACCTTTTAATTGTACACAACACTATTATGCGAGATATTTTTATCGAAAGTGGTATCGTGGATAAAACGCGTTGCTACGCCCTAGGTGCCATGAGAATGGATCAGTTTTTGAAAAAATATTGGCATAAACCGACACCACTACAAGATCAAAAACAGGTCACGCTTTTTTCTTTCACGCACAGAATAGGTGTTGGCGATGGCATTCCTCATTGGTACGAAGAATCTGACAACCATGAGGGGTTTATCAATTTATTTAAAGAAACTCATTACGCTTTTGCACTTTTTGCCAAAAACAATCCAAACGTCAAATGCGTTATAAAACCCAAATGGGGTGGAAAATGGACAGAGCAAATTGAAAACGCCGTTCAGGAACACGGCCTAAATTTATCAGATATTCCCAACATTGAAATTGATATAACCACGCCTGCTCCTAAACTAATTGAAAACTCAAGAGCCGTTTTAGGTTACAGCTCAACTACTCTTCTTGAATCTGTAGTTATTGGTGATAGAGAGATCATTATTTCCTTACTTGGTGAAGCCAATCGTCCTGATTACAAAGGCCGTATATTTTTGGAACAGGATTTATCAAATTTCAAGACAGCCGAAAATGTTGATGAGTTAATTGAAATCCTAGAAGAAGTCACAAAAGACGAGCCTGTCAAAATAAATAAGGAAACACAAAAGAAGCGAGAAGAAATATTTGAACGTTGGATTTCGCCCAGCTCTGCAAAAGCAACTGAAAATTATATCAAGCACATAAATCAAGCAATTGAGAAAAAGAAAAGCGCCTAAGCCGCCTTATCTTTTTGCTGAGAAAGAATAAATTCCACCAGAGCTATATCCCACTCCGTATCAATACTAACCATTGGCTCATTGATTAACACTGCGCCTGTTTTACCGCCCATCAAACTCTGATCATCCAATAAACATTCCCGGGTAATCGCATAAGCTACGCCATTACGGTAATAAAGGGGTTTTAGCTGCTGACGAGCGATAATCTTGCCTGCATTTTCCTTATCATAATAGCCCAGCTCACCTTCCTCAAAGGTAAGCTGCTTCAAGGGATGAGCCTTGGAATCACTTTCCGAGATTGTCCAAACCGCATCCAGATTATCATCAACAAGCTTACAAATTGTATCACTAACATGAGACGCTTGACGCAAAGGCGAAGTTGGCTGAAGCATCACCACGATATCATAATACTGACCATCATCCTCTTCAGAAGCTTTTAATGCATGAGTAAGGACATCAATATCTCCGATCCTATCACCGGAAATATCCTCGGGCCTGCGGAACGGCGCATCAATATCATGCTCTTGCGCTACTTTTGCAATTTCTTCGTGATCCGTAGAAACCACAATTCTGTCAATTTCACTAATACTCTTGGCAACATCTCCAACCAAGCCAACCATCGGAATACCACTAACCGGACGTAAATTTTTGAGCTTGATGCCTTTTGAGCCACCACGCGCAGGCACTACCGCTAAAATTCTCTTATTCTTATACATGCTCGGCCTTTCTTGCACTCATCATACACTCCAGCAAATCAGTCAGATCATCATGCAAATCAAGCGCAACTGAATCAAGGTCAGAATATTCATTTGTAATTCCGTAAAACCCGCAGCCAATATTCTCAGTCGCCACGCGGTCATTCTCGCCATCTCCAACCACCAGAATTTGATGGGGTTTGAGATTATGGATTTGCATCAGAGCAGACAGATTTTCTGTCTTACTTGCAGGCGATCCATAAACACTTTTCACAAAATTCCTGATTTCAAGCTGCGCCACAATCTTCCTTAAATCTTCTTGCGGAGTAGCAGAATTAATCACGGCCATAAGCCCGCTTTCCTTTATAAATCTCAAAAGCTCTGCTGCGCCACCGACTTCCGGTACTTGTAAAATCACCTTCTCACAGGTCAAACCATAAGCAATCGCCAGATCATCTTTATCCAGATGCTCAAATTGCTCGGCCAGTCTTTCGAAAATCCCGTAGCGATTTAAATGCGGCTCGTTTTGAAGAATAAATTCCAGCGCCTGAATTTCAGCCTCGTTTTCATGACCCAAAACATCAAAAAAAGCCTGACGTTTTACATGATTGGATTGCACAAGCGTACCGTCAAAATCAAAAGCAAACAGTTTCACTTGTGAAAGATCAAAATTCATCAGGCGGCCTTTACAGGCTTTATCCCTTTGCGACGAATTTTCTCGGGCAACTCATAGCGCCCCCAGTGATTGACCACAGTCTTACGCTCAGAGCGTTCCATAGCATTAATTTTCTTGTCCTTATAAAAAGAATCATCATTATAATGCTTGGTAGAAATTTCCTCGAAGACACAACCAGTTTCAGTCCTAAAAGCATGCCACATACCGGGCTGGACAAGACACGTATCGCCCGGATAAAGGATGCGTTTCTTACCCTCAAGGATAACAATCAATTCACCGGATAGCACTTGGAATGTCTCCTCCTTAAGCTTGTGATAATGCTGAGGATGGACTTGCCCCGGAAGCTGTACAATGATCTTCTTGCAGTAATCACGATTAACAATATCAATCAGAACCGCGCCAACTTCACGGAAATTTGCTACACCGTGATGATGTGAATATTCGGTTTTGAAATCTGCATTCAGATGAACGCCTGCTTCGTGGAGCATGGCCTTGATCTCGTGAATAGCTTTTTTGATAACCTGATCCTCGGACTCTTCGGGTAATTCAAGATTTTCTTTTAAAGCCGCAGCATCTTCCTTGATCTCATTTTGAACAATTATACCTGACTTGAATTCACCGCTAGAAAGCTGGCCTTCTTCAATCGGCATAGCAAAGTATACAAGATCACGGGTAAGTTCTGTGCCTGCCGGAATTGGCTCCTTCGCATAAACACCGCGTTGCAGGGTTTTAATCGCATCAATTTCGATATCCCGAGCTGACGGACGCCCTTCGATTGCACCGCACATCGCGACCCCCTTATTATAGGCAGCAAACCACGCCTCAATTTGCTCAGGTGTGGAAGAATACTTATTAAGTTTTATCTTATCAGTTTCAATGCCAACATGACGCTCGAACATGCGTGCACCCTTAGCATATGCAATCTGCACAGGGGCAGTTTCATCCTGATCTTCATGGGTCGACCAACCAACGGTAACATTCGGATAGCGCTTAAGAAACAGATCTATCTGGTTCAACTGTAAATCCTCAGGCGGAGTTGGATAAATCGATACACAATGCATGAAAGCAAAATCCACACCGCGATGCGTAAAGAAACTATACAGAGAATCAATCTCTTCTAATGTCAAACCACCAGTCGAGCAAATAATCGGCTTCCCACTCTCGGCAGCTGCTTCAAGCAAAGGCCAGTCCTTCGCCGAACAACTTGCGATTTTGAGGATATCAATATCCATATCCACGATATAAGGCACAGATTCCTCGTCAAAAGGCGTAGAGATGGAAATCATACCCTGATTGCGAATTTCCTTAAGCAACTTGCGGTAATCATCCGGCTCCATGCGCGTATCAAGAAAACGTGGAATATGCGGCGCTGTACTACCCTTCTTATGATCCGGATGAATAAATGTATCTAACTGACGGAACTGGAATTTCAAACCTGCACGAACGTCATGCTTTTTAGCCTGTTCGCCCATAGCCTTGATGATATTCAGCCCATGCGCCAGACTGCCCTGATGGTTATTAGCCAAATCCAGAACAAACAGGTTCTCGAAATCATATGTCAGTATATCATCCATATCCTTACACCTCTTTTATGTTTAAGCTGCCGCTTGTTTCAATGCTCCAGAACCGCTTTCCGTAGATAGTGCTTCCGGCACATATCCGGCAGCATAATTAATTGTCACTTTTTCGCCCGTTTGCGCAGATAGATGCGCCGCTGCGATCACAAGCATGGTATCAAGTCCGGCTTCAATCGAAATCGGGGAAAGCTTGCCACCTGCCAGAACATCTTCCAGATGGTTAAGCTCGGTGATGAAATCATCGGGGCGTGTTTTTTCAAAAATCTTTTCTTTAACTTCTTCGCCTATAATCCTCAATTTATCGCTATAAGGCGAAGGCACGCATTGCCACTCCAGCGCCTCATCGACACCTTGCAAACGCATGGATTTCAAAGTCGGCTTGGTCACAACATCCTGAACCACGCTACCCACAAGACCGTTTTCAGTTTTCACATTAAGTAGTGCGAGACGATCAAACTCCGCCTTGCCATCCTTCACATAATCCATAGTAGCTACAACCTCTGTGATTTTGCCTGCACCTACTACTTGCGCTATATACTGCCATAGATTAAGCGCGTGCGAATGCTCACCCAAAGCGCCGCCACCGCGCGTCCAATATCCAAGATACGTATCGGCAGGCCCGTCCAACCATGGATGCGCATTGAATATTCCTTGCCAGTGCTCGCGGAAAAACACATCCAGCGTTTTGACATCTTTGATATCCTTGGCTATCTCTGCAAATTTTACAGTACTTGCCGCCACCGCATGATCATAGCCGACAAAACATTCGATCCCGTTTGCTTTACACTGGTCAAACAGTTCCTGACATCCTTTAAGATCAGGTGTCGCAAATGGCTTTTCAACAAGAATTGCTTTCGGCTTTTCTTTTACAACCTCCAAGGCCAAGGGCACATGACTATCCGGCGGCGTGCCGATAAAGATGTAATCAAACCCGCCCTTTGGCGCATCATCACAGTGTACAAGCTCGATCTCTTCGTCAAATGCGCCGTAACGTGCAGGATAAATTTCATTTCGCGTACGTTCCAGCGCAGCACTATCAATATCACAAAGCGTTACATCCCAACCCTTTGATCGCGCAGCATTAGACAAATGATTTCCAATTGATCCGGCACCATAAATTTTTACCTTAGTCATAAAAAACCTTTAATTTTATTTTTTTGTAATAATAAAAATCTATAGTCAATACCGCTTCCAGTAAAGACTTATTTACCTTGAAGCCCCTACAATCCCAGATTTACAAAGCTTTTTGATCTTCCAGAAAAGACGGCTTCAAAGAAAACTCGATCTGTTTTTTATTGATTCGTCCTAACGGTGGCTCGAAAAGCTCAAAATAGTGCTGATCGAAACTTTCTTCATAGTGATAACGCCAATTCCTCTGCAAGTTACATTTCAAAAACCTTGCATTGGCTGTGCGCCCATCAACTAGGATCAATGTTCCAGACGCTAAAAAATGTTCAATAGTAAGAATATCCGCCGCCATCGGCATCCGGTCAGGATGAGCCGTACTCAGCCCTCTAATATCGCCTTTTGCCGAGAACTGATCCGGTGCATCCAGATAGATAAAATCGGGGCAAATATTAGGGATTTGATCATAATAGGTGCACATCCGTCCATTAAACTCCCCAATTTCCAGCGGGCAATAATGAATATTTACAAGCTTTTCAAACTCCGCCGGAATCGTTTTTTGGCACACTTCAATCCACTCCTTCATACAATCAACACTATGAAGCTCAAAGGGATTAGAGCGCCGCAAATTCTCCTTCACAAAATCAGCATGCGCCGCCTTATTTATATCAAGGGCATGTCCGATCGCCTTGGTTGATTTTCCAACACCAAATTCCAGAATCGTTGTCACTTTGCGCGATGTAATGAGATAATGTAGCCGCGCCAAATCATCGAGCTCCACAGGAAATGCCTCGTTATTTTCCGGATCAACGCTTAAGTAAAGCCCTTTATCTATTTTGGAACTAGCCGCAGAAATATCAACATTAAAAAGCTCATGAACTTTATGTTCATTCAAATAATTCTGAACATCAAAATCACCAAAAAGATAAGAGAAAAATTCACTATTCTGGAGCGCGTCTTGCACATTAATCTCCTGCATATTATATATCACTGTTTTTCTTGTTACGTCTTGCCCCTCTCTTTTTCAAGGGAAATTCACTTGCGGCAGTATTTGATACAGGCTAAAACTCCTAGAACAATCACCTCTTAACTATTATTATGGCTTGGAAAAATGGGATTCGACACGAAGCATGGCTGGATTCAAAAAACGCTAGATGGCGTTTCTATTTCGCATGCCGGAACATTCTTAAACCTTGAGAAAATTATAAATGCTATTCTAACAAACCCGAAAGACTTCCAAAATCTCTCTAATCGTTTAGATAATGAAAACCTTAGCTTTGGACTGATTATCGAAGCGCAGGATTATACCCTAGCCATCAGCGACCGCGTGCAAGGGTATACAATTTATTACAATCAGATCAATGGTGAGATTTTCACAAATCCTACAGACATAAAAAACCTGGACACACAATCTGTTCTCGAATTCGCCACAGCCGGCTATGTTCTTGGCAATAACACTCTAAATAAAGACATAAAACAACTTCAAGCCGGCGAGCTGGTATATATTGATAAAACCAAATCCAAACCAGCAATTAAAACTCACCGCTATTATTGTTATGCGCCAAAACCTGTAACTTCCGAAAAAACAAAAACACAATGGAAATCCGAACTTGGTGAAACGCTAGACAATATCATTCAGCGCACAATACACTCCTGTGAAGACAGGCCTATTTGCGTACCCCTAAGCGGAGGCCTAGACTCAAGACTCCTTCTCGCAAAATTCCATGAACATGGGGTAAAAAACCTCTATACCTTCAGCTACGGCATAAAGGGCAACTTTGAAGCCGAAATGGCAGAAAAAGTCGCGAGTATGATCGGGATAAAGTGGTTTATGGTGCCCTCCAATCCAAAAAAACTAAAAACACTCTATGAAAGTGATGAGCGCAAATCATATGAAGCAGGAGCACATGGAGTTTCCCGCATACCCAGCTATGTCGAATTTGAAGCTCTGAAAACACTCAAAGAACAAAAGCTTATTCCAGAGAACGCGGTCATAATCAACGGACAGTCCGGCGATTTTATTTCAGGCGGACACATTCCCACCTCCTTATTCGAAAATGAAAACCCAAACGAAAAGGATATGTATAGTTATATGCTGGGCAAGCATTTCTCTCTTTGGAGAAATCTAAAAACACCGGAGATCGAAGACAAAATTAAAACTCATATTGCAGAATTACTTCTACCCGATGATCCAACACTTTCACTAAAAGACAATCTGATCCGCCAATACGAGTCCTTCGAATGGCAAGAACGCCAATGCAAAATGGTCGTGAACGGACAAAAAGCCTATAACTTTTTTGGTTATGACTGGCGCTTGCCGCTATGGGATAAAGAGCTTATGGATTTCTTTGAAAAAGTACCATGGCATTTAAAATACAATCAAAACCTCTTCAAATCTTACTTAAGAGATTATAATTACAAAGGCATTTTCGAATTTGGCTCTGCCGAACCCAAGGTCTGGAAACCTCATCAATACTGGATATTATGCCTTGGACGATTGATTGGCCTGCTTCAGTCAAAAGAAGCCAAAGAGGATTACTATAAGAAAATGTATTATTACGGAGACCAGCTTTTCCAATACGGCCTATTTGACAAAGCTCTTTTTGACAAACATTACAAGGATTTGCGCAACATGATGTCGCTAGCGGTGTTGGATTATATGGAAGAACATAACATCCCCTTCCCTAATGCCGCATAAATTTCGATTGCTTTTATAGGCTTTCACTGCTTTTCTAGGAAAATAAGAGAAAAACGAGTATATAGATGAACGGAATATCAAAAAATATCGCTGTGATTGGCTGTGGCTATTGGGGAAAAAACCTCATCCGCAACTTTGCTGAAATAGGCGCTCTCACCGCGGTATGCGATGCCGATGAGGATCAAGCCCAAAAATTTGCGGCTAAGCATGATGTACAAGCGCTCTCGCTTTCCGATATCATGGCAAGCCAAGAAATCAATGGTGTAGTAATCGCCGCCCCCGCCGCACTCCATTATGATATTGCAAAACAAGCCCTTGAAAACAACAAACACGTTTTTGTAGAAAAACCTCTATCCCTTTCGGTAAGTGACGGTAAAAAACTCTGTGAACTAGCCAAAGAAAAAAACAAAATCCTGATGGTTGGGCATTTGCTCCACTACCATAGCGCCTATCAAAAACTCAAATCCATGGTCGAAAGCAGCGAGCTTGGTGATCTACGCTATATATACTCCAACCGCCTAAATCTGGGGAAAATCCGCCGCGAAGAAGATATCCTATGGTCTTTTGCGCCGCATGATATTTCTATGATCCTTGATCTGATGGGCGAGGAGCCTTCTGCCGTGCAAGCCACAGGCAGTTTCCACCTCTCGGAAAATATCGCAGATATCACAACCACACACCTCACATTTTCAGGAAACCGCAAAGCCCATATTTTTGTCTCCTGGCTTCACCCCTTCAAGGAACAAAAGCTAGTTATTGTCGGATCCAAAGCCATGATCGTCTTTATTGACGGTGAGCCGTGGGATCGCAAACTCCAGCTCTATAAGCACAACGTAGAAATCACAGATGAAACCGCCGCACCGCTCGTGGATAAGGCCGATGTCGAATATGTTGAGGTTGAACAAACCGAGCCGCTCAAGAATGAATGCCTACATTTCATCGAGTGTATAACTAGCGGTAAACAGCCCCGCACAAACGGAGATGAAGGTCTTCGCGTTTTAAAGGTTCTGGAAAGTGCCACGAATGATATCATCAAAAATAAAAGCCCTATGACCAACGCCGCCTAAACTTAAGGAGAACACGCCATGAGTGATTATTTTGTCCACGAAACAGCCATCATAGATGACGGTGTAGAGATTGGCAAAGGTACAAAAATCTGGCACTTCACCCATATCCTTGGGCGCTGTAAATTAGGTAAAAATATCGTTGTCGCCCAAAACGTTATGATTGGCCCCGAAGTCACTATCGCCGATGGATGCAAAGTACAAAATAACGTAAGCTTGTACAAAGGCATTCACTTGGAAGAAGGCGTATTTTGTGGCCCTTCATGCGTTTTCACCAATGTCAAAAACCCGCGCGCCATGATAGAGCGCAAAGACGAGTTCCTTGAAACCTATGTTGGGAAATGGGCAACAATCGGTGCGAACTCAACCATTATCTGCGGCACAAAAATTGGCGCTTATGCCATGATCGGCGCTGGCGCAGTCATCACCAAAGACGTTCCAGCCCATGCCGTTATGGCAGGCAACCCCGCCAAACAAATTGGCTGGTGCTCCCATGCGGGGGAAATCTTGGACGAGACACTTGTCTGTAAACGCGAAAACAGACACTATAAGCTTGTAAACGGAGAACTACAGGAAATCGACAATGACCAAGCAAAATACGGCTCTTAAGTCCATAGGCAATATCCCCTTTATTGATCTGGCATTTCAACAAAGTCTAATCCAAAACGAAATCAAAACTGCCATTGATAAAGTCCTAGCTCACGGAAAATACATCATGGGCCCTGAGGTCACAGCCCTAGAAGAAACCTTGTCAAAAGCTTGCGGCGCAAAACATACAATTAGCTGCTCCAGCGGCACAGATGCCCTTGTCATGGCGCTTATGGCTTTGGGTATAAAATCCGGCGATGCGGTGCTTGTGCCCTCTTTCCCCTTCGCCGCCACTGCCGAAGCAGTAGCCATACTTGGCGCAACACCTGTTTTTGTCGATGTAAACGAAGATGATTACAATATCAGTCTTTCAAGTCTAAAAAGCGCTTATGACATAGCCAAGAATGACCAACTAAATGTTGCAGGGATCATTGCCGTAGATTTATTCGGCCTACCTGCGGAATATGATGCCATTGAAGATTTCGCAAAAACCAACAACCTCTGGGTTATGGCTGACGCCGCCCAAAGCTTCGGCGGTAAATACAAGGACAAACCTGTTGGCTTAAACGGTCTAATTACCACAACCAGCTTCTTTCCCGCCAAGCCTTTGGGCTGTTACGGAGATGGCGGCGCAATCTTCACCGACGATGATGAAATTGCCGATATTTTGCGTAGCATTCGTGTCCACGGCAAAGGCTCGGATAAATATGATAACGTCCGCCTAGGCGTAAATGGGCGCCTTGATACAATTCAAGCCGCAATTCTGCTGGAAAAACACAAGATTTTTGAAAATGAAATTGAAAAGCGCAATAAGGTTGCCTGTTATTACAATGAAGGCCTTAAAAATATCGTGAAAATCCCTGTGATTGATAATCACCGCCTAAGTGCATGGGCGCAATATACTGTTCAGGTCGAAAATGCCGAGGAACGCTCTCGCATCACCGCTGAATTGAAAGAAGCAGGTATCCCGACGGCTATTTACTATCCTCTACCACTCCACCAACAAACCTGTTACAAGGATTATCCGGCAAGCCCTGATATGAGCATATGCAAAAGCCTCTCCCAAAAAGTTTTTAGCCTGCCTATGCACCCTTACCTCACCACGGAAACACAAGACTACATCATTGAGGCGCTCAATAAAGCGGCAGGATAAAAATGAAAATCCTCTATGTCTGCCGCCTATATTCTGGATTTGAAGAGAGTCTTAAAACAGGCATCTGGAATCCCAAAGGCGCACCGACCATCGCGAGGATGATCGAGCATCTGGATTCTTCCGAAAATCACGAGCTTACAATCTTGCTGACCGCCAAAGATGTAAACCAAACCATAAAATCTCAAACTATAAAACTTGAAAATCTGGATACAGAAATAAAAGTGATTGCCGGAAACGGCAGCTTACCTGATTGGCTTTGGAAGTTTAGAGATAAATTCGCAGATATCTGGCAGCTTTTATTCATCACGAAAACCTATCGAGCAGTCAAACCGGATCTAGTCTATTGCGACCGCGTAAACATCATCCCTGCCGCTATATTAGCGCGCTTTACCAAAGCCAAAATCTTATGGCGCGTAATGGGCATTCTTGAGGGCATGCATAAATCTGCCGAACAAAATGACTGGCGCTCTTCTTTTCGCAAATGGCTCTGGCATAGCCCATTTGAAACTGTGATTTGTACATTGGATGGCTCTGGCGGCGGCCCGTGGATGGACAAAGCTCTTAAAACAAATGTGCCAAGGCACCTGTTACTTAATGGCATCCAGAAAGATTTAAAATCTAAGAAACTAGAAAGCCTTCCTGATAAAGGTATTAAAATGCTTTTCGTTGGCAGGCTAGAATCCCTCAAAGGCATCGAAGAATTTATGGAAGCCTTTTACGAAGCCGCCCCAAGTAACCCCGATCTTGTCGCTGTTATTGCAGGCGATGGTAGCCTAAGAGAATCTCTTGAAAAAGACACCGCAGCAAAAGGACTAGAAGAACGCGTAATATTCCTAGGCAGTATCACCCAAGCCCAACTCAAATATGTCCGTCAAAATTGTGATTTTTATGTCTCGCTGAATAAGCAAGGCAACCTTAGCAACGTCAACCTTGAGGCTCTCTCTGACCACCTACCAGCAATTATTCCTGCTTCGAACCCACAAAGCGGCATTGATATAGATACGGATAACCTAATTCCTGAAAACGTGTTTTACAGATTCGGTAAGGTCGGAGATACCAAGGCTTTGGTAGATGCCATCACCTTTATGTGCGATGATAAAAACCGTAAAACATATAAGGAAAACGCGACGAAAATTGCCGATGAGATTTTGCCTTCTTGGGAAACACGCATAAACCAAGAGCTGGAAATCTATGAAAGCATCAAACCTAAATCATACGATTACGCGATTATAATTTCCGATCTAGGTTCTGGCGGCGCGCAAAAAGTAGCTATATCATTGGCAAAGGATTTAACCGCTCAAAATAAGTCCGTCTTGTTTGTCACTCTCGATAACGGACAAAACCCGTTTTTTGAACTGCCGGAAGATATTAATCACATTGCCCTCAACAAAGTTGAAAGTAGCAATAATTTCATAAAAAAAATCACCTCCAATCTTGGACGGATATATGCTCTTCGAAAAACCTTAAAAGATAATAAACCCGAAACAGTCGTATGCTTTATCGCTCCAACAAATATCCTGACCATCGCCGCAACCAGAGGACTAAAAACAAAAACCATCATATCTGAACGAAACGACCCCACACGGCAAAGCTTCGGCAAATCTTGGGATACGCTCCGAAGAAAAACATATAAATACGCAGATATCATAACCGCCAACAGCCCGAATGCGGTTGAAAGCATGAAACCTTATGTGCCGGAAAAAAAGCTTCGCTATATACCAAACGCTCTACCCAAGCCAGATAAAAAATACATCTTACCTCATAACAAGAAAGAAAAAATCATATTGTGTGTCGGGCGACTACACCCGCAAAAAGCCCACAACATACTACTCGAAGCTTTCGCTCAAATTCACCCCGACCATCCGGACTGGAAACTTGTCTTAATCGGAGATGGCGTTTTACGTCAAAAACTAGAGACACAAGCCAAAAACCTAGGCATTTCAGAATCAGTAGAATTCAAAGGTATCCTTAAAAACCCATACGAATATTATGCCAAAAGCCCTATTTTTGCTCTCCCCTCCTTATATGAGGGCACACCCAATGCCCTATTGGAAGCGATGAGTTGCAGCCTTACCCCTGTTATTAGTGATACATGTGAAGGAGCAATGCCCTATGTTACACATAAACAAAGCGGCCTTATCACAAAAGTACAAAATGCTGATGATCTAGCTCAAAAATTAAGCACACTAATAAATAATACAACACTTTGCGAAACGCTTGGCCAAAATGCCATTAAAGCCGTAAAACCCTTATACGAAAAAACAACATTTGATTTGTGGCAAGAGGCTCTAAAATGAAAAAAATCAATATCCTGAGCCCGGGCTTCACAAGCCCAAACAGCGCCGCATTCCTTTTCCCACTTATCAAGTTCAAACACGCCCTCAAAAATCATGACTTTAACATAACCATATATAATACTCTTGAGAACAGAATAACTGACTGTAATTTTCTCTTGGTAGATAGCAAATTTTTTAAAAACAGCTGGGCACAGGACTTTAACGGCACTTTAGAAACAATTTCAGAACTAAACCAAAAAACAAAGTTAATCTGGTGCGATCAAAGCGACAGCACGGGCACATTCTTGGGTCAAGTCTTGCCGTATGTCTATAAATATTGCAAAGCGCAAATTATAAAAGATCGCAGCGAATATATGAGCACGCATTATGCCTCACGCATATATGCCGATTATTATCACAAAAAATATGGAATTAACGATAAAGATTCCTTTCTCGATCAAATCGTACAAAACAAAACCGATCTAGAAAAAATCAGCGTTTCGTGGAACTCGGCTTTCATGAATTATGGTGTAAATTATGATTATATATTGCGCCTTCGAAAACATATTCCTTTTAATTTTTTCCTGCATTTTTCAAAACCCCGCGCAAGACCTGAAGACGAGCGCCCCATTAACTTTACCTGCCGCATGGGAATTTCTTATGCGCGGGAAACAATTTGTTATCAACGCAAAGCAATTAAAGAGATTCTCAAAGATCAAATACCTACAGACAAACTCTCACGCACTGCCTATTTTAAAGAGATGGACCGCAGCAAAATTTGCATCTCGCCTTTCGGTTTAGGAGAAATCACCTTAAAAGACTTTGAAGCACTCTTGAGCGGAACCATGTTACTCAAACCAGATATGAGCCATATGAAAACATGGCCAAACTTGTTTCAAGATCAAAAAACTTGCCTATTCCACAGCTGGGATGCTGATGATATTAAAGAAAAAATCGACTGGGCACTCAGCAATAATAACGAGAGAATTAGCATCGCCAAAACTGGTCAGAATTTATACGAATCGCATACACTAGGTAAAGAGGCTGGGCAACTTTTCGCAGAGCATTTTAAAACTATGCTTAGCTAACCTTATAATATTCCTTATACCACTCAATAAACTTGGGCACGCCTTCATAGATGCTAGTGGTTGGTTTATAGCCCGCAACTTCCGTTGTTTCATGAACATCGGCATAAGTTTCCTGCACATCACCTGCCTGCATAGGTTTAAAATCAATATCAGCACTCTTACCTAGCTCTTTTTCAATTAGCCTTACAAAATCCATCAAATCTTCGGATTTTGTATTACCAATATTCAAGACCCGCTGCGGGGCATCTTTACCATTATCTTCGGGCGGATTTTCCAACACAGCCAAAACGCCGCTGACGATATCATCAATATAGGTAAAGTCACGCTTCATCTCACCATTATTAAAGACCGGTAATTTCTCCCCCTCACAAATTGCCTTGGTAAAGATAAACAATGCCATATCAGGCCGCCCCCAAGGTCCATAAACTGTAAAGAACCGTAAACCCGTCTGCGGAAAACGATAAAGATGCGCATAAGCATGGCTCATCAATTCATCACTACGCTTTGTCGCAGCATAAAGAGAAATCGGACTATCAACACGATCTTGAACAGAAAACGGCAACTTCTCATTACCGCCATAAACAGATGAAGAGCTTGCATAAACTAGATGCTGAAAACCTTCCGTAAAACGGCAACACTCAAGAATATTCAAATGCCCCAAAACATTACTACTGATATAGGCATATGGATTTTGCAGGGAATAACGAACGCCAGCTTGCGCGGCCAAATGAACAACCTTGGCAAAAGGTCCATACTTCGCCCACATCACCTTCATGTTTTCTGTTTCGGCAATATCAATTTTCACAAAAGTGAATTCGGGGTAGGCCTGAAGAAGCTTAAGCCGTGCCTCTTTGATCGTAACATCATAATAATCATTGAGGTTATCAATTCCGACAACTTTTTGCCCAGATTCTAATAAACGCAGCGCCGTATGAAAACCAATAAATCCGGCGGCACCAGTAACAAGAATAGGATCAGACACTTAAAAACTCCGGCTATAATGGATATAATCCGAGAGGTTATAGCCGAATACACACTGTAAATCCAGTAGCTATGCCCAAGACATATGTATTATTGCACATAATACTGATAGTTTTGATGCAATCAGGCGCTCTTCTTCTTAAAACCGAATAACCCTCTGCGATTATTCTGGCTTTCAGCCAAGTCCTTCACCAGAGCCTCAAGCTCATCAAGCTTACTTGCACGTTTCTCCGAATCACCACGCTGATCGGTAAGTTGTGCCGTTACACGATTAACCATATCCTGCTCTTTATTCAAAGTAGTCTGTAAATGCTCGATGTGATCCGTCAATTGCCTGCGTTCACGATCACGTTCTTCTTCTAAGATCTTAAGCTTTTCCCTAAGTTTCTCGATTTCTGCGCTTTGAACAGGTGCAGACGCTTTGGGAGCATCCGATTTTTTATCCTGAGCAATATCAGGCTTAACTTTATCACCGTAAACGCGTATCAATTCAGAAACATCAATCTTCGGACGTTTGGTATCCTTGTCCTCAACAGTGATTCCCTTCTCCTCTATGTGGCGATACAGCGTTTGGCGTGTAATTCCAGCCATGGAAGCTGCCTTTGAGAGTGAAACTTTCATGTGTTTACCTTCTGTAAATGTAACAATTGAATGAGACAATCCTAACTGTAAAATGATTCAATTTCAATCAATCGACTCAATTTTCTCTGACTAATCCCAAAAAAGACATTTTTTATCGCAGGGAAATCATAAATTCTAACGTATTAAACATTAAGCCATAAAAACTAAAATGGCCTCATGCACTTAAATGATGCGAATCACTTAAGGTCATAATACTATTTAATAAGTTAAGGGAAACACGAGCATGTCTTTGAAAAAACTTTATATTCTGCCTATTTTGATATTCACACTTCTATATACGCAAAATTTACAAGCAGGTCTTTTTGATAAAAATCGAAACAAGAAAGATGTCGAGATTATCAAAAACATTGAATATGGAAGCCATGAAAGACAAAAGCTAGATTTATATTTACCTCAAAATACGAACTCTTCCCGTTTACCTGTGCTGATGTTTATTCATGGGGGCGCATGGCAAAAAGGTGATAAAGATATGTATGACAAGATGGGTATCTTTTATGCTGAAAATGATATCCTTTTTATTGCCATTAATTACAGACTCTCCCCAGATTATGTTCATCCCGCTCTGGCTGAAGATTGCGCCCATGCTGTAAGCTGGATTTATCAAAATATCGACAAATACGGCGGCAACACAAATAAAATCACGCTTTCAGGCCACTCTGCCGGCGCTCATCTATCAGCCTTAATATCAACGGATAAAAGATATCTTGACGCATATGGCCTACCAACAAGTATATTCAAAACCGTCATTCCAAATGACACAGCCAGTTTTGATTTTTTACTACCTATAAAAAAAGGGAAACGAATCGTCCAACCCATTATTGATTATACATTTGGCACTGACGAAAAAGGCCTTGCCGATGCCTCTCCAATCACACACGTAAAAAACAATGGAAACCTTCCCGATTTTCTGCTTTTTGTTACAGGCAAAAGGCAAGACGCAGTAATACAAACCAAAAACTTTCATAAAACCTTACAAGCTTATGGCGCTAAAAGCGAAATGCATGTGATACCTCGCCATTCTCACAGAAAAATGGCTTTGAGCATGTTCAACCCGAATTCAGAAATTGCTCAAAGAATTATAAAAGTCGTTAAAGAGTAAGATTAACTACCGCCAAAAGCAGACATATCCATACCTGAAATCACTTCGGCTTCACTACCAGAGCCAAGAACACTTGTCGTCGCTTCATTGGCAAACATATTCTGCGTACCAGCAACAATATCAACATTTTGAGCTGTCTGGCCTACAACTTCACTTGTCATACCTAAATTAGCCATTAAAGGGTCCCACACATGTTCCATCATAAAGTCACTATAACCATCAATTAAATCCCCCGCCAGAAACTGCGTAACATGGGTTTGTGACAAACCCGCCTCAGTAAAGTGAGATACTGCCAATGTTGTCGGATCAACAAAAACGCCAGTAAGCAAACCCATAGCTCCACCGATTACAGCAGACATAAAAATATGCTTTATACCAAATTTGCTCTCTTGTTTTGCCATCACGGCCTCACCTTCATTAAGTTTTCGAAAAAGTAATTGATAATCACTTGCAACACCTAATCATAAATGATATTCATTTGCAATAAGAAACTTTCAATACCGGAACTATTTTTTAAGGATGGGTACAATGAATATAAAAAACAAATGGCTTGCTACAACAATTTTAGCCGCATTAGGAACATCATTCAATCAAGCAGCCATAGCCGCCCCGACAGATGTTGTAAAAACAAATCTTCCTGTAAAACCCGTTACCGTTTTATCAAAACCCCCGAAACTAGACTCTAATGGACCTGAGTATGTATTCCAGTACAGCACTATGCATGAGGGCGATTACACAAATGAAGATGGTTTAGGCCGTGATGTTGACTGTAATAAGCTAACAACTGCAACTGATGAAAAAACCGGTCTTCCTATAAAATCATTGGAAGTACAGTCTGCTTTTACGCCAGGTGTTACTGTTTTTGTTCCCATGAGGCTTAATCCTGACACTGGCATAGCCGCAGGCACACATTTTGAGCAAAAAAATGGTCGTACACACAATCAACAAGTTCGTATATCAAAAGAAGAATGGGAGAAAGCGCCTTTACACTATTATAAGACACTGGATTTTATTTTGGGTACAGGAGACATAAGTGACGGCTCCAGCTTTGATTCTTATGCAAGCAATAATAGAGGCAATAAATTAACAGCGGCGAGTACTTTGAATAGATATGAAGACCACGTTGACCAAGCCCATCATCCTAAGTCTGAAATGAATGCCGCTCAATATATGTGTCAAAAATTTTATCAGACCTATGAGAATTAAGAAGTCAGGATTAATAGTCACAGTCAAAAAGGTCACTCATGCTGCTCCAACAGCCTATTAAGCATATTGCTCATGAAATCGCATCCGAGATTAATGACTACGATCCGGCTACAATAGATCGGCTGCGTGATGCCATGCTTCGGGATGAACACTACATCCTGATGAGAAAAGACATATTTCAAGATGTGCTTAATGACTTCGTTTCCAGTTACCGGAACAACGCCATAACCCAAGATACAGATCATATACGTGAAAATCTGTTTCAGGCTCTACGTTTTATCACTACCGGTTCGGTAAAGCCTCACAAAGCAGAACGCACCAACTTTATGAATTACCATGATCATGAAGATGGCTGTGAAGAAGTTTCCGAAGAAATGGCAGAGATTGAAGCACGTCAAAATGGTGGCGAAATCTCGGGACGCATTGTTTCAGGTTTTGGTATTTCAGAAAAAGAAGGAAAATATAAGCTCAAATTAAACCCCGCATTTATCTTCGGTAGTTTTAAAGGTGGTGAAAACCAGAATAAATTACAGGAATTCCTATATAAGGAATTACAAAACATAACAGGACACGATGACCTTCAAACCTTAAGTTCAGAAGACTTATATCTGGATGCAGAGGATTTACGCACGATATGCAGAAATCTTTTTGCGTCGCTAGATCATGAGGATCAATCCCTTGATGCCTTCATGAAAGATATCTTACTCGAAGAAGTCAAACATGATGATTTGGTAAAAATTGAACAACGCAAAGCAAAAATAGAAACATCGGGTAGCTTTGCAAGCCTAAGTGAACATAAACCAGAAGCTGAGGAAACTTCTAACAAAAGAATGATCGGTCTATCCACGGCATTAACGGTTATCAGTCAAATAATTGACAGCCCGGAAATGAAAAAAATCCGTCATAAATACAAAGCAAGCGAGCGTCTTGTTAAAAAGGATTTATCCCCTCTTGATATATTATGCACTGATATAGACAGACTCCAAAATGTAATTGATGTGCATATAAACCAACACAACACATCTCTTGCTGACCTCGAATCGATCTCTGCAGAATTTAGAGAAACTATAGCTGGTAGCATGCATATCCTGAAAATTCTAGACCGTGCCATGAAACATGTGGACGGACAAGATAAAAACCGGATGCAAATAAATCATTTGGCCAGAATGCTCGAAGACTCATCTTTGGCACCAATAAGCTTATCCAGAAAATATTTAACCAAAGAAGGGCAGGAAATTGCTCATCATTTAGGTCGCCATACCGGACAAGAAGGCGCTGATTTAGTTGGTGGTTTTACAGATTTTCTGGAAGATTTCGGCGGCGAAGTGATCAGTTTTGTTGCTCAGAACAAAGTTCTAACAATTGGCTTAGGCCTAAGTTTCTGGTTTTTAATGTCTGCGGCCAATAATCAAGGTGGCGGCGCAGATATGGCTAATCAATTAGCTTCATCCTGCTCATCAACGGGTCAGTCAGGTTTGCTTAGTGTATCAGGCGGATTTGCCATAAGCGAGGAAGCCTTCATGAGTGGAGAAGCGCTCAACCTTGCTAGCTCAAGCCTTCAAAATGAAGTCACTGAAATGTCATGTGATGGAGTTGAGCAACAATTCGGTGTCCAAGCCATTAAACAATGCCATTTTCACCTGCCTGTCAAAGTCCCCTATTTCGAACATTGCCTAATATCAGATCAGGCGGTAGTACAGCTTAATGAGGGCATTGAATTGATCAAAGGGCCATTAAATATGATTCTTGATGCTCCGGCCGACGGCATAAACTTGCTGGCCCCGCGCGATCCCGATGAAGTTCCGTTTTTTTTCGCAGAAAACTTTAAGACCTCTTTGCGCAGCACAGGCGATGTCTGGTTTGTTTTAAATGGTTATCAGAATTTATCACATGCGCCTTGGGCTGCCACCGCAACCTCAATGGGCTTTAAGCTAGGAACAGTTGCCGCACTTGCCAAAACTTCGGGCTTGGTAAGACCGCTATATGATGGCGCAATCGGCTTATTCGAAGACAATAAATACTTGATTTCAACTATTCCAAGCGCCGCATATGGATATAGCGAACAAGGTGTTAGCGGAGCCATTATGGCCACCGTTTTAGGAACAGGAGCATCTTATACGGCACTCGGTATACATAGAGGCGTTCAAGGGCTGGCGAATATCCAAAGTTTTAAACATTCCCAAACCAAGTATAACCGGGCCGAGCGTGCTCTCTCGGCACAAAGTGAATATTATGAAACCCCATCAGGTATACTTGTTCCTGAACATATCACACTTGATAAAAACACAATAAACCTTTTTGAAAAATCCGATTACCCTACTCTAAACCTTAAAATCGGTGGTGAAGATTACGCTCTTGAATTAACAGATGAGAAATATGAAGCTTTGCTGGATGAACTCATCGGCTTTATTTTTATCCTTGAAAATATGCCCGATAAGCTGGGCATTGAGCCTCAAGAAGAAGACCCTGAAATGAACATCATCAATAAAGCATACGGGCACTCCAAATCATGGAGCTGCCTAACTGATATGCCTTATCGTGATTACTTACAAAGATCATCAGCACATTGTCTTGAGTCCTTAAAAGAATATAAAGAAAACCCTGGTTCAGAGGTAAATCTTTGGACTCTTGAACGCCGAATGCAACAGCATATCAATACTGTTGCAGGCGCCCAGATGATTCACTTAGACCAATTCATGGAAAACCTCTCTAGACGGCAAAAAGGCGAACTTCGCATCAATGCCAAAAAGACCGAAAGGCAATTTGACCGTGCACAATCCCACAGAAATGACTGGGATAAGCTAAGAAAATTAGGGTTCAATGCAGGCCGGTCACTGGATTACACGCGCCACCTACCCTTTACGACCTCAGCTTCTTTAGGCACAAAAGCAATTTCAGCCTCAGCTACAGGTGCAAAAATGCTATTACGTGGAGGCTGGTCTGCTTTGCGCGATGATGCCATACCCTATGTACATAAAAAATATAATGCCATTAGTCCAGAGACCAAAGGAACGGCTATAGGGTCATTATTAACATTAACAGCCGCAGCCATCAACGTTGATGCTAATCCCGAAATACAGCAATCTATCAAGGACACTTTATCATTTGGCGAACATGGCGCTGAAGCTGCCCGAATTTTTCTAGAAGTAACTGATAAACTCGGACTTCATTATCTAAGCCCACAAGAGCAAAAAGAAATTATTGAAAGCGCAAGAATTATTGCAGCAAAAGACATGCCACAAAGCGTGATTGATGGTGTCACAACATATTCCGGCGCAACAGGGCATGTCGCAGGAGCAGGTACAGCCTCGGGCTTATTCGCCGTCTATAATTTTTTGGAAGATCACCTGATCGTTCATTTAAGTATGGGGTATGTCTGTATTCTTGCTGGCGGCGGCGGGCGTTTAGCCGCAGATATGGCAGCAGCGCCATTAGGCGGCGCAGCAAATGTAGCCAAATATTTCAATGACCAAATTGCCAATCATACAAAAGGTGTGATTGATGCCAAAAAACCTATCCGCGCTATGAAACAAGAACTACGCGATCTAAAACGCCTAAGTCGTAATATCATAGAATTCGATAAAGAATATCTGCCTGAACTTGTTGTGAAGTAATTTTCGGATTTTCAGAGAAATGGTGGACCCTAGCGGGATCGAACCGCTGACCTCTTCGCTGCCAGCGAAGCGCTCTCCCAGCTGAGCTAAGGGCCCGTCTTGAAAACGAAAAAAAGTATTATCGGGTTTTCACTAAAGTTTCAAGTATCTTTTCACGATTTACAGGCACAGTCTTTACTTTTACGTAAAATGATCTATATAGTGGCACAATTCTTGAAATAAATTTGAGCTTATTAATTTATCTGGTCGATGAAGGAGAAAAAACATGACCTCGGAAGAAATTACAGATATCGTAATACAATATGCCAGTTTATATGGCCTGAAAATCGTAACAGCCATTGCCATTTTCATCATTGGTAAATGGATTGCCAAAAAATTGGTTGGTGTTGCCAAAAACCTGATGACCAAAGCCAAAATTGATGAAACCCTCGTCAGCTTTGGAGGAAACATCCTCTACAGCCTTGCCTTAGTCTTTGTCGTTATTGCCGCCCTAAGCCAGCTTGGAATCGAAACAACATCTTTGGCCGCCATAATAGCTGCAGCAGGTTTAGCCATTGGCCTGTCTTTGCAAGACTCCTTATCAAACCTCGCATCAGGCGTGATGATTATCTTATTCCGTCCATTCAAAATTGGTGATTTTGTTGAAGCAGGAGGAACAGCAGGAACAGTTGAAGCGATCTCTATCTTTACTACAGAATTTAGAACAGCAGATAATCGTCTAATTATTGTACCCAATGGCTCTATCACTTCCGGCAATATTACAAATGCATCAGCAAAGCCTGAGCGCCGCATTGATCTTGTAATTGGTGTTGGTTACAACGATGATCTTAAAAAAGTTAAAGATGTTCTAGCCAAAATTGTTTCAGAAGATGAGCGCATCTTACAAGACAAAGATGTAACCATCGCAGTTGCAGAACTTGCAGATAGCTCCGTCAACTTAGTAGTTCGCCCTTGGGTTGCAAGCGCAGATTACTGGAGCGTAAGGTTCGATTTAATTGAAAAAATCAAGACCACTTTCGATGCTGAAAATATCTCTATACCATACCCACAAAGAGACCTGCATATTGTTGGTAGCGATACAGCTACACTTAAAAAAGCGGCTTAAATTGAGCAAAAAAGAAAAAGAAAAAATAGAAAAGCCCCCAATCGGGGGCTTTTGACTATCTGCATGGCAACTTATAGCCACCCGCACCACCATATAATTCAGGATATCCAAAATAGGAAATCAAACTATCCTTAAAATCAATCATATCGCGTGTTTTCGCCTCAACATGCTCATATAAATCATAATAATCAACAATCCCTGCAACCTTTTGGTTATTGGTAATCACAGGCATATAGCGATACCCATATGATTTCATTAACTCTAGAGCATCATCTATATCATCATACGGATTCAAAACTTTTGGATTGGAAATCATAACATCCCAAGCAGAAAGTTTCTCAGGCGAATTTTCTATTATGCCATCAAGCCCTTCAACCCAATCCATAGGACCACTAAAAACTCTGTACATGATCTCTTTTTCTGTAACCATTCCAATCAAATGTTTTTGATGATCAACAATACTAGAGGCCCCTCTTTTGAGTTTCCTCATATCCTTGAGAATATCCAAAACTTTGCTTTTTGCGCTAAAAACCAAAGGCTTTACACCAGATAGCGTATCAATAACAGTTTGGGGAATTTTAAAATTAGCGTTACTTTGCATCATCATAATCTCCTTTCATTAAGCAAGACCACAATAAAAATACATAATAATTTTAAGAAGTTAATTGCCTACTAATTGTCCAAAAAACATAATCTATAGGCAAATATAATTTTTATAAAAATCAAAAATTTTGTCAAGAAAATCAGACATAAAAAAAGCCCCCGATTGGGGGCTTTTAAAAAGAGAATTCTATACTTTTACCTGTCTGACATCAAAGACAAGATATGTGAAAACATAACAACAAAGCTTATATATAAGCTTAGAGCCGAAGACCAAGCCAATCTGCTATTCATCTCAGCACCATAAGCAGAATTATATTGTTCTTTTGTTGCTTGAGTTTCCCAAGCTGTCATGCCCGCAAAAGCTAAAACAACAACAATATTCAAAAGCATTTCAAATCCGCTTGAATACTCAACAAACAAGCCAATCATAGAAACAACCAAGACCCCTATGATTGCCATGAAGCAAAAAGTCCCTATAGCAGATAAGTCTTTTTTAGTCGTATAACCAAAAATACTTAGCCCGACAAACATTATTGAGGTCACAAAAAACGCTCTTGCAATATCTGCCCCTGCAAAAGCAAGCGCAATCACTGAAAAGCTTACGCCATAAAGGAAACTCACACCCAAAAAAGCCATCATAAGCTGTTTGGAATTCATTCTGGCAGGATTAAATCCAAACCATACAATGGCAAGCGGCGCAAGCATAACAATCCATTTCTGTGGACCGCCTAAAAACAGCATCATAAGGTCAGGTGAGCTAGAAACAACCCAAGCTGTGAGCGCTGTAACCATAACGCCTAATCCCATACGATTATATACGCTTTGCATGTGATCACGCAAACCAACATCTATATTGGTTTGTGTACGAGATTGTGAATAACGATTAGTTTGCATTTTATCCTTCTCCATTCTTTTTGAAAAATGCGATTATCAAACTTATATACTCTATTATAGCAAAGATCAAAAGATCTCGCGAATGATTTGCAATTAAATTCGTTTATTTCAAACAAAAGTTACACTTCATTTGCGCCTGCCCCTAATCAACCAAGGATTCAAGCGCTCCCCATCTTGGTCTTTATCACGTATAAAACGTTCTTTTTTACTAACAGGAGGCAAAGATGCCGAATCAGGAATATTCGTGTTCGTTACTGCAGAAATAGCTTCTATACGTTTTTGAATAGGCGGGTGAGTAGCAAACATCCCCAGAAATGGTACGTGATTTTCAACACACATCATAGCAATATCATCCGTAGTCTCGGGTATGCGATCGCGGCCAGAAATACGCATCAATGCCCGCATCATAGCCTCAGGATTTTTAGTTAACTCTATCGCGCCAGCATCAGCCATATATTCACGCCTTCTGGATAAAGCAAAGCGCATCATAAGTGTTGCCAAATAACCAAGCCATAGCACCACCGCAATAACCAGCATAGCTATAATTGTAGCCATAGCATTATCACGACGCCCACGTGAATAAAACAAACTGTACCGAATATTACTCCAGGCAAGCTGCGCTAAAAAGCCAAACATACCTGTAAAAATAACACAGACAATTAACAATCGGACATCTCTATTCATAATATGGGTAAGCTCATGCGCCAGCACACCTTCTAATTCATCCTTTTGCAAAGAATTCATCAAGCCTCTTGTGACCGTGATACAATAGGATTTATCATCAATGCCGCTGGCAAAAGCGTTTCTAGCATGGGTTTCTATGATCTCAAGCCTAGGCATCTTAATCCCGCGTGAAATACATAAATTCTCCAGCAAATTATAAAGCTCCGCTTCCTCCTCTCTTGAAACCGGATGGGAATGCGCCAGCTTCCTAATCATTGCGCTATGGGAAAACCATGCAATCATAAACCAGATTGCGACAGCCGTTAGAATTAAAGGCAGAAATTCAATTGTAACATATACAGCTCCTTGCGCCGCGCCAAGAGGATCAATCTCGGCTTGCGGCAACATGCCTTTGGTCGAGCCCATACCCAGCAAAAAAACAATAATCCAAAAAATCACAGCTACAAGCACAGGATAAAGCGCCAGCAATAACACGCACCGCGCATTATTATTCCAGATATGCGTACTCAGACCAATTGCAGGTTTACTCATCACACAATCATCCTAAGCGCTTAAAAGATTTAGAATTTCACTTCAGGCGGTTTGTTCACAAGCTTTGCCTCGGCAGGATCTAGCTCAAAAAACTCTTCCTTTTTAAAACCAAAACTACCCGCAATCAGCACAGCCGGAAACTGCTCAGTAGCTGTATTATATTCGGCTGTCGCATTATTGAAGAAACGTCTTGCTGCAGCAATTTTGTTTTCGATATCGGATAGCTCATTCATTAATTTTTGAAAATTCTGATCAGCCTTAAGGTCAGGATAATTCTCAGCCACAGCCAAAAGCCCCATCAAAGCCCCACCCAAAACATTTTCTGCGGCCACGCGCTCTCCTGTCGCCCCTTTGGCAGCGCCTACTTGCGCTCTAGCATTTGTAACATTCTCAAAGACTTGTTTTTCATGAGAAGCATAGCCTTTGACCGTTTCAACTAGTTGGGGTACAAGATTATAACGCTGTTTCAACTGCACGTCGATATCAGAAAAAGCATTTTCACGTGTCTGACGCAAAGCAACCAAGCGGTTGTATAAGACGATAAAGAGGACAATAATTGCCGCGACTATACCCAAAACAACCCAAATACTCATGTCTTTTTCCTTTCCCTGACCATTAGGTTCGGCTATTTTAAGCCCTAGAATCACTTTTGTCTTCACTTTTTTAACGCTCTGCTCCTATGACCTTAATAACTTCCTCACATTTTTCTTCTGCATCTGCCTCTGGTAAAGACTGGCGTGATACATCAAAAAATGTGCTGGATTTACTGGAAGACGCACGCGGTGAAGATAACCCTTATAATTTTGGCTTTTTATATATTTCCGATAACCTCGTTGATGACGCTGTCAGCATCCTGAACCTCTTTAAATCAGTAACAAACATAGAAAATTGGATTGGCTCGATTGGTATGGGCCTGATTGGAGGAAACCAAAATTATATTGATCAACCTGCAATATCAGTAATGCTTGGCAGCTTTCCAGAAGACTCGTTTTGTGTTTTTCCTAAAACAAGCGACACAGGTGAAAACATACCACAAGATGAAATCAAATCATGGCTGGATCAATACACGCCTATGTTGACCTTTGTACATGGCGACCCTTTGGCCCATGAAGATCCGGTACAGACATTAAAAATGTTAGCACATACCTCAGGAGGATTTCTGGTCGGAGGCCTCACATCATCACGATCAGAACACTTCCAGATAGCAAACACCTTGTGCGAAAACACAATTACAGGCGCATTTTTTTCAGAAAATATTCCCGTTGCCACAGCTGTATCACAAGGATGCAAGCCCATCAGCGAACTACATACTATCACGAAATGTGATGGCAATATCATCCTTGAGATAGACCATGAACAGCCCTTTTCGATTTTACAAAAAGTATTACGTACAGAGATAGCTCAAAAACTGGGCAAAGACCCTGAACAATTCTCTACAGACCTTGCACCGCCCGACAAAGATGAATTCACAATTAGTGAAACCTATACAGGTATTGCCCCCGGACAAGTTCACGTCGGGCTAATTTTATCAAATTCAGACAGTAAAGACTATCTGGTACGAAACATTATCGGCATCGATTCTAATGAGGGTACAATTTCTATCTCTGAAGATGTAAGCAATGGCGATCTACTCCTTTTTACTGAACGTGATGAGAATACGCTCTCTGACGACTTGAGAAAAACACTTACTTCTCTAAAAGAACGAATTACGAATGAGAGAGGCAGCTTCAACCCCAAAGGCGCTGTGTATGTATCCTGTATAGCGCGCGCCTTCCAAGATGACGGAGCCAAACCAGTCGCTGAAATCGAAATTCTGCGGGATATTATTGGCCCCGTTCCACTATGCGGTTTTTATGCTGGCGGTGAAATTAACAACGCACAACTCTATGGTTATACAGGTTTGCTTACGCTTTTCTTTTAGCAGGTCCTGATTTTTGCAATCTAATGATACCTTTTGTACCTTGATCCATCTTTGATTCTATTTGGAACTCACCTTTGTGCAAATCTATTATATTATGCACTAACGTCAAACCTAGCCCGACACCGCGTTTGTCAGATTCAGGCGTCTCTATACTCTCAAAAGGCTGCAACACACGATCAAGATCATCGTCATCAATACCCGAGCCATTATCCTCAACTGAAATTTCAATTTGATCTTTCAAACGCTTAGCTGAAATTTCAATTTTTCCATCCTCAGGAGTATGCGCAATCGCATTACGTACGAGATTAACAATCGCCTGCTTAATACGCGATTCATCAATCATAGCCTTACCGATATTCACAGGACATTTCAATGCTATCTCTATTTTTTCTTTTCTGGCCCAGCCCTCGACCAAAGACAATACACTTTCAAGCATTACCTTTATGCTGGCTTCTTTAATCTCGAGATCCATATAACCAGCTTCGATTGTAGACAGATCAAGGATATCATTAATTAGCCCCAATAAACGTTCGCTGGATTCAGCAATATCATGCGTATATTCTTTTTGCTTTTCATTGAGCGGCCCAAAAAATTCCTGATAAAGAATATCGTTAAAGCCCATAATCGCATTCAAAGGCGTACGCAGTTGATAAGATACATTTGCCAAAAAGTCGAGCTTGAGTTGCTCTGCCGCCTCCAAAGCCACATTTTTTTCCCTCAACGCATTTTCAACACGCATCTTATCTGTAACATCATCAAACGTCACAAGAATACGACCATCCGGCAAAGGAACTGTTGCATAATCTATAAGACTTCCATCACTGCGCTCGATCCGGCTATCATGAGACACACGTTCCAGCCCCAAAGCCAAAAGACGTTCACGCTCTTTACTCCAATTTTTTTCGTCAAAAAATCCTGACATACGTTCTACGATTCGGCTTATATGCGGCTCACCCTCAAGGCTTTCAGGATCAATTTTCCAAAGCCTACCAAATTCAGGATTCCAGAGCTTTAACCGACCATCCCCACCATACACAGCCACTGCTTCTGCCAAATTATCCAAAGTCTCTTTTTGCACCGCCACCAGAGTATTATACGAAGACTCTAGAGCCAAACGACTTGTGACATCTTCAAAGGTCATCATCAAGCCACCAATTTTATGCGGCACAACCAACATTCTGAGCGCCGAACCATCAGGCAAATAAAGCATATCTTCATAGGGCTCTATCAGATCTGTAAACATATTTAGCCAACTTTGCTTGAATTTTTTAAAATCTGCTTGTTCTGGCAAACGCCTTGTTTCCCTGAGTTGCTCCATAACCTCACCCAGTTTGGGCTTGGTATTAAGCCACCCTTCTTCCAAATCCCAAAGCGCTGCAAAAGCCTGATTATAAAATTCCAATTCACGATCAGCATTATAAATTCCAATCGCCGAACGAAGCTGCTCAAGCAACTCTAGATTCGCTAATCTATCGGTTTTTAGTTCAGTCTGTAGAGTCTCCTGATCTGTTAAATCCTCTAACATGCCCAATGTGGTATTCCGACCTTTCAGAGGAATCTCAATCAAATTGACCCATAAACGCTTACCGCCCACAACAATATGTGTCCGAAAGTTCTGGCGCACACCCTTTTCCATGGCATGTTTGGCTAACTCAGCGCCAGATTGTATATCACTATCAGGTTTTTTCTTGCGTGATGGAGAAAGAAATTCACGCTGCTCCGATGTAACTTCACTAGGCCTTGCACCAATTCTTTTTGCATAAGCTATATTACACCAAATGATGTTCTGGCTTTCATCACGCAGCCACATCGGATAGGGAAGCGAATCAAGAGAATCCTGCATACGCTCCATTTCTCCCCGCAAATCCTGTTGCTCAGCCATAAAAATATCATGGGCCACACTTTGCTCTGTAACATCCTCCAGCCATAGTACCGTAAATGTATTGCTCCCTTTTTGATCCGCCCCGTGCGAACCTGAAAACCTGAATTTTCTGCTTTCATCCCGACTTTGCACCGTCATAGAAAAGGGCACTCCGGATTCTAATAATGTATTGAAATACCCCTCCAATGATGCTGCATCATCAGGATCAAGTTTCTCAAAAATATCTCTTATATTGTGAATATCACTAACGCCGATAGCCTGTCCAAAACCAGGAGAATAAGCAATTGTGCCCTTCGAGTCCCAACCACAATACTCACCGGGCACAGCAGAAAGAAAAGCCTCAAGGCGCGCATTTTCCTCACGCAGATTCGCACCGTTGCCAAAAACACCGGAAAACGGAGAAAACATCGATTTCTTACTCGAATTTACCACAATATAAAGATTTTAAGACGTGAAACCCTTAGAAAACAAGAGGGAAAAGCCATGACACTGGATATTACACAATAAAAAAGGCGACAAAAGCCGCCTTCTTGATAATTCTTTTTAAAACAGTAAATTACATACCATTTTCCATTCCGAAAACATTCTCTGGGCCACCCTTGGTCAAAGTACCATCAACAGCCTGCGAGTTCATAACAAGAGCCTCTCTCAAGCTGAAAGTAGGAGCATGAGCACCACCTTCTGCCGTAAGATCCATATTCTTTTTAAAAGTACTACCTAGTTCAATTGCCATCTTTAAAAACCCCTTTTCTTATTGTAAATACAGCATTGTCTTTCGAAACACCGCTTCCATCGTAATCTTTAAATATTACCTTTTTATATTCACCCGCTTGTGTTTCAGGTACTATAGTAAACAAAACACGTATACTTGTCAAATCAGAAAGATCAATCAGATCTTTTTTTCCATTCATCAATGTCACAAGGTTCATAACCTTTTTTTCTGTGACTTCACGATCCTCCGATTTATTGATCAAAACATAATCTCCAACATGCTCAAGTTCTGCCTTATAGTCCTTATATTCAAAAAACTGATAAGCACGCTCGACCATCGGATTGGGCTTATAGGAAAAGCGCGGCTGCTCTTTCGCAGGCTTTTCCTCAATTCCAGCACTTTTTTCATTAAATTCACTCATATTTTAATATTAGCATTGGTTTTTGAATAAAAAAATGTTTATTTGCATGGATCGTTATGTAGAACGTTTTTTTATTTTATGAAGGAGAGGATAAAAATGTCCGCAGCCCCACAAGCCGTAGAGCAAGATTACAAAGTTAAAGATATTAAACTGGCCGATGCAGGCCGCCTGCAAATTGATCTGGCGCAAGATGAAATGCCGGGTCTTATGGCCACACGTGAAGAGTATGGTGATTCACAGCCGCTGAAAGGTGCGCGTATTGTCGGCTGTTTGCACATGACCGTTCAAACAGCTGTTTTAATCGAAACTTTGACATATCTTGGCGCAGAGGTTCGTTGGTCTTCCTGTAACATTTTCTCAACTCAGGATGAGGCCGCCGCTGCGATTGCTGCCGCCGGCATTCCGGTTTTTGCATGGAAAGGTGAGACTGAGGAAGAATATGAGTGGTGTATTCACCAGACAATCAAAGGCCCTAATGGCTGGACACCAAATATGATTTTGGATGATGGTGGTGATTTGACTGCTATGATGCATAAAGATTATCCAGAACTTATGGCTGACATTAAAGGAATCTCCGAAGAAACAACAACCGGTGTTTTATTCCTGAACAAAATGGCAAAAGAAGGAACTTTGAAAGCGCCTGCGATTAACGTTAACGACTCTGTGACGAAATCAAAATTCGACAATAAATATGGCTGCCGCGAATCACTTGTTGATGCGATTCGCCGTGCAACAGACCTTATGCTTGCTGGTAAAACCGCTATGGTTTGTGGCTATGGTGATGTTGGTAAAGGCTCTGCCGAATCGCTAGCATCTCAAGGTGTGCGCGTGATGGTTTCTGAAATCGACCCGATTTGCGCCCTGCAAGCCGTTATGGATGGCTACGAAGTCACGACAATGGAAGAAGCCGCGCCAAAAGCTGATATCTTTGTGACAACAACAGGAAACAAAGACATTATCACAGTCGATCACATGCGCGAAATGAAAGACCGCGCTATTGTGTGTAACATTGGACACTTCGACAACGAAATTCAGGTCGAACCAACACGCAACATGAAATGGACAAACATCAAGCCTCAAGTCGACCAGATCGAATTCCCAAGCGGCAAGCGCATTATCCTCCTTGCCGAAGGTCGTTTGGTGAACTTGGGCTGCGCCATGGGTCACCCCTCTTTCGTGATGTCAGCATCATTTACAAACCAGACACTCGCCCAGATCGAGCTTTGGAATAATCACGGTGAATATAAGAACGAAGTGTATGTTCTACCCAAACACCTTGATGAGAAAGTGGCTGCCCTTCACCTTGAAAAAGTTGGTGCGAAGCTGACCAAGCTGTCTCAGGAACAAGCGGATTACATCGGCGTAAAAGTCGATGGCCCGTTCAAAGGCGAAGCATATCGCTACTAAGCCTTGCTTATGAGCACACAGAAAAAGAAATATATATTATGCCTCCAATGCCCGGACAAACCGGGCATTGTTGCTGCTGTATCGACCTGCTTAAGCAATGCAGAGTGCAATATTGAAGAATCCTCACAGTTCAATGACCCCTTCTCGGGACAGTTTTTTATGCGCGTGGTTTTTGCTCCTTTACAAAAAGACGGGCAGGAAACTTTCAAAAGTTGCTTCAGTGATACTAGCGCAAGCTATAATATGGACTGGAATGTCTATGACTGTGAAAAACCAGTGCGCACATTACTGATGGTGTCCAAACAAGACCATTGCCTGCATGATATCTTATATCGCTGGAGCGCTGGCAATCTGCCTATACAAATCACAGGGGTTATTTCAAATCACGAGGATAACCGAGAACTAGTCAAATTACACGATCTACCATTTCACTTCTTCCCCATAACTCCAGACAACAAAGCAAAGCAGGAAGAAAAACTCTCCGAAATTATAGCAGATACCAACACAGATTTAGTGATACTTGCCCGCTACATGCAGATTCTCTCTTCTGATTTTTGTGATAAGTATCGCGGGCGCGTTATTAACATTCATCACTCCTTCTTGCCTGGTTTCAAAGGCGCAAAACCATACCACCAAGCCTACGAACGTGGGGTTAAGCTGATCGGCGCCACAGCTCACTTTGCAACAAAAGACTTAGATGAAGGCCCAATTATTGAACAAGATACAGTGCGCATAACTCATGCAGATGACCCTGAAAAACTACGCATTCTAGGCCAAGATACAGAAAGACGAGTTCTCGCGAGAGCTATAGACCTATATGCCCGCCACCATGTTTTCCTACAAGGCCACCGTACGGTGATTTTATAAAATAAATACTGGCATTTATGCCTCTGCCTTTTTATGATCTGTTCTTATAGATGACAGCACAGCCCAAAGATATGACTGAAGAAAATCCCAATGAAGACGAGCTATACCTTATTGACGGCTCGGGCTTTATTTTCCGCGCCTATTATGCCATGGCCTATTCGCGCCAAGCAGGCATGACCAATCCGGATGGTATTGAGGTCGGCGCAGTTTACGGTTTTGTGAACATGCTCCTTAAGATGCTGAATGATTATCACGCACCCTATCTCGCTGTGATATTTGACGCCGCGCGCGAGAATTTCCGCAATGAAATTTACGCCGAATACAAAGCCAACCGTGATGAAACCCCTGAAGACCTAATCCCACAATTTGCTTTAATACACGAAGCCACCGAAGCCTTCGACATGCCCGCACTTGAAAAAGAAGGCTATGAGGCCGATGATCTGATCGCTGCCTACACCAAACTTGCCCTTGAACAGGGTAAAAAAGTCGTGATTGTTTCCTCGGATAAAGACCTAATGCAACTCGTCCAGCCAGGCGTGCGTATGCTCGATCCAATGAAAGGAAAATGGATCGAAGAAAAAGAGGTTATCGAGAAATTCGGGGTCACCCCTGATAAGGTTGTCGATGTGCAATCCCTCGCAGGTGATAGCGTAGACAATATCCCCGGCGTTCCCGGCATTGGCATTAAAACCGCAGCACAGCTCATTAATGAGTTCGGCTCGCTGGAAGAACTTTTAAACCGCGCTGAAGAAATTCCACAAAAGGGACGCCGCGAAAAAATGCTAGCAAATATTGAAAATGCCCGTATCTCTCAAAAGCTAGTCAAACTGGATGAGAACGCGCCTGTGCCATTACCAATAGAAGAGCTAAAAGCCCACGACCCCGACAAGCCTGACCTTATGGCGTTCCTGCAAAGACACGCTTTTAATACGATTATTAAACGATTGGGCGGTAAAACCGTTACATTCACACCCAAAGTACATAGTAATGACAGTGAAGAACCACAGATCGAAAAAGAAAATCTGCCACCTGTTTCAGAGAATAAATACACACTTATAAATGACGAGAAAACTTTAAAAGAATGGATGATCGAAGCAGAAGAAACAGGGTTTCTGGTGATTGACACAGAGACAACATCCCTGACCCCCGCCAAGGCCAAGCTAGTCGGGATTTCAATCTCCCCTAAAATCGGTAAGGCCGCCTATATTCCTCTGGCCCATATTCAGGAAAGCACCGACCTTTTCGGTGATCCGTCCAAGCAGGACATCATACAATTAGACAAGGTCAAAGCCCTTGAGGTCATGAAACCCTATCTCGAAGATCAAAGTATTTTAAAAATCGGCCATAATATGAAATATGACTGGCAGATGTTTTATAAAGAGGGCATCTCGCTGCACCCCGTGGATGATACGATGCTGATCTCTTATGTCCTTGACGGTTCGCAGCACAGCAATAGCATGGATAACTTAAGCATTATGTATTGCGATCATACACCTATTAAATATGAGGAAGTTGCAGGGAAAGGTAAATCCCAAATCACGTTTGACAAAGTCTCGATCGAAGACGCTCTGACTTACGCCGCAGAAGATGCGGAAATCACGCTACGCCTGCACAAAATCCTAAAGCCGCGCCTTACCCGAGAGAAAATGGTTGCTGTCTATGAGACCATTGAGCGCCCGCTTATTCCTGTCATTGCCCGCATGGAACTTGAAGGGATAAAGGTCGATCCTAAAATCCTCACCGAGATGAGCACAGAATTCGGTAAAAAGCTTGTTATTCTGGAAGAAGAAATTCATAAACTTGCTGGACACCCCTTTAATGTCGCCTCCCCCAAACAAGTCGGCGAAGTCCTGTTCGATGAAATGGGGTTACAAGGCGGCAAAAAAACTAAAACCGGCGTTTATTCGACATCTATCGATGTACTTGAAAAACTAAGCCTTGAAGGCCATGAGATCGTTAGAAAAATTCTTGAACATCGTGGATTATCCAAACTTAAATCCACCTATACAGATGCCCTACAGGAACAAATAAACCCTGAAACAAACCGCGTTCACACTTCCTATAGTATGGCAGGCACAAGCACCGGACGCTTGGCCTCCTCGGATCCGAATTTGCAAAACATCCCAATCCGCACAGAAGAAGGCCGCGCCATCCGCAAAGCTTTTATAGCCAAAGAAGGCCATGTTTTATTATCCGTTGATTATTCACAAGTCGAACTACGCCTATGTGCGGAAATGGCAGGAGTCGAAGCTCTGAAGCAAGCTTTTAAAGACGGCGTAGATATTCACTCTTTGACCGCCTCACAAGTCTTTGATATACCACTCGATCAAGTCACACCTGAAATTCGCCGCCAAGCCAAGGCCGTAAATTTCGGCATCATCTATGGCATCTCAGGTTTTGGCCTAGCCAAACAACTCGGGTGTAGTACTGGGGAAGCAACAGAGTTTATCAAACGCTACCTCGCACGCTTCCATGAAATAGAAACATTCATGGAAAATGCAAAAGAAGAAGCCAAGAAGCAGGGTTTCGTTTACACACTTTACGGACAAAAATGTTATATTTCAGGTATTCAGGATAAAAACCAGATGCGTGTACGCGGCGCTGAACGCCAAGCCATCAACGCACCATTACAGGGCACAGCCGCCGATATCATGAAAATTGCCATGGTAAAAATGGAAAAAGCACTCATAAATGCAAAACTAGCAGGAAAAATGCTTTTACAAGTCCATGATGAGCTTATTTTCGAAATTCCCGAGGCAGAGCTAGAAAAAAGTAAGGACACAATAACAGAAACCATGGAAAATTCATTTAAAATCAACAAGATAGGAATTTCCGTACCTCTTGATGCTGAAGCTGGGTCTGGGCAAAGCTGGGCTGAAGCACACTAAAAATGGATATTTTATGCATTATTATGCAAAAAAAATAACTTTTTTGTTGACGCCCCCAAAATAAATATGTAAAACGTAATCATAGCGTGATGCTTCTGTTCCCCTCACACACATTCAGAACATCAGGCTATCAATAATAATGGAATTTTAAAGTTCCCCACACACGGAAAGTTGAAACCGCTCTTAGCACCCTGCTAAGGGCGGTTTCGCTTTTTAATTTCAAAAATTTCTTTTCACGCCCCTATACTAAAGGTTATGCTAATAGAGCAACATGCATTACGACGAGGGGGGAACACATATGTCTGAAGCTGTTTTTGTTGAAAAACCTGATCAATCACATATTCATACTTTATACTCATCCCCAGACTATAAAAACGAAGAAGTCGACAAAAAAACTCTGATCATAATGTGCCATCATTTTCCTGGAAATTGTCATGGTACGGAAAATATTTTGAAAGATGCTGAAAAAACCTGTTTATCTTTAGGACTTCACACCCTTCGGTTTGATTTCACACATTGTAGCGGAAACGACAATAACGCAAATAATTTTACACTTGGAACTGCTATAGAAGATATGAAAATATTATTGGCTTGGGCAACGAAGCGAGGATTCAAACATATAGGTTTTTTTGCAGAAGGGCTAGGAGCACTACCTCCTATTCTTTTGGGAAATAAATACATTGATTTTATCGTTATGGCATATCCCGTTATTTTAATTGAAGATGCCTATAACCCCGAAACAATCAGCACCCAAGAACGAGATATGTCAGCAAACCTTATTAAAAAACTGCCTGATATAAATATTGATAAAGCACTTGAAAGTTTTACCAAACCCAGCCTCATTTTTTATGGTACCAACGACACACGGTTTTCATCATCTCATTTAAATATTCTAAAAAACAAACTTGGGTCAAGTCGCATAGATATTACAAGTATTAATGGTGGAACTTACGGCCTGCCAGAGATATCAGCTAGAAAAGCACTTGATCTCAATCTTAAAGTTTTTTTAAAGAAGTATGCATATTGCTCTGAACCCTAAAATCCAAAAAAATATGGCAATAGACGAAAAGTACTTGATTTTTTAGCTCCTCCAATTGTATATAACTGTTTCTTTACGAATAAATGTGGTCTGGCTAATTTATGTACTCGGCATGCCTCGGCCACATAAATGAAATTTGCAACCATAATAAGGAGAAGAAAATGCCGAAGATGAAAACGCACTCCAGTGCAAAAAAACGGTTCAAAGTAACCAAAAAAGGCAAAGTAAAATCTAAAAAGGCCTTTACTAGCCACATGATGATGAACAAGCCAAAATCGATGAAACGCAAGGCACGCGGCCTTGACGTGCTTTGTGAAGCAGATGAACGCGTTGTTTTGCGCAACTTCCTGCCTTACTCACGCAAATCGAAAACAAGTAAGCCATATGCTAAAAAAGAAGGAGGGTCCGAATAATGTCACGAGTAAAAGGTGGACCTCGCGCCCATGCGCGTCACAAAAAAGTAATCAAGCAAGCTAAAGGCTATTACGGCCGCAGAAAAAATTGTTTCCGCACAGCCGTTCAAGCTGTTGAAAAAGCAGGCCAATATGCTTATCGAGACCGTCGTAATAAAAAACGTGATTTCCGTAAATTATGGATACAACGTATCAATGCGGCAGCACGCCTGAACGAGCTTACATACTCTCAATTTATGCACGGCCTTAAGCTTTCTGGTATCGAATTAGATAGAAAAGTTCTTTCTGATATTGCTATCCGAGAGCCAGAGCAATTTGCAGCTATTGCAAAAACTGCAAAAGGCGCCCTTGAAAAAGCAGCGTAGAACAAAGAGTTATAATTCTTTCTAAAAGCAGCTTTTTTATGCTAAGCATAAGTAAGCTGCTTTTTTGTAAGATGCATCTATAATTATGAAAAATATAGTTTTTATTATTTTTGTGATTACTGCCCTTTTCTCTTCACTAGAGGGAAAAGCGGAAACCTACGACCAAAAACAAGGCAAAAATTACCAAGAAATATGGGCAGAAGGCCCACCTGTCTCAGATGCGCAACTAAGAGCATGGCTTAGCCTCGCAAGCACCTCAGTTTTTGATTTCTCCCATAAAAATTACGAGGATCGCCAACAAGAAAACAAAAAGTTTTTTACAACGCTAGGCTATATGTCATTTTATAATGCGTTAAAAGAAGCAAAACTTTATGACCTGATAACAGAAAAAAAACAAACCATTTCAGGTTACCTTCTTTCGCCACCAAAAATATCAAAACCCATACTTAAAAACGAAGGCTTCCTTTGGGAAGTAGATATGGTTTACGCTATCGTCTATGAGAATGAAACATCTGTTACAACTCAAAAGCTTAGAGTTTTTGTAACGGTAACACAAAAAGAGGACGCAAAAGACTACGAAACAGGTGACGACCTATCACCGCTTGAAGTATTGGGAATACGCAAATGGGTCGCAGAGCCAATGCATGAAGGATTATATGTTTGTTCAGAAACAGAAACACAACTGAGCCATAATGAAAATGATAAAATCGATGAATTGCAAAGTGAAAATAAAAGTCTAAGACAGCGTTTAGAAGAACTTCTGGACTATGTGCAACCCGCATCGAAATAAGTATTTCATAATTAAAGTCTTTCGCTAATATACTCAAGCTATGACATCACAAAAACTGGCTATTTTCGACTGGAATGGAACTCTGATCGCTGACACAAAACCAGCTTGGGTGGCGTCAAATGCCTGCCTGAAATTCTACGGCGTAGGCCCTATTACATTTCAGAAACAACGAGAAACTTTTGATTTTCCGATTTTACACTATTACAAACGTAATGGATGTGACATTGACCGCGTTCTAGCCACCAAAGACGAAGCCAATGAAATTTTCCAAAATGAATATGACCGTCTGGCTGCCAATGCCCGCACACGATCAGGAACACGCGAACTTCTGGACTGGCTTCAAGGCCACAATATTGACTGTATGATCCTGAGCAATTATCTGACTGTCAAAATCGAAAGCCATTTAAAGCGCTTAAAAATAAGAGACTATTTCAGTTATATTTCAGCGCATAATTGTGACGGCACATCTATCCTTAGCTCTACAAGCAAATTAGAAAGGCTATCAGATTTCATGATCAAACGCGGCTACCAACCTAAAAATGCCTTTATCATCGGCGATTCTATGGAAGAGCCCGATATCGGCCGCCATATGGGCGTAACGTCGATTGGAATTACAGGCGGCTGCATCACCGAAAAACGTCTGCGAAAGGCCAAACCCGACCACCTGATTACCCATTTAAGTCAAACAAAGTCTATTTTAAAGGAAAAATGGCAATTGTAGCTTTGATTTATCACAAATCCGGTGCTAAAACACTTTCATGACACAAGACATACAAAGCTTAAAAGCAGAAATTACAGATGAAGTCAAAGCCGCATGCGACCTCAAATCCCTTGATGATGTGCGCGTAAGCGTTTTAGGCAAAAAGGGCCGCATCACTGCTCTTATGAAAACTTTGGGCAAAATGACCCCTGAAGAGCGCCAAACAAAGGGGCGTGACCTGAATATCCTGAAAGATGAGATTGCCGACCTGATAAAACATCAGGAAAGCGCACTCAAAAAACAGGAAATGGATGCCCGCCTAGCCAGCGAAACGCAAGATATTACACTCTCCCCCAGACCAGAATATATGGGACACATCCACCCGATTTCACAAACCATTGAGGAACTGACAACCATATTCGCAGCTATGGGCTTTAGCGTTGCAGAAGGCCCTGATATCGAAGACGATTACCACAATTTCACGGCTCTGAACTTCCCGCCAGGTCATCCGGCCCGAGAGATGCAAGACACATTTTTTCTGCCCGAAACACAAGATGAAGAAGGTGAATATGCAAAGAAACTTTTGCGCACCCATACATCTTCTGTGCAAATTCGTCACATGGAAAATAACAAACCACCGCATAAAATTATATGCTTCGGCCGGACTTATCGTTCGGATTATGATTTGACGCACACACCTATGTTCCACCAAATGGAAGCACTCATGATCGATAAGGAAACCAATATGGGTCATCTTAAGGGCTGTATTATGGATTTTGTCCGCGCCTTTTTCGAGATTGATGATCTGCCTGTGCGCTTCCGCCCCAGCTTCTTTCCCTTTGTTGAACCCGGCGCAGAAATTGATATTGGCTGCTCCCGCGAAGATGGCGGCCTAAAAATTGGCGCTGGTGATGACTGGCTAGAAATTGGTGGCTCCGGTATGGTGCACCCGAACGTCCTGAAGAATTGCGGGCTTGATCCGAATGAATATCAAGGCTTCGCCTTTGGCATGGGCATTGAGCGCATGGCTATGCTGAAATATGGTATCCCAGACCTTAGAACCTTCTTCGAAAGTGACCTAAGATGGTTGCGCCATTATGGCTTTAATCCGCTAGAACGCCCGAACAGCGCTACTGGCGTTAAGAGCTAGAAAGGCGGATAGATGGGTGTTAATCGTCTAAAAATCCGCCCGCTTGAATTTGATGATTTCCCTAAATGGCTACCCCTTTGGGATGGAAACAATCTCGGTGTACGTGACGAAGCTGTCACGACCGAAACATGGTCACGCCTGATTAATAAAGAAAACAAATCCGTAAACGGCTTATGCGCCCAAATGGGCGAAGAAATGATGGGCATTGTACATTATATTCTTCACCCGACAACAGGCCATATTAACAATGTTTGCTATATGCAGGACCTCTATGTCCATCCAGACCATAGACGCAAAGGCGTTGGAAAACGTCTGGTTAACGAAGTTACAATCATTGGCACACGAGAAAAATGGGCGCGTATGTACTGGCTAACCCAGAATAATAATATGGAAGCCAAAGCCATGTACCAGAATTTTGGTGTAAAGCTGAACTTCACTTTTTATGTCCTGCCGATTTCGTAGATCATAGAATTAGTAATCTTTAGCAATAATAACAACTTCTTGAGTGCTCATGATCTGCTTTCCTTCAAGATAAGCTAAAACCACTTGCCCGCTATTCATCAAATTCATGGCAGTCTTTGAATTAATTTCAAAACCAAGACTTTGCGTAAAACCGTCAACATAGACAATTGAAAATGAATTGCTGGATTGGTCATATTCAATCCAGCTAATTTCCTCTTCTATCGGTCTGTCATGAAATATGATAACTTGTCCGCTTCCATTTGACATGACACCACAAGACATAATTTCATTTAACGGGGACTTTGAAAGAACATCCATCATATTTATGACACAGAAGGTATCTCATAAGATACTGTAGCATCGTATTGCTGAATAACATCCGGTGCTCCAGAACCAGCAATGCCTGCTGTGGAAACATTAATTTCATTCATCGCTGAAAGTGCATTATTTCTTAACGTCGGATCATCAGTCTGAAGTTCGCTGTCACTACCACTGAAATCCATCTCGGTTATTGTACTGACATCAACTTGCGCAACCTGTTCTTGCTCTTCCGTTTGCTCCTGCCCAGGATTTTCTTCTTCAGCGCCTACCGCCGGCTCTTCTGTTTCGGCCTTGGCGACTTGCTGCTGCTCTTCTTCCGGCTTTGGAATTTCTACACCTATCTCATCCAATATGTTCTCAAGCATCCCCATAAAATCAGTATCACCACCAGAAATCATATCCAGCATAGCAAAGAGAATACCAATGCCACCACCAAGTTCCAACAAATTCGCTTGTTTCTCCGATGCCTCCCTTAATAGCAATAAATTTGCCGTCTCTTTCTTTAATTCAGGATTATCCTCCAATGCCTCCTTAAAGACTTGCGCCTTTTGGTCATCCGGCGCAGATTCAACTTCATCAAGAACTTCACTGAATAATGCATGATATTTATCTGAAACAAGTCCGCCCTCAAGTGCCTTATCAAGCCTTTCCCGCATATCCGCCACGGCCTGAGCAGGATCTTCACCTAATTCCTGATCAAATAAAGCAATAATTGCTTCATTGGATAAATCTTGAAAATCTTTAGGCGTTTCCGATTCAGCTTCCTGAGTTGTAGGGGGTGTAGAAACGACCCTTGGCTCTTCCGTCACAGTTGTTGTCGGCGCGGTAGTAGTAGTTGAAGCTGCTGCAACCACCATCTCTTCTTGCTGCTGACTAGGATTATAGGCAGCATGATCTCGTCTTTCAGCTTCTATCTCAGCCATTTGTTCCGAATCCAAATTTTGACTGATATCTGGATCGTCTTCTGTCACTTCAACGCGGGTTACATCTGCCATTAATCACCTTTAAAATTATGTATAAAAATTCTATCACATAGAATAATCAAAATGCAAATGATACATCTATCTAGAAACAGTTTGAATTTTACAAAAAACCCTTGGAAAATAGAGGTTTTGCACTTAGATTATCAAAAAAATTTGACCAAAAGAAATTTAAAGACATGAAATTTACTATTCACTGGCTAAAACAGCATCTAGAGACAAAAGCAAGCGATGCTGAAATATGCGAAAAACTCACCGATATTGGTCTTGAGTTAGAAGAATTCGAAGATAAGGGCAAGATATACGAAAACTTCAAAGTTGCTTACGTAGAATCAGCCGAAAAACACCCTGATGCCGACAAACTCAAGGTATGTAAAGTCAAAACAGAAAGCGGCACTGTTCAGGTCGTATGTGGTGCACCAAATGCCAAAACTGGCATGAAGGGCATATTCGCCCCCGAAGGCAGCTATATCCCGGGCCTTGATGTGACATTACAAAAAACTAAAATCCGTGGCATAGAATCCCGCGGTATGCTGGTATCCGAAAAAGAAATGCTCCTATCAGACGATCACAAAGGTATTATCGAGTTAGAAGATAATTATGATATTGGCACACCTATTACCAAAATTTTTAATCTCGATGCTAAAATAGTTGAAATCGGCCTGACACCAAACCGCGCTGATTGCGCTGGCATTCGCGGTATAGCCAGAGACTTGGCGGCTGCCGGTTTGGGCACAGTAAAGCCTCAAGACGAATCTCCCGTCAAAGGCACGTTCAAATCACCCATAAATGTCGAAATCGAAGATGAAGAAGGCTGCCCACTCTTTTTAGGCCGCACAATAAAAAATATCAAAAACCGCCCATCACCAGACTGGCTGCAAGATATGCTGCTTTCCGTAGGATTAAGGCCTATTTCCGCTCTGGTTGATATCACAAACTTCATAACCATGGATCAATGCCGCCCCTTACATGTCTATGATATGAATAAACTTTCAGGTGATATTATTGTGCGCAAAACTAATGGCGGAGAAACGCTCGAAGCCCTTGATGATAAAACCTATAAGGACCTACCGGAAAACATAGTAGCAATCACAGATAACTCTGGCGTTATTGGCTTGGGCGGTATTATCGGCGGCATATCGACAGGCTGTACCGAAGAAACAACCAGCGTCTTCCTCGAGGCGGCTTATTTTGAGCCCATGCGCATTGCGCGCGCCGGACGTGATATAGGCGTTGAAAGTGATGCGCGCTATCGCTTTGAACGTGGCATCGATCCTGAATTCACCAAGCTTGGCATCGAAATAGCTACGCGACTGATCATTGATTTATGCGGAACCGATAAAACCGAAATCAGCGAAATTGTGCAAGCCGGAAATACACCAAACTGGCGACGTGAGATCGAATACGCACCCATCTTAACCAAAAAATTGTGCGGCGTCGCCATAGATTCTGCGCAGCAAAAGAAAATATTGCAATCTCTAGGCTTCGAAATCAGCGATAAAAAAGACAAGATGATTATAACACCGCCATCATGGCGCGGTGATGTACATGGCGCAGCAGACATCGTCGAAGAAATCATTCGCATATATGGCTTTGACAAAATTCCTGCAATATCAGTCAAGCCGGAAAACACAATCTCGCAAGGGGTAGAAACACAGACACTCTCGCGAACTCGAATGGCCAGAACAGCTATGGCTGTGCGCGGTCTGGATGAATGCGTGACATGGTCTTTCCTACCAAAAAAACTTGCCGATAATTTCGGCAGCAATGATAACAAGGCTTTATCACTTTTAAACCCTATTTCCTCAGAACTGAGCCAGATGCGCCCTTCTATCCTGCCAAACTTAATAGAAGCGGCCATTCATAATGCAGATCAAGGCTTACCCGATGCTGCACTTTGTGAAGTGGGCCCAGTCTTCAGAACATCAAAAGCTGATGGACAAGATATAGTTGCCGCAGGCCTTCGCACAGGAAATGCTGCACCTAGACACTGGGCAGAAGATCAGCGCGAAAGAAAAATAGACCTTTTCGATGCCAAAGCAGATGCCATGGAAATCCTGAGAGCATGCGGCGCACCAGCAGAAAATGCACAAGTCACTCGTGATGCACCTGAATATTTTCACCCCGGTCGTTCAGGAGTATTCCGTTTAGGAAAAAATGTGCTCGCCAATTTTGGGGTTATTCATCCGGCCATTACAGAAGAAATGGGACTAAAGGGCGATGCTGTTGGCTTCGAAATATTCTTAGAAAATATTCCAGCTGCGCGCAAGAAAAATGCTACGGCCAAGCCACTTCTGGAGATAAACCCACTTCAAGCACTTACTCGTGATTTTGCGTTTATAGTCAAAGATAAGGTTGCCGCAGATGATTTGATTAAGGCTGCAAAAGCTGCTGATAAAAAGCTAATAACCGATGCCTCTATTTTCGATGTTTATTCTGGAAAAGGCGTAGATGAAGGGCACAAATCATTAGCCCTAAGTATAACGATCCAGCCAAATGACGCTGCGCTAAATGATGCACAAATTGATGATCTGATGCAAAAAGTAATCAAGGCTGTATCTGATAAAACAGGCGGTACTCTGCGCGGCTAAAGCACATCCGTAATTTGCTGAAAAATATCATGAAACATCTGTGTCGTAAGGCGGCCCGTATTCGTATTATAGCGAGAGCAATGATACGAATCGATCAGCTTGATACCATTATCAAAATCATGCATGGCGCCATGTACAAACTTGAAGGCTGATTGCTTATAGCCAGAAGTCACTACCACCGCATTATGTGATATCAACCCCAAACTCAGAATAACTTTAAGCTTAGGCATAGTTTCAAATTCTGTTTTTAAAAATGACCGACACGTTTTAATCTCTGTGCCTGTCGGCTTGTTTTCTGGGGGCACACATTTCACGGCATTGGTTATTCTGGCATTAACAAGCTCCAAACCATCACTTTTTTGCGCAGCATAATCCCCTTTTGCAAAGCCAAACTCCAGCAAAGTCGCATATAATAGGTCACCTGCATAATCACCAGTAAAAGGACGACCGGAAAAATTCGCCCCCTTTAAACCCGGCGCGAGCCCCACAATTAATAACTCGGCATCCCGACATCCAAAGGATGGCACAGGCGCATTGTAAAATTCCGGAAATTTCTTGCGATTCTCCTCACGAAAATCTGCCAATCTAGGGCACAAATCACAATTTAATTTAGGTAAAAGCTCATACATACTCACGTTATGCATCGCCAGCCATCTTGCGTCAATCCTCCAGTAAAGCTAAACGCAAACCTAAATTAGGCCTTGCTTTTTCAACATACCCCGACTATAAAACCGCTTTATAGAAAATTTATAGTCAAGTAAAAGGATTAATTTGTCATGGCCCGCATTACTGTTGAAGATTGCATTGATAAAGCCGAAACCCGTTTCGAACTCGTCATGGCTGCTGCGCAACGTGCCCGTAAAATAGGTTCTGGTGCAGGTATTACAGTTGATAAAGATAACGACAAAAACCCTGTTATTGCCCTTCGTGAGATCGCCGAAGAAACTATCTCGGTGCCTGAGTTAAAAGAAGAAGTTATAACAAACTACCAACGCTTCTTGCCCCAAGATGATACTGAAGAAAGCATTGACCTTATGGACGGTGAGCAGGAATGGAGCCAACTTTCCAAGAATTCTGCTGATGGTGCATATGCAAGCGAGGAAATCAGCGAAGACGATGAAGATCGGGAAGAAAGCAGTGAAGCCCCTACTCTAGGTGACATTGCTGGCGTTTAAGCCTCCTTCGAAAATAAGAATAATCTAAGCCGCACTAAAAATGTGGCTTTTTTTATGCATAATTTTATACCTTTATTTAAAAAAAATGTTAGCATTGGGATTCAAAAGCACAGTAAGCGGGCTTTCAGGGCACATTACACGCAAAATATATTGGCATATTTGACGCATATGGACGAACAGTTAGAAAAACTTTTGACGACAATCAAAAGCTACAATCCGGATTTTGACAATCAGATTGTAGAAAAAGCTTTTGAATTCGCCAAAGAAAAACATGAAGGACAAACCCGAGCATCTGGTGAACCTTATTACACTCACCCAGTTGAAGTGGCGCAAATCCTAGCCGACATGAAAATGGATGTTACAACAATTGTAACTGCTATTTTACATGATACAGTTGAAGACACCGATGCGACACTAGATGATCTAAAAAAAGAATTCGGCAAAGATGTGGCTGATCTTGTTGATGGCGTGAGCAAACTTACGCGTATCGAAAGTCAAACTGTAGAGGGCAAACAAGCAGAAAACTTCAGAAAACTCTTGCTTGCCATGTCCGAGGACATCAGGGTTCTGCTCGTAAAGCTCTCAGACCGCTTACATAACATGCGCACGATTGATGCTATTAAAAAGTCCCATAAACGCCAGCGCATAGCCTCGGAAACACTGGATATTTACGCCCCTCTCGCGGAGAGGATTGGCGTGCACATGATCAAGGCCGAATTGGAGGACTTATGCTTCGAACAAATTCATCCTGAAGCCAAAGAAAGTATCCTGAACCGCCTAACTTACTTAAGAAAAGAAGGTCAGGACCTTGTTGCCGGCATCATATCAGAGCTTCAGAAAAATCTTGAAGACCAGGGGATCAAAGCCCTAGTAACCGGCCGAGAAAAAACGCCCTATTCCATCTGGAAGAAAATGCAGCGAAAAAATGTCGCATTTGAGCAACTTTCTGACATCATGGCATTCCGAATTTTGGTAGATAAACAGGAAGATTGCTATTTGGTTCTAGGTGTTATTCACGGTAAATACCATAGCGTCCCGGGGCGCTTTAAAGATTATATATCTACGCCAAAACCCAACGGATACCGCTCTATACACACTACAATCATGGGCCCAAAACGACAGCGTATCGAAATTCAGATCCGCACTCATGACATGCACGATCAGGCCGAGCTCGGTGTAGCTGCACATTGGGCCTATAAAGAAGGCCAACAACCCAAAGAACGCGATGTTACCAAATATCGTTGGCTACGGGAATTACTGGATATTCTAGAACATGAGCAAAAGCCAGAGGAATTCTGGGAGCATACAAAACTTGAACTATTTCAGGACCGCGTTTTTGTTTTCACCCCAAAAGGCGATCTGGTCGAGCTTCCCTATGGTGCCACGCCCATAGATTTTGCTTATGCTATACACTCCGATATTGGTGATAAATGCGTAGGATCCAAGATCAATGGTCGCATAGCACCCTTGAATTCCCATTTATCAAATGGCGATGAAGTCGAGGTTATAACATCTAAATCCCAGACCCCTTCGCCAACTTGGGAACGTTTTGTAGCCACAGGTAAGGCACGCTCTCATATCCGCAGATATATCCGCAACCAGCAACGAGACGAGTTTGTAACCCTCGGCAAAGCCATGATCCAGAAAGTCTTCCGCCAAGAAGGCTACGAGTTCAGTGAAAAAGCTATATCCGGCATTCTAAAAGAATATAAGGTAGAAGAAAACGATGATATATACGCCAAAATAGGCTCAGGAATTCTGGTTGCCCGTAACGTCTTTAATGCCATCTTCCCCGGCCATAAAACAGAAATTGTCAAGCGCCCCTCAGAGGAAATGGATAAGATTTCTGCAGCCCAAGTCACCAATACAGACGGCCCTATGCCAATTAAAGGCCTCATACCGGGCATGGCTGTGCACTTTGCACGGTGCTGCCACCCTCTGCCGGGTGATCGAATTGTGGGTATTGTGACAACCGGAAAAGGCGTTACTGTTCATACAATTGATTGTGAAACCCTTGAAAACTTTGCTGATACACCGGAACGCTGGCTGGATATCTCATGGGGCAGCGGCGATGACATGCCCGAATCACATGTCGGACGCCTACACCTGACCATATCTAATGAACCGGGTGCTCTTGGCACGGTTTCAACAGTAATCGGCCGTAATGGCGGTAACATAACCAATCTGAAGATCGTTAGCCGTTCTCTGGATTTCTGGGAAATGATACTGGATATTTATGTTCACGACACACAGCATCTAAATAATGTCATCGCCGCCCTAAGAGCTACGCCATGTATCGTATCGGTAGATCGCGCACGTGGGCGCTAGATAAAATGTTGAAAAATCAACCTTTACAGCTACCAATACCAAAATAGCTAGTTCTATCAACGCCAACTTCCGCAGCTTGCTCACAAGCTAATTCCTGTGCTGTCATTTGCACTTGTAACTCTACAGGCAAGGCCGGAGAACCATTTTTACCTTCAATAGCACCCCCAAGACCTTCATAGCTATAAGCTAAGCCCTGCACTTCTCTTGTTGGCCAAGCATCTACTAACTTACTATCAAAACCTGAAATCAAATTATTCATGGAGTCATTTTCATAGCCTGTATCATGATAGGATGCAAATAATTGCTGGGCAAAAATATACATCTCAAGATTCACAGGCTGCTCGTTTTCAATGGTATTGGTAACAATTTCTTGAAACTCTCCCACAGTCTTTCCATCCAATGCCTTGGCAAGCTCTGGCGACAAGCCAACCTCAAGCAAATTTTCCCTATCAAAAACATCTTGCGGATTTGCTCCAGTCCACATTGATCCATCCCCAGCATCAAGTTCATCCATTTTGAAATCAAATTGTCCAGACATAATATTTCACCCTTGCTTTTAAATATATCATGATAATACCATAATCCTAATATTTTAAGCAAGCATTCAAGAAGAAATCATATACAAGTCAAGATGTTAGCGTAATCCAACCGCCACCAATAACGCGATCATCTATATAACACACAGCCGCCTGCCCGGCCGCTATACCAAAATGAGGCGAATCAAGATGAATCTCAGCCCCTTTTTCATCAATATGAAGCTTGGCTTTTGTAGGCTTCATGACTGAACGGAATTTTAAATCAACATCAATCGGATCGCTCTGATAATCATCCAATAACCAATTACATTGATTGATATGTAATACCGTTCTGGCCAGAGCTTCCTTCGGACCTACAATGACCCGATTTTGAGCCGGATCAAGCGCAATCACATAAAGAGGCTCGTTATTCTCACTGACACCGCCGCCAATCCCGAGGCCTTTGCGCTGCCCGATTGTATAATGAATAATCCCTTGATGCTCGCCGACAATGCGCCCATCCACATGCACAATATCACCGGACTTCTCTGCCTCAGGACGCATTTTCTTGACGACCTTGGCATAATCTCCATGAGGCACAAAGCAAATATCCTGCGAATCAGGCTTTTCAGCATTGAGCAGACCTAAACGCTCTGCATGCTGACGCGTCACATCCTTACGCCATCCACCAAGAGGAAACCTCAAAAAATCAAGCTGCGCTTGTGTCGTGGCAAAAAGAAAGTAACTCTGATCCTTTCCTTCATCTTTCCCCCGATAAAGGCTTGCCACACCTTTCTCATTAAGGTCACGGCGAATATAGTGTCCTGTCGCCATACAATCCGCCCCCAAATCCTTGGCCACATCCAATAAATCCTCGAATTTCACTGTTTGATTACACTTCACACAAGGAATTGGCGTTTCACCGCGCAAATAGCTATCGGCAAAGTCTTCAATCACGCTTTCCCGAAAATTACTCTCATAATTCATCACATAATGTGGAAAGCCAAATTGCTCGGCCACACGCTTGGCATCATATATATCCTGCCCAGCACAGCACGTCTTGCTCTTGACCACATCACCTGCATTGCCGCCATAATCATACAATTGCAATGTCACACCAATGACATCATAGCCTTCCTCATGAAGAAGCGCCGCCACCACAGACGAATCAACCCCACCCGACATGGCAACAACCACGCGGGTTTCAGAAGGCGGCTTCGCAAAGCCCAATGAATTTAAATCTTGTGTCATCATGGCGCGGCAATATACGGGGCAAACAGCTAAAATTCAAGCTTTTAGAGCGTTCTATCGCCTTTAGCATCACGCGTTTCAATCAAAGTCTCGCCATTTGCTCCCAAAATTACAAGATGCTCCTTATCTTTATTCCGCAAGATCACAGCCCTGCGCCTCGCATCAAGAGGAAGGCTCTCTATCACCTCAAGGTCACGTTTTTTTCCTTCCTTCTGAGTAGGCTGTGCCCCAGCTAGGCCTAGTTTCTTGATCAGGTAAGCCAAACCACCCATAAGGCCTAAAACAACGCCCAAAGACAATAAAAGCCTTAGAATATCTATATCCATTACTCATCCCCGTCAGTAATCAATGTATCAAAAGGATCGTCCTGCCCGTTCGCTCTGTAGAGATAAGATAAAATCTCTCCCACAGCAACAAAAGCCTCATTAGGGATCGGACTATCCAGCTCTATAACCGCAAGCATTTCAGCCAAATCACTGTCTTCACGCACTGATATGCCATTTTCAAAGGCCAATTGCAGGATCTTCTCGGCCAAATCTCCCCGTCCAGCTGCAGCTATGCGCGGCACTTTTTTCCCCCCCATAGACTCTTTTAAGGCCACAGCGGTCTTCTTTTCAGGAATTTTCCTTATATTTAAACCACTTAAGGGATTATCGTCTGTATTTTTAAATCCGTCATCGAATCCATCGCTCATTGGCATATTTCCTGCAACGATTTTGTTTAGATGAAAGACGAAGGTACAATAAAATGACGATACAGGATATAGGACTTTTTCAGGGAATAGGCGCAAAAATGGATTTTTTAAACCAGCGCCAAGGTGTTATTGCGCAAAATATTGCAAATTCCGACACCCCGGGATATCGCCCAAAAGACCTGCAGCCCGTTGATTTTAATGAATATTTGGGTGCAGCAAGTGCAAAATACAGAAATATTACCAACGTATCCGTCGCAAAAACCGATGGCGAGCATATCGGACACGGTGAAGACGACCTTCATACCAGATCAAAGAAACAACGAGATACTTACGAAGTTGCGCCGGCTGGAAATGCGGTCATCATGGAAGAGCAACTCATGAAAAGCGGCCGAACCGTTATGGATTATAACTTGATGGCCAATATCTACCAAAAGAATGTCGGCATGCTCCGCACAGCTTTAGGTCAGAGATAAAAAGGAATAAAGGAGTATAAGCAATGAGTAATGATATTCTAAATGCTATGCAAATCTCCGCGCATGGTATGCGCGCCCAAGGAGCCCGTATCCGTGTCATCACAGAAAACGTGGCAAACGCCGACACAACAGGCTTAACACCGGGCGCTGACCCGTATACGCGCCAAACCATCAGCTTTAAAAACCAGTTGGACAGGGAAATGGGCGTACATTTCGTCGAGGTTGATGATATAGGCCGCGATACAAAAACACCTTTTGAGCTAAAATATTTGCCGGATCACCCCGCCGCCAATGAAGAAGGCTTTGTCAAAATGCCTAATGTGAATACCATGCTGGAAATCATGGATATCCGTGAGGCACAACGGTCCTACGAAGCGAATCTAGGAATGATCGAGCAATCCCGTACAATGATCTCCAGAACAATTGACCTGCTCCGTTCAGTTTAATTGATTGATAGGTATGAATACTGTAAAACAAAGAGAGTAACTTAAGGATAACACAATGCCAGATAGCATAAGCGCAAATTTAGCCTCAAACGCCTATAGCCGAACCAGCAATCTATCCGGCATAGATAGCATCAAGGATATTGCAGGCAAAGATGATAGCGACGGCAGCGGCGAAAGTGGCGGCGGTGTTTTCCTGAATATGGTCAAAGATGGCCTGAGCCAATCTATCGACACAGTAAAGCGTGGAGAACAAATGTCTGCGGCCGCAGTAACAGGCGAAGCTGACCTTACAGATGTCGTACAAGCTGTCACAGCTGCAGAATTACAGGTTCAAACCGTCACAGCAATTCGTGATCGTATGATTTCTGCCTATCAGGAAATTATGCGCATGCCGATCTAACAAGATCACTCTTGAAAAAACCTTATTCTTTAACAATCTTATAGAACTTATTAGCAGCCAAATCACCTTCAACAGTGCTTTCACTACCATCCGGCCATTTAATCAGAACACTCTTTATGGTTTGCGCTGCACCTAGACCGAAATGCGCCTCTGGCGGATTAAAGGATTTATAACCACCACTACCCTGAATATCCACTCTTTGCTGCTGGATTTCTCCATCAACTTCATAAGAAACAATAATTTGTGCACCATAAGCAAAGGGGTTCTTGGCACTCTTATCATCCAGAACAAACGTAACGGCATTATTCTCTTGGGTCTCATTGCGATAAATAGTAACCGGCATATCCATGGGCACGGTAACAATGTCAAGATCTCCATCACGATCATAGTCCATATAGGCATAAGCCGTCGTCATGGAATAATCTTCCAGCTTATATTCTTTGGTCTTATCATCGAAATAACCATCACCTTTATTCAAATAGAACACATTTGAGGCCAGAGTAATCGGCAAGTTATGACCATTAACAATATATAAGTCTTTCCAGCCATCCAGATCTATATCGGCAAATCGTGAATTCCACGTCCAGCCGCCATATCCGATACCGCGTTTATTACTTTCCTCTGTATAATGGCCCCCCTCACGATCCGTGCGCAAAAGAACATTATATAATGAAGCATTAGATGCCATGATGTTCTCGTCCATGGTATATTCACCTTCAAATTCGTCATCTTCATCCCGTGCACAAATTTCCAGATATCTGTCGGATAATATCTTTTTCAGCTCCTCTTTAGTATTCTCTTCATCTTCAGGCAATCCTATACCTAGAAAAGATAAACACTCCTTCTTATAGTGCAACATATGCGCCATACATTTTTGCTTATGGATTGTATTTTTCAAACCGGAACACGCATCAGTGATATAATGCGAAACCTTCACCAGAGATTCTCTGAACTTCATATTCTCAAGACATTCTTCATCAGATTTGCCTGGAATGCCTTGCACAGCACAAAATGTTGCAAAAGCAATCTGACGTTCAGCAATTTTAGTCATGGCATGCATATATTGCCCGCCATAGGCAATCTGTCCGATATAAAGCTCTGGTACCAAATCATTATCAATATCAGCATACTCGGCGCTCATACTTGAATGCGCACCATACACACCTATTTCTTCTGCACGGTCACCAAAAATCTCGAAGCCACCCTTGCCATCACCAAGATAAAGCTGGTCCGAGCGCTCATGCATGACAAAGTCATTACCAACATAAATATCGATATTACCATCACCATTAATATCCGCAATAATCGCAGCAAGCGTCTCTCCGGTCAGCCCCTCCAGTGGCTTTGCCTCATATCCATCTTCATTAGCATAAAGCACATAATTCTGGGACTTACCGCGGTTAATACTAAGCGGCCCATATCCCCAATTGCCCTCAAATATATCGACATCACCATCACGATCAAAATCAGCATAACCAAAACTGGTCGTATAGCCGCCTTTCTCCCGCAGCATCTTCACATTATCAGGAAGGAAATTCCCCTGATCATTATAAATCGCGTAATTACCGCCCTCATATGTCGAGAAAACAATATCCAGCCAGCCATCCGCATTCAGATCAGCCATAGACACCGAAACAACCAAGCCCATATCTACGGTAACCGGCAAATCCTGTCGTTTAAATTCTGTCCCACCAATATTGCTATACAGGACAAGATTAGGCTGAACCTCTTGATCCCCCATAAGCAACAAATCAGGCCAGCCATCATTATGAACATCACCAGATGCAACCGACATGGTTGAAAACACCTGATCATCCGGCACAAAAGACGTATAGGAAACAAGGTAGGGCTGCTGTATACCAATCTCTTCTCCGTATACTCTCGTGAACTTATCCCGTGTATTTGCCTGACGCTGCATTAAATCATGCTGCAATATTTGTATGCCCTCAGGCACGCTAGTCAGCTTATCTTTAGAAATTTGAGCCAACTCAAACCTTTGTTTGGCAATGATTTCCGATAAAGCAGAAAAATCCACGATATCATCACTAGGACGTTTTACCACCGGATCAAATTCATTTACCTGCTCTGAAATCTTGGTCAGCTTCTTCTCTTCGGTCTTAGCCAATATGACTTGCTTTAACTCATTATCAGCTTTAGCCAAAAGTTGCTCCTCTGCTACCATTGCAATGCCTCCGGCTAGAATACCCAGCACAGCCGTAGTCATAAACAAAAAACCTGCCACGCGGAATGAGACTGCCTGCCAGACAATAAAAAGTGCATAAATACTAAACGTGCCCAGTGTAAAGAAGAACACAGCAACATAAGGCAAAGGCACCCCAACTTGCAGCAAAACAGAGGATAGCACGACATCAAAAGCTATCGGAGACGGCAATAACGTACCAAAAATAGAAAGTAAAAACATAACACCCACAATCATGCCCGCACTTAAGTGCATATCAAGATTATGGAACACATCCCATGGCAAAAGAGTAATAGCAACACTACCTAAAAATCCTGCCAGTATCATGAGTGGCAAAGCAATCTTAAGCAAAGTTAAAAACGCAATCACATAAGCCTTTAGCGCCCATAATGCTGCTTGCCACCACCCCCTTAGCCCTGCGGCAAAAACAATATCTTTATCCTTATCCGGCATGGTTGTTTTACAAAATTTTTCGCCGGATTTTTGCACCTCCACTTCACGGCCAAAAAGGAAATGACATGCCAGAGGAATCAACACCAGAATAAAGATAAAAACAAAGACAAGCCTAGTCGCAACCATGTGAAATGGAAACATAGAAAACGCCATCATAATAACAACGATATTCAAGCTGGGTGAAGCTATTAATGCCGCCAGCGATGTTTGTAAGGCATAGCCACTTGCCTGCATGGCCCTTGCAATAGGCGCAGCGCAATTTACACACACACCAAGCGGCGCACCAATCCCCAACCCTAGCAAAGCACTCTTAAAACCTGAAAGGCTTTGCTTTAAATTCAAACAAGGCATAAGCGCTAGAAAAAAAGACCCAAAAACAAAAGAAAAGGTCATGCCCTTACGATTCGTGTTAAGCCAGTTTATGGTGTTCCAGAATATTTTCTCGACCGTTGAAAAACTCTCTTTGATCTCGACAACAGCATCAAACCCCAATGCAGATAACGGCGCGATGGTATTCAAAACCGCCTTAGCATTCAAACTGGGATAACGAGAGGATAGCCAGAAATGTAAGGCCGCAACTACCATAAAAAACAGTAGAATAACACAGGGTCTACCCCAGCCCTTTTTAATCATAATCTAGCTACTCTCAATTTATCATCGTATTAACTTTGGAATATGCGGTACTAATGACATTTTAAAATTATGCTTTGGCGCAGTTCCGGCAGAATCAACTCTCAAGTTAAAATCAGCATCAACCAATTGAAACCCGGGAATAATTTTATCGGTTGCCTCATCCCGAAAATCCTTAACAGGTACAGCTACTATATAATTATCCGACTTATTAAAACGGTAATAATTGGCCCAGTTTTCTGCATCCACGGCACTTGGCTGAGTCCCATCCTGATTATAAATAATTAGCTTCACAACAACCAATTTATCATTTGGCAAAGAGAAACTGCCCTGCGTTTCTTCTTTGATTGTGTCGTTAAGCCCCATAACATATTCATCATAACTAGGAGCCTTGCCATATAACCCATACTCTTTAGCACCATTATAGCTCAATGACACAGGATTCATCATATCGATATATTCGATTAAGATTGTTCTACCCTTTAAAGAAGACATTTTAACCTGTGTACCATCTTGATCAATAATCTCGAAATCTGGGTACTCCTCATTCATCTTTGGCGGCCAAGGCGTAGGCAAGTTCAGATTTGCAGGAAGCCCCAACGCAGTTCGACGCATTTCCTCTTTAATTCTATTTATCTCCTCGGGCGACTTCTTGTTTGCCTCTAATACAAATCCTGAAAAAACAATCAATGCAATCAAGATAGCTGATAAGTAATAAATGGCTTTGCTTAAGTAAGATTGAATTTTTTTAATATCCATTTTAAAATCTTTCCGAAAAGATTAATCTAGTTTTTGTATCATATACGCAAAACAAGGACAGTCTCAACCATGATATCCAATTCAAACACTTATTTAGACAATTCTTGCATCATAAAGAGTCAGGAAATTGAGAAAACAGCTCGAAAACCTGTTTTTATCGATGCCAGTTTCGTCCTACCGGGAAGTGATGTAAATATTCACGAAAACTTTAAACAAGAACACCTGCCGGATGCGATCTTTTTTGACATCGAAGATATCTCTGACAAAAACTCTCAACTGCCGCATATGCTTCCATCAAAAACCTATTTCGAGCAAAAAATATCGGCTCTGGGAGTTAATAATGACGACCTGCTAATTATCTACGGACAACACGGCATGATAATGGGACCAGCACGAGTCTGGTGGATGTTTAGGGTTTTTGGCCATGAAAATATCATGGTCCTTGATGGCGGCTTACCTGCATGGAAAACTGCTAGACTACCTATTGAATCAGGCGCCCCAAAAACCAGACAACCAACTGATTACAAATGCAAAAAAGAGAAAAAAGACTTAACGTCAGGTATTGAAACAGTTCGCAACGTTTCTAATAACTGCCTATGCCCTATACTAGATGCTCGCCCAGCCGCAAGATATAGTGGCAACTCGCCTGAACCACGGGAAAAAATGCGTAGTGGCCATATCCCGAACAGTCTAAACCTACCCTGCTCTTCCCTGATAAAAGAAGATGGCACCTTCAAAACCAAAGAAGAAATCATACACTTAATCACACAATGCAGCCTTGATCTCCAAAACAACAAACCGAAGCAAATAATCCTGAGTTGCGGCAGCGGCATTACGGCCTGCGCCCTTGCACTTGCTTTACATTATATTGGCTATGAAAATTATAGCGTTTATGACGGATCATGGAGCGAATGGGGACACGAAGATTCAGGCACTGAAATAGCCAAATTCTCTCAAACCGCCGCTTGACACAATATGTAAAACAATGCTATTTCTAGCCATGGCAGAAATAAAACCAATCACTTTAGATGAAGGCGACCTAACCAGAGATTCACGCGGGCAATATAAAATCCTTGATGATTTTATTGCGGTTGTGGATGGCCGGAAAAATCTCTACCAAGCCTGCATATCCGCAAGGCAACTTGCCGCAGATCCCCATTTTCAGGATGTGACAATAATACGCGATTCCAAGACACTGGAAAAAAGCCGCCAATGTCTGTTCAATAGCTTTTATAATCAGAAGTTTCACCAGCAAAAACGCGGTACGGTTTTACCATGGCCCGAGAACAACAAATTCTTGATCTATCAGGGTGAATCCATTTTAAATCCTGATAAAACGCCATTTAAAACCATAGGAAATTTTCAAGCAAAAAGGCTTTTAGGACCAGATTATTTTGAAACCTTTAATGTTATGCGGCTTGTTAATCCTGAATACCTTAGCTGGGATTTACGTGGCGGCGTAACCATCAAACCCGGTGGACTGCATTTCGATCATGCCTATGAAGATGCGACTCATACATTAATGGATAAGAAGCTACCAAAGACATATGCAAACTACATTAAAGAGCACATTACAAGAGAACTTCCCGGATCAATTACAGTAACAATCGCTGTACGCGGCGGCGGTACAATCGTAACAAAATGTGCGCATAATGATTTACCCGAGCAACAATTCGAGGAATATGGACAAGATAGCAGACAAGCCCAAGATGGCGATATCACAGTCATACGTGGCAGTGGCTGGCCTAACCCACAACAACTAGCATCTTATCATTGCCCATCTCTTCATCCAAACGGGCACGATATTGCTGTCGCTTCAAGCTGGGCCTCTTATCTGGCCCCTGGCATTATAGAACGCTACGGACCAGATCACCTTAAAAGAGGAGTTTCCGAAGAACTGGAACCCGGCTAAATTAAGCCGCTTCGCTGCCTTCTTCTGGCTCAACACCACCAATTTTCTTACCGTAATTACCGGAGAAAATATCTTCCTCGAAAACAGATTCCCAAGTCCCTTCAGTCGAGGCTCTGGCATATTCTGTCGCACGGTTTTCAAAGAAGTTTGTGTGCTCAGCGCCATTAAGCATCTCATCCATCCATGGCAGAGGGTTTTTCTCCACCCCATAAATAGCCTCAAGATTAAGCTGCTGCAAACGACGATCCCCGATATAGCGGATATATTGCTTCACATCTTCCGGCGATAAGCCCTCAATCTCACCCATTTCAAAAGCCAGATCAATGAAATTATCCTCAAAGTTAATAATCGTACGGCAAGACTCCGTGATCTCTGCCCTCAATTCATCATCCCATATATCCTTGTTTTCATTAATAAAATTATTGAACAAACGGATCATGGATAGACAATGCAAAGTCTCATCCCGCACAGACCAGGTCACAATTTGCCCCATACCTTTCATCTTATTGAAACGCGGGAAATTCATCAAAATGGCAAATGACGCAAATAGCTGCAACCCTTCTGTAAACGCGCCAAACATCGCCATAGTCTTGGCAATATCACGGCGGCTTGCCATAGAAGCATTTTGCATGTAATCAAATTTATCCTTCATTTCCTTATATTTAAGGAAAGCCTCATACTCCACTTCCGGCATACCAATCGTATCCAGCAAATGCGAGTAAGCTGCAATATGCACGGTCTCAATGTTCGAAAACGCAGAAAGCATCATCTGCACTTCCACCGGCCCAAAGACCTGAGAATAATGCTTCATATAACAATTATTGACCTCGACATCGCTTTGGGTAAAGAAACGGAAAATTTGAGTCATCAGGTTTTTCTCTGATGGCGTAAGTTTTTTCTTCCAGTCACGAACATCTTCTGCCAAAGGCACTTCCTCAGGAAGCCAATGAATACGCTGCTGCGTCAACCATGCCTCATAACACCAAGGATATAAAAACGGCTTATAAATATGGCGCTCTTTCAACAAAAGCGAGTTTGAATTGGTTACATCATCTGTAATGGCTGGTGTATTGCCCATTTTATACTCCTTAAAATTTCTTTTCCGATTCGGGTTAATAAAAGTGTAATCCACCTTCTATGTAATGCGAGTCATATCTGAAAATAAAAGATGAATCACGGGGATAAATGAGAATCTATCGCAAATCACGATATAACTATATATAGACAGTTATTTTTCTAATGTACACCATATATTGTGCTTTTATTCATTTCTGAACAATATTTTGACGCGCGCATTTTTGCCTGTAAAATAATGATATGAAATTCAAAATTCTGATAATTATATTTTTATGCGCGCTTAGCCCGAATCTATCTCAGGCACAAGAACCCTACACTATATTTCTAAACGAAATCCCGTACAGCACGAACACCAAAGTCATGCCCTGCTATCCGGTCATGGCAAGCTTTCACCACCCCAATCCGAATGTCACACGCATCAAGATGCGCTACCCCTATAATCATGGGCTTTATATGATCTTTCCCGTGCATGAAACCACGCATATTACCTTGCATGAAAACTTCATGAAACAAAACCAGACAAGTATTAGTGACTTTATCGCCGAAGACGATGCAGGGAATTCATATGGACAAATCACTTTGACATTTCTCCCTATGGGGCCAGAAAATAATCCCGATCGGTGTAATAATTTCGTGAATTCTTAAATTAACCGACAATCTAGACTTTATGCGGCATGACAAACCAGCTGGTCGTTTCTAAATTCCGTATGCCCCGTTTCTAAACATTCTTCAAAACCAGCCTCACCCGGCATAAAAAAATCTGCATTAGCAGCCTCACCTGATTCAAAAACATTGCTAGCAGCTTCAACCGCACCATGAGCATGCCCACCATGAGCCATAGAATCAATACCGTGAAGGCCGCCAGTTAAATTAAATTCCTCTGCCAAAAATTCTAAAAACTCGGCTCCCTGAGGAGAAAATCCAAGAAATAAATGAAACCCTATATCAATCGTCGTAAATATGGCCACATGGGCAAATGCATCACCAGCACTAAAAGACATTTTTTTAATCCTTGAATTATTTGTTACGTTATAATATAACACTATATAGTTCCGGTTTTGACAAATCAAGCTTTTTTATTTTTTAGGATTGAATACATAAAATGACAAAATTAGTACAAAAATTTCTTATACCATCAATATTAACATTTACACTTTCGGGCAATGAACCCGCATATGCGCAAGATGCTTCCAAATCATTTTCGTTCACAACACCAGACAACACCAAAATTAATGTGCCTTGCGGTGATATATCATCACAGAAACAATTTCTGGAAAGCTTGGACAGCAGAATTCATGGTTTCGAAACGAACATGTATGCGCTTTCGGTAGAAGACAGAAAAACCAAATTCAAAGAAAAGCTAGGATTTATGGCTGAGAGCCTGAAGATAAGAACAGTAAATAATATGCTTAGACCCTATCAGGAATATGATGACCTTAGAACTGATCAGGAAAAAATATACTGGTTAGAGGACAGGCTTTCCAATAATCATAAGCTTAGCTCAAGAAAAACAGAGCAACTCAAAGAAACATGTGAAGCATTAAACCCGAATCTAATAGCCTACTAACATGCTTTGCATTTTCCATGCACTTCCACATTCCAGTGATGAAGATTAAAGCCTTGGGATTTGACCTTTTCCTGCAAGGTTTTGGGCATGGTACAAAGATGAATTTCCTCAACCGCCCCGCAAGAATCACATATTAGAAATTGCCCGCCCTCATGCTTGTGATTTTCATGGCACACCACATAGGCGTTTAACGATTCAATCCGGTGAATAAAGCCATGCTCGCCCAAAAACTCCAATGCGCGGTAAGCCGTCGGAGGTTTAGGCTTATTTAGCTTTTTACCCAGCTCATCCAGAATATCATACGCCGTCATGGGCTTAGCGCTACTGGCAATGATTTCAAGAACATATTCCCGCGGCGGGGTAATGCGCAAATTATTGTCATCACAATAGGATTTGAAATTCTTGATAATGCTTTTCATGGCTAAAGCATAATCCCGCCACTTTACTTCGTCCAGCCTTATTGAGCCTGATCCTCGAAAAGATAGAGATATTCGCCATAGCCCTCTTTCTCCAGATCATCCTTGTGAATGAAGCGCAGCGACGCGGAATTAATACAATATCGAAGACCGCCTTTGTCCTTCGGCCCATCCGTAAACACATGGCCAAGATGAGAATCGGCCTTGCTGGACCGCACCTCTGTTCGCTCCATCCAGAGCGACTTATCGCTTTTCTCGGCAACGGATTGTGTTTCAATCGGCTTGGTAAAACTCGGCCAGCCCGTACCACTATCGAATTTATCAATGGAGGAAAACAGCGCCTCACCGGAAACAACATCAACATAAATGCCGGGCTCCTTATGATCCCAATATTCATTCTTGAACGGCGCTTCTGTGCCATCTTCTTGTGTCACATGATATTGCATCGGTGTTAGCTTATCTTTCATATCACCCTCTTCTGCCTTGGCCTTCATCGGCCCCAAAGCCATAACAGCATAAAACCCCATTACAGCTACAAAAATTCCTAAAATTAAAACCATATACTGCCTCATATCGCCCTCTTTCTAAGTTGTTTCGATATATGAGTTTATTCGGCTACAGCATAAAGGAAGTTACATCACACCTAACTACGCTGCCTTTTTGAGCAAGACCCTATAACCTTTAGTCTTAAGCTCCTCATCATCAAAATGCTGGAACATTTTGTGCAACTTTGCTCTGGGTGTGGGCATATGGTCCCATTTCCCGCTATCGGTTTCCAGCACAGAAAAACCGGACTCCTTCATCAACTCAAGGCTCTGCGTATAACGCAGGCGATTCGTATAAAACCCTGAATCCGCCACCAGATCATTTTCCCAAAACTCATCGGAAAACCGCAAATTATTGAGCCTGTGCTCCAGATGATCCTGCAGATCGACATTATGAGAAACCTTGCCATCGGGCTTGACGATCCGGCATAGCTCCAACATCACACCCGTAAACTCTTTCTTGCGGATATGCTCGACCACGGAATGCGACCAGATAAAATCCACCGAGCTTGTCGGGATTTCTTTTAAGGACGTAAGACCCTTGGTCAAATAAACCGCGCCGCAAATCTCCATCACATCATCCAGAGTTTTTGCACCCGATAGATCCGGTGCAGCCAAGCCCTTTTCGCGTAATTGCTGCGCAAATTTCTGATATAATTTAACATCTTTCTCGGCATAAGCACCAACATCAACATGATAGATTTTAGCCGCCCCATAGGATTTCGCAATTAAGCTACTCACCAGACTATCCCCCGGCCCCATCTCCAGCAACGTCAGATTTTCGGGCATACCGTCTGGATACGCCCAATTCATGTGCTTTTGAAAAACCCCCAGCGCATAGTCGATATCTTCCATCGCGCCATGACGAAACATCCCGATTTTCTTCAATAAAGTATGACGATAAGGCATGCGCCCCAAAACCAGTTTCGCAGCAATTTTTAGCGCCCATTTCGACATAGCTCTTCTCCCCTCCTGATTCACATCCCAGATTTTAAATCAACGCGCCCAAAAAGCAAGAAAAGACCCGAAAGCCCGGTAATTTCTATGATTTGTCTAGTTTGAATGTCAGAATTTTTTCTTGCACACCCCATTTTGTCTAGTTTGAATGTGCATTTTAAAAAATTTCTGTACAGTTCGTTTTGCAGATTTTTTTTCAAACAGCCTGTTTTGGGGCCTGTAACAGAAGATACAAAAAGAGTGTAAAATCGTGGGGCGGGGTGTGTTGTAAACATAAACATGCGTAGCAATATAGGATAATATTCCTGAATTGTCAAGATATACAGCACAAGCAAAAGGCGCTCTTAACCAAAAGAGCGCCCATTGAAGTTAAATTCTTGCATAAATTCTTTTCATATGGCGATCGTTAGGATTGTACTCGGGCCTAGCTTGAGAAAAAATCCGCCCATTTTCCCTTAAACTATTTATTTTTCTTAAATTAAATAATTTCCATTCAGGAACTTTGCCTGATCTGCTTTGTCCAGCATCCTGCCAACAACGAAGTAGTATATTACTTTTCGAAGATAAGCCTAGTAAATGCGGCTCAACATCTTTACGCAAATAACCATCGTAAAAAAATTCTAATTTCTTACGTCCGTCAATTGCATCCCTAATACTATCAAAATTCGGGTAACTGATAATTTGCGAGTCGACAATTGGATCAAATTTGCCAAATTCATTTTCATAGTTATAACTCATCTTTTTCTCCTTAATGAGCTGTGCACCCCTTAAGTCTCTTATCCTAAGAAACAGGCAATGCGATTAAACAAATACAGTTTCCTCCTGTATCGTTCCTTCACATTTTCAGAAGCCTCCCACTAAGCGCTCCTTCAAATGTAAACCCTATGAAAAAAGGGGGCTAAGCCCCCCTCTCTAAATTCCTATTGGCACGCCAAGCATTCTTCATACTTATTCGCCTCGGCTTCCGCGGCAGTTCTTGCGTCATCGACCTGCGTACGCTTCCACGAGGCATCGCTTTCCGCGCGCTGGATCGACTTGGAGCGGCAATAATAAAGCGACTTCACGCCTTTCTTCCACGCATCCCAGTGAATCCGGTGCAGATCTGTTTTGTGCACATTGGCAGGCAGGAAGATATTTACGCTTTGTGCCTGACAGACAAAAGGTGTTCTGTCGGCTGCATGCTCGACAATCCAACGCTGGTCAATTTCAAACGCCGTTTTAAACACATCTTTTTCTTCCTGAGAGAGTTCCTCAATATGCTGAACCGAGCCTTCATTTGTAAAGATTGAGCTCCATGTGTCGTCATTATCAATGCCTTTCTCGGCCAGCAGCGCCTTCAGGTATTTATTCCGTACAGGGAACGAGCCGGATAGAGTTTTATGGGTATAGGCATTCGCCGCAATCGGCTCGATCCCCGGCGACGCGCCGCCGCAAATAATCGAAATCGATGCCGTAGGCGCAATCGCCATCTTGTTGGAGAATCTCTCCATCACACCATAATCCGCGGCATCCGGACAAGGCCCGCGCTCATGCGCCAGCTTGACAGAAGCATCATCAGCCTGACGCTTAATGTGTTGGAACATGCGTCTGTTCCAGACCTTGGCCATAACCCCTTCCATTGGAATCATCTTGGATTGCAAGAAGGAGTGGAAACCCATCACGCCCAATCCAACCGAGCGCTCGCGCATCGCGGCATATTTCGCGCGCTTCATAGAATCAGGAGCTTTTTCAATAAAGTCCGAGAGAACATTATCAAGGAACCTCATCACATCCTCAATAAAGGTCGGATGGCTCTGCCATTCATCAAATTTCTCGAGGTTCAACGAGGACAAGCAACACACCGCCGTCCGTTCATTCCCCAAATGATCTTCACCAGTCGGCAAGGTAATCTCGGAGCAAAGATTAGACATCTTCACATTCAAACCAGCCATTTTATGGTGATCTGGAATAGCGTCATTCACATGATCTATAAAGACAAAATATGGCTCGCCTGTTTCGATACGAGCCGTTAGCAATCGAATCCACAAATCACGCGCCTTCACCTTATCGACCACACTATTATCCTTCGGAGAGCGCAGCGCCCATTCCTCGTCATTTTCAACCGCTTCCATAAAGCGGTTCGGGATAAGAACACCATGATGCAGGTTCAGCGCTTTACGATTTGGGTCACCACCTGTTGGTCTGCGGATTTCCACGAATTCTTCAATTTCAGGATGCCACACAGGCAGATAAATCGCCGCAGAACCACGACGAAGCGAGCCTTGGGAAATCGCCAGTGTCAAAGAATCCATCACACGGATGAACGGTACAATACCGGAAGTCTTGCCGTTACGGCCAACCTTCTCGCCGATCGAGCGCACATTCCCCCAGTATGATCCAATCCCACCACCAAGCGAAGCAAGCCAGACATTCTCGTTCCAAAGAGATACAATATTTTCAAGAGAATCCCCTGTCTCGTTCAAGAAACAGGAAATAGGAAGGCCGCGGCTCGTACCACCATTGGAGAGAACAGGCGTAGAGGGCATAAACCACAAATTGGAAATATAATCATAAATACGCTGCGCATGGTCATTATCATCGGCATAATACATCGCATTACGCGCAAAAATATCCTGATATTGCTCTTCAGGCATTAAATACCTGTCTTTTAACGTCGCTTTACCGAATTCGGTTAAATTTTCGTCTCTTGAGCGATCAATCTGGACACGATGACCTCTCTCCATTTGCGCTACGTCAAACATGAGCTTCTCTCCTAAAAAATAATTGATATTCACTCTAATGAAAAAACTTAAGAGGAATGATTTAATTGGGGCAACCACACAATCTGTTGTGATCAATTGAGATGTAACATACTATATCTCGTATATCGTGCCAAATTGATTTTATTCCTAAAAAGATATTCACGTACCACGAAACGTTTGTTTTTTAACACAAAAAACCACATATCCGCGAGCTTATCCCGATGTGATTTTTTTTCAAAAGTAATTTTATTACACAAAAACACCCCCTACAGACACAATATATAGGACCTGATATGACAAAAAAGTCCCTGTTGTTTTGACCAGTTTCTGCTAGAATCTCATAAAAAAACACGTCAAAACTGCCACAATCGAAACAGGGAATCAGCATGAAACGAAATAGAAAGACCAAAATTCTGGCCACATTAGGTCCGGCCAGCAACAGCGAAGACATGATACGCAAGCTTTTCGAGGCAGGTGTTGATATCTTCCGACTAAATTTCTCTCATGGCTCCCACGAAGATCACAAGCAAGCCCTTGAAACGATTCGCAAAATCGAATCGGAGCAAAAGCACGCCATTGGTATCCTTGCCGACATGCAGGGCCCAAAATTACGAATCGGTAAATTCAAGGATGGCAGCATCAAGCTGGAAAAGGGGCAAAAATTCCGTTTCGATTCTGATCCAGCAGATGGCGATGAAACGCGCGTATGCCTTCCCCACCCCGAAGTTATCTCCACCCTGTCAAAGGGCAGCAGAATTTTACTCGATGACGGCAAGGTTCATTTTGAAATCCAGAAAAAAGGAAAAGGCTATCTCGAGGGCATCATCACAGCCGGCAGCAAGCTCAGCGATAAAAAAGGCTTTAATGTCCCCGGCACGATTTTGCCCATTCCGGCCCTGACTGAAAAGGACAAAACCGACCTGAAAGCCGCACTTAAAATGGGCGTGGACTGGATCGCGCAAAGCTTCGTACAAAAACCCGAAGATGTCATAGAAGCCAAAAAGCTGATCAAGGGGCGCGCCGCCCTCATGGCCAAAATCGAAAAGCCCTCCGCCCTGATTCAACTCGAAGAAATCATCGAGCATGTTGACGGGATCATGCTGGCGCGCGGCGATCTGGGCGTTGAAATCCCGCCCGAAAATGTGCCATCGGTCCAAAAAGACGTGATCAAGATGGTAAGGGAAAAAGGCAAACCCGTCGTGGTCGCCACCCAGATGTTAGAATCCATGATCACAAACCCGCAGCCAACCCGCGCCGAAGCCTCTGATGTCGCCACAGCCGTATATGACGGCACAGATTGCGTGATGCTCTCGGCTGAAACCGCCGCCGGAGATTATCCCGTCCTTGCCGTCGAGATCATGGATCGCATCGCCCGCAAAACAGAGGAAGACGACGACTACCTTGATATGATGGAGGCCTCGCGCCCCGATGCGCTCAACACACCCTCCGATGCCATCACCACAGCCGCCTATTATGTCGCGCAAGATGTCGAAGCCGTGATGATTGTCAATTACACCAATTCCGGCGCAACATCCTTAAGAACCGCGCGGCAAAGACCCGAAGTGCCTATCCTTTGTCTGACCCCGCATTTGGAAGTAGCCCGAAAACTAACCCTGTCCTATGGCGTTCACACCGTGCATGACAAAGCCGACCCCGAAGACTTTACCGGCCCTGCACGGCATGCAGCAAAAATAGCAGTCTCGAACGGTTTCGCCAAAAAAGGCGACCGTTTCATCATGACAGCAGGCCTACCTTTTGGCGTCAAGGGCAGCACCAACATTCTGCGAATTGCAAAAGTCGAGAAAGAATGATTTACGGTAATTTTTGCTCGGGATTAATCTGAACGACATTGGCTGACCCATGCCCTGATGACAACTGCTCGGGTTCCTTCCACTCAAACTCCAAACCCGAACCTGTTATGCTTCTTAAGTCTCTGTCAAAATTCTTCAACGCAAGTTCCGTCACACAATTTTGCTGCACAAGCTGCTGAAGCGCCTCTTCCATTCTGCTGCGCTCTTCACCTGACAAAGATTGCAAATAAGGCTTTGACTTTGTTTGCTGCACGGTCTTCCCGTTTTCTTGAGTTTCAACCTGATAGTCTACAAAAGCCCCCGTAGCCTGTTTGAGAATATTTTCTGTGAAAGCCTGATGCCGCCCTTTAAACGCTTCTTCATTTCGGACTTTGGCAAACGCCACCTGAAATTCAAGCATTTCCATAGGATGGCTTCCATAATGCTCTGTATGATTCAACATCACTTCCGCCAAGCCCCGAAGCTCTAATGATCTAAATCCATTCATAGCAGAGGATTTGGTATCATTGCTACGCCCTGCTTGCGAACCATACTCTTCAAGATAATCCCTGAGAACAAGCAGCGCAATCGACGCTTTGTCGCCTTGGTCTTGCAAATAATCCTTAAACACATCAAAAGCCCATTCATGACCATTTGAAACCAGACTTTCCAGCCCTTCCTGCGCAAAATCAGGATGCTTGACCATGATATCTTTAACAAGATCCAGATGTTTGCGCTCATTACTCTGTGCCAAAACCCCGATACCATCGGCAATAAAATCAGGATTTTTGTTTAGAAAACTATGAAGCTTTGAATGCGGATCAAGAAACGCCTTGCCTAAAATCGATATACCCGATTTCCCACTCTGGACATCGCCCACAAGCTTATCATATTCGCCCTGCAATATATCGGGATCTGCGCCCATTATTCACCTGCTTTTTCCTGTTTGGAACGCAGTATAGTAACGCATGATCGCCTGATGCAAGGAAATTAGCTGCGCGCCCCAAGATCATTAATCAAGGCCTCAATGTCTTTCGGTGTACCCTGTATGATTTTAACCTTTTGATCTTTACCGCGATAAACAATCAAAGGAGTCGCCGTTAATTTCCATGTGGTCATCACCAATAGGTTACGCTCTACACCTTGCGTACTAATCTCTTCCTTGGCTGGCAACAAGCTTGTTTGATCAAGATGACGCCACCATGTTGTCGCCGGATCAGGTGCCGCCAGCAAAAACGCTGCTTGTGATTTGGTTTCTTGTCTCAATCCCACAGGTATCAAGCGGACTTGCACTTTCCCATCTTCAATATAGCTGCGAAGAGATGTTAGCGTGCGGTGACAATGCGGACATTGCGGATCAACAAATGCATATAACACAGGCGTTCCGGCAAAACCCAAAGGTACCCAATTGCTATTTTCCACATCCCAGAAAAGCTGTTCCGATGGGGTTTTAAACTCGTATTGCTGTTTTTTATCTTCGGTGCGCGCAGTCTCATACGGATCATCTGCCGCCAAAGCACTTAGTGTTCCATCACCTTGCGCCTGCAAACGTCGTACCTGATCATGTGTAACAGCATTGCCCTTGGCATCGAATAAAATGCCGGAGACAAAAGCCTGCCGATTGGGCAAAACATAAAAATATTGCTCGCGGCCATTCTTGATCGCAATCCAGCCATCCAGCCCTTGATCACGACCCAAAAAGCGGATTTGCGCTCCTTCATTGGCCAGATTTTGCAAAGGTTCGGGCAATTCGGGAACAGATTCCTGCGTCATATCTTGCGCCAGCGCACTATAGCTCGGCACCATTAATGCCAAAGCGCCAAATGTTAAAAGTACCAAACGTGATAGAGAGTGAGTTGTTTTTCTCATAATCGCAAACCTGCCTTTATATTCTCAAAAACTGTTCCTTAAGTATTCCAAACATAGCCATATCATGGCCCAAGTACAAATTATTATTTTTTCGGTTCGGAAATTAGCACGAGATTGTTACATTCTCCTGCGGAATACTTTGGTGAACACTTTTTATGCCTAATGAAGGAAAACAAGGGTTAGTTTTGCTCCAGCCTTGCATTTCAAGCTCTTTGCTCGCCTCTTTTTTAGATAAAACAAGATCAAGTGGAATTTCCATCTTATCTTCAGAAAAACGCAGCACAACATTCCAGTGTGGACCAGCATCATTATCACCACGATATGTCTCGTGAACAATAAAAAACTCAGGGCTAAATCCTTTACTCGCCTTTAATATTCCAGTTTGCTGAAATGTCAGAGTAAAAATATATGGTGTATATTGATTCATAGTTTCGTAATGCTCCAAATGGCAGACTCGATAATGATCAATTACTTGTTTTTGTTCTTTTGTTAGCTCTAATACAATTACTGCCCCCTGATAACGACCTTCCATTAAGGGTAATCCATCAGCATACGCATATGAGGCAAAAACCACGAACATAATCGCCAATAAATATCTTCTCATATTTTAACTTATAACTTCCATTTCCCACATATAATCATTATTCCCTCAGAAACACAAATCCCTGTGGATATAAGCTCTTTTTTCTGTTATATTGCCTTTACTATAAATTCTCCTCTCGCTTCGTATTCGATTCTCGGATATAGACCATAAAAAACCGAAGCAACCCCACTAAAGTAAAGCGTAAAACTCATGACCACTTCTGATAAAATTCTTATCGCGCCCTCAATCCTCTCTGCTGACTTCTCTATCTTAGGTCAAGAAGTAACAGCCATTGACGAGGCCGGCGCAGATTACATCCATATTGACGTGATGGACGGGCATTTTGTCCCGAACCTCACCTTTGGCGCGCCTGTGGTCAAATCCATTCGTAAATGTAGCAAAAAAGTTTTCGATGTCCATTTGATGATTTCCCCTGTTGATCCGCTGATTGATGATTTCGTCGCGGCTGGCGCAGATATCATCACCGCCCACGTAGAGGCAGGCCCGCATCTCCACCGCACATTGCAACATATCAAATCCAAGGGCGTGAAATGCGGCGTCTCCCTAAATCCGCATACACCAATCGAGTCCATCAAACACGTGATGGATGATGTCGACCTTATTCTTATTATGACTGTTAATCCGGGCTTTGGCGGCCAGAGCTTCATTCCGCTGCTTGATAAAATCGCCGATGCGCGCGAAATGATAGAGGCCACTGGCCGCAATATTGATCTGCAAGTCGATGGTGGGATCAATCCTGAGACAGCCAAACAAGTTATCAAGGCTGGTGCGAATGTTCTGGTCGCCGGAACAGCTGTGTTCAAAGACGGCCCCGAGCACTATGCAAGCCATATCAAATCTTTACGGGGAGACTCGTAAATGTCTGGAAAAGAAAGGTAGGAAATCATGTCTTTTCAATTGCCCTTTTTGAATAAATCTTTTGACCTGCTTGAACACCTCAAGAGCAAAGCCGGAGAGATGACCTATGGCAGCTTCCTTTATGATTGGAGCCTTTCGGAAAACCCGCCAGAGCACCTCGCCACAAAACCCGCCGATCCGTGGAAGGGTGATAGTGCAAAAGGACAAGAATTACTGGAAGCCGCCGATGTCGGCGATGAAGATGAACGCACAGGGCCGCAATGGTATAGTAGCTGGTGGGCACCCGAAGACACAGATGAAATCTGGATGACCCATATGCATAGCTTCCTGTGGCTGCGAGACCTCAGAACACTGGGCGGCCCCGTTGCCCGCGAGCAAGGCCGTCTGATGATCGAAAACTGGGTTCACACCTATAAGAACTGGAACGCCGCAACATGGCGCAACGATTTAACTGGTGAGCGCCTTTCCATGTGGATAGCCCATTATGATTATTTCGTCGCAGGCAATGATGAGGCCTTCATCGAAAGCTTCATGACCTCGATCACAAAACAAGCCAAGCACTTGCATAATGCATTGGGTGATCCTCGCGATATCACCTATTTCAGCGCTATTAAGGGTCTGCTCTACGCTGGTTTGGCACTTGAAAACCATGAACCATGGATTAAACAGGCTTTGTCTTCTTTGGAAAACGCCATTGATAAGCAAATTCTAGCCGATGGCGGCCATGCCTCCCGCTCGCCTGCTGTGCTCCTTGGCATTCTTGAAACACTGGTCGAAATAAGAGCAGCTATGGGCGCTGGCGGGTTAGACGTGCCCGAATTTCTGGAAGATACCATCCAGAATGCCGGCAATGTGATCCGCTTCTTCCGTCACGGCGATCGCCGCTTTGCCCTTTTCCACAGCACACAAGAGGGCAATTCTACGCAAATTGATGAGATCCTCTCTCAGGCAGGCATTCGCGGCAAGGCTCGGTATTCCCTGCCCTATTCCGGTTTCGAGCGCGCATCATTAGGACGCTCTCTTCTGATCATGGATATCGGAAAATCCCCCGATCATGGCTTTGATGCCAAAACCCATGCCTCACCACTAGCCTTTGAATTCTCCCACGGTAAAAACCGCATATTCACCTCTTGCGGTACGCACCCATCAAATAAAAACTGGCAAGAAGCTTTACGCTTCACCAATGGACACAACACAGCCTGCCTCGACCACCGCAATGCCTGCGAGCTAAAACCTGATGGGCATTTTGGCCGCAAAGTCACTGAATATTCCCTGAAACGCGAGGAAACCAAAGAGGCGATCCTCCTCAAAGCCACACATAATGGCTATATGCCCCTTAACGGCATAGTTCACACCCGCAGCATCTATATGGGTGATGAGGGGCATGATTTGCGCGGTGAAGACACATTCACATCCGAGATCACACTAATTCATCCCATCGAAGTCGCCGTAAGATTCCATCTGCACCCAAGCGTCAAAATCTCCCTTATTAATGATAATCAAGAGGCTCTCTTGCGCATTTCCGATGGGTCTGGCTGGAGATTTTCCTTATCCGCAGGTGTACTAGCACTTGAGGACAGCATCTATATGGGCGATAGCATCACACCGAGAAAAACACAGCAATTGGCTATCCATGGCACCATGAATGCAGCAGAATCCCGCATTAAATGGGCCTTAAAACGCGAAGGATAGCCTTTCTATTAAGGTTTTTTCAAAAAAAACTGGCATTTTCTCCCCGTTTTGCAGTAAGAGCTTAACAATAAGAAAATAAGAACACAGTATCTTGGGGACATAATGTCACGCGGAAAAAAACCATCTCTGACCAGCTTTGAAAATTTGCTGCGCAAAATCCGAATTCAGTTTGAGGAACTCGGACAATATAGTGATTTTCTTGATGCCATGCGTGGCGACGGTTTCAAGCATGGAGAAATAAAATCCGAACCCTTTTACTGGGCCTACCACCCTCAAAAGCCGGACAGCCCCGCTGGCATATTATGCCATGAAATCCTGACACAGCCCATTACAAGAGAGAATAAAGCCCTAAAGATGCAAGCTGTTTCTGATCAGGCCATGCAAACAGGCTCATCCATGGATATGGACTCGGTCATCATTAGAAAAATTCTGGATCAACTTGATCTTGAAAACACAGACCCGATTGCCGTTAATATCTCTGGACAATCAGCTCTTTCCAAACGGTTTTTTACTGGAAAAAACCCTGGCTTGGGTGATGTTTTGGGAGATATCAACCCCGAGCTTGTCCTTTTCGAGATTCAGGAACATGATGTCCCCAAGAATGCAAATGCTCGCCATCTTGAAGAATTAACAAAAGCAGGCTTCCGTTTTATCCTTGATGATCACCTGTCAATTCCAGACGGTCAGAGCAAAAAACAAGCAAAAGAAATGCACCAAAGACGACTGGATGTTTTTGGCCCTTATGTCAGCATCATAAAGCTTGATGGTCCTGATGCCGTAACAAAGGGGTATGAAAGCGCCGAATCCATGGATGCCTTACATGAAGAATGCGAGAGATTACTGCGGCTTAATCCAGATTTCCTGATTTTGGCTGAACACGTCCAAAACTTTGAAGAAAGCCTGAAGCTACCACCCTCTATCAATCTTCTACAGGGCAAGTACTTGAGCGAAGATGCTTATAACAAATTTATAGAAGAACAGAGCGGGAACTATTGTCCACAAAAAAATGCCGCCTCTAGCGCTGAACCATTCCCGAAAGGCGAAGAAGGCCCTAATATAGAACCTGCTCGTTAATCTTAGAATAGGTTCGCCTCTTAATCATGGCAAAAGCACAAAAATCATACATTTGCTCTGCTTGCGGCGCGGTATCCCATCGCTGGTCAGGCAAATGCGATTCCTGCGCGGAATGGAACACCATCACCGAAGAAGTCGCAAGCGGCGGCATCCCCAAAGGCATGAGCACCAAAGGCAAAGGCCGCGTCATAGATTTCGAAGATTTGCGCAATGACAAGATCACCGAATATATGCGCTATAAAACAAAGATCGAGGAATTTGACCGCGTCACAGGCGGTGGCATCGTACCGGGCGCAGCCATATTAATCGGCGGCGATCCGGGCATCGGAAAATCCACGCTCCTCTTGCAATCGGTCTGCGCACTTATGAACAACAAGGTAAACTGCGTATACATCTCTGGCGAGGAATCCACCGATCAAATCCGTATGCGCGCAAAACGCTTGGAGCTAGACAAACATCCCGTTAAGCTCGCCGCCGCAACCAATGTCCGTGATATCCTTGAATCCGTGCGCTCCGCCCCAGAAGCCGTGCAGTTGTTGGTCATCGACTCCATCCAGACCATGTATATTGACAATATCGACAGCGCCCCCGGCACAGTCACACAAGTCAGAACTTGCGCGCAGGAAATCATCCGCTTCGCCAAAAGCCGCAACATGGCAGTGATCTTCGTCGGCCACGTCACCAAAGACGGGCAAATTGCAGGCCCCCGAGTCCTCGAACACCTCGTGGATACGGTTTTATATTTCGAAGGCGATCGCAACCACCAATTCCGCATCTTACGAGCCGTGAAAAACCGTTTCGGCCCCACTGATGAAATCGGGGTCTTTGAGATGATCCGCGAAGGGCTTAGCGAAGTAGCAAACCCCTCTGCTCTGTTTCTCGAACAACGAGCAGAAGACGCCGCGGGGAGCGCCGTCCTCGCCGCCCTTGAAGGCACAAGGCCGCTACTGGTCGAAGTCCAAGCCTTGGTCGCGCCCTCATCGCTTGCTTCCCCGCGCCGCGCCGTTCTGGGCTGGGATAGCAACCGCTTGGCCATGATCGTCGCTGTGCTTGAAACCAGATGCGGCATATCGCTCTCTTCCCATGATATTTTCCTGAACATCGCTGGCGGCATCCGCATCCAAGACCCCGCCGCAGATTTAGCCGTCGCCGCCGCATTAATCAGTGCGCTTAGCGATCAGACCCTGCCGGCAGATACGGTTTTCTTAGGAGAAATCGGCCTAGCCGGAGAAATACGACACGTAGCGCAAAGCGATATCCGCATGAAAGAAGCCGCCAAGCTCGGCTTTAAAACTGCCGTCATCCCCAAGGGCGGTAAAAAATCCTCCGGCAAAGCCGCTATAAAAACCTATGAGCTAGGCCATATCCGCGAACTCACCGATTTTTTAGGGATTGCGGGTTAAAATACGATTTTCAACTATTAACAGCACATCATTATAAAAATCCATGGATTACGAAGAATTTAATATCTTTTGCCAAAACCTAAAAGCCACAACATATGCTCAGCAATGGGGAAACTCGCATGTTTGGAAAGTAGGTGGCAAAGTCTTCACCATTGGTGGCTGGGCAGAATCCATGCCTGCATTTACTTTTAAAACCAATGAGTTCATGTACGACATTCTAAAAGATGAACCAGGTTTACGCCCCGCTCCATATATGGCCTCCCGGGGCATGAAATGGATACAACACTATGACTCACCCGGATTAAGCGATGAAAAACTAAAATCTTTTATCGAAGAATCATACTCACTTGTCATTGAAGGACTAACGAAAACCAAGCGCAAAGAATTGGGTATATAGGCCTAACCTTGACCAAAATCATTTTGATTTCCTGAGCAATACCACAAAATACCAATGTGATAAAGATTCGCACTTGCATCTTCGAATTGCGGATGATAGAAACCAGTAACTAATAATCATTATCAATTAGAGATTAGAGAAAACCAATGAAAAAATTTACGCCCCTTCTCGGCCTTGCCGCACTCGCAATCGCATTCCCTGCATACGCAGAAAGCCCTGCCGAAGAACGTGTTGAACATTACCAAGCAACAATCGAAACAACTCAAGCCGCCTTCGAAGCGCTCACAAGTGAAACTGCAAAAATCGCAAAAATCCTAAAAAAGGAAGAAGCTTTGGAATTCACCGAACTGGAAGAAATTCATGAAATTTCCTACACACTAGAAGCCGCGATTGATAAAATCCGCGCAGAAAAAGCCGCCGAAGAAGCTAAAGTTGATGCGCTAGACGAAGCCATTCAAGCCATCCATTTTGCCTCTGAAAAGCAGGAAGAAGCCAAAACTCGTGAATGGTTTGCCAAGCTTGAACCAGCCGCCGCCGAGATCGTAAGCGCATCAACTGAGCCAGCTGCTCTGGCGGATACAACGGCCAAAGCAGAAGAAAAAGAGTTCTACGAAATCGTTATCAAAGATCACAAATTCTCGCCAGAAACCTTGAAAGTTCCAGCAGGCAAGAAAATCAAGCTGATCGTAGATAATCAAGACGCTACGCCCGAGGAATTCGAAAGCCATGATTTTAACCGCGAAAAAATCATTGCAGGCAACACCAAAGCCACTATATTTGTAGGGCCTTTGAAACCCGGCAAATACCATTATTTTGGTGAGTTCAATATGGACAGCGCCAATGGCTATATCATCGCCGAATAGATAAAAGGAGACTTAAAGCCATGTTCCCGACCGCCACAATCGTCTTTCGTGAAATCCTCGAAGTCGCACTTGTACTCGGTATTGTGATGGCCGCCACACGCGGCCTTCCGGGACGCGGGTTTTTAGCCCTCGCCGGTTTGACGCTCGGGGTCATCGGCTCTATCTTTATCGCCTTTTTCACCGATAAAATCTCTGCCGCGATTGACGGTATGGGACAGGAAATCTTCAATGCCTGCATCATGTTTATCGCTGTTGGTTTCCTAAGCTGGACGGTGGTCTGGATGAAAAAACACGGCCGCGAAATGGCGCAAAACCTCAAAGCAGTCGGCAAAGACGTCGTCGAAGGCAAAAGATCACTATATATTATCGTCGGCGTGATTGCTCTGGCAACCTTCCGCGAAGGCGCGGAAATCGTGCTCTTCACCTATGGCATGACCGCTTCGGGTGCTTACACTATGAGTGAGATTATCCTCGGCGGCGTCATCGGCGGCATTGGCGGCGCGATCATAGGCGCGGCTCTTTACTTTGGCCTACTCAAAGCCTTCCAGAGACACCTCTTTACGGTCACAAGCTGGATGCTGATCGTCCTGACCGCTGGCATGGCCGCACAAGGCGCAAACTTCCTAATCGCCGCAGGCGTGCTACCTGATCTCATCCCGCAAGTCTGGGATACCTCAGCCTTTATCCCCGGTCATGGCTTTGTCGGTGAAACCCTCGCCGTTCTAGTAGGCTACACCCCGCGCCCCACAGGCATGGAGCTAGTCTTCTACACAGGTGCCCTCGCCGCCATCGGCTCGGCCTATATGCTAATCGGTCGTAAAAAACCGCAGGTTCAGGCCGTTGCCGCAGAGTGATCAACTTCAGCACAAACAAATAGCTAAGCCTAAATTATTCTTGGCACAATTCGAGATAAAAGATTTAAGGTCATTATAATATTCGCTTATATAGTCGAGAGCTTCCTCTCCATCTCTCTCCCAAATATTGGGATATATTTCCAGCTTCTCCATATCGCTAGGATCATAGTTATTTCTGAAATCATCTTCCGAAATTTCGGATAAACAGGCATTGATTTCCTTGACTTGTTTACTGCTAAAAAGCCGGGCAGGACCATAACCTACATCTATATTGCCTGCCTCTTTGCCGCCAATAGTAATAAAATCCATCGGTGGCTCAGCTTCATCTACAGTTTTATTAAGACAGTAATGAATACCATTCCATGCTTTATCAATTTCTCCTCCAATACCTTCACCTTCTGCAAATTCCAGATCAGATATATCAGCAGGTGCTACGGCTTTCTTACCCAAAAGTTTTGCAAAAAAACCAATTTTATTCTGCCCTCTAACCGCCTCTTCATAAACTTCCAGCTCATCTCGGGCTATTAACCGCCAAATCAACGCCGGTTGCTCTAATATTCTTTCAATATTTGAATCCGAAACACTATAAAATTCCATTACTATTCCCATTTTTCCTCTCCTAAGTAACGGTTATAAACTCCCCAAAAACCCTTCAATACGCTAACCCCATCTCTTAAACCACCCCCTCAAGCCATAGCAGCTGAGTAAATAAACACTAGCAACAAGCCCACGCAATCGCTAATTTATCTTTATGTTCTGCGCATTGTGTAATATGAGCACAACCAACATCGCCGAACATATACGGTATGTTATCTTCTGAATCTATTTGAAAAATAAATTTCATAGAATTCCCGCAATCTGGACAATCAGGATACTCAACACCCTGAACCCAATGAGGCCATCCCAAAAGCTTATCACGGTTTCTGGGATATTCCTGTTCCGACCAAAACTCATACTGAGAATCAGATAAAGTCAAACCAAGCTCTTCTAACTCCTCCCAATTTGGATAATCTGACTGCTCTTCCCATCCGGTAATGCTCTTTTCAGGAAAAGCATCTTTGACTGGTGATACATCAAGAGATAAGACAGATTCTGGCTGATAATTAACAACCCTGACCAAAGTGCTTTTTGAAAAAGGGAAATACGCCTCACACTCTATTTCACATTCCTGATCCCAGTTTGTACAATAAAAAACCTGTAAAAACCCGTCTCCAAAAGGTTTTCCGGCAGACTCGGGAAGATCTTTTGAATTTAATTGCAAAAATAATTGCATAGGCTCATCACAATGAGAACAGCAAGGCCAAGACTCGCCTTTAGCCAAAGCAGGTATTCCTGAAAATTTTGAAGCCATTTCATCTGATTTTTGATCTTCTACCTTTGGAAACCAAACTGTTCGTTTATAAGGCGCTAAAATATCCTTGATATCTTCCCAACTTACTTCTTCCTGAGGTTGCCGCACTTCTTTCTTTTTGAACAAACCAAAAATATTGACCACTTTATAATCCCCTTATCTAACATTGGACAAAAGACAATATCACAAAATTAACCCAAACTCCCCAAAAACGCTTCAATCTGCTCTGGTGTTTCAATGCTCTGGGATTTCACGTCTCGGTCAATGCGGCGTGTTAAGCCACTGAGCACTTTGCCAGCGCCAAGCTCGACCAGATCACTCACACCTTGATCCCGCATCCAAAGCACAGACTCACGCCAGCGCACTTTCCCTGTGATCTGATCAACCAGCAAGGATTTCAAAATAGCAGGATCACTCTCCCCTTGCGCGGTAACATTCGCCACCACAGGAACTGACGGCGCTTTAAATTCGACTGCCGCCAAAGCATCCGCCATAGCCCGAGCCGCTGGCTCCATCAATGCACAATGAAACGGCGCAGAGACTGGCAACATGACGGCCCGTTTCGCCCCTTGCGCCGCTGCTATCTCGACCGCACGCTCCACCGCTTCCTTATGACCGCTCACCACAATCTGCCCATCGGAATTATCATTCGCCGCTTCACAGATTTGCTCACCAGCCGCTTCGGAGGCAATTTTAGCCACAGCCTCCATCTCCATACCTAAAATTGCCGCCATCGCGCCAACACCTACCGGCACAGCCTTTTGCATCTCTGTCCCACGAATTTTTAGCAATCTCGCCGTATCGGCAATGCTTACAACACCTGCCGCCGTCAGCGCCGAATACTCACCCAAGGAATGCCCAGCCACATAAGAACACTGATCCGCCAGAGCAAAACCACCTTGCTTTTCCAACACACGCACCACCGCCATAGAGACAGCCATCAAGGCTGGCTGCGTGTTTGCGGTCAGGTTCAAATCTTCTTCCGGCCCATCGAAAATGATTCGACTCAAATTCTGCGACAAAGCATCATCAACTTCCTGAAACACCTCTTTTGCCTCTGTAAAGCCTTCTGAAAGCGCCTTACCCATACCGATGTATTGAGACCCTTGTCCGGGGAAAACAAAACCACGTGCCATAATTATTATCCTATTGTTTTTACTTAATATTTTATAATTTAAAAAGAGAATTCTTCTCCCCTGTTTTCATAAAGACTCTAGGGTTTTTGTCAATCCCCTATGCCCTGTTGATAATTTTATAAGCCAAAATCACTTTAAATTTGCAACAATATTACAATTTATGGCATTATGTGCTTTCATAATCGAGTTTTGCATGTGGGAAATGACAAGATTTATAAAATATGAGGGAACAGGAATGACACAAATTAATGAACAGGAATTGAGTACTCTGATTGAGGAAACACGTGCGGCATACAACGACTTTGCCGAATTTAATCCTGCCAATTGTGATTTCGCAGGCTTCGCTGCCATGTCAGTGGCCCGCTTCCGCCATGCCCTCAACAATCCTGCATTAACACGCGAAACACTTGAATTGCTGATCCGCGGCGGCATGAATCACAGCCGCACCCAAGACGCCAAGGCCGATGCCTGGTCCAATTTTATGGCGGCTTATGTCTCGGATGTTGTAAACACCAACACCCAAAACTAAAGCCCATCAAGAAATTTCATAAAAAAACCTTGCCTTTTTTCAGGTTTTGAGCAATATTGCGCCAAATTTGAAGAAACCTCGCTGGCATCAAAGAATGTTGGCTAACCCAAGAGGAGTTAATATGCCCTTTTATGAAACCGTGTTTATTGCACGGCAGGATCTGACCGATGGTCAAGTAAAAGCCCTGACCGAGCAATTTTCTAAAATTATCACAGATGGTAAAGGTAAAATCCACAAGACCGAATTTTGGGGTCTTCGGAACTTTGCTTATAAGATCAACAAAGCCCGTAAAGGCCACTATGTCCTGATCGAAACAGATACTGATCCTGCTGCTTTGCATGAAATGGAAAGACAAATGCGCCTGCACGAAGATGTTGTGCGTCACCTAACCATCCGCGAAGAAGCCCTATCCGACGGCCCGTCTGTTATTATGGACAAATCCAGCCGCGATGATGACAACACAAAAGATGAGAAGGAGGCCGCGTAATGAGTGCACCAACAGTAAAACGTCCTTTTTTCCGCCGCAAGAAAACCTGCCCTTTCACAGGCGAGAACGCGCCGACAATTGACTGGAAAGATACACGCACACTAAGCCGTTACATTTCCGAAAGAGGAAAAATCGTACCAAGCCGTATCACAGCCGTTTCCCAAAAGAAACAACGTGAATTGGCCAAGGCGATCAAACGCGCACGCTTTATGGGTTTGCTACCTTATGTACAAACTGAAAGCGATCACGGCGCACCTCAAGGTCGCAGATAATTTTGAAATTGGAGATACATTATGTCTACACAAATTATACTTTTAGAACGTGTCGATAATCTCGGTGAAATGGGCGATCTCGTCAATGTAAAGCCGGGCTATGCACGTAACTACCTTCTGCCACAGAAAAAAGCTTTGCGCGCCAGCAAGGAAAACATTGCTTATTTCGAAGCCCAGAAAAAATCACTGGAAGCTGACAATGAAAAGAAAAAGAAAGAAGCTGAAAAGCTGGCGAAAAAGATAGAAGGCGTAAAAGCACCCCTTATCCGCCAAGCTTCGGAAAGTGGACGTCTTTACGGCTCTGTTAATTCACGTGATATCGCCGCTGCGATCAACGAAAAAGTAAGCGATGTTAAAATTGATCGTGCAATGGTAAATTTAAATGACAATATCAAAACCATTGGTTTGTTTGATATCGAAGTTGCCCTTCACGCCGAAGTCAAAATCAATGTCACAATTAACGTTGCGCGCTCACCTGAAGAAGCCGAAATTCAGGACAAAACAGGTAAAGCCCTGATTGTCGATAACGAAGAAACACCAGCAGAGGCAATCGCCAAGGCAGAAGACGAAGCTAAGGAAGCCTCTGCGGAAGAAAACGAGGACGAAACAAAAGCATAACGCTTTCATCCCCGTTATTCACAATATAAAAATCATTAGAGCTAGCGAAGGACCGATTCCTTTGCTAGCTTTTTTTATGATCTCAATACCGCTTTGTTTTTGCACAAAGCTCTGAGTAATAATAACCCGCGCATAATACCCGCAAAATCAAATGGTAATGATGAAATGGAACAAGCCGTAACTTTCTCACAAATAGAAAACCAGACCTCCAACCAAAATGGATCAGCAAGCCCCCATTACCGTGAAATGCCTCACAACATCGAGGCCGAACAAGGCTTGCTGGGCGCACTTTTAGTCAATAATGGTTCATTCGAAAAAATCGGTGATATCCTGACCGCTGATGATTTTTATCTGCCCGTCCACCAGCGTATTTTCACTGCCATTAATCAATTCATTGAACGCGGACAAAGCGCCTCTCCGGTAACACTAAAGGGATATTTCGAAAAAGATAAAGACTTAAAAGATGTTGGCGGCGCAGCCTATCTAGCAGATCTCGCCGCCAGCGTTATCTCGGTGATTAACGTCAAGGACTACGCCGAAACCATCCATGAATTGGCCCTGCGTCGCGCTCTGGTCGATCTGGGCGAAGATATCGTTAATCAAGCACATGACCTAAAACTTGATGAACACGCAACCAACACTATTGAAATGGCAGAAACCAAGCTTTTCTCTCTGGCCGAAAGCGGCGATGTAGGAAATCAGGGCTTTGTCTCTTTGCGCGATTCCGTGCTGGTCTCCATAGAAATTGCCGAAAAAGCATTCAAAACCAAAGGCGGTGTAACCGGTGTAACAACAGGCCTGCGTGATATGGATAAACAACTCAGCGGCCTGCACCCATCCGATTTACTTATTCTGGCCGGACGCCCTTCTATGGGAAAAACAGCGCTCGCCACAAATATTGCTTATAACGCAGCCCAAAGATACGCAGATACAGGCGGAGCAGAAGGAGGCCGCGTCGGGTTTTACTCTCTTGAAATGTCCGCTGACCAGCTAGCCACGCGTATTCTGGCCGACGTAGCCAATATCTCCGGTCATGCAATTAAGAAAGGCGACATCAAGGAACAGGACTTTCAAGCCTTCGTCCAAGCCAGCCAAAAGCTCGCGCAAGTGCCCCTTTATATTGATGACACACCGTCCCTGACCATCGGCGCCGTCAGAACACGCGCCCGCCGCCTCAAACGCCAGCACGGCCTGGACCTTTTGGTCGTTGACTATTTGCAACTCTTACGCGGAACAGGTTCTCGCCAATCACAGGAAAACAGGGTTCTCGAAGTCTCCGAGATCACACGCGGCCTCAAAGCCATCGCCAAGGAACTCAATATTCCGGTCATCGCCCTCTCACAGCTCTCTCGTACGGTAGAACAGCGCGAAGACAAGCGCCCGCTCCTCTCCGACCTTCGGGAATCAGGCTCGATTGAACAGGATGCTGACGTTGTGATGTTCGTCTACCGCGAGGAATATTACCTCTCCCGAACAGAACCTGAAGTCGGCACAGATAAACACTTACAATGGCAAGAACGCATGGACCGCGCCCATAACGTCGGAGAATGCATCATCGCCAAAGCCCGTCACGGTCCTATCGGCACAGTGCGCATGTTCTTCGACTCCCACGTTACACGCTTTAGTGATCTGGACGAACACCACGCAAGCGCGTATGATTAGCGCATGAGCGCACAATCATCCGGTCATCTTCAAATCAACTTAAAAGCCATTCAAGAGAATTACAGTTATCTGGATTCTTTAAGCGCGCCATCATGTGAAACCGCTGCCGCTATCAAGGCTGATGCTTATGGCACAGGCATAGCGCAAGTTGCCCCTGCCCTTTTTGAAGCAAGCGCACGGCGATTTTTTGTAGCCACTCTGGATGAAGGCATCGCCTTGCGTGAAATTCTGCCCGAGGCAAAAATCTATATCCTGAATGGTTTTGCGCCCGAAGGAGATGAATATAGCGCCAACAACCTAATCCCAGTGCTCAACTCCCTATCCGATATCGCCGGCCACACACATTACGCTAGAGTTAAAGAAAAAAAGCTCCCCGCTGTCATCCATTTTGATACCGCCATGAACAGATTAGGTCTAAATGACGAGGAAACCTTCATCCTTGATCATAATCACGACATGCTAGACCCGCTGGAAATCGACTTTTTCATGAGCCACTTCGCCAGTTCAGATGAGGCAGGAAATCCGTCTATACATAATCAGTTTTTAAAATTCAAGGGGATTTATCACACATTTTTAGATACAAAAACCTCCCTTTGCAATTCCAGTGGCATATTCAGAGACATATCGTATCATTTGGACATAACGCGCCCTGGAATTGCGCTTTACGGCGGAAACCCCACACCAGAAACAGACAACCCCATGTCACCAGCCATAAATTTATCCGTCCCCGCACTACAAATTAAAAATGTGAAAAAAAACGAGACCTGCGGATATGGCGAGACGTATTGTTTCGAAAAAAATACAGCTCTTGCAACAGTCTCTCTTGGCTATGCTGACGGTTTTTTCAGATCACTTGGCAATAAAGGAAAGCTATATTGGAAAAATTATGAACTCCCCATACGCGGACGCGTCTCCATGGATCTGGTCATTTGCGATTTAGAAAATGTACCAGAAAACGACTATCCGAAACCTTATGACATGATTGAGGTTATCGGCAAAAACCAAAGCATCGATGACCTAGCCAGAGACGCAGAAACAATCTCCTATGAAATCCTGACCGCACTAGGCCCAAGATATAAAAGAACTTACATCATCTAAATAATAGTCAAATGAATTTGAAATTAGACAAGGCATGAGAAGAGAAGCGTGTAGAAAATACGCAAGCGACGAATAACGATGACATAATTTCAAATACAGAAGACTATACATCAAGCAAGCGCATTTCTGCCGGTAAACCACTTTCATGTAAAGGTGCATACTGGCTAAAAAACTCAACAGGCAAACGATAATCCCACCACTCCTGCGGTAAGGGAAAAATCGGTACAGACACATTGGCCGAGCCAAACGCCATCGCCTCATCAAGGATTGCCCTGTTCTGGTAGACTTCATCATTATGCTTGTTATAGTCGCGATGCGCAGGATTATGCTCCGCAGACGGATCTTCGGCGAGATAATCAAAAACCGTGCCCATATCCAGCAATGTACCATCAAGCGTTTCCAGCCCGATATCAATCGCCATTGCCCTTGGATGACCACCAGCTCCAGGCGGCGATAACAATCTCGGCTCTTCCAGCCAATGCGGATTATCTTTGACTCGCTGTGTTTTCATCATGCGCTCTTGCGCCTCATATGTCCTGAGGCCGTCATACAATACAAAGCGCAAATTATGCACTTCAAAACAATGCTGAGCCGCCATCACGACCACATCCGCGAGCCCCTTATACAAATGAAGCGGCGCCATTAAACGATAAATACGCTCTCCAAATAATTCATTATTGTCCTGCGCATAAGCCATCTCAATGCGAAAGTGACCCACGCCCGCATATTTATTCATACAGACCAGATCATCAGGGGATAGTATGGTTTTTATTTTTTCTAACATATGGACGAGACTAGAGTTTTATTGCTATGTTTTCCAGTCTCTAAAATAATATGGATAGCTATGTCACAGGCGGACGCAACGAAAAAAGAAAACAGCTCTGTTAACCCAGTGATCCTGTTACTGGATTTTATTGGTGGCATTGGAGCAGCCGTTCTGAATTTTCTGGCCGCCCTCGGGCGCTTGACCGATTTCGCAGTCCGCAGCGTTAAAAACTGCTTCCTGCCCCCCTTCTTTCCCGCACAACTTATGCGCCAGCTTATTGATATAGGCTATTACTCACTGCCTGTTGTCGGCATGACCGCCCTGTTCACAGGTATGGTGCTGGCCTTACAAAGCTATACTGGCATGGCGCGCTTTAACGCCGAAAGCGCAATCGCAGGCGTAGTTGTCCTTTCCGTCACACGAGAGCTAGCCCCCGTTCTGGCCGGCCTTATGGTCGCAGGCCGCGTCGGCGCAGCCATTGCCGCCGAGATTGGCACAATGCGCGTGACCGAACAAATTGACGCGCTTCGAACACTTTCCGTGAACCCGTATAAATACTTGATCGCTCCGCGCGTTCTAGCCGCCACCTTTATGCTGCCGGTGCTCGTCCTAATTGGCGACATTATCGGCGTCTTTGGCGGCTATCTGGTCTCGGTTTACAATCTGGGCTTCAGCCCCAGCCCCTATATGGAGCAAACATGGAAGACTCTGGAAAATATCGATGTAATCTCCGGCCTTGTGAAGGCAGGCGTATTCGGCTTTATCGTCTCGATTATGGGATGCTATCACGGCTTTAATTCAGGGCGCGGCGCTCAAGGCGTTGGCGCAGCCACAACAAACGCCGTTGTTTCAGCATCCATCCTGATTCTGATCTTTAACTATATTATCACGCAGCTCTTTTTCTCATGACCCAAGAAGCCATAAAAAAGGACATACAACCTGAACCCAAAGCCAAAATTGCCTTACGCGGTGTTAGCAAGGCTTTTGGCTCCAATCATGTCCTAAGCGATCTTGATCTTGATGTCCCCGAAGGTAAATCTCTGGTCGTAATTGGCTCATCGGGCACAGGAAAATCCGTGATGCTCAAATGCATTCTTGGCCTCATGGAACCCGATAGCGGCTCGATCCTGATTGACGAACAGGAAACCACCAAACTTCATCACAAACAACGCAGCAAGCTCATGCATAAATTCGGCATGCTGTTTCAGGGCGCCGCACTATTTGATTCTCTTCGCATCTGGGAAAACGTTGCCTTTGGCCTCGTGCAAGGACAAGGCATGAATAAAAAAGAAGCCCGTGAAATTGCCATCGAAAAAATCAAGGCTGTAGGCCTCAAAGAAGAAGTCGCCAATCTCTATCCGGCAGAATTATCCGGTGGTATGCAAAAACGTGTAGGTCTAGCGCGCGCCGTTGCAACCTCACCGGAAGTCATTTTCTTTGATGAGCCCACCACAGGACTAGACCCCATTATGGCCGATGTCATCAATCATTTGATCATCGATAGCGTACAGGGTCTGGGTGCAACCGCACTAACAATTACCCATGATATGGCGAGTGTGCGCAAGATTGCCGATTACGTCGCCATGATCTGGGAGGGAAAAATCGTCTGGAAAGGCCCCGTAGAAACCCTCGATCATTCCGACAATGAGTATGTCGAACAATTTATCCATGGCCGCGCTGACGGCCCGATCACACGGCGAATTGTATAAGAAAATTTCAAAAAATCGATATTTTTTATTTTTTGTGGAAAAGATTCTTGCCACAAAAACCGAATCGGTATAGCTTTAAAAACATAGCAACTGTTGCCGTTTTATTGTTTAAAAACACATAGTTAGGTGTCAAAACCGTAATTAGTGTTAGCGGGATCGGCTGGTCTCGCACAAGCAATAAAATCGAGCAGCACAACTTTCGAAGATGTAACATTTATTAAATGTCCTCGTGATGTTTTTTGAGATGATATTTTTGAAAATTAGCTGCTACTAGCTGCTGTTTTTTGGAATAGAAAGTACTGTATCACTTATTTTTTATTCTTTATAAAAAACAAAAGTTTAGTGGAATTTGTATTACGGCTCAGTGAAAACTTTGTCCGTAAAAGCGGAAAAGGCAGGTATTAACCCGCCCTTTTAGGAAAATTTCCGGTAACAGTTGCTACCTTCTTTATGACCTTAGAATCTCATAAACTGATTTTTGGGTCAATTACTATTTTCGTTTTTTACAGATTTTTTAGAATCATATAAATTTTTTCATCAAATAAGCTGATTTTTTAAAACTCTTTTTTTCATAGACAGAAATAGCACGGTCATTTTTTAGAGCAGCCTCCAAGTCCACACGTAAACACCCTTTCTCTCTCGCCATATCAAAAGCAAAATCCAACAATATTGAGCTATATCCTTTGCCTCTATGCTGCTCATCAATCACAAGATCATCAATAAACAAACGTCTCGGACGTAACAGATCATTCAAGACCCGAAAGCCAACAAGACCTAGGACATCATCCACCTCATCAAAAAGCAAATATTGTACGTACCCGCCTTCATTTGCAAATTTTAAGCGTCTATCATATTCAGGTTTTTCTAAAACGGGATAGGACAAGAAATTATGAAGCTGGCAAATCAGATCATACGCCTTATCTTTCTCTGCCTTTATCTCTGGTTTCCTAATCATAGAACTATGAATAAAATATCCATCCACAGATGAAAAGAGCAAAACCACAATACAGCGAACCTTTCTCCTTGTTTCTTATTCCCTAAAAATGATACCTTGCGAAGCGTAAAAACGCGTAACATAATCGCTCAAAATTAGTCGCTTTTGCTTTATGTCTGGACAAGGCATAAGCGACGTGGCCTAGAAAACTAGGCGAGACGCGAATAACGATGATCCAGACATAAACGAAAAGTGACTAAATGAAATATCTCTGGTACGGATTTTTAGGATTATTCTCACTAGGCTTTATCGGCGCAATTGTGATGATTGGCGGATTTATCTATGTCCTGAATTATTACGGCTCTGACCTACCGGATTACTCACAGCTCCGCAATTACGAACCACCAATTGTCACGCGCCTATATGCGGGTGACGGGAATCTCCTCGCCGAATTTGCACAGGAAAAACGCGTCTTTGTCCCGATCGAATTTATTCCAGAGCGCGTTAAAAATGCCTTCATCGCCGTGGAAGACAAGAATTTCTACGAGCACCAAGGCGTCGATTTAAAAGCCATCGCCAGAGCCGCCCTCATACATGCAAGAAACAAGCTGATGGGCAATAACAGACGCCCGCAAGGGGCATCAACCATCACGCAGCAAGTGGCCAAGAACTTCTTTTTCTCGAACGAAGTCGATTACGAACGTAAACTCAAAGAAGCAATTCTGGCATACCGCATGACCAAAACCATGAGCAAAGATCATATCCTTGAGCTTTATCTGAACCAGATTTACATGGGGAGCGGCGCTTATGGTGTGGCCGCTGCTTCTATGCATTATTTCGACAAGCCGCTAAAGGAACTGGATATCGCCGAAGCCGCCTATCTGGCAGGCCTGCCCAAACAACCCAATAATTATCACCCTGTCAAAAACCATGATAAGGCACTAGAGCGACGCAATCACGTGATCGACCGCATGGAAGAAGAAGGGTATATCACATCTGCCGAGGCCGAAATGGCCCGATTAAAGCCCCTTGAAATGGCTAAAGAACGTGTTGATCAGGACGTCGAAGCCCCCTATTTCGCCGAAGAAGTCCGCCGCGAGCTTAAGGATATTTACGGCGAAGAAGATTTATATCAGGGCGGCCTTGTCGTCAGAACTTCGGTCAATCCAATCTATCAGGACATCGCCCAGCGCGCCCTGCGTGAAGGGCTAATGGACTATGACATGCGTCACGGCTGGCGCGGCGCATTCCAAAAGCTTGAAACCATGGATGATTGGCGCAAACAGCTCAATGACATTAATAAACCACAGGATATGCTTGAGAATTGGAGTCTTGCAACTGTACTGGATGTCACAGATGCAAAAGCCATACTCGGATTTAAAGAAAAAGATCAGGGCATCATCAAACTGGATGACGTGAAATGGGCACGCGAATACCAACAAGAAGGCTATGCACTCGGTCCGCAAATCAATTCTGTCAAACAAGTTTTAAATATCGGTGACGTCATCATGGTCGAAGCCAAACCGGATGAAAATACAGAAAGTGATGAATCCGGACTGGTCTATTATTCGCTAAAACAAATTCCGATCATCGAAGGTGCTTTAATGGCTCTTGATCCGCATACAGGCCGCGTTCTAGCCATGCAAGGCGGATGGAATTACGAATATGGCGGCGATGAATTTAACCGCGCCACGCAAGCCCAGCGCCAACCCGGATCAGCCTTCAAACCTTTTGTCTATCTGGCCGCGCTGGATAAAGGATTCACACCTGCAACGCTTGTGCTAGACGCGCCTTTTGTCCTCGAAGACGAAGTCGCAGGCACATGGAAACCAACCAATTATTCCAATGAGTTTTATGGCCCCACCCCAATCCGTGTCGGCATTGAAAAATCAAGAAACCTGATGACTGTGCGCCTTGCCGATTTTCTTGGTATGGATTTGATTTCCAAATATTCCGATCACTTTGGCATTACCGATAACATGTCCCCTCTACTTGCCAATTCCTTGGGCGCAGCTGAAACAACGCTTTTCCGCCTGACCGCTGCTTATGGCATGCTGGTAAATGGCGGGAAGAAAATCACCCCGACCTTCATAGACCGGATTCAAGACCGTCACGGAAAAACAATCTTCAAACACGATAAGCGCGACTGCCAGCGCTGTGGCGCTATGGTAAAATGGGAGGACCAACCTGTACCCGAAGTACCGGATAACCGCCAGCAAATTGGTGATCCACGCACGACCTATCAGATTGTTTCTATTATGGAAGGCGTAGTCCAACGCGGCACAGGCGTGCGCTTGCGTTCTCTCAACCGCCCGCTCGCTGGAAAAACCGGCACAACGAACAAATCAAATGATGCTTGGTTTATGGGCTTTTCTCCCAATCTGGTTGTAGGTGTTTTCACAGGATTTGATGTGCCACGCTCTTTGGGACGCCGCGAGACAGGATCTTCTGTCGCCCTGCCTATCTTCAAAAAATTCATGGAAGAGGCCCTAGCCAACGAACCACCCACCCCGTTCCGCCGTCCCTCGGGTTTACGCTCGGTGCGCATTAACGCCGATACAGGCGCACGCGCAAGAGCCGGAGATGCACGCGTAATCTGGGAAGATTTCATCATCGGAACCGAACCCAGCGATGATATGTATATTCTGGATGAGGATGGAATATCCCTGATGTCTTCTTATGGTATGAATTACGATTATAATAGCTATACAGGCTCAGGGGATGCTTATAACCCGAATGCGCAATCAACCTATCAAAACCCGCCACCATCAAACTCATCTTCTGTCTCGACCGGAACTGGTGGATTATACTAATTCCTTGTAGACTTCAAATTCACCTGATATCCGTATTGCACATCACCATCCCTATACGGACGTGTAAAGAAAATCTCTTGTCTTTCCTCATCCCATTCGAACGGTTTATGCGTTATCGGATTTTGCAATGTTTGTGGGGCATTATTGATATAGTCCGTCATAGCTTCTTGCGTAACACCATCTGCCAAAGCTCTAACCAATAACTCGGCCATTTTCATTTTCACGTGATATAATTTCAAAGATTCAATGATCTCCTGCCCTTTCAAAACACCTCCCAGAAGTAGGCTATACACCACATTCGCAGTATAAATTCCGGGTTTTTTCATGGGGTATATAAAAAACTGCTCGAAAGGACTCTGATCATCAAGTTCAGGACATAAATCAAGCTTTTGACCAAATGGAAATTGATCATGAGGTATTTCCGCCAGTTCCTTATATTTCATCATACAGGCAAAAAGGTCATTTTTAATTGCATTGGCATTACCAATGCCTGCATCGGTAAAGGGCTCAATCAAACCCCAATCATCGAAAAGCAAAGAAGTCACCCTAAAAAGCATATCTTTACTTTTCAATGCCGCAATCAGTTCATCTTGATAAAACGCAGCTTGTTCTGGCGCGACATATAAGACTTTCTCCAAAGTCCGAAGATGCATCCCGAACACGACCCCCATGACCGCCTTATAGACTAATGTTTCGGGCGTTTGCGCCATAGCGCTGTATAATTTCATAAAACGCAACCACTCCTGCATAGCCTCACCAGCGCGTTCCTCTTCAGCCAAATAAACAATATGCGAGGCCTTGAGCTTTACCAAAGAAACCAAATCATAGAGCTGACCGCCCATAAATTGTGGTGGAACAGCATAAACATCACCCATATCAGGCACACGGTTAAAACGATCCCATAATATTTGATTATCAGCGACATAACCTTGAAGATCATCATAAGAGGCACAATCATCGCGCTCTTCCAAGATCATGTCATAGAAACACTCAACCCTTTTCCAGCCCTCATCATCAATATGAATTTCACTATCCGGCCTCACAGCCACGCTAAACCTTAGATCAGGCACATCATAACGATACGCCTTATTTACACCCGATAAAGATTTAATTTCCTCAAAATATTTGAATTTTTTATAGGCCTGATGCCGACCATATTGAACAAAATCCTCGACATCTTCAGGCGCGTAAATCCCTTGTAAGGCATAATACATATTATTATCCCATATGATGTTATATCCACCATAAAGCGTTTTTTGATACTCGGGATGCAAAGATGGCACCCTGATGATCTGAACCACGCAAAAAATGAAAAATGCTGTAATAATAATATATCCAGTGCGCCCTGACCTCGTAACAAACCATCCCAAAAGCCGCCTTGAATCTTTTTCGTAGGCTGCCTTGATTTTATTCAGCTTGTCCTCTGTCGCAACAAGTCGAAGCTCTGTAACCGCTTCAACACAATTTTTACCGTTCTTTTTGAATATAAAAGCCGCAGACCAGATCAATTGTGCGCATAAAACAATTGTCGTCAGTACGCCGAGACCGAACAAAGTATAGTCCTGCGTCGAAAACAAAATGAAGATCGCCGCCAGATGAAAAGGCAACCACTCAATCAAAGCATAATTTATAAAATCACCGGAACGTGGAGGCTCATCACTGGTTTTTTGCAGATAAACGCCACCTACCAAATAAGAAGGTATCTTGTACAAATGCGCCAAGAAAAAAGCATAAAGCGGTATGACTAAAAACCATGCCGCCGATAGAGATTTTAAATTAGCTTCGATCAAAGTAACTTGAGCGTAAAAATCCACAAATTCTTCACCGAAATTAGGACTTAGACCATCACAGCACTTCTCGATGGCAAAAAATTCTAAAATTACACGGGATATGAGATAGATTAGAACTGCGAAAACCGTATGCCATACAGATTGTGTTTCCCTGATTTTAGCAGCGTAATAATTTTTAAAGGCTTTGTTATTTTCCGTCATATGGAAAATTATATCAAATTGACTATCCGGCAGGCAACCAGTTATTCGCCTGCGCAGCCTCAATATTAGCAACGATTTCACGTAAAGCCTTACCGAGTGAGGCATTCCCCATAAAGGCCTCATGAATATGCGCCGCATCATAAATCACATCACGGTTCTTATAGAGGTGATACAAATCCTCGTAATCTACCTCAATAACGTCGTTTACATTCCCTTCACAACGTTCCAAAATGCCCTGCAAGGCATTTAACATCGCATTTCGCTCGGGGCAAAACACGCTTTCCTTCGAAAAAGCTTCCTGAACGGCCTGACGCACCGCATATAATAAGTTATAAAGGTTCCTGTCCATCTAACTCTGCTCCATGCCCAATTGTTAATCCAACGCCTTTTATAGGCGACATGATTTTCGACAGAACTTTCGTATCCACAGCAAGCGTCGGACGCTTCCCGTAAGATCCATCGATCTGGGCAGAAACATTCCCGAATTCATGTCTTAGCATTCTCGAATTAACAGTCATTTACTCATAAAACCTGCTAAATTTGACAAAATGAATAAATTATTACACATTATGCATAAAATATTTACATAAGCTATACGCCTATCATATTACCTTGTCAAATAATTTACTACAGGTTACTCCTTTTTCCAAAATTTTGCCATTTTTGACCCCAAAAGATGCGAATCATTCTTAACTAATGGCGTGCATTATTGCGAATCATTCTCAACTTTACAAGCGCAAATCTTCTTATTAAACATAGACACATCATAAACAGAAAAGGTTAATGAATTATGTTTAATCTCTCAGATAAAAAAGCTCTTATAACTGGCGCTACAGGCGGGATTGGCGGCGCTATCGCCAAGTCTCTGCACGCACAAGGTGCTACTGTTGCCATTTCAGGACGAAATCAGGAAAAACTTGATGCTCTGGCAAAGGATTTAGGAGACCGCGTTCACGTCCTTCAAGCCGATTTATCTGATGATGAGTCCATAAAAGACCTCATAAAACGCGCAGAAGAAGCGTTGGGCCAAATTGATATTCTGGTGAATAATGCTGGATTAACCCGCGATGGCCTATCCATGCGCATGAGCGGCGCTGACTGGCAAGAAGTTTTGGATGTCAACCTAACAGCACCTTTCAAACTTGCCCAAGCCGTACAGCGCGGCATGATGAAACGCAGAAGCGGCCGCATTATCAATATCTCCTCCGTTGTAGGCGTCACAGGTAATCCGGGCCAAACCAATTACGTCGCCTCCAAGGCTGGTATGATTGGCTGGTCCAAGGCTATGGCCGCCGAAGTCGCCAGTCGCGGCATCACAGTAAACTGCATCGCGCCTGGCTTTATCGCCACCGCCATGACAGATGCCCTGAATGACGATCAAAAATCAAAGATCAACGCCACTATTCCGGCCGGTAAAATGGGCACAAGCGAAGATATCGCCGCCGCCGCCTGTTACCTCGCCAGTGATGAGGCCGCCTACGTCACCGGACAAACCATCCACGTCAATGGCGGCATGGCGATGATTTAGGATGTTTGAAATGAAAATAGAAGAAGTTGAAATTTACTCAGATAAAACAAACCTTGCAGTTATGAAACATCCGAGGAGAAATTACCCCGGATCACTAATTCAAGGTGATAGTTTATACATATTATGCACCGACTTAGATGAAGCCATAGAAGACTTAAAACAAAAAAATTATGATGATGCCTATTATTGCCTAAACGAAATTAGAAATGGGCTTTGGGAAAGACTAAATAATTATATAGAAGTTTTAACTGAGCATGGTATGGATGTGCCATTCAGTAAAAAATAAAGACTTATATGTTAGTCTGCCCATGATCTAAAATCTTCGCCAAATCTCATTTGATTACACATTCGAAAAAGTGCATACTAGCCCCGAATAATGGAGGTTATTCTAAAACGCCTTTTCTTAGGTAAACACACTTATTTTCCGGTGCTTATCACCTTTTATAAAACACCCGAATTTGCGCAAGAAGCTTCAAAAGATGTTTTAAGACTTCTGGCCGAGTTGGAAAAAAGTAAAATTTAATTTTGCACACTGGCTAAACCCGATATCACATGCTAGAAAAAACGCATGAAAGAGGTCTTCATTAATGCCCTTGGGGCCTTCCTGCCAAGCAATCCTGTAAAAAATACGGATATTGAAAACTATATTGGAAAAATCAATAATCAAAGATCCCGCAACAAAGCCATAATTCTAAAACGCAATAAGATCAAAAACCGATATTACGCCTTGGATAAAAATGGGAATCCTCAATATTCAAGCGCTGAAATGGCTGCAAATGCTGTAAAGCATGCACTTCAAAAATCTGAAATCAATATGAAAGATATAAGCTATCTGGCCGCTTCTTCAACACTGGGCGATGTCCTTGTACCGGGTCACGCCTCGAATATTCACGGCGCCCTAAAACTTGCACCGATTGAAATCGCAAATTTCCAGAGCGTATGTGCCAGCTCGATCATGGCACTAAAATCAGCATGGCTGCAAGTTGGTTCCAGCGAACATAATTGCGCCGCCGTCACAGGCAGTGAATTCGCCAGCCGCTATTTCCGACCGGGTTTTTACGAGCCTTACCTCACAGAAACAAAACAACAGACACTTCCTTTTGAAGCAGATTTCCTGAGATTTACTTTATCCGACGGTGCAGGCGCAGCATTGCTAGAAAACAAGCCCAATGAACGCCAATTATCCCTAAAAATCAAGTGGATAGATATTCGTTCCTATGCGGATCGTTTTGATGCTTGTATGAGCGCCGGAGAAGCAAATGGCAAACCTTGGGGAAATTTCAACAATCCAATCGAAGCAACACAAAGCGGAGCGCTTTTCCTGAAACAAGATTTCAAAATTTTAAACAATATGATTAAAATCTGGGTTGCACATTATCTTGACCTCATTGACCAGAGAAAAATCGAAATTGATAAAATCGATCACCTCTGTAGCCATTATTCTTCCCACTCCCTGCGCGAAGAAGCCATTACCCTACTGGATAAGGCAGGAGCTTTAATCGATGAGCAAAAATGGTTCACCAATTTATACGAAAAAGGTAATACTGGAACAGCTTCAATCTTTATTATGCTTGAGGAACTTTTTTATAGCGGTAAACTCGAACGCGGACAAAACATATTATGTCACGTTCCCGAAAGCGGACGCTGCGTGAACGGATTAATGATGCTGGAGGTTATTTAATGAAAAGCGAAGACGTAATGCGCGGCCTGATCAAGGTCTGGACAGATTTTGAAACAAAGCTAGATCAGGTGCCGATTATCGACAAGCTCAATCGCGGCAAATTCCGTCTTGAAGATTACAAAACCCTGCTGATCAACCACCGGCAACAAGTCATAGAAGGTGGCCGCTGGATCGCCCGCGCAGCCTCGAGCATTGATGAGCATTACGCAGAGCTGCGCTCACAATTCCTGCAACACTGCATCACCGAGCATAAAGACTATAAAATGCTGGAAAAGAACTATGTGTCTATTGGCGGCAAACTTGAAGACATTCAAAACGCACCCAAGAATACCGGCTCCGAAGCCTTAAACGCCTTTATGTTCCACAAAGCCAGCCAACCCAACCCCTTTGATATGCTGGGTGCCATGTTTATTATCGAAGGGCTGGGTCAAAACAAAGCCGGAGGCTGGGGTCGTGCCATCATGGAACAACTGGATTTAAGCCAAGAACAAGTCAGCTTTTATATCTACCACGCCGAACATGATGACGAACACATGGAAGAGTTTGACGAAGCCCTGAATTCAGGCATATTGGAGATTGAAAACATGGGCGAGCAGATCATTAAAACCGCCAAGATCACAGCGCGCTTGTATCAGCTACAGCTTGAGGAAATAGACAATGTCTGACACCGCCTTTGATATAAGCCAACACGACAAGACCAATCCAAACCCATGGATGGCGCTGGCGCTTGATCAAAGCACATTTGTCGATCAAAGAGCCAAAGAAGCACTTTTGATTAATAATGAATCTTTCTCACGGCGCGTCCTTTTGCCCATCATCAGGCCGCTAGCCAGATTATTCATAGGCATTTTCCGCTTCATCCGGCTTTTTATTCCAGAAAAAATGACATCCTCCAAAGCCCTGCACAACACAATCTGCTGGGGCATGCGCAATTTTGTCAGCAAAGAAGCAAACTATCTGATCTTACGGCATTTCAATATGGGCTCGCAGGTACTTAAATTCCTGAATGATAACCTAGCCGAGGGCTCTCTATCCTCTCACCCGCTTTTGCCTGATAATATTGAAGGCCTACGAGATAATGTCTTCGTACAGCATGACTTGAACATCTATAATTTCGTCATTGAATTAAATGCCTATCTCAAAGATAACAACAAACGTGTCATGCCCATCAACTATGACAAAATCAATTTTGCCGCCATTCAGGATTTCGAGATTGAAGATATGCCCGATAAATGGCACAACTTCCTTGACCTGCAAAGTGCCATTGAACTCTATACTCCACTATTCGCACTTCTCTTGTCCCGAGATGATTTCGAACGCGCTAGCAATTCCTTACAACTTGATGAAACCATCGCTGTTTACGCCGCAACAATGTTCAATAGAGGCGAAATCATGGGGCTTGTGAATAACAAACACCCTATGGTTCCTTTATCAACTATCGAAGCAGGCTTCCGTTTAATGCTTCATGGTATAGATGCAGAAAACCTTTATGGTTTCATCAAATATGTTCGTGATAATAAGGCATCACTACCAAATTAACTCTATTTATTCCACGGCATTTTCTTAAGCAACATAGCCAGACCACACCATCCGGTAAGCCCTGCAAAAAACAAAGCCGCACCCAAAAATCCTGCAATCATAAAACCAAGAGTTAGCCCTGCGAACCCGATAGCCACGAGCATGGCGATAAAACCACCGACAATGATTTGAACCTGCCTGAAAATTGACAGCCCCGAAGCCTTAGCAATAACCGGAAGACCTGCTTCTTTCCATGCCAATATACCGCCATCAAGATTATAAATCTCGTTTTCACCCAACCCCAAAGACTGGACATTCAGACAAGCTGTATTCCCGCGTGCGCCCTTCAGACAATGCATAATTAACGTCCTGTTCGAAGGAATACTCATTTGAGAAAACACATCCTCAAGCTTGCTTAAAGGTAAGGAATTCGCATAAGCAATATGCTCGTCGCCAAATTCATCCGCCTCCCTGACATCAATTAAAACAGCATCCCCTTGCGCCAGCATTTTAGCGGCATTCTGCGCTGATATAGTCTTGATCATCACTATTCTCCTTTGCAAAAATGATCATAAAGCACAGCCATAACATCATGCACAGCATTATGACTGATAGAATAATAAAGGGTTCTGTGCTCTCGCCTGTAACGAACAATATTCTCGTCTTTCAGCTTATTCAGATGCTGGGACATAGATGTTTGCGCAATACCTGTCGCCTCAATCAACTCGGTTACATTTTTCTCACCTTCCACAAGATGGCACAAAATCAGCAAACGATGCGGACTAGCCAGACCTTTGAGGAAGCTGGAAACATGCTCGGCCTTTTTTTGCATTTCTTCCATATAAACACCCTTTACATTTCACTTTTTTATGATATCATATAAATATAAATTGTAAAGGAGAATATTCATGCCAAAAGATTACCAATCCCTGACCAAAGACATCTCGGAATATGCCGGCGAGCTCAAAAAAGCTGTGCCCGACGCCATGAACGGCTTTTACGCCATGTCCAAAGCCGCAACAGCCGACGGCGCACTCGATGAAAAGACCAAAGAGCTTATCGCGCTTGGTATAGGCGTCACACAGAGATGCGATGGATGCATTGGCTTTCACTCAAAAGCCCTCGTCAGACTAGGCGCCACGCGCGAGGAAATTGCAGAAGTCATGGCGATGTGTGTCTATATGGGCGGAGGCCCCGCTCTTATGTATGCAGCCGATGCCTTAAGAGCTTTCGATCAATTTAGCGATGCTTAAGCAATAAAAACTATACTCATTGAAATAGAAGCCCGAAACTATTTAATTTATTGACAATGCACGCATCGGTCAGTAACAAAAATTATGGCGACACGTATTTCGAGAACTGATCGAGTTTCTTTTCATCTGGCTTCCGGTAATGACGGAGATATTGCCGAAGATTACAAAACTCTTCAAACACTATTCCAAAACCACAATATTGCAAAATCCATTGCACTATTTGCAAAGCCTGTAAATGCTACTGACGGCGGTATAGAATGGTACACAGACTATGCCGATCAGCCAGTATCACTTGTCGACTTACCTGAAGACAAGCAAGAACAACTTAAAAAAATCATCATGGATAAAGGCAAGGCCATCTTGCACGTTGCACAGCGCCTGCCACAAGATGAGCCTGACCGTAAGATCATTGAAAATGCCCTGCTATTCCCTGAAGAGCGCAATGTTTTTTCCATGAATGGTCAGCCTGTCATAACGGCTTGGGGCTTCAAAAAAGAAGGCTTAGCACCACTAAATATCACGGATTTTTCACCTCGCTCTGCAATACCGCCACCTGATTTGCTGGAAGAAGAAAAAAAACCAAAAAGAGGTTTATGGTGGCTATGGCTACTGCTTTTACTATTACTCTTACTGGCCGCGCTGTTTTTATGGTTTAAGCCATGCCGCTATATCCCTTTTGCCATTCCTCATGTCTGCCCGATGGAGCTTGCCGAAGTTGATTTCGACTTCCCTGATACGCCGGACGCCAAAGCCGATACAATCATTACATCAGAAATCATAAAAATTACAGACATACCGGATAATACACCAGTATCCATGACGGGCTTCAAAGACCCTCAATACCGGATTTGCACTGATGGCTCTTCACCGAAAAACTGTGATAATTCTGTGCGCAAAGATTGGAGAGCCGAGCCAGATACCATAAATAATGGCGAATATATCCAGACCCGTTTGCAATCTTCAGCCAAAGAAGAAGAAACTCACCGCGCCTATTTAACAATCGGCAAATCCACAGATCAATGGGATGTTACAACCGAAAAACTCTTACATGGTATTTGCGGGGAGGCACACGAACAAGCCTATGAAGTTCAAGAGGATCTGGAAGCGGCCGGACTTTGCACTTCCGATGAACCTGCCTCATCTGTCTTTGAAACAGAAAATGGATGGACATGGACCTGCCCGCCAACCTCGGAAAACGGGGATAAAGCAAGTTGCGACGCCAGCCAAAAAGAAATAAAACACGGGGAATGCGGCAACGCGCACGAACAAAGTTATGAAATTATTGACGAGATAAACAAATCTCAGCTCTGCGCCTCGGAAGAACCTGCAACCGATATTCTTGACACAGGAACAAACTGGGCTTGGACCTGCCCACCAACTTCTAAGAAAAATGGTAAAATTGCCGAATGTCTGGCCAATAAAAAACAAATCAAAAATGGTGAATGCGGCAATGCTCATAATAGCTTCTTTGAAACAGAAGAAGAGCTTAAAAAAGCAGAGCTATGCACTCAGAACAAAGACGCCGAACAATTTACAGCAAACGAAAAAAACTGGACATGGAGTTGCCCTTCCCCGTCTGAAAATGGTCAGGCAACACAATGCATGGCGCAGTTGAAAGAAAAGCCACCAGAACCGGAAGAGCCAAAAGAAAATACATCCGAATTTGACCGCCGCGTTAAAAATGCCGGAGGCAAGCGCGGAGAAGTTCAAGTAACCCTTTTATGGAATAACATCAACGATCTGGATGTCCATGTCTATTGCCCGAACAAAACCCATATCTGGTATAAAGGCAAACAAGGCTGCCGCGGGGTGCTTGATATTGATGCTAATGCCATGCCCGGACTATTCCAGCGCTATATCCCGCCGACAAACACGCCTGTTGAAAATGTAACTTGGGTCAATGGTGCGCCAAACGGCACATATCAAGTCTACGTCAAGCATTACCAGCATCGCGGCGGCAGTGAACCAACACCCTATCAGGTTCTTGTACGTGTCAAGGACAAGGAAAAAGTTTACAAAGGCACAGTAAAACCCGGTCAATCAAAATTCATCGCAAGCTTTAACGTACCATAGAGAAAAACGGACAGGAAAAAGAACTAAGTGACTTTTTGGTTGATATACGCTAAAACACGAAACTGTACTTATTAAAGAAGACGTATAAATGGTTGGAGTAAAACTAAGATCAGGAAAGCTCTCGGACTATGTTGCCACCGGCGCCGAAGGTGCTCCAGCCTATGCTGCAGCAGATCAGTTACGCGTCGCCATACGCAAGCATATAGGGCAAGAATCTGCTGATTTTTTTGCAATCGCCAAACCCAATGACACCGGAGATAGTATTGAATGGTATGCCCCTAATCGTGGTACCGTCATCCCTTGGTCAACGGCAACCCCCGAAGAAAAAACAGAAGCCAAAGAAAAACTGGTCGAAGCCCAAAGCAAAATTCTGGAGCATAGCGCCACCTTGCTCAAAAGTGAAAATCCCGAGCAGCAGCTTTTTGGCAAGTTACTGGAAAAATCCGTCCGCATTCCTGATGACACACATGTCTATATCGTCAATGGCAAACCTGTGGTCACTTTTTGGGGTTTTGATAAACCCAATGCGCCATCTGGCGTGGATACAATCAAAACCCTTGTTACAGTTCCTAACCTTGCCTCCCAGAATGCAGGAGAAGAAATCATCCCACCCCCGCCAGAAGAAAAAAAGCGATCTTTCTGGACGTGGCTACTCCCGTTACTGCTGCTGCTTTTGCTGTTATTGGTTCTGCTCTATGCTTGCACAAAAGAAGAACCACAAAGCGTACTACCCGCACCCACACCGCAGCATAATAATTCTGCGCTCAATGATGATACAAAAACCGTTTTGGATGAAGATAAAGATGAGCAGGCAATTATTGATGATGAACGCGATATAAATGATGTTGATCGCATAAACCGCATTAATCACCATAACTCGGATGTCAATTACACAGGGGATTATGATGTAAACAGATCACGTGATGTTGACGTTGATAGCACATATGATAATACGCTGGATCAAGATACTGACGTAACGCAGGACACTGAACTACTTGAAGATACAGACAGCACGCTTGATGCCAATGGGATTGAAGGACTTGATGGGATTGACGAAGACGCTGGTGAAGTCGAGCAAGAACTTATGGATGATGAAGGCATTCCGGTTGATAGCGATCTCTTGGAAGAAGATGTACCCTTACCAGAAAACCTTGACGCTCTTGGAGAAGACGGACAGCCAATCCCGCCCGAAGCCATGGGCGAAGAAATGCCAGCAGAAGATGCTATGGGTGAAAACACCCCTATGGATAGCCCCGTAAATGATCCATCACTTCAAAATCCTGCGATGGATGAAAATGCTATGCCGCCATCCCCACAACAAAGCCAACAGCAACAAAGAAATAATGCGCGGCCTCAACCCCTTACAATCCCGCCCGAAGCCATGCGAAATGGTTCGACCGAGTTTATGGACGGGCAGTGGTCATCCCATGCCGGATTAATCGACAGTGAAACAGGCAAGCCTGTTAAGGTTGAATATGATATCAAAGACGGCGAAGGTCAGGCCCGTATCAAACGCCCTGACGGATCAGTCTGTAGCGGCAATGTCGGCACCAAAATGGAAGGCGGCCAGCTTGTAATTGCCGGAGAAAATTCCATACGTTGCCCCGATGGCGTGACCTATGATACCTCTAAAGTAGTGTGCACCAATGACGATAATGGTGGCACGAGCTGTAAGGGCATGAATAATAGCGGCGGTGATTATCCAGTCAGACTCCGCAAATCGCAATAAAGTAAAGGGTAAGATGAATGCTTGCGAATTTGGTAAATTTTGAAGAAAAAACAACCCTGATCATGCAAACCGGCATCCAGTTTATGGATTTCGGTGTAGCCATGCAGCCCCGTAAAGAACCTTTCGGACAATTTGTTCTCTCCGAAAGCAATCGCAGCCTGACACGCCTGATCTATAACGAAGCACAAGACACCTACAGCTACCCATCCTCTGATGGCGCGCGCGTTACACCACGCTATGAAGTCTCTATGGAAGACACCATAAAATTGCTGGATGGAATCTGGCTGCCTATTCCGTTTTTCAGATCAAAATCCGCCAATAGTTTCTACGAAGGGCCAACCACGTGGTCCAGAGCGCGCATTGTCTCCGTACCGGAAAATGCTGATATAGAACAAACCACACACCGTCTGACTTTAGCTTTTGACACGAATGTTTTTGATAATATCGAAGATATGCAATATCTCGCCCCGACCCTTTCCGATGTCGAGAGCGGAGAATCCTTTGGCCTTGCTGGTCCATCAAGCCAGATTGAATGGTTCGTCGAACAAGTCTGGGTCGATGCATGGCTTAAGGAAATTTTCAAAGAAAATGCAGGGGATCGTCTAGGATTATTACCCGAAGACATTGACGAACAATTAGAAACTTTCACACATCACGGTCATTATCTGAATGCGCTGTCTTTGCTCGAAGAAAAATTCAAAGTGCCGGAAATAAAAATCCTGAGCAATGTTAGCTCTGCTAAAAATGCCAGTTCCAGACAAATGAAACCCATTGAGGTTGACTTGGTTCTTGATATCGGAAATTCCCGCACATGCGGTATATTGATTGAAAACCACCCGCAAGGCTCTGATAATCTTATGAACAGATACGAGCTTGTCTTGCGTGATCTTTCACGCCCCGAGCAATGCTATACCGAACCATTTGAAAGCCGCCTTGAGTTTTCACAAGCAATTTTAGGCAAGGAACATCTGGCCTGTGAAGCCGGACGCGGTAATGCCTTTACATGGCCAACCATTGCCCGCGTTGGCCCGGAAGCCACACGTCTTGCTTCGCAGCGCCGCGGTACAGAAGGCTCAACTGGCGTTTCCAGCCCCAAGCGCTATTTATGGGATGAAGAACGCTTCGAGCCCGGCTGGCGCTTTAACATCGCCTATGACAAATCGGATATTGAACCGCGCGCCACTGCTGCACCATTTTCCAATCTGGTCAATGAAATCGGTGAACCTCTTTTCCGCCTGCCGGAAGATGAACAGCTCCCAGTTTTTGTGCCGCATTATTCTCGCAGTTCCCTGATGACCTTTATGCTCTCCGAGATATTGGTACAAGCTCTGATACAGATCAACAGCCCTGCACAGCGCTTATGCCAAAGCCACTCCAATCAGCCGCGCCGCTTAAATTCAATCACACTAACCGTGCCACCTTCTATGCCAAAACCGGAACGCGTTATCTTTGAGCGCTGTATGAAAGATGCCGTTGCGCTAGTCTGGAAAGCTCTTGGCTGGCATCCTGAGGATGAGCCAGTCGATGGTGAAGGCGCAGATCTAGCCGCCCCCGCATTCCCGACAATTTCAGCAGAATGGGATGAAGCCACATGTGGCCAAGTCGTCTATCTGTTCAGCGAAGCCCATAATAATTTCGGCGGTCGTCTTGGTGAGTTTTTCGAAGTCATGCGCCGCCCGCGCAATGACCGCCCAAAAGATGAACGAAAGCTAACCATCGCCTCGATTGATATTGGTGGCGGCACAACTGATCTGGTTATTACGGACTACGAACTAGACTCAGGCACAGATGTAAATGCCTATGTTAAACCAGTCCAGCGTTTCCGCGATGGTTTCAAAGTCTCTGGTGATGATATCGTGCTGGAAGTCGTTCGCACCATGATCGTGCCACCTTTACGCGTGGCTTTGCGCGAAGAAGGCATTGAAGACCCTGAACCACTCTTATCAGCCCTCATCGGCTCCGAGCCTGGTTCAGTACAACAAAAAGCCCACCGACAGCGCATAGCCCTACAAGTGCTTTATCCTCTGGCTTTACGGATATTGAAAGCCTACGAGGCCTATGAACCAAGCAATTCAAACCAGACAAACGTCCTGACAATCGGCGAATTACTAAGCGATGCCCCTTCTGAAGAAGTCATCCGTTACTTTGCAAAAAAAGTCGGCGAAACTTCTGGCAAGAACGAAATGGCCTTTGACCTGCTATCCGTTTCTATTCCCGTTGATCTGGATAAGCTTCATGCCCTGTTCATGAATGACCGGATGGAGATTTGCAAAACAATTCGCTCCCTGTGCGAGATAATTTATCTCTATCACCCCGATGTCGTAATGTTAACCGGAAGACCATCACGCCTGCCCGGTATCAAGCATCTCGTCAGAGCCTTAATGCCCGCGCCGCCTGACCGGATTATCCCGATGCAAGATTATCGCTGCGGTACGTGGTACCCTTTCCACAAACAAGGGCGCATTGATGATCCAAAAACCACCGCAGCTGTTGGCGCTATGCTATGCATTCTTGGGCAAGGCCGCATTAGCCGCTTTTTCTTCCGCGCTAATGAACTAAAATCTTATTCAACAGTGCGCTATATCGGCATGATGGATAAGAACAACACCATCAAATCCAGCGACGTTTTTTACTCTGATGTCGATCTGGATAATGAGGATTACGAACTACCCGAAGAAATAACCTTTGATGTACGCGGTAAGATTATTCTCGGCTTCCGCCAACTCAAGGCCGAGCGCTGGGTCGCCAGCCCACTATACGAAATTGATATCGACCAGAAAGCCTTGCAAAAACTCTACGGCTCTAGCGCAGTCTCATCACCCGTCTTGAAAGTACGCCTGAAAAAAGTGCCACGCTCACCAGAGCAAAAATTTGCTATAGCCTCGGTGGAATCAGAGGAAATTTCAGGGATCGGCCCTAAATCCGTAACCATAAAACTGAACACGCTAAACCAGTTTGGTCTGTCAGGTGACAGCTATTGGCTGGATACTGGCAGCATCATCGCGTAAGGAAAGAATTATGACGAATAACCCGGAAATTCTTGTAAATCGTTGCCAAAGCTTGCACACCGGATCAGGTGAAGCCATTGAATGGATTGAAGATGCACGCAAAAAATCTGAAAGGCTCGACCGTGAAGCCGACGAACTTGTCCGCGGTTTCAGACGCCTTAGAAACCAGACAAACCGCCTTGGAAAAGCTGCCGCACGACCTATGTCAGTAGGGTTTTTTGGACTGTCACAAGCTGGTAAATCCTATCTGATCTCCTCACTTGCCGCAAATTCTGCCGGAGAGCTAGAAACAGAAATGGATGGCAAACGCCTGAATTTCATCAGCCATATCAACCCGCCTGGCGGTGGGAAAGAAGCCACAGGTCTGGTTACCCGCTTCACCAGAAAACCATGCGAAACACCGAATAATTTCCCTGTGAAACTCACACTTTTTTCCGAAATTGATATCATCAAAATTCTGGGTAATAGCTTTTTCAATGATTTCGACACGCAAAAAGTCACGTTTAATTTCGATCCAGCCTATATTCGCAAATTACTAGACGAACTGGAATCTCTATGCGGCAACAACCAGACTGGCGGTATTACAGCCGATGATGTTGTTGATTTGATGGATTATTTCCTTGATCGCTTTGGCAAATCCATGGAGCCCCTCGTCACAGATTACTGGCCAACAGCGATTAATATCGCGCCGCGCCTGCCAACCCATGCACGTGCAAAGCTGTTTTCCGTGCTCTGGGGTGAAATTGACCTGATGACAGATGTGTTTACGCGCCTTTGTCATGCCCTTGAATCCATTCGCTACGCACCCATCGTTTGCGCCTCTGTTGATGCTCTGGTCAAAGCTACTGCCGAAGGCGGATATAGCCAGACTGACAGTATTATGAATGTCGATATCCTTGAGCGCCTTGGCAAAGATGACGGTGATAAAGTGCAACTTATTCCCTTTGATGAAAACGGCCAACAAGCAGGCGAGGCCAGCTTGCCGCGCTCTATGCTCGCCGCATTAACCTCGGAGATGATTTTCTCTCTGGCGGATGAACCAAAAGCCAACACAATAAACAAAGTCGACCTTCTAGACTTTCCAGGCTACCGAGGCAGGCTGGATGTCGGCAGCGTCGAAGAAATTGCCAAGGTTGTTGAAAACGAAAATGCCAACCCCGTAGCGGAGCTATTCCTGCGCGGTAAGGTCGCCTATTTATTCGAGCAATATACCGAAAATCAGGAAATGAATATTCTGGTTTTATGTACGCCTTGTAATGAACAAATCAACGTGACATCCCTCGGACCTGTTTTGCAAGACTGGATTCACTCCACCCAAGGAGAAACCGCCGAGATCAGAAGCGCCAGAGATGCAGGTCTGATCTGGTGTATCACAAAATTCGATTATAAATTATCACCAAAACCGGGTGAAACCCTCGATAACATCAAGATGGAATGGGCCGGCATGCTCAAAGCCGCCTTACTTGAACGCTTCGGCAAATATGAGTGGCTACAGGAATGGGCACCGAACCAATGCTTCAATAATCTGTTTTTAGTCCGCAAACCCCGCATGGCCCCTGCCGTGATCGAAACAGGTGAAACCGAAACAGGCATAAAGTCCGATCAGGAACAGCGCCTATCTGATATGCGAAAGGTATTTGCAGAAGAAGAGAGTATTAAAAAGCATTTTCGTGACCCCGCTGCATCATGGGACGCCATGATGGCCCTGAATGATGGCGGCATGCAGCATTTATCGGATTACCTTGAAAAAGTAGCGCATTTGCAAATCAAGCTAGACCGTATTAATGAACAGATTGAAAGACTTGCCGCACCAGTGATCGAACATAATCTGGGCTCTTACTATCAAGATGGCGGTCAAGCCGAGATCGAAAACAAGAAAAAAATAGCCAAAGCCACTTTAAAAACCCTGATGAAAACCCCAGACCGTCTGGGCGAGCTTTTAAACACATTCCAGCCCACTTCCGAACATTTGCGCGCCATGTATCTCAAGGCAGAATCAGAAAGCGAAAATGAAGAAGGCGAAGAGGAACAAACATCCGTTTTCTCCGGCAGCAGCCTGATCGACTTACCCGTTGAATCAGACGAACAGGATAGCGCACCAAAAGCCGATAGAGCATCGGATTTTGCCCGCGCCGCCATGAGTGGCTGGATATCACAACTTCGCCGCCTGACACAGGATCCGGGCTTAAGGCAATATATCGGCATTGACGAAGAAACCTTGCAAAGCATTATTGATGAACTAATCTCTGGTGCCTATATGTATAAACTTGAAGAGCGCCTGATTGAAGTCCTGCAAGACGGAGAGCTACAGACTTCGGCAACACGGATTGACATCGCAGATCGTCAGGTTCTGGTGACCAAGCGGATCTTCGGATGCTTTCTGGAAATGCTTGGTCAGGACCTTTTACCCGAAGATGAAAAAACCAAGGCTGATCCGGGAACTGGCAATAAAGGCGCGGTATTCACACCACCACCATCTATTCCTGTTAGCACCCTACCTGATCTGCCTGCGAAACCGATCGCGTTTTCAGCCATCGCTATTCTTGACTGGCTAAAGGCTTTCGAAACCATGGTCATTAATAATGCAGGCCAAACAGCAGGCCGCGAGATTTCAATTGAACAAAATGAACAACTCGGCATTATCCTGAACCGCTTTAGAAAAACACAAGCCGCGCCGGAAAAACTGGCAAGCAATCAATAAAAAGGATTAGAACTCTATGGCCGTCAAAGTAACTTTAACACAGGATAAAGATAAAGGTCCGGGTTATGGGCGTTTGACTGTCTCGGGATTAAATCAGGTTGAGTCTGTAACTCTCAGATTCGAAAGCAACCAGATCAATCAAGAACATTTACAACTTAACGGACAATGGGGCGCATCGCCTGCCGTACATGATTGTATTTTGCTGGAGCGCAATGAAGATAATATTGTCATCGGACTTGAGCCCAATACAATTGATGCGCTCTTGAAAAATACCCGCGCCACATACAGAGTGATCATAAATGCTGATGGGACTGAAAAAATAAGCCCTCTTAGAATTCCAAATAACTTTTTGGGATCAGGCGCTATTCAGAAAAGCAAACCCGTTGAGGCTGAACCCGATCCTGTTTTCACAGCCCCACCCGTTTTAAACGATCCTCCTGTGCCACCACTTCCAGAACCCGATGATACAGCCGAGACAACAGATATTGATTTAAGCACAGATAATGAAAAGCCAAAAAAATCAGGAAAATCCGGCCTAACCCTCATCATAATTTTGCTTCTTGCCGCTATAGGTCTTGGCGCTAGCTGGTATCTATGCCTTATCCCCGGATTACCACCCGGCCCATCCTGTCAGACTACGATAGAAAAAGACGAAATTGTAGAAGAGCAAGTGACCGAAGAAAGCACAAAAAAAACAGCCGAAGCCGAAGAAGAACCGGAAGCCCCGAAAAGTCTTTTCGAACAAGCCATTGCCCTACAAAAACAAGGCAGTTTGGTCGAAGCCAAAGTCAAATTCCAGAAAGCAGCAACCGAAGAAAAACATATTGATGCCATGAAAAAACTAGCTGAAATGTATGATCCGGCCTTTTGGAACGAAGAAAAAAGCCCTATCCCTGCACCGAATTGGGAGACGGCCAATTGGTGGTGGGAAATGGCTGCCGAAAACGGTGATATAGATGCCAAAAGACAATCCGGATACAATATGGCCAAATATAGTGACTATAATACGGAAAAAAGCAAAGGCCTTGCTATTTTGAATGACCTTGCCGATCAAGATGATGCAAAAGCCACAGAATTGCTAAAAGAAATCAATGGAGAATAATGAAATGCCCTTAAAAGCATTCTACAGAGTATTTTTTGCAATCCTTTTCATCGCATTACCTTCTTTTGCCGCACTGGCATCGGACAAACCTTTGCTGATGGAAGGTAAAACATCCCTTTACCAAAGAGTTCTGACCACACCACATGCAGAATTAGTCCCAAAAATCGGACAAACAGGCGGCAAACAAATTGCAACCTTTTCTGTCTATTACATCTATGACAGACAAGAACAAGGCAACATTTCATGGGTAAAAGTTGGAACAAGCACAAATGGTAATATAGCCGGATGGATCAAGGAAGAATTAACCGTACCTTGGAAACAACAAATTGTTCTGGCCTTTTCAAATTCCGCTGGGCGGGAACGTAATTTATTATTCTCCACGAAAAAATTCCTGAGTGATGTCTGGAATCATGAAACCCCCGAGAGCATTGTCGCTCCTTTACGCAAAAAAACACTGGAAAACAAACGCCCCGAAGGCATAGTTTCAATTGAGCCTGAAAACTATGTCAATTTCCAAGACCCTGATAATTTCTATCTTCTGCCAATTCTGGGATACGAAGAACACTTGGCGGGAAATATTCCGGTAAACCTCCTTGAGATCGCCTCTGTAACGGAAAAGTCCCAAGACGATGAAGATGCGAACGTCAATGCACAAAGCCAAGAGCCAAAGCCACGCCAAATCAAGGCCTTTAATGCCGCAGTAGTCTTTGTCATTGATACTACAATTTCAATGGGACCTTATATTGAAAAAACGCAAGAAGCCGTAAAGAATATTTACGATAAAATCGGTGAAAATGAACTGGCCGACCAGATTAAATTCGGTCTGGTCGCATACCGCTCCAGCACAGATGAAGTCCCCGAATTAGAATATAGATCAAAGCTTTATGTTGATCCTAATGAAGTTGAATCAGGAGAAGACTTCTTGCAAAAAGTCAAAGACTTGAAACCCGCCAGCGTCTCCACACCTAGCTTCAATGAAGACGCTTATTCCGGCATCATGACGGCCCTGAACGAGATCGAATGGAAAGAATTCGGAGGACGTTATATTGTGCTCGTCAGTGACGCTGGTGCGATAGAAGGTGACGACCCGCTTTCCGGTACAAAGCTTGGCTCGGATAATATCAGACAAGAAGCAAAAGAACGAGGCATTGCCCTGTTCACCATGCATCTTAAAACAGAGGCCGGAAAGAAAAACCACAACAGCACTGAAATGCAATACCAAGATGTTTCCTCTAACCCTTACACAGATGATTTGTACTATTCTATCGAGGCTGGCAATGTTGATGAATATGCACAAATTGTTGAAGCCTTAAGCGAAACCCTGACCAGTCAGGTTGATATGGCCTTTGAAGGTGAAGAAACAGCAGGCAGCGCTAGAACAAGCACCGAAGATGCTCAAGAAGAGGAAACACCTGAGGAAGACAGCAACGCAGAACGCATCAAGAAAGATTCTTTCCTGATCGGTCACGCCATGCGCCTTGCTTATTTAGGACGCGTCGAAGACACAAAAGCACCTGATTTCTTCAAAGCATGGATTTCTGACTCCGATTTTGCCAATCCTGAAAAAGCCACTGTTGATTACCGGGTTCTTCTGACACGCAAACAACTGAATGATCTGGATTTGATTTTATCCGAACTCCTGACAGAATTTGAAAAAGACCAAAGCAGCGAAGAAGGCATGTCTTCTTCTGATTTTTTTGATACGCTTCGTTCCATATCGGCAAAAATGGGTAGAGACCCGGGCCAGCTTTCTGATTCCACGACAACACAACTTGGTAAGGCTGGACTATTCGATGAATACCTTATGGGCCTCCCCTATTGGAGCGAACTAATGGAACTGACTTTCGAAAGATGGGAAGAAAAGGGCTACATGGAAAAAGACACTATTCTAAACTCCATACGCCGCAAGCTCAGACATTATAAACTGATCAACGAAGATTCTGACCGTTGGGTTATCCTGACTGAAGGCGCCCCCGCCAGCGAAGCTGTTTACCCTATTCCCCTTGAATTAATGCCATGACGACAGACACACCCGTCCTGATCGCCCATGATGTCATGCGCTCGCGCAAAGATGGCTCAGGGTCTTTCACAGTACAGGTTAAAAACATGCGCCTTAATAAAGGTGAAGTTCTTGCAATCACTGGCCCGAGCGGCACAGGCAAAAGCACGCTTTTAGAATTAATCGGAATGACACTATCCCCCGATACGGCACAAGATTTCAAAATCGGTAACGGAAAAAATGAACCTGAGAATATTCATGCCTATTGGCAAAAAAACAATCTTGATCGTTTAACTGGACTACGCGCCAGTAATATCGGTTATTTGCTCCAAAGTGGCGGACTATTGCCCTTTTTAAACGTCAAAGCCAATATCAACCTGCCTTTGGTGCTACTTCGCAGAAAAAAAAGCGAAAAGCTTTTTAACGCCCTGATAAAACGTCTGAGGATTGAACATTTACTAAACCGTTTTCCCAATGCCTTATCAGCCGGAGAGCGCCAACGCGTAGCCCTTGCCAGAGCACTCATCCACCGTCCGGCGCTACTGCTCGCCGATGAACCCACAGCAGCCCTTGACCCTGATAATGCCGATATTGTGTTTGAACTCCTTCTGGAACTCGTTGAGCGCCAAGGCACAGCCGCCATAATTGTCAGCCACGACATCCAGCGCGTACGACAGCATAAATTAAAAGAAATATCACCCGAAAAATTGCCCCCTGAACTCGGTGCAGGAAGTCTGTTTAATGGAGAAGCAACAGAATGAACACGGCACCAAGATATAGACATGTTGCCTATCTGGCTTTCAAGGATCTTGCCTATGAATGGCTCTTGACCTTATGTTTTGTGATTGCCTTATGCGCCGTTATAACCCCTGTTCTGGTCTTACTAGGATTAAAAACAGGCGCTTTCGAAACATGGAAAAAAAACCTTCTTATGTCTCCCGATGCGCTGGAGGTCAGATTCAAACATCACACCAACCTGCCCGAAAGCTGGTTTGACGACATCCGCCAGCACAAAGAAACCGGCTTTGTTGTCCCTTCCCTGTTTTCGGCAAGTTCTACGATGACGCTCAAAGGCAAAGACAACAGCCTGTTTATCAAAAGCATCAAGATTGTCCCGACTGCCAAAGGCGACCCTCTAACCGGAGAGCAGGCAATTGCGCCGCAAACACCTGATGAAATTGTCTTAACCCAAGAAGCCGCCAAAAAACTTCAAGCCAAGCCAAATGATATGATTACGGCCCTGATATCCCGAACTTATAACGGAGAAGGCCAGTACATCACTCATCCGATGAAGCTTGTTCACGTGATCCCTGAAACGATCTATTCCACCGAAGCAGCTTTCGTCAGCGTCTCTTTCATCACAGCGCTTGAAAGCTACAAAGATGGACGCATGGTCGAAGCCTTCAACGTGACACAAGGGCAAACAAAAGATCCCGTCTTCCCGCCTTACCCCAGAGCACGCCTTTACGCCAGTAGCCTCGATAATGTTATCCCGCTTGCACAAATCGTTTCCAACTTGGATGAGAATATTCATGTCACACCGCGTAATGCTGAAATTTTTCGCCTCGAACACACACATGAGATGATCTCAAACATCTTTAACTTGATCGCAGTAATGGCCTTTTTAGGAATATTGCTCTCACTATCCGCTAGCCTTTGGGCCAATATCGACCGCAAACACAATCAACTGGCTCTCTTGCAACTACTGGGCTTACGCAAAAGACACATGGCTATTTTTCCGGTCATACAAGCTTGTTGTATTTCGATTATGGCATTGCTACTTTCGCTTGGGTTTTATACATTAAATACACAATGGATAGACCCGTTATTTGCGGAATATATGGATAATGATGGCGCGGCCACCCAGCTCTTTGCAAAGGATTTCGCCTATTTATCGCTGATACTAATTCTTGTCGCGTGTTTTGCGGCTTTGCTAGGAGGATATCGTGCCACAAAAATCGAACCAGCCGAAGCCATGCGCGGACAATAAGTTTAATTTCTTCGCAGCAATCCTCATAGCATTTACAATCATGCCTTTTACAGCCTATGCAGAACCCACTATCACATGGGATCAAAAATACTATAACCCTGCCCCAGCCGAAGATGATTTTATACTGCCAATGCCATGCGGCGGCGCGATGGCATTTCGCAAAATCTATGTTGCATCTCAAGGCCCACTTTATGATGAAAAAATCCGGCTTGGTTTTTTAGGTGACGAAAATAAATATGCCGAATACTGGCGTGATGCTTATATCTCCGGTGCATTCGAAAGTGAAAATGGCGAGGCCGCGCGCTATTACCTGCTCGGCAAATATGAAATCAGCAAAATGCAATATCAAGCACTAACAAGAGGAGAATGCCCGAAAGTTGTTACAAAAATGAGCGAACCAGCAGTTAAAATGACTTGGTTTGACGCGATGAGCACAGCTGATAAATATAATCTCTGGCTGATGGAAAACGTACCAGATGCCCTACCCAAAGAAGGTGATTATTCGGGCTATATCAGATTGCCAACCGAAGAAGAATGGGAGTTTGCCGCGCGCGGCGGACACAAAGTCTCTGCCGCCGAATTCACCGATCCGGTCTTCCCCATGACCGAAGACTTAAATCGCTATGTGTGGTTTTCCGGTCCAAGATCCAAGAAAAAAACAAGAGGCGGCATAAGTGATATTGGACTGTTAAAACCCAACCCCCTTGGCCTGCATGATATATTGGGTAATGCTGGGGAAATGGTTTTTGACCCTTTCCGCCTGAGAAAACTCAACCGCAGCCACGGACAAGCCGGAGGCTATGTTATTCGCGGCGGTGACATCAATACACCGCAAGCCAGCATTCGCACATCTTTGCGCGTCGAAAGACCTTTCTACAAAAATGGCAAACCATGGACCAGCAGCACAACAGGCTTTCGTTTAGTAATCACGGCCCCTGTAATCAACTCAAAAGAAACACTGAATGAAATTCAGGATGAATGGTCCAAACTAGGCGCAACAGAAAGCAAGGATGCTATTGATAATCTGAAAGTAATCACCTCGGAAATCGAAGATACCGAACAAAAAAAACGCCTCGAAGAGATCAGAGCCAAATTTGCAGCCGAGCAAGAAGCCAGCAAAGAAAACATGGCTCTTGCCGCACGCGGCGCACTGAAACTTGGCGGCTATTTATGCAGCCGTTTAGGAGAACAAGCCTCTAAATTCGAAGGCACAAAAAAACTATATGAAAACTGCGTCAAAGATTTTAGTGAAGCCGAATGTAAAGAAATGGGCTATGACAGAATGGAACAAGATGAAGAAAACTTCTTGGGATTTTTGAATTATTACGCCGATACAATCGTAGACACTTATAATATCTTCAAAACCGAGCTTATAAACACGCAATTTCCTCTCCTGAAAAAGATCAAAGCAGAAAAGGGCCGCGAAAAAGATATGCCCTATGTCGAAACCTTCAAAACCCATATCGAGCTATATGAGAAGAATGGCGTTATAGACCGCAATACTTGGCTAACTAAATGCCGCACGCTCTGGGAAGAAGAATAGTTTTTTCTTGAAAAGCAAGAACGGCCTCCGTAAAGTGACCCTACAACCGGAAATTATAGAAATCGAGAGCGAGCAGAACAATGAATTCTACTTTCAAACCATCCCTATTACATGTTTATTTTACACTTTTTGCCACAACTTTGCTCTTATGCTCTCCAGCTTCTGCAGGCATCAAAGAAGATCTTTTAAATGCCAAAAAATCTATCTTTGGAGGTAGCAACAATACACAGCCACAACAAAACACCATACAATTTAGTCAGCCCAGCCAAACGCAAAAACAAACCGTGATAAAAATCCAGCGCGATCTAACAGCTTTGGGATATAAGCCTGGTCCGGTTGATGGTGCTTTTGGCAACGGCACAAAAACAGCACTTGAACAATTCCAGTTTGATTTCGGACACAAAGTAACAGGCGTTCCTGATAATACTGCTGTGGCACAACTCAATCAAGCTATGGGTCTGTCATCATCCGAACAGAAACTACGCCAGCAAACCTCGTCTTACCGCATTGTGACAGACTCTATGCTCTCGGGATGCGCTGTAGCTGCTGGAGCTAAAGCGGCATTTGATATTTTTTCAGGTGATAAAGATGATATTCTAAGTAAAAAAACACTAGCAGCATGCGGGATCGGTGCGGCTGGCGGACTTATTGCCGGCCTCATAGTTCAAGACCGTGTCAAAGCTTATAAAGAAGAAGAAGCCACTTTGGATGATTTAATCGGCAATGCACGTCAGGAAAATGCGGAAATGTCCCGCTCGATTAGAACAGCCAATGATGTTATCGCTGCAGACCGCGCAAAAATCGCTGCGATCAAGTCAAAACTGGATTCTGGACAAATCACAAAGAAAGAAGCCAATGCACAGCTTGCCTCGGTTGACAACAACACAGAATATTTGAAAAAGACCATCAAAGGCATGAAGAAAAGCTCGAAAGAATGGAATAAGCTTGCCGATGAAGTGCGCAAAGACGATCCACAAAAAGCAGCCCAGATCGAAACCGAACGTGCAGAGCTAAACAAGAAAATTGAAACCCTTGAAACAACTGTTAAAGATTTAGTACACCAGCGTAAAGTTTCAGTCGGCTAATTCAAAACAAACATTAACTAAGGAAAACCAAGAACAATGAAGAACTCTAAAATGCTCCTGCCTGTTGTTTTTCTTTTCGGTCTGACTGGCTGTCAGACTATGAACGCCTATGAATGCGCGATGGGAGGCTGCGCCGCAACCAATGCACAAAAACGCCAAGTTCTGCAAGCTGAACAACAACGCGGCGCTCAATTACGCTCAGAACAAGCCAACACTATCCAAACACAACAAGACGTGCGCAGCGAGCTTGGCTCAGTTCAAAAACAATATAATGCACTCTCATCCGATATCAGCCGCCTGCAAGAAGATTTGCGCAAAGCTGGAAAACAAAACTCCGAAGCCGCTACCGAACTGGCTAATTTACAGCGCGATGTAAATCTGAGACAAAATATGGCCTCGTCATCAACAACCGCGCTACAGGAACAGGAACTCAAAGCTCTAAGAGATCGTGAAAAAAAACTTAGAGCACAAGTCAAACTGCTACTAGCGCACTAAACTAAACAAAAGGGTATGATTATGATCCGCATTTTCTTAATTTTGACCTTGGCCCTGACCATAAGCTTTCCTGCACGTGCACAGGAAAATGCAGAAAATGAAAATGTTTGGATCAACCCGCAAATTCCGCATGAATTAAACCTGAACGTCTGGGTTGAACAAAGCAAAACCGATGAAATGCCATGGGATGGTTGCCCGCACACATTCATGCAATCTCCAGTGAATATTATGGGTCTTATGGGTAATGCCTTCCATCCAAGCCCACCGGAAATTCGCCTGATGGTCTTGCGCTCCAACGGCAAAATGATGCGCCACCCAAACGGCACATGTAACGATATGCTCAAATGCGACTTCAACAAAATTCCCGTCAATCAGGAAGTCGTTGGATTCTTGCTCTATGACGAAGATGCCTCAATGCGCGACCTGATTGATGCAATGGTCTTGGTACCTGAGAAATCACGAAAATGGAAAGATGACGCCGAAAAAATGCGAAAGCGCATGAAAGAAATGGTCGCGCAGTTCACACCCGAAGTTCCTGATTTATGCCGCATTCACGTCGCCCCACGCAAAGTCGTCATTTCGCCTTTTGCCTATGATGAATGCCCCGATGGCAGCGGATGCAACCTTGGCCAATCCACATGGAGCTACAGCACTGGCGAGCCCGAACCAGACAATGAATGGGACTGGCGCTAGTCTAGAGGCAAAACTCTATGCGTCAAACAAAACATAATCTCATCATCTTGGCCTTTTTAATTTTGGGGTGTGCCTTACCCGTAAGCCCCTTATGGGCATTTCCCTCCCACGCGCCGATAGAATACAACGCACCTTCGGAAAGCATCACAGAGATCAATTCCAATCGCGGACGGAGTAATCACGGGAAAGATAAAAAAATCAGACACGGTCGCGATGCCAAGAATTTTCACCGTGATTCAATTATCAAAAAATTCAGGGAAAAACATAATGCTGTTCAAAAGCTTGGAAATAAAAAGAATACCATATTTTACGAGCGCCAGAATTACGGCAAATTCATATCCGAGATATTAAGCTCCAATCCCAGTCATTGGGCCAAGAATAGATACTTAAGAAAAGGATTGATAGCACATGAGGGCGGGCGAGCTAATGGGCACACCATCGAACGCCATGTGGGCCTGAGCAATAAAGGCCTGAAAGACCGCTATGCCAATGATAAAACATTAATTAGACGAGATGGAACAAAAACAGCAGAAGTATCAACATTTCGGTCTTTAAGGGAAGCAGAGCGTTTTATTGAGCGCACTTTGCAAAATAATAAAAAGGAAATATCGAATTGGCTAAATGGAAATTCAAATAGGTCTCTTGTATTAAAGCATAGTTTTTCAGAAACAACAGGGCGCTCTCTTCATGGACCTAGTGGAAAAATCAGTGATGTTAATGGTGTAAAAGTTATTATAAAACGTGACCCACATGCGCCTAATGGCTGGCAAGTTTTAACAGCCTATCCAGAGAAAGGATAAATATGAAGCACGAAAAACAGAAGCATGCTCTATGGGATAAACCTATGCCAGAAGCAAATGGATTGTTTTTAAATTATTATCACCAAGCATCAAAAGATATAGCAGAAGAAGAAGAAGATTTGCTGGATAAATTTATTGAGTGGGATGGTGTTGAAAATGCACAAAAAACAGTTGAGCAACTCACGGAGATTATTGAAAGCGAGATGCTAGATCAGGAGATCGAAGATTTCATGTATAATAAGTTAGACTCTGACTTTATAGCTCGTAAGGGCGATTCCCGCAATTGGCTCATTCGCATCCGTGATTACCTTAGAAGCAAGATCAATTCCTAAAACAAGTGCCTAATGGCTGGCAAGTTTTAACAGCTTATCCCGAGAAAGAACAAACACAATAATGAGTAAAAATAACAGACACACCCTTTGGAATGAAGAACTCAAGGAGGCTACAGAGTTTTTTTCTAGCTATTATTTCGACGGTGCTGTTCATGATATAGCAGATACAGATGAGAAAATTATTGAAAAAGTGTTTGAGTGGGATGGAAAAAAATTTGCTGAGAAAATAGCTGAACAACTTAAAAAATTAATTGATAGCGACATGGAAGATAACGAATTACGAAACTTTATTCATGAAAAATTAGGCTCAGATTATTTTGCTGCCCAAGGGGAGTCGCGTGATTGGTTAATATTCATTTACAATTATATCAAAAAGAAATTGGGAGAGAAACAGAAGGGTAAACCTTGAGGGTAGATACATCCCGAGAAAGGACAAACACAATAATGAACAAAAATAATAGGCACACCCTTTGGAAAAAGCCGATGAAGGAAGCTGAAAAGCTATTTTTATATTATTATGGAGCAGATTCAAAAGATATTGCCGAAGAGGAAGAAGATTTACTTGATCAATACATCAAAACGGATGGCGTAGATCATGCTCTAAAAACGGCAGAACAGCTCACAGAAGTAATAGATAGTGATATGAAAGATCAGGAAATCGAAGGCTTTATGTATGAAAAGTTGGGATCAGAATTTCTTGCCCCAGAAGGCGATTCCCGCAATTGGCTCATTCGCATCCGTGATTATCTCCAAAGCAAAGTTAATCAATAAATGACCCAAAAAAATAAACATCCTTTATGGAACAAAGAGCTTGCAGAGGCGAAAGACTTTTTTTCAGGTTGTTATTTCGATGGTGCCGCCCACGATATTGCAGATACAGACGAGGGTGTGATTGATAAACTCATTGAATGGAACTCCCAAGATTTTCTTCAAAAAACATCCGTACAACTTCAGGAGTTAATTGATAGCAACATGGATGATGACGAACTCAATGACTTTATTCACGATAAGCTGGGGTCAGCTTATGTTGCCGCATCTGGACAATCACGGGAATGGCTGATTAATATCTGCAAAATTATCAAACAAAAAACAAATCCTTAAACTGGATAAGTTTTAACAGCCTATCCACAAAAAGGTGAAACATCATAATGACCCAAAAACAGAAACATCCTTTATGGAACAAATCCTTTCCAAAATTAGAAAATTTTTTTGGTTGTTATTATTACGACGGAGCGGCCGGAGATATCGCAGACACAGATGAAGGAGTTATTGATATTGTCATAGAAGAACTTGGCAAAAATACAATAAAAAAAATTGGAATAGAGCTTAAAGAAATAATTGATAGCAATATGGAGGATGAAGAACTACAAAATTTCATTCATCAAAAATTAGGGTCATCATACTTTGCAGCGCTTGGTGAGTCTCAAAATTGGTTGGAATACATCTACGATTACATAAAGAAAGTCGGCTGTTTTGAGAAAAACCTGACAGAAGAAAAGCATCCATTATGGGACAAGCCTATGTATGATGCTCACTCTTTTTTTGCCTATTATTATTGGAAGCTTCCTAAAGAGATTGCACCAGAAGATGCCGAGAATTATAAATTTATAGACTGGAATGATAAAGATTCTATCAAAGCTGCCTTGGACCAAATAAAAAAAATGATTGATAGTGATATCAGCGATAAAGAGCTTCGCGACTTTGCGCATGAAGAACTGAGCATACCGTTTTTCACTGATCCTAAAGACACAAGGATATGGCTGATGGATGTATACCAATACATTCAGAAACATCATTCTTTTTCAACCGATGCCATAGATATCAAAAAGAACAGACATTCTCTCTATGATCAAAACATGTCCGAAGCCAGACTGTTTTTTACTGTTTTTTATAGGAATAAAGAGGCTGGTGAAACATTGGAAGAATATCTGAACAGCTTTATAAAATGGGAAAGCCTACATTCTGCTAATATGATGAAATCAAGCCTTGAGCAGATCTTACAAAGCGACATGAATGATGCAGAAATTGATATTTTTTTTAAAGAAAAACTTGGAGCAGATGTTGCTGCCGATAGAGAATTATTAATGAGTGCAAAAGACTTCATCCAAGTGCACTTAGACGCCCGCCCTATCAGAGATAGACTATATGATGCTGATATGACGGAGCTAACAACATATTTTTCTGAATATTATTCGAATTCATTAAATAACGTAGACTTGTAAGAAGATGATGAAGAAATTCTCGAACGCTTTTACAAGGATAGTAGTAAAGAATCTGTCAAAAAAGCCATAAACGACCTTACTTGGATAATTGACAGTGATCTGGATGATGAGGAGTTACAATATTTTATTCATGAGAAGCTTGGTTCGGATTTTTTTGCCGATCCCGGAGAATCCCGAGAATGGTTACAATATATTTGCAAATATCTTAAAGAAAAAACCTAATACATAATATGGCAAACAAAAGCGCCCATAAGCATAGCCACCGGACCACCAAACTAGCCGTATCGGAATACATATAAGAGCTATTGATTGTAATGCGTGGGAAACGATCCGCAATCGCCGCGCCAATATCTGCATCAGCCGCAATTAAATCAACCTTCATCGCCATCAGGCATTTCCCCAACCAAAACATCCAGACGGTTTTCAAAGACTGCCAAATCAGCTTCAAGATCAATTTGTGGGAAGCAATCGGTTCTGTTGCCTTTGGTCACAGCTTCTGCCTGTTTTAAAACAGCCAAGTCCCTATCGTTTTTGCTGATCAAACTCATGCAACAAAATTTTAAGACAAAACACAAATAACTTGTATGATCTAAATCTTGCATAAATTAACTTTTCTAGGCTAATATCAATAATAAAAGGGGTATAAAATTGGCAAATCATATTACAATAACCAGAGATCAGATTACTAAAAAATCTGATCCAGCGGGAATATTGGGCGATTTAGAAATTTCTGTTGCAAAAGAAATTGTTGATATCGCTGGTAAAGATAATTTCCCAGATGCTGTAACGAGTCTGGGCATTGTAGGCTCAGGAGCAACCGTAACAGGAATAGAGTGTGATCAGGATAAATGGACAAGACTCGGCGGAGAAACTTATGCATTATCATTCCATCTAAGAACAGATCAAGAAGTTGACCCCCATTTGATTCTCAAAGCATCTACGAGTATGCTTCCTGGACCATATACAGACGATATAATAAAACGAAGAAAGCATATAGAAAGTCATGGTGTTCGTGTTCCAAAGCTATGGGGCGAGTATAACGCCATGGTTTTAGACGAGTTCATAGAACGTGATATTCATGATGCCGCTGCAATTGATATGGGTAAAACATTAGAACAATCAGCAAAAATATTTGGCGTGCTCTCAGGACTTGGATACAAACCAATAGCACGCGGCATCATGAGGGATTTACGCCTAGATGACGCAGGGGAACTCGTCATGATTGACTTCGGCAGTGATTTAGGAGCAGCAGAGGCCGCCAATGCAGGAAACGATTTATGGGAAATTTTTACGAGAGACGCGGCAGAAACTTTGAAAATTGACAGCAGCTCAGTTATGGAATATAAAGCCGCCTATGAGCAATCCAGAGATCAAACTCTAGAAAACGATCATATGGAACCTTAAATACGGAGAAAATGGTGAATGCAATCTACGCTTATGCTTATCAAGCCTGATGGAATTGAGAAAAATCTTGAAGGCCCCATCAAGAGAATGATTGAAGATGCGGGCTTAGTAGTTACGCACGAAAAAGAGATACACCCAACAAGAAGCCATTTTGAAGCGCATTATGCTTTTGATGATGAATGGAAAAGAAATGTTGGAGAAGGAAATTTAAGTCTCTGTGAAAAAATGAATATCGATCCTAATGAAGCATTCGGTACAAATGACCCTATTGAAATAGGTGATGTCATTCGGGACCGGCTTATTGAGTACATGTTATCCCGCCCAATAAAAGCATTTGTGATTCAAGGTGAAGATGCAATCCAACGTGTTAGAAACTTATCTGGATCGACTGTTCCGGCTCGTGCAGAACCCGATACTATCAGAGGAAGGTTTGGATCGGACGCCAATGAACAACCTATTTTAGAAAAGCGTTCAATACAAAACATTGTCCATACATCAGGAAATTTCGAAGAAGCAGATTTTGAGCTAAAACATTGGTTCCCTGAATTATACAGTCAAGACTTAAATTATAATCCTATTTTAAGTTAGCTGTTCTTAATCATCAAACATCTTTAAATTTCACTGCGTATTGCTAAGTGTACGTCGTCAGCACAGTTAGAAATAGTTAAATTCTCTGAGACTTACTGGGAATAAAAATTTCTTAAAAGTATTTAATTTTCTAATGTTTTGGGATCATATTGGTTTTTTTGGAAAAAGGAAACCAGCTCATCGTTCTTGATACTTTACGAACTAATTATTATCAATGATGTGGTCATCATGACGATTATTTCTACTCTAAATATTTGTCTCGATTTTTGCCCCTGGCACGCGAAAAAAAAGGCATTAATTGTTTTTTCATAATTAAGAATTTATACTTAAATTATCCATGGCGTCTGCGCTAAAAAGCCGCGTTTTAAACAAAACACCCAAGATATTATATCTGACGCCCCATACAACTTCACTTAAATATCAATCAATCAGCATCTTTGCACGCTGATTAATTCTATCACTTCAAACATAAAAAAGAAAAGTGCCATGCCAGATATTATTTTTACAGATATAAAAACAAAAAAATTCAATCACAATATAATCGACAAAACACCCACACTTCTGATTCCGATATGCATTCTCTCAACCCTAAGCATTCACCTTACAATAAGCTATCTCACAACTCATAACTTGCTCTCTGACACGCCTATCGCCTCGCCATTTTTTGCAAAACCTGCGATAAACAACTATATCCTTCTCATTCACATTTTACTCTCAATCCCTCCATGCGTAGTCGGACCACTCTTGTTTCATAAACCAATACGCAAAAGACATCTTAATATGCACCGTCTCTGTGGTAAAATATACGTCTTATGCTGTTTGTGTGCAGCCTTTACAGCACTACCACTCGCCTTTGCCCAAAGCTCTATTACCGCAGCCACAGGCATTACCACAATGACTAGCTTATGGGCTATGACAACATGGCTAAGCTACACAAGTATAAGAGCAAAAGATATAATCGCACATCGAAAATGGATCATCAGAAGCTACAGCCTTACCATGGCTTTTATCTCGGGGAAAATATGGCTGTATGTTATGAACGAATTTACAATTCTAAATGAGCTTACTCAAAAAGATATCAAAAGCTGGGCGGGCTGGATCACATGCCTTATCATAGCCGAGATATGGTTGCGATCTACAAATAACGGTGGAGTATGGAAAGGTTTTATTTCCAGAAAAGTGGCTCCCCGGGCCGGATTCGAACCAGCGACCAAGTGATTAACAGACAGATTTACGCTAAAAATCGCAATAAACCACAACACTAAAATTTAATTATTACAACATGTTATACAAAGTCATATATTGCCAAGTTTTGTGATTTTTAGCTATTTTTTGATTCAAAATGGACCACTAGTGGACCAATTTTAATTATAATTCTTAATAAATTTTGCGTTATCACCAATACCGCCCACACTCAGAAAATAACATTTTTTTATGCATGACAAAGAAATAGGAAAAAAATCAGTTTAAAAATATGGTCAAAACCTTGACTCTTATGAAAAAATATGAATTGACAAGATTCCTCATAAAGTTATATCATAAATATAAGCTCATCTACCATCCATAAGGTATAAGTGTAGAAGGAGTATTCGGGGTCGCCCAAGTGGCGGCCCTAGCTATTTCCGGCCCTAGGATCATTAGAGTTTCTGTACTCTTGAAGCATTTTCTCTCTCCTTCTTGGCTTTAGATCATATGCAGTTTTTAGCAACAAATGATCGCTCCGGTTCCCAAGAATAACAACAAAATTTTCCGTAGAATGCATAATCAAAATATTTTTCTCTGTTCGCCTTTTATTCTCCCAACAAAGAACATCTGGATCATTTGCCGCGGCAGCCTCTATTAACGGCTTCACCCAACACAACCTTTCACAACGTCTTGGCTCAATCTCTCTATCATCCTCAACTTCACCATATGAAATCATATGCCAAAACCCCGAATGCTTTCCTCTATGCTCAGGTGTTCTTCTACAAGTAACTCTTAAACCTAAAAAATGAACATGTTCATGAACAAAATTATCCAGAAAAACTCCATAAAGATGATCCAGATAACTATCCCAGCATCCGCCAAAATCTTCAGCACGGATTATTTCTGGTAAAATCATTGGTCTCTAGGACTCCATACAAGATAGTTAAATTTTTTGTAAGTATAAGATGTACTTGTTTTAATATTTGACGCTGGAAGAACTTTAATCAATTCATCTGAAACGGCTTTCTTGGCTTCATTAGTATCTAGTTCTCTAAATGCATAAGAAAGAGCGCCTATCAAAAAATCAGCGAGTTGAAGAATTTCCGATTCATGGGACCGTATTTGCTGGACTTTTTGAACACACTCCCCATCGTAATCATGGTTTCTGGCTTTTAAAACTTTGTGAAGCTCTTTAGTTGCATCACCGCCCTTTGTATCTTTAATATCAAGATAAATATTATAGCTACACCAAGCCACAATAATCCAATCAAGCATGTAATAATGCATTTTATAATACCAGTCTGTGTGACGTTGTTTAAATGCAGCATGATCAAGCTTCGATTTATCAGGAATCACAACAGCCCGAAATTTAAGACTGGGATTAGAAAAAAAGAACTCCAAAAGATCCAGATAATAGGCTTGTTTAGACTTAGAAACTTTTGTCCATTTTGTTTCAACTCCTTTGCGAATACCATGCCTAACCTTGAGTTCTTTTAAAGCTGATGAAATTAATTTACTTTCATCAGCAGGACAGTAAACACAGCCAATAACCATAGTAGCATTATCGCCATTCTCTAAGTGCGAAGATTCATCACAATAAACATTGAAAACTTTAGACATACTGAAAAGCTAGAATATTAACCGAACCATATCAAGCAAATAACTTGCGCACACTTACAATCTATTTAGTTGCAATGAGCACAGCAGATGTCTAACAATACTATCAGGTCGTTCTCTGGAGCGGCTCGGGGCTTAGTATCCCCATTTACAAGCGGCATTCTAGACACTGCCGGAAATGTGTCGCCCTCAGTCTTAGGACTGGGTGGCGATTGCCATGTACAGGCGCAAGCTAAAAGCATCGCGCCGTTTCTTGTAAGCGGATACTAACACCCAGTCACCAGAGAGCCTTTTCTCTGGTGATTACAAGGTGTTTCTAATGCAAATAATTTCATTCAAAAAGCCATGTTTTACTGACATCATAGCAAGTGCTATGCTTGTCGCTTTACTAGGCACGTTTTTAATCAGCCCATATGATGGGGCAACCCTTTTAGGTGGCGTTATAGGAACAGCATTAGACCCCATAATTTTAATCCCTTCTGCAATCATAGGAAGTGTATTTTTTCAAAAGGAAACAAAGGCCAAAATTATCAGTCTGGCAGTAATAATTTTAATTGTTCTTATCAGTAGTTTTTTAATTAGTAAAAACGGAAATCAATATAGTGAAATAGCTCTTATACGCGTTATTTCTGCAGCTTTCATATGCTGCATTTTTAGCTACATCGCAAAACTTTTTCAGAGAGGTGAAGAGGAAAGTGGCTAGCAAAAGATAACATTTGAAAAATTTTCAGACCTTAACTTTCCTTAGCCACCCAATAATAAATGAACATTAATTTAATTATTAACTCGAATATTAGTTTTGCGATAATTTCTCTAACTATAGTCGCATCTCTTCTTTTGGCATTCAGAATAATCAGAAAACAAAATCAAATTCGTTTAATTGGCGATTGCCATGCAATGGCATCTATTCTCAAGAAGTATGCATACATCTATGAATCTTTAGACAAGACAAAAACTCCATTGCTTTTTTCACCATCTGAATATGAGGCTATGCTTACAGATATTAAAGACCTCATATATCTGCTAAGAGTGGCATCATCCCTAAATAAAGCAGAAATGGAAACTCTGCTATTCATGAAAAATAAAATGCATGATACAATAGAGGTTGTTGACAAAAGTAGACAAATTACACGCAATTTGACTGGCGCAAAACCAAATTCCGACAGCATTATTGATGATCTTAAAGTAGCAAGAAAAGAAAGCCTTTTAATGCTCCAAAAAATCATTAGTCATAAGCCACGTAAAATAAAAACCGAGCCCGGTTTTTTAAACGGTGAGATTGTAGCAACATCTAAAACATTAGACGGGTTAGATGTAGAAGCTGTACGCTGGGATATAGAAACTAGGGACTGGGTAAGTGCACCAGATTTATCCCTTGCTGATGTAGCATTTAAGCCCGTTCTCGACGGCAATCTATTAAGCACCGAAGAACTTAGGCATTACGGTATCCACTGAACACAGTGGTTGAGAAAAGCTGAGTTTTAAAAAAAATTCTACAGGGCTTCCGTTCATAATAAAGAGCGACTCTTCGCGCGTTAGCATTTGAATACTCGCGCTGTCGCTCCTCTATTATTCTCTCCAGCCTATGGTTATATATATGGTTATTAATTTTTGAGGTGGTCAAGAAAAATCATGTACATGATAACCCTTTGATTTGAAACACTCTCATATTTTAACCACCTCAAAATTTGATGCAGTCATTTTCTATAACCTCCAAACCCCACCAAAATTTGATGCACAACACCTCAATTTTTGTGACCGACTTTTTGTTTTTTAGGCGCATAATTTTTCCAATCATGCGTCGCTTCTCTTCCATTAACTGGTAAATATGTAATTGCCCATTCACTTGCACGCCCTATACTGTAGTCACCATCAAAACTTCTTTGAATAAACCCAACCTCTAATAGTTCCTCAAATGCCACACTCGCTGTATTGGCGCTACACCCTAAAAGCTTAGCAGCATTTGTTTCTGATAAGCCAATTCTGCCATTGCGGTTAGGAAACTCAAGCTTTTGAAGTTCCAGCAAAAGACATCTTGCTTTAAGTGAAAGAACTCGAAAGGCAGGACTGTCCCAGACATCATGATAGATGGGTGTGGAACAAACACCGCGCTTATAATAATGCGATACTTCTTTCTTCTTCTTTCTAGGCACGCTTGATTATTCTCTTTATTTTAGACATTGGTATGACACGCCCCCCACTAATGCATCTGATACCATCAATAGCCACCTCATAATGAATAACGGCATTTTTTTCATTTGGGCGCGCTTTTAAAATTTTTATGATTGCCTCGGGTGAAAACAAAACCCTATGCTCTGACCATTTAAGGCATTCAATAAGTGAACCGTTTTTGAAATGAGCCTTATCCATGGCGATATAAAGTTGCATAAGAAATAATGCAGCGATTACGGCTGCACTCCTTCATTGTTATCATTCATCCATTTGAAAAAGGCTTGCTCATCAATTAAGACACGACGACCCTTGCGCCGGATGACGGCATCAAAACCATTCTCTTTTGCATTGAAAATCAAATGGCGCAATCCGCCTTGTGGAGGCCATGAGTGATAATCATTCCATTTCGTAACAGGAATAAAACGGGTTTTTACTGCCTCAATTTCTATTGCTTTTTCTGACACGTGATTTCTCCTTTATCGCTTGTTATCGAGCAATATTGCTCAATACCTAGAGAAAACACGAAAATGGCTGCTAAATCCTTCTAATTAAATACCCCATTAATTTAATTATTGTCTTTAAGAGATTTTTCCAAAAGATCTCTATAATCAGGATAGCTTTCTATAAAACTCTGCAAATCATCTTTCATTTCATAAAAAGCTCTACGCACTGTCTCAGAACCTATGCCATAGAGGTTCGCAACGCTATCAATCGCATGTGTTGCTTTTTCACCACCCTCAATCAATTTCATGACATGAAAAGTGAGTTTTTGGTCACGAAAAACATTGGATTTCTTTTGGCCCCCTCGCTTTTTAGGCAGCTTATAGTGCCCTGCTTCCTGCAATTCTTTAACCAGATCATGTAAAAGCTTAATCTGAAAATCATGTAATTCATAGCCTTCTGCCAAAAGATGAGGAATCAGGCATAAATGGGCTGCAATGGTTTCAGCATCATCCGTGTGAATATTTATTATTGTATCCGCTTGAGCCGGGTTAGTTTTCGCCACCAAAAATCCTTTCATTCATTTTGGAGACAACGCTGTGCGTATGCGCCTCTGATAAATGCGCATAGCGCTTAACCATCGCCAGAGTTTTATGGCCCAACACATCTGCAATTTCAGCCAACGAAGCACCATTCATAGCCAGATAACTAGCTGCACTATGACGCAAATCATGAAAACGAAAATCTTCAATCTCTGCATTCTTAAGAGCTGTATTCCAAGGGGAGCGAATATCTATTGGTTGGTCTGGATAACGGCTGTTAGGAAATAAAAGATTAGTATCCAGCCGCCTTACTTTTGACCATTTATATAAAACCTCCTTGGCATGTCCAGCCAAAGGAATAACGCGCCGATCATCATTTTTGGTCTCATGTAATGTGATAATACTTTTAGAAAAATCTACCTGCTCCCAGTTCAAAGATATGATTTCACCTAAACGCGCCCCAGTAGATAAGGCCAAAACCACCACTGGGTATAAATGTTTGCTTTTGCTTCTCTTGCACTCAGAAAGCAGATTTGCCCTCTCTTCATCGCTTAGGAACCTAACGCGCCCCCTTGCCTCTTTTAACTTTGAAAGCTTAATGCACGGATTTTCTGTGATCCATTCCCATTCTTTGTAAGCAATGCTCATAAGATGAGATAATGCCGCCACATATCGATTAACTGTTGCTGGTCCACGTTTTCGATTATTTGGAGATAACTCGTTTGATAACTTAGAGCGATATTCCGAAATAACAGAAGTGGTACAATCAGCTAAGATATAAGCCCCGATTTGATCTTTCCACCAATCAAGCTGTTGCGCTTGCTTTACTGCACTTTTAGGCTTCCGTGGTAAAACCTCTCTTTTATATCGCTCTATCGCTTCACCCAGAGTATGTTTTTTGGATTCGCTGGTTTTGAAATGCCTTCCCTCCCGAATTGCAGACTCCGTAGCAGCAATCCATTTCCTAGCATCTGTCTTTCTGTCGAAGGTAGCCGTTTGAAGAGGATAACCTTTTAACCTTACTCTGGCCCTATAAGTTATCTTACCGTTTTTGCTTTTTCTTTCATCAATAGTCGCCACATAAACAGACTACAAAAAGCTGCAACAAAAAGCAATAGGTGATAGTTATTCACATGCAATTTTTTTAATTATTATTTTAAATCAATATTTTAGGATTTTAATTATATTTTATGGTCCACAAATGGGCCTATTTTTTTGGAGTTTTAGTCCTTTTAAGGGCTAATTTTATGTTTCTTCCCAACTTATATCTAAACTGCTCAGGGCCCTCAAATATTCACCCTTGCTGATAAAACCAACACAAGGAAAAGCTCCGCGCTGTTCAACCTCGCCAGCGGCCAGCTTCTTTGCCATGAGTATGGCCGGCATACAGGGGATATACGGGCCATCACCAGAACGAGCCGTAAGTTCAAAGGTAATGGTTTTGGCTGCGCCATCTTTGCCCTTACCAGACATCTCCATATGAAAAGCACTATTCGCGCTACCCAGCCAATCAAACAGGTAGGACGTTTTGAGTAAAAGCGGTGCGGCCTTATCCAGCCTCTTAATCACACCTATATGCACCAGCCATGACAGCACCCAAAGTGTGAAATGAATAAAGGGTATTTCAAGCCCAGCGTAAAAACGCACCGTTTTCAAATCTGGATAGCGTTTGGGAAACAACGCTAAGTCGGGCACATCACAATTACCTAGAAGCCGCCAGCCCAACTCTTTATATTTACGAGTATGCAAGTTTTGCCAACCGTAAACATCCTGCATCTTACCATCAATCAAAGTCTGGAATGGCTTGCCCGTGTAACCTAAAATTGCCGCCGTGGTGGCAAGACCACGATTGGTTTTTTGCGCAGTGGTTATACCATAATCAAGACTTTCCAGTGTATCAAAATCACCTTTGTAATGATCGACTAATGCAGAAGTTAGGCACGGCACAGAACTTGCCCCGCTGACCACCAGAACGCCTTTTTCTTTTGCCACAGCATTCAGTGCGCTTATGCCTTCGACAAAGGCACGCCCGTCTGCCAGATCAATATAGTGGCAACCTTTTGCGATACAGGCCTTGGCAACGTCATAGCCTTGCTCTTGGAATGGGCCAGATGTGTGGATAACAATATCAGGCTTTATTTCCGCCAGAGCCTCTTCAAGGCCATCATGTATATCAAAAGCAATAGTCTCTGGTGTATTTAGAGAATACAGATCAGCAGAAAACCTTTCAGCTTTGCTTAATGAGCGCCCTGCAATAATAAGCTGAATACTCTTTTCCAATGCCAATCGCTTAGAAATATAGCTTCCAAAATTGCCATACCCTCCAATTATAAGAACTCGTTTTCCTGTAAACTGCGCTTTATTACCTAAATTTTGATTTTTTATTTGCATAGAAAGTGCCGTATTTATTTGCGCTCCATATTTCTTTCTCATTCTTTGAGGCACATTTCGATGAGGACCCAGAAAAGTAAAAAATGGTACAATACTTAGCTCTTTGTTAATCTTCGTAAGAATAGGAATTGTTTCATCAAAAACATCATAAAGATTGAAGTTTTGATGCCTCTCTTCGCTACCTCTTCCATCTGTAAAATAGCAACAAGAATAGGAAGCTATTTCACGCAAACATTCACTTGCTTTCTGCGGGTCTTGAAGGGCTATATCATAAAAATTTTGTTTATATACTTCGCTTGCCTTTGATGATAACTCATTATCATCACTGTGAATGGCCTGTTGTAAAAGCACCAAAGCATTATAAGACTTTTCTTTTATAAATTGCTCAACCCACTGCCAAAAGACTTCTTTTAAAAGCCAATTCAAATTAGCTCTTGAATTGGCTGGAAAAGAGATATTACGGACTGAATAATGCTCCTTGATACAAAAATCATTTATGCGTTTAAAGAAATAACCTTTGCTCCAAGCAGGCCTATTCATCTGGCTTAGAAAACGATGATCTTTTAATCTTTGACTAGTCTCATTCAGAGATTTCTCTAAAAGCACCGGCAAGTTTTCTGCATAAAAAGATGTTTCAGCAATTGCCCCCATATATCCTTCCTCACCTAATTTCGTAAGTTTAGAAGCTAATTCAAACCTCCGATCCAAACAATCTTCCCAAAAAACTTGATCTGGTGAGGCGCAGTTAACAAGTGTTGTGAGTATAGCAATTCTCCCATGTTCGTTTGTCTCGGGAATTTTATTTTCAAGATCATGTAATTGTTGGGCAACAACCTCCATATTTGGCATAAATTCTTCGACAACCTCTTTATCGGAATAAAAATTCCTCGTTCGCAAGAGGGGCATATATATGGATTTGGCTAGAACAGGATCACTTTCAGATAAAAGCTCTGCCAATTTATACCATCCACTAGAGCGTTCATCTTTTAATATCCCTCCTATTGCATGGGGGTGTGCATAGTCTGATACTTCATATCTATCTCTGAGCTTCTTTGAAGCAGCATTTGGATTTTTCTCAGCTAGCTTGATAAATGGCTCAGGCGATATTTTCTCAAACTTATTTGGCTTCTTTACTCCCTTCTTTTTTCGATGATCAGGCATAAAATCTCCCCTTGTACTCATAAACCTTTCCCCACAAGGGATGAGTGATGTGGGTTATCATATCAAATGTATTTTCATCCACCGCAATTTCTTCTGCATAGCCTTTGCCCATCAGCAGTGTGAGCGGCATAGGAATAAAATGCCCGAAAAGATACAGTGCATAGCCGCGGTGCTGGAGCACAACTTTTTCACCATCCCAAAGATAGAGCATTTTCCAGCCCAGACCAAAACGCATAATCTCGATTACTTCATTGCCCTTGATCTGCATCATACGGGAATGAAAAATATAGGGCTTACTGTTTTTGAAATGAAAACTGCGCACGAAATGAAAAGCCTTTGAATTTTCATCGCTCTTGAAACGGACAGTTACAGGGACGTTTGTTTCATTCCGTGTAGGGATCTGCCTCATAAGTGCCATAAGGGGTGCAAGCCATTTCAGAGGCGGCTTGCACATCACATCCAGCATCCCTTCAACCACCACTTCATCATCGGTGTACGGGCGGTTAGCGTAATGCTTATGCATCACTGGTGGCAATTCGCTCCAATTCTCACCGAATATGGATTTGAAGATTGGCTCAGTCATTTTGACCTCTCTATGAATACAATTTCATCATTACCATTGGGCCGTAATGAAAAGCGCGGTAAAGGCTCTGGTATCTTGTCGATAGGCTTTAACGTCAGTTTTTTAAGAATAGTGGCTGCTGTCAGCGCCATTTCCATCATGCCAAATGATTGACCAATACAGACGCGAGGCCCTGCGCCAAAAGGGAAATATGCGTATTTGGGCCAAATCTCTTCATTCAAAAAACGCTCTGGGTTGAACTCTGTGGGAGATTCAAACCATCGCTTATCTCTATGTGTGACACATGGTAGTAGCTGAACCAAATCGCCTTTTTTGATTGAAAGACTATCCAGATCAACATTCTCTACGGCCTCTCTACAAAAAAGAGCATATGGCGCGGGGTATAAACGCATCACTTCTTTTATGGTGGCTGTGAGGTAAGGCAGTTTCATTAAGTTTCTATATTCAGGAATATCACCTGTAATTACTTCGTCTAATTCATCTTGGACACGCTGCAAAATATTCTGATTTTTTGCTAACAGAAGAAACAGCCACGATAGAGTTGCGCCGCTCGTCTCATGACCAGCGATGAGAAGTGACATGACATCTTCTTCTATCTCTGTTTGGTCATGCTCATGGTGTTCTATCAGGATGGATAGTAGATCACCATGATCACTATTAGGGGCAGAAAGCCTCTCACTGACAATGGCCCTTATAGTGTTCTTCATAACTTTTATTACATGCCGTTTATGGATGTTTGATGTGCTTGGAATAAAACTTGGCAATGTGAGAGGAGAAGTGGTTTCCGAATAGGCGATTTCAGAGAGGCTATGAACGGCATCACTGATTTCTTTAGAGCTAGAACCTAGTTTTTTACCAAAGAGCGTTATACCTGCAATATCCAGCGCATATTGAGCCATAACATTATCTATGTGGCACTGATAAGAGCCGCTTGTTTTTATTTTATCAGTAATATCCTTTGAGAGTTCATTTGCATATTGCGTTACCATCTTTGAATATTCAGGCATTCTTTGTTGTTTAAAGGCAGGCAGAACTTTACGCCGCCTGTCTTGCCATGAATGACCTTCTGCGATGAGCAGGCTATTGCCATTCCATTGGCGCAGAATATTCATGATTTTTCTAAAACGAATAAATTTGTCCGCCTGTTTTGCTAGTACCTGTTCCACATGATCGGGGTGAAATAAGAACCAGCAACGATATGGTCCTAGTTGAACCCTTACAGCGTCGCCATATTGTGCATGTAAATTTTTATAATAATTGAGTGCATCGCTCTTAATATTGATGAGAGCATCTAGGCCAAGAAATAAGGCTGACGGGTGATTGTTCTTCAAATCAGGAGGCTGCATTTTTAGTGCCTCTCAATTTACAATTCGAAGCTCTTATCATCTCTGCCGGAATTAGTAATAACAGCAAACCTGATGCTATAAGCGCAGTTAGAAAATTAATGTGAAAAAGTGCATAAACAAACGCCACTTCGCCCTTGAATGTTAGGCTACTATTCGTATCAAAATACTGTGCTGCGCCATCGCTTTTATCAACTATATCTAATCCAACTGGGTTTCTTTTTGTTAGCCAATTAACAAAAGCTTTTTGAAATTTACATTCAGGATTCCAGCTAAGTATTGATGTATCTTTTACCCATGGCTTCCATCTTGGAAACCATTCCGGCACATTTTCTTTGTATTCTGGCCAACCTTTAGGAAAGCGGACGAGAAGGTCATTGCGGTGATGCCAGCGCACTAGTCCCAAAACAAACACAACAGCCATTCCCGCGGCTAAGGCTACAAAAATATTTTGTAAAAAAGCCCCTATAACTAGCCATGAGACAGCTGTGCAGAGTTGCATAGGGTTTGTGACATAAGCATATAAACCGCTTCGTACTAGGTGTTTGGTTTTATCTAATGGAATTGGTGTCCCTTCACCATGAATGACAAACATATGAACAGCGCTTAAGCCCATGACTACGCATGGTGTGAGACAAAGGCCAGCGGTTATAATAGCAATGAGTGGCTTTTCATCGAAAGCCCAACTGCCGCCCATAGCTTGCATGATTAGGGTTGGTAGAATAAAGAACGCCAAGAAGCCGTAACCAAAGGCCAGAAGAGCAGCGCGTTGCGGTAAGTTTTTGTCATACGCCGTCCATCTTGCCAGATATAAGGCGGGGATATGTACGATAAGAAATACAAAAACGATGCCTAAAAACCAGTTGTGACCAGCTGTAACAAATGGGTCTAGTGATTTAAATACGAGAGCTTGTATACCTACAAAACCTACCGTAAAAACTAACGGGCTTAATTTAGGGACAGCAAAGAATATGGCTGGGCCGAATAAGAAAGAGCCTGCAAACCACAAATCTGCAGGCATGCCAAGCAGCATCAACGCCTCGCCGCCATAATGCCACATGCCGAAATGAATGGCCAAAGCATGAGCAGGTAACAACAACCCCATGCTATACAAAAAAGAAAACAAGCCACCGACAAGAAATCTATGTTCATTCTTGTGTCGCCATCCCAAATAAAACGTTAGAAATAAAGGCCCTAAAAGCAGTCCGGCTCTGAGTAAAATCAGCAAGTCACTCTGAATAATAATATCAATCATCTTACTATTATTCTCTCGATTGGTGTCGTGATGATTTTGGGCACTCTTGTTACGAATAGTTCAACAACCAAGAAAACTACGGGAAGTCCAAGCGCCAAATATAATGAAAATTTTGGAAGGCTAATTATTAGCAGCAGTTGGATCATAGTCCCGAAGCGCATTAAAAGCCCTTCTTTTGTCTTTGTTTTGTCCATGAAGGAAAGTGCTACAATCAAGACCGCCGGAAATATAACAGCAAAAGAGTAAGCTTCGATTTCCGTGCTGTTCCCTTGAAACCAATTATCCAAGGCAAAGAAGAGACGTATGCTAACGGCTAAGGCTGTAACGATAAGAAACGCAATAAGTATCTTGGGGCATAAAGAATATTTCAAACTACCGCTCCAAATTGTTGATTTTACCAACACCCTTAAGGGTAATAGCTATATCACGAGCCAGCTTCATGAAGGGGTAGCAGAGCTTTGATAACAGTTTTGAACGGAATAGTGCTCTGTTTACGCCGTTGAAGGTATCGCGTGCGTCACCTATATTTGCCATTAGAACGAGAGCTTCATCACCCTGATAGAGTTTGCCTTCATATTTAAGCACCATGCCCGCATCAAGGTTTAGCTTGGCTGCATTAACTTCTTTCATTATTGGGTGATCGTGCTCACTTCGTGCGTCAACAGTATGAAGCGTACCCACATTTTTCCTAACCTTAAAAAGATTAGCACCCATCTGGCATATCGGGCATTCACCGTCAAAAACAAACCATATATCGGGTTTTGAGTTTTCCATTGCACCGTCCTCATTTTTCAAACAGGTTTTGCCACCATTAAGTAAAACACAATAATCAGACCAACAAAAGCTGGCCAACCGAGTAAAAACCAAATTTTGAAAAGCCTGTAATATCTTTCTGGCAGAGGCTCACCCGTTTTTACTGCCGTAGCCACCATGTTTTTAAGCTGTATCTGTATCCAGACCACAGGCAACCAGCACAGCACGGCTATAATATAGATGGCATAAGTCACAGCCAACCACCAATCCATCCAGCTATATGCCCCTTGCCAGACAAGCCAGAAACCTGTCATAGGCTGCACAATCACAGCAGGCAGCGTAAAGAAGTAATCCGCCATCACCGTATTGCGTGCGGCATAGAATTTCTCATGAATGTTGTCGGTAAAGTGGGAGCGCAACATAAAGAAGGCAATGCCAATGCCTGTACCAAAAAGGATAGTGGCGCTTATGATATGCAGGGTTTTGATAATCAGGTATAAATCCATGATTATCTTTATATCTGCAAAATCAGAAACCTTCAAAACTCTATTGTGATTTATAGTGGGAATTTGCCATTTATTGGTCCCTGAGTGGACCATTTTAACATTTATTTTCTGGAAAGTGGCTCCCCGGGCCGGATTCGAACCAGCGACCAAGTGATTAACAGGTATAATTCGCCGAAAACCAAAGAAAAACCATGATACCCCATGACATTTAAGCAGTTGAAATAATATAATTTTATTATCATGGTGTTTCAGAATGATTCCTAAGATTTCTCACCCGATTGCACCAAAATTGCACCATTTCACTACGCGATAATCAAATGCCCTCGATTAATCATATCCTGCATATCAGTACAATTACTAACATAGCAATCTACGGCTTCATGTCCAACTTGTGTTGAAAGGATAAATCCCTCATGTACTAGAACGAGACCCTAAAATTTCTTTTACAAGTTTAAAATTCTGACTATGTTATATATTGTGATCTTGAGGAAACAATAATGACCATAATTTTTAGCTGCATTCCACAAGATGGCTCTTCGCCCTACATAGGTGCGGATATGCTGCTCTCAAGCAACTGCCCAAGTGTGGAGTTTAATTTTCCCAGCAAGCGATCTCAAGAAGCAAAAATACACGGCAAGCTTCTTAACAGAAGTGTGCAGAAACTTTATGTTATTCACCCATGCATTGCGGTTGCATTGTGCGGATATGAAAAGACCGCTGAGAAATTCATAAACCGATTGTCTGCTGAATTTAAAGACAAGGTTATAGACTTTGGAACCTTCGTATCGGATGTGGATTATTGCTATGGTGTCTCTAAATCTGATGAAAAGGGAAAGGGCTTTGGTTTCACGCTAATTGCCTATGATACTGACAATAATCATTTTATTCATCATCACCAAGGTTGTGATAAAAAGGATTTTCGTAGGCTAGGAGAAGTAAATTATGGCGGATTAGGTAAAAAGGTCTTTGCAGTTGAAGCAACAAGCATTGAAAATTCTGAAGGTGATACTTCCACGATTACACCTGATGAACTCAGCATATATCGTGCCGCCAGCATTTGTTATAGACTTTACGCCAAAGAATGTCTCGCAGACAAAGGACAAACTCCTTTTAAAGATGGTATCGGCAGATATTATGAGTTTTGCTATTTTTGTAAAACCGATAAAACCTTCAAATATGTAGAAGGAACTAAGGTTTTATTATGGCCTGTGCATATTCGACAAGCTCCACACTTTGGCGTTGAATTTGGGTATTATCCAAGAGAAGGTGAAAATGAGGGGCCGTTTGACTTTAGGATTTGGGACAGTCAATACGATGCCGATGGCCTAATAATAAAAGCCTACGATAACCTTTCAAAAACCTCTAAAGGGCACATAGTAGCCCTAGAAGAATATAGATCACCGCAGTTCATAAAATCTCTGTATCCAGTATCAAACGAGCATTCTGGAAAATTTATCTTTAACTGCTACTACTTAAAAGATATCGATCTTCCCTATTTACAGGACTCTTACATTAAGACTGAAAAAGTGATCCCACAAGATTGGGTGGTGTTTGATGCCACACAGACACCTGACCAATTTGAGCTTAAAATAGGACAAGCAGCATTCAAAGCAGCATTATACAACACTCACGACTTCTTTGATTGTCGATGGCTGATCTACGGACAGCAAAAATCAACTAGGTTTAACCGTTCACAAACGATGGACTATCAGAAACTAGAAAAAATCCATAAAATGGCTGGAAATTTGAGAAGAACTGGTCAGGTACGTATGCGTATGACTGGGGAAAAACAAGAGATTATTCAGGCACGGGATCTGTATAGAAAGGCTCGGGCATTGGCAAGGAAATTGAATTTACGCTTTTTGCTAGCTGACTACACTTTCTGTGAGGGAACTTGCGAGGAAATTCTTGAAAATAGGCGTATGGCAGAAACATTGTTTATAAAAGCCAAGCAGGAATTCGCAAATATGGTTCATTTAAGCAGGTGGACACATTGCCTTAATAGCTTAGGCATACTTTATAAAAATGACTATGTGGATTTAATGAAAAACAAGCAAGAGGCTAAAGCCATTGCTGCATACAAAAAAGCAAGAGATTGCTTCCAAGAAGCAGAGCAAATACAAAGCAGGATGGAAATGCAGAAATCGTTAGTGACTACTAGGGGGAATATTGCCAACCTTATGTCGTTGAGACCACCTCAAGCTGCTTAAAAGGTATGGTTACTATATTACTTATGAAATATAGTATCAAAACTGAACACATTATCTCTTCTGCTCAATCAGCCAATCCCAGAACTCGTCATCATCGTAAGTTGGCTCCCACGAATTATGTCCGGTGTTTGGATAGATTGTAATTTCAGCATCGCGTTTAAACAGCTTGAGATCATTATGCAGAGCACGAGCAAGAGGCGTATAATAATCGGAAGACCCTTGGAAAATACGGATCGGTATATCGTCAAAATTATAAACACGCTCTGGACTCCACGCACCAGCTACAGGTACAGCAGCAGCAAAAATACCCTTATATCGCTCTAGGGCGGCGTATGTACCTATCCCTCCCATAGAATAGCCTGTGATGTAGATTTTATTCTTATCAACACTGTACTCCTGTTTTAGGCTTTCTAATGTTTCCATTGCGATGGGCAAGGCTTGAGGTTTAAAACCGCCTTCGGAAATATTGGCCCATGTAAAGACAGGCGGAGCAATGGGTATATAGGCAATAACGCGGTACTTCTTACGTCTCTTGTAATGCTTTAAGGCTTTTCCTCCATACATGTGACGGCTAACACCATGCAACATCATAACCAAAGGGTATTTCTGATTGGGGTCATAATCTCTTGGCAGCATGAGGTAGTAAGATGTGATAAAAGGAAATTTAGAAGTGATATGATAGTGTTTTTCAAAAGGCTCATAGGACGAACTTCTTGGTAAAAACGGGCTGCGGGGGAAGAACAGAATATGCCCATAAAAGACAATCAGTAATGCAGCTATTGTCCAAAACAGGATAAAGCCAACGCGGACTCGCGGTTTTTCTTTTTCTTCTTTTGCCATGTCTTACTTAGGAAGTTTTAATTCAAGACATTTACACTGTAATCAAATTTCCGTTCGTTTCAAAGGTTTGTTCTTCACCTTGATGGGTAACACCTGAAAGTGTTGCAATAAGAACAAAGTTATCAGCCCCACCATCAGCATCAACAAATACCGAACTACTTGCTCCATCATCTGTGATCTGAACAAAATCAGTAATCACATCGGTAAGTGGATCATAACCTATCAGAATATTGGAAATATCAATGGCGTCATCATCAAAATCCCTGAAATCCTGAATAGTGTCTCCGGCCTCAGCAATACTGGAAAATACAAACGTGTCAGAACCATCACCGCCTTTAAGCGTATCTATACCAGCACCACCATCAAGAATATCATCACCGAGATTACCCTCTAGGAAGTCTACACCAGCTTCTCCGTACAAAGTATCGTCACCATCGCCACCTTTTAAGATGTCATCATCCACGTTCCCATAAAGGACATCATCACCAACATCACCAAAGATAAAATCATCACCAGCCAGCCCGTTAATGCTCTCTGATGCTGTTGTGCCGTTGATTGTTTCATCGCGGTCTGTGCCTTCAATATCGGCTGTGGTATCGGCTATTGGATTGATCGTCACATTCACACGCTCAACGGCTGTACCACCATTGCCATCACTAACATAATATAGAAAGCTTTCCGTACCCCAGAAATTAGCTTCTGGTGTGTAAGTCACCGTTTCATCGGCATTGATAGTAGCATAACCATTATCAACACCTGTGATATAAAGCACATCGCCATTGGGGTCATAGTCATTTGCCAAGACATCAATAACCACCGAGCTATCTTCATCGACCGTGGCACTGTCTTTTTGTGTTATCGGATTAAGATTTGGCTCTTCTTCATCTTCAACAGGGTTAACCGTTATTGTAATACGCTGCGTAGCAAACCCACCATTATTATCTGTCACGCTGTAATAGACAGTATCTTCTCCAAAGAAATCAGGATCAGGTGTATATGTAATCGTATTATCAGCATAATTAATGACTGCTATTCCATAATCAGCCCCAGATAGGTTATAAATTTCCAATGCATCCCCATCTGGATCATAGTCATTGGCAAGGGCATTGATAATAACACTGCTATCTTCATCAACTGTTGGATAATCCTTAGCTAATACAGGAGCGTTATTCAGCAATATGCCTAAATCATAAACCGAACCATCATCAAAATGTATTTCTTCGAGCGTATCAGCACCGGACAGATAGAAATCTGTAATTGTAACACCACTGGCAATATCAATTTGAAGGTCATCACCAACTTGGGTGAAGGTTAGATCGCCTAACGTAATACCGCCAGTAATGGATAGAACATCAAAACCTGTCGTTTCCATGATGGTGTCAAAACCATCACCAGCCGCAAACATATAGGTATCATCGCCATCATTTCCTTGTAGTGTATCATTTCCTGCCCCACCGATTAAGGTTTCATTACCAGCACTGCCAATCAAGGTATCATCACTTGTAGTTCCATTAACTGTACCCGATACTAAATCAGATATTTGTGCTTTTGTTAAAATTGTTCCGTCTACGAAAGAGAAGTTCTCAATGTGGTACACTGCAAAATTATGCAACTGGTTATCAATGGTAAGTGTTTCCAGACTTTGAACATTTGTAATAAGGAGATCATCTCCTGATTGCTCAAATAACAGATCGCCGACGTTCAAACCTTCAAAATTAATTTGATCTGGAGAACCCCCATTATCGTAAATCAGATCATTTCCTGATCCAACACCCCAATGATAGGTGTCATCACCGCCATACCCATAAAATATATCATTCCCAGTACTGCTGGAGAAAACGTCATCAGAATAAAAGCCTGTCGTTACATCATCACCTGAGGTTATATTATCAGCAATGATTTTGACCCTGACATCTTCATCCGTCCATATTGTTGTATCTGTAAAGGAAAAATTCTCTATATTATAAACAGTTGAAGCAAACTGATCTATAACTGTCAGTGTCTCACTGGTTAGTGTATTGGTTATAATAAGGTCATCATTGTTTTGAGTAAAAGTAAGGTCTGACGCATTCAAATCATCAAAGATAATGTTATCGACCCATGCAAAATTATCAGTTTGATCAAAAAAGCTGTCATTCCCTGCACCAGAAGCCCAATGATAGATATCACTGCCTCCGTAACCCGCAATATAATCATCTCCATCAGAAGCTAGAAATTCCTCAGCGGCTTTAAACCCAAAGAGCGTATCATTGCCATCTGTAGTATTGTCTTGGACATATTTATCACGGATAAAAGACTCATCCCAAGTTGTACCATCAGAAAAACTAAATTCACTAATCTCATAACCGGTTACGTTAAATGAATTTATCGTAACACTATTATTAACATCAACGATTTGTAGTGTAACGTCGGAAAGAGCCGTTTCCTCACGAATAACTGTAATATCTGAGGACAAAATATCACCACTAAAAACGACTTTGCTTTCATCACCAGTTTGTTGTCGCAAAATAGTGTCATGGCCTTCATTTTTACCAATAACAAAGATATCCGTACCATTTAACCCTACAATATTACCTTGGATGCCACCGTGCAAAATATCATCTCCTGCACCGCCGTAAATAATATCATCGCCAAGGCCGCCATTAATCTCGTCATTGCCTCCAAAACCGCGTAATATATCATCACCAGCTGTACCATTGAGAATATTATCATTGGCATCACCATCTATGACGCTGCCTTGCGTGGCCAACTCATAAACTTGCAGATAATCTAGTACCGTTGCATCAGAGAAGACATATTCCTCGATACGGTAATAGGCACTGCTGTCGAACTGGTTTTCAACACGCAAAGTATCTGTTTGTCCACTAATAGCTATTACAAGATCATCACCATCACGTGAAAAAGTAACGTCTTGATCTGTCAGTGTTCCAAGAAACTCTATTTTATCAATTCCCGCACTGTAAGCTTGAGACAAGTCCTGAATGGTGTCATTGCCCGAACCAATGCCGAATTGATATGTATCACCGCCATTTAGCCCGTATATTGTGTCGTTTCCTGCACCCCCATTGATAATGTCGCCGCTACCCTCAAACCCATAAATCGTATCATCGCCGGATGTTGAATAAGTCGAAAGCAACATGGTTTTGATGTCGTCCTGATCCCATAAAGTATTGGAGGCATCTTGGAACTGG